>Ga0126330_10000332_pt1 | contig 10462 bp, 6 predicted proteins | sample InaspJWI91metaG_FD_97004 | JGI IMG/M metagenome (GOLD analysis project Ga0126330, IMG submission 97004) | Marine gutless worms symbiont microbial communities from Oahu, Hawaii - Inanidrilus sp. 2 OAHU.JWI-91 metaG | ecosystem: Host-associated > Annelida > Digestive system > Unclassified | place...
ATATACATGTATTCATGTTGACTGTACTGAAGCAGCACGCTAATAGTTGCATTCGACTGGTGATCTGTAATGACCTTAGGTCCAGATAGAACCATTGTCAAATTATAAAGCTGTTGTTTAAGTTAGCAGAATAGTAACTTTTAACAAAAAACAACATATATAGAGTTGCTTTTGCTACATGTGTAGCTAAAAATGTATAACAACAAGTGTGTGTTCCTATGTATGCTGATAACGTGGCATTGTCTGCATTTGCCCGCTGCTGAGCACTGGCCGTGCAGCCATCGATCAATCTCTCCTGCCCGCCTGGCCCACAGCGGCAGCCACTGTGGGCCCATGCTGGAACACATGGATGGACACCATACCGTTACAGACCCTGCTCTGCATACTGTGTGGCCAGTGCAAATGATGCCTGTTTAATAGCCACTAGACACACTCTGTTTAGTGTTCCCCTTCCAACTATCACACTGTACACTCTTCCTTCCTCTAATCACTGTCTGCTGCAGCAGCTGAGGTGATGAGAGCCTAGGCCATCATGACATCTACCTGTGGTAAGCCACTGCTGCTGTGGGCAGTAAGTGTCTTGGGTGACTGCACTGACACTGACTGTTGGCACGCGCTGCTAAGCTGCTGGAGAATAGTGTTATGGCCTCGAAGGCAGGTGTGTGGCAAGACACTATGCACTGCTGTCAACTCGTGGCTGACCTATTCACAACGTCTTATCTCTGCTGCCAGTGACGAGCTAACTTATGCAGAAAGGAGGCACAGGTCTGGCATAGATGTGATAACAGTTTCCCAGCAAGTTTTGTGCTGTAAGGAATAAGAGAGATTTGTGGAAGCTAAAAGGTGTTTGCTGTTTTTGGTGTACACTATTCAGCATATATTATCCCTTCAGTGCTGTGACGCTGTTGGTTGGGCGGCAGGAAGGGCATCCAGCCTGTAAAAAACTGAGCGATGGGGTGCTGGCGTGGTTGTCTGTCTGGAGCGAGGTGCAGACTTGCATATAGCGCTGCTGATGCCACTGTCACTCACTGTCTCTTGCTTCAGTAAAATCCAGATTGTTTTTGCCTTTCTGGTACCGGCTGACCCGGGTAGTCCCGGAAAAAGGGCCATTAAATGGGCGTGTGTGTGTGTGTATTCAGCATATATGAAGATCTTCATGTCACGACTTTCAGTAATTTGTGGCTTCGCTCTGTTGGAAGTTAACCATAAGATGTGAATGTTTAATATTTGTTGTGTTGCAGGTACTGGCGACAGTGACAAAGCTGGAATAGCAGAAGCAGAGGAAGATGAGGAAGTTCCTGGTATGTGATAGAAATCATTGTGGCTGTCAACTGCTAAATTTTCCGGCAGCTATAACAACAAACTCATTTTTTAATGCTTCCATCGCTCATCCCATGGGTCGCTGAGGCATTACGTTTTCGGGTTGTCTTTCTGTGGGTACAGCGTATGTGCATAACAGACAAATGGCTTTCTGTCAACTTCTAGCTTCACTTGTGTATGAATAGGTTCCTGAAAATCAGTGGCTAAAGTTTGATTACACCAAGCTTGGTGAACAGTAACTACAGGTTAACTTAGTATCATTGTCGTGACAATGGCAGGTCATGTGACACATCAGCCAGCCAACAGCAATGTTTAAGAATGGTTTAACTGGTAAAGTTAACTATGGAGCTTGGAGCAACCAGAGACAAGTAATTATTAGGCTGCATTTCATGCATGGAGTTCAAAGATGTGGCCGCAAAGATGCGGCCTGTTACAGATGTAGTGTGGTCTGTCTGTCTGTTGGACACAGCAGTGAGCCCCACAAAAACAGATGAACCGATCGAGATGCTATTTTGGTTGTGGATTCAGGTAGGCCAAGGGAATCATGAATTAGGTGGGGGCCCAGATACCCGCGGGGGAAGGGGCAATTTTGGGCGTTGTTCCCCCATTGAAATGCATTAGTGTGTAAGCAGCAAATGCCACAGCAGCACAGGGCTGCACACTTGTCCGTCACATCAGAAGTGTGGCTTTAGAATGGACTGACTCTCCATGGAGGTTTTAAGTGCAGGACTGATGCAGCCTTTCGTCAAAATTCTTTGACCACTTGTTATTGTTTACAACATATTCAGTGTTTGGGTGTTGGTACACTTTAGTGCTTGATGCTAGTACATAAACATAGTGCTGTAACATTGCGTGGTTATTAGTCATGTTATTGTTTGGTATTGTACTGTACTGTGTCTGTGTTGCAGATTTGGTGGAGAACTTTGATGAAGCGTCAAAAAATGAATTTGCATGACACTTGACACACCTGTTCAAGCAGCAAGTATCAGAGTAGACATCTTGTCCCATGTTATGCCTGCAGTCTACACTGTAATGACATTGGCTCTGGTTACATGGATGGCCAGTTGCTCCAAATGTATAACTATGTCATTATGTTGAACATTTAGTTTGTTTGCTTATAAAATTATGTGCACAATTTGTGCATTCGTATCTTCATAATTTCCTTGTTGTGATGGAAGTCTATTCTGTTTACAGCCACTGTGTTGTGTTGCTGCTGTGACTGTGTAATTCGAAGTGTTTGTAGCTTATTGATGAGTTGCATACAATGTATATCTTTACTTGATGTACAGTTGAGTCTAAAATTTTTTTACACCCCTAAGGTTTCCGTAATATTTTCCATGAATTGCCTAGAATTTTAAACAAATTTTACCTGCCTATTATGTGTTCATGTCTATGCCGAATTTAGAAATTTTATTCACTTTTTCAAACTTTGATAGTTATGTCATTTTGAGTGCGATCAGCGAGTGAATTTTTACTTCTCGCTTGATAAATGTAAAATATCATGTAGTGTGGTGATGCGTAATGGGTTTCTGAAGTGTTTGGTGTTGTTGTTGAAAATTTTTAAAAGCCAGTATAGCAGACGGCCACCATCTTTAACATTAAAAAATCGCCACATCTCGTGATAATGCAGATTGGGTCACTCAAGCAGATTGGTCATCTGCCGTCTTGGATTTTTAAAATTAGATTTTTAATAACCACTGCACTTGAGAGACCCATTGTGCATCATCTTGCCGAATTTCATGGAGTTCGGTCATGTCGTTGCAGAGATTTTGAGATTTTTCACATTTTTGTAAAAAAAATTAAAACACTAGAGGTCACGCTTAGTACAGCATAACTTTGTCAAAGTTAGAGTTAATCGATTAAATTTCAGACAGCTTCCAGGGTATAAAATTTTTTGACTTGCATTGTACAGGAAATGAGCTACAATTGTGCCAGGGAGACATTTTTGCAGTTATTTAATTGTCATAAATACTTCAGTAACATAAATATTTGTACCAGCTGTATTTTTACAGTAAAATCTGGGTGTCACTTAAATGTAAATTTATTCAGGTCCTACAGATCATTTATTGCTGAAGTCGGTAATTTTACTCTAAATGGACTTAGAAGGACTAGTCTAAAGATTTGGCAGCAGTCCCATTTTTAATGCTTAAGTTAACTGTTTCGGTATGTATATCACATAAAAATTTCAGAAGGTTGGTATTCAGTATGCTAATTATTTACATATGCTGTAGTATACACAGCCAAAATTCATATATGATTCATGACGAGGGAAGCTACCACCTGAGCCTCGTTTGGGACAAGTTATTTAGTACTTACTAATATCAGAAACTCGGGTCAAAGTGATTTATTAATAAAATACACTATTTTGGTTGTGTGTATGCATATGTAAATAATTAATATGTTTGTGTATTGAAGGTTGCATTGCATTATTGCTAGTATTATTGTGGCACTGTACTGCTGTTTTTTTTCTGCTGAACAGCTGTATGACTGCTTCACGCAGCATGATCGACTTACATTGAATCACACTCCATATGGTGAATTGTGTTGCTTCTGTAACAAATGCATGTGTTCACTTTTTAAAATCCATTATTGTTCACATAAAACTTGTTGCATTTTGTAGTAAATATCACTATATTTGATTTCTTTTCACAGACATTTGTACTTGACTCTTGAAGTTTTTTTTGTGAATAAAGTGATACATTTATGTCACTGACTTGTAGCAGCAGTTGTGTGTAGTTGGTTGTTGCTGATACAGTCCAGTACAAATGTATTTGTAATGGTGACCTGCAGGTTTGTACTGTGATTGTCAGTCTTTGCCCCTCCACCTTAAACTCCGTGTGGTCACTGGCTTTTTTAAAGCTGTTATGAATAGATATTTATATTTGTTACAAAGAAAAAATAGTTCACTGTTACAGCTCATTAAATTTTTTTACTTATGATTTTGTCACATACACATTGTGACAGGATTTTAGTTCAAACGGGACTTGTAACTTGTACAGAAAGTTATGTTTGCCCCCTATTATAGAATAGCCTAATACGAGGGTGCTAGTGGTGGTATACTCTGGTAAAAAGTTTGGCTTTCAGCCTACTGTGGAACACAGTGATGCTCTGTGTCAAGTCGTGCACAGCCACTGGCAGAATATTCCATGTCACAGGATCTGAGACAGCAAAACTGTATGGTCCATATCACACTAGCTGCGTTCATGAATTAGCTAAGTCACAGCAGGCTGCAGAGTGAAGACCATGACGACCAGCTGCTGACGACACATAGGCACACCTTCCAGATACGACAGTGCAGTATAACGTAGACACTTGCTCACCAGCGAGCAGAGTTTATATTCAATGTGTTGTTGCACTAGTAACCACTGGAGGTCGTACAAGGTGCTGCTGATATTACTGAGCCACTTGCATGTTTTTTGGTACATCTGCAAATTCTGAATATCCATGGTGTAACAGACCTTATACCCTGGATGAGTTTGTTGTGCCCATTGTTTAGAGATGATTGATTGATTTTAGTGGTATGGATTGAATATTATTTTTTAAATGTTTATGATTTCTGTGTATTATCATTGACCATATGAAGAACAGAAGATGATAAAATCTGCAAGAAGAATACTGGCAGTATACTTACTACTGTCATAAAAATGTTGAACAACAGCATTCAGAATTGTGCTGTCATCCATCACGAGGCCTACTTCATTGTTATAACGTTTAATAACAGTTAACATAGCAGACACAGCAACTTGCAACAGTCTCCGACAGCACTATGGAAACACTCTCAATACATGTATTCCATTTCAGACTGATATTCTGACTCATTCCCACTCCAGTCTGTTTGTATTATTTGTTGAGGTTTCTTGGGAGCTGGTATAACTTTTAGTGAAACGTGGTAGCCAGCCATGATTGTATATACCCATGAAGTGATGACAACTGCAGCAAGTACCTGCAACAAACACTGACAATATTGTATACGATGTGACCATGTTCCAAATACATGTACACCCCTTGATATTTTTGGGTGTAATGCTCTCAAAATAAGGCAAATGTGGAAAATCACAGCAAATGTATAAGTTTAAGGCAAATGATAAAAATTACATGCATTATTAACTTGTTAGCTCTAGTGACTAGGAACATTTCACATGCAATAAAAACCTGATGGATATCCCCATTCTGCATGAAACCTGGCAGAAACTAGAAGCTAGTCAGAGAATGCCTTTGTCCGAGCATGCACACAACGAGGTATGTATGTGCACATCGACGGACAACCCAAAAGCAATACTTCTGATCTCATGTACTGGATGAACACAGGCATAAAAATATATAAAAGGGTAATTAGCACAAAACATTTACTCTTGATTTGTAGGACAACACTGACCATGATATTGGTAATCTTGATAATGATAAATGCAATATTAATTCATGACCTACTTTTTCTCCCTATCTCTACAATAGAGTCTGGAGTGAGTTAACATGTTGTAACTCACTCTCCCATTCGTGCCTGGCTTGTTCATGCTTGAGTGCACACATCCAGCCAAGCGTGAACAACCCAGATACGAATGGCGCTGCGAATTCTGTTGTCAGTATCTACAACGGTCATGAATTAAGTTCGTCAGACCACTGTCTACAGTGGAATAAACTCGCTACGCTTGTGTATTCCACTGTAGACAGTGGTCTAACTTACACATAATTAACTGCTAGTTAAAATGTTTCTTGTTACCACTGGAAATAATAGTCATGTATTTCAATGGTACAAAGAATGTTGTAACCATCCTCATTGGTTTACTTTGTTTCCAAAAGCTAATCTTAGTACCCACTGGACTATTTTTGGTGACGGTGTACACATGTATGTAACTGTTACAGTAACATACAACAGACCGACAGAGTCTGGAATAAAGGAGTAGTGTGCAGTGCACTTAGCTCAAAACAGGTCTAGAGTATTACACTGTACACAAAGAAGCATGATACGATACAAGATGCTATTTTAACATGCACTCAAAAGCTGACACAAGTCAGCTTCATCTACCACATGGAACCAAAAACTAAAAAGTGGAAAACGGAAAAAGTAAAAACGGATATGCTCAGAAGTATAGGTAAACGGTATGGGGAATCCGTGCAGTCAGTCCTGAAGAAGAAAAGGAAGGCTGCGGTGGGAATATTGCAGAAAAGGAAGGTGTTAAACCTGGGACGAAACAGTGAAAGGGTGATGGATGAGTGGTGGGTCCATGGAACCGATGGATGAAGTGCCACTCAAACGATTGGGTACAGCTTTTGTGCGCAATGCCATGCTATTACAACGTGCGCTTAAAAACTGGCATAAGCAAACGTTATCTTACAAAATTGACGACCCAATTAGTCATCTTTCTACTGCAGATAATCATATTTATGCCTTCTATTCCTAACACACAACTAATCACCTATTTTCGCTCTGTAAATAATTTCGTTGTCACCAGAAACGTAATTTGGGTGCGATTCAGCTTTGTCATGATATAGTGCTGGGTAATATTTTAATTTCCTAATTTTTAACGGTATATTTGAAGTGCACTGCCTTTTACACCTGTTTCATAAAAAAAAAACAGGTGCTGCAAAATTTAACAGAAAACTTAGATGTCTCAGAGGGTCCGCACGCAATGCTCTATGTCAGTAGTACGCAACTGCACGATAAAATCACTTTCTTGAGTATTTGAATAAACCTACATGCAGTAGGCGAATTATACTTAGAAGATTACTGAAAGTCGTCGCTTCTATTACTCCTTATTATCTGTATTTTGCACCGTTATTAAAATATGATCAGTTATTTTGCTGTTTGTGTGATGCTTTGTTTATCCGTTTTAGCAGAATCCGACTTGGGGGCGGGCAGACAGACATATCGACAGACTAATTAGCCTCACAGAGGGACAGACCAGCAGGTGACTTGGCCATGCACTTCTGAACCCGGAGATGTCTTGTCACACCGTTCACACGTAATCTTCAACTTGCCATGTACACAATTTGAAGTCGCTACGCCTTCAAAGTTCACGGACATATTAGAGGCGATCCATATTTTTTACCGTGTGACGCTGTGCTAGCACGTGCGCTTTGTATTATTAGTTTGTTTATCTGCCAATTTAAAAAAAATATCTATTATTTGTCACAGGTGGCCAGCATTGGTGGGTTTATACCCTCCCTCGCAACCTGTCAATGTATGCTTGTTGATATGCTGTTGTTTTTGTTACGTGACAAATAAATTCTTCTTCTTCTTCTAGCGCGGTATAGGCCTATGCCACAAGTCGGCCTTCTAACGAAACGGCAGAACGAATCCAGTTGGTTTTTGCATGGGTTCTTTATCTATCCTACAGCGCGTCATAAGAAAAGTCGTGTACCTCCAGAATAAAGGCATTTCTCTCTGGAACTTTGCCCAAATTCTGGACTCAGAAAATTTCGCCACGGCAAGTCGGTCGAGTTGTCAACAAAACTCGTCGACGGTCGAGCTTATGATCACACCTACAACGGTCGACGCGTTGTTGCTAGACGCAGATAGTTTATTACACGTCGTTCAACTGTGCCCTCTAACTCCATGATTACTTCACTCAGTGGCGTAGCTAGGAAATTTTTCCAGGGGAACAAAAATTTTGGGGTATGTGAGACGGAAGTCTCCCATCAGTTGGGTCCAGGAGCGACACTGGCGGATTTAAAGGGGGCCATGCCCCCCAAGATACCAAAGGTGACATCTAAATAACCCTTCAACTGCCAAAAGTCGTCAGCTTCTGGGGGACTTCGTCCCCCAGACCCCCTGAATTGGCCCCCTCCAAGTCCATTTTCTGGATCCGCCCCTGAGGAGCGAAGCCCAGGTGAGGGGCTGGGGGCAAAGGCCCCAGAAGCTGACGATTTCGTGATAATATATATATATATATATATAATTTTAACAGTGGCCTACCATTATGCAAATTGCTGAATAATACTGTAGGCCTATACCGTCTAACATGTCGAACTTACCGCATTATGACGAATGTACATGAGGACCAATTGTGTGGCGATCATGGCAGGTTGGGCTGGCCAGACATGACTATTGGCACCGCCCACATAGTATTTGGAGCAGTGTCTGCGAAACTGTACGGCGTCCTTCCGTCTGCCTGTCCCATCAGCATGTGCCCACAGTAGCATAACCGCGCAGCTGCAGGTCTGCTGCTGGGCCTGGTGGGCAGATTTCGATCGATTGCTGCAGCAGCGGTGGGCGGATGCGGACAGTGCCACGTTGTCAGCGTACGTACATGTAGTAGCTGAACACAGACTTGTTGCTACCTCAGTACACTCGTTTGCTCGAAAAACTGTAAAAGTCGTGCATTCGCAATTATCATCATCTGCGCAGAGAGGACAAACTTTTGAATATCGAAGAAACTGAAATTCTCACATAGGCGTGTAATGTACACCGTGTTTGAGTTATTTGACCACTGATCAATCACAATTTCCACCACGCTCTGCTAGAATTCAGCTGATTATGCATTTGCTGACTGTCGGATGCGATAACTGCGAAACAGATGGATAACACATACCTGGCGCTTCTTGGTTATGAGATAATTTTTATTGTACATAGGGTAGCCATTTCTCATTGGTAAAAAATAACCCAAATTTTATACTCTCTCAGAACTTTGTTCATTGGCAGCTATGAATGCCGAAGACGATTTATTGCTGAAAATGGCTTTTTCGGATTTCCCAAGATAGTCTGGTGACATTTTGGTCAATTTCATAAACACAGCGTCGAATTTCTTCCAAATTTTTGTGTACTAAAATTGTTAAAATCCACTAATTTTTGACTGATCTATTCATAAATACAGGTGAACGTTTTGGGGGGCACAGTTTAGTTTGGTTGAATGAGAAAATAATATACAAACACTTATCACGTTAAGTTCGTAGATCTATTTACGAGTAACAAGATGCAACACAATCAATAACAACAGACTCATTATATTGCTATTGCAGACAATCTATGCTCACAATGCACTCCACAACACTACTAAAACTATTAACACAAAATGTCAGTCATAACACGAAGATGCACTATTCCGTAAATTAACACAGATATAACAATGAGCACAAAAGGTAATACATCTTCTCATCGTGATATAACCTTGTCAAAAGGCTATTGCTTACTGCACAGAAATGCTAAAGCTTGGTCAAGTATCCGCTATGAAACGCAAACTCTTACTAGTAGGTCTCTAAAAAGTAATAAGAATTAGTACACATATTTAAGAGAAAATACAAAATAAAGACGAAGAGTAAAAACACCAGAAGATGACACTGTGTCATTTAAATTTTGATGTAAACTTACTACATTTACCTTGAAACAGCAACCTCACAAACACACGCATTATATGTAGAATATATTATACACAATGTCTCGAAAGCATCCGCATTTAATTTTTTTAATAACTCAGTAACCGATATTTGTAGTTTTTGTTAGACAGAATCCTAAAGAAATTTCACGTAGGCCCTAAATGACAGGCCTATGATCATGCCCACCACACCTAAGAAATGTCACCACTGTACTTGTAAAATGTAGAACTATGTTGCTTCCCTCAAGAAAGTGGGTGGTTTTTTAAATAGTCAGTTGTGTCATCACAAGGTAACATTGTAGAAATTGTTAAAAGTGTCCACGTTTTTTGAAAGTGTCCACGTTTTCTGTTGACATACACTTCAAGACATTTGTACGGTTTTGTACCGTCAATCAATCACATCTACCACGCTCTGTTGGAATTCAGGTTCAGCCCATTAAAAATTTGCTGAAAGTGAGATGATGTGCTTGCACATGAAATGAGATGGCTGACATATATATCACGCTTCTTGATTGTCACTGCTGCATATACTAGATAATTTTCTAAGTTATTAGATGAGTCACAGTGAAAGTTTTTGATTGGTGAAAAATGAACCCATTCTATGCTTCGAGAACTTATCTAGAGAAGCTGAAGTTTGACCGAGATGATTTATTGCTTAAAATAACTGTTTGAATTTCACAAGATAATGTGGTGACATTCTTAAAGTGCGGTGGACAATTTAAACAACTCTTCGAAATTTTATATAAATAACATTACGAAATTGGATTATATTTGACTGAATTATTCACAGGTAAAATGTGGATGTTTTTAGACACAATCTATGTATATGGTTG
>Ga0126330_10000333_pt1 | contig 10454 bp, 13 predicted proteins | sample InaspJWI91metaG_FD_97004 | JGI IMG/M metagenome (GOLD analysis project Ga0126330, IMG submission 97004) | Marine gutless worms symbiont microbial communities from Oahu, Hawaii - Inanidrilus sp. 2 OAHU.JWI-91 metaG | ecosystem: Host-associated > Annelida > Digestive system > Unclassified...
AAATGCAAACAAGTTTGGGTGTGACACTTTGATTCTTCGCCGTAGAGCGGCATGAAAGCTCTCCATTGAATTGTTGGTCCTTGACGGGTTATCTCGAACAGACAATCTGGAAGGGCCGACGGTAGACTTGTTGATCCACTGTCTCTCCACATATCTCAACAGTTGTGTCATAGTAGCCGAGGTGGCCGACTGAGATGTCAATAAGCTCTTCAGTTCCTGAAACCCTGATGCAATGTCACCGACTGGTAGTAGTGGAAGCGACAGCAGGCACCGGAAGATGGTCTCTGGCTCCTCATCATTCCGACAGGCGTCGGTGAGTCCCAGTTTGCGTAGGCGCTTTATGATCGCCTGGGCATAATGGAACCAGCACCCAGATACTATCAACTGGAACGCATACTCGGCATGAAATACAAATATGGTGAAGAGTTGATGATATAACGACGGCACCACTCAAAATGTAGCATCGACGTACACCACGTGTGCTGATCGAAGAAGACTCAGCTGGTCCCGCGTTTTCCAGTCCTGACTTTTCCAGTCCCGCGTTTTCAGTCCCCCCACACGTCGCCGTCAGTGATGACACTGACTTAGCAGTTGTCACTGGAGCTTTCATTGGAAACAAATCAAATCACCGTGGTTTAGAAATGCGGAAGTGACGTTTCTATTGCATCACCGTATCACAACGTCGTGTGGTCGATTTCCTAAAAGCAGCTATCGATTCGCAGAGCTGTCCATCACCGAAATACAGTTGCTCCGAAATTGGTTTGAGTAGGCACATGAAGCGATTCTTAAATTGCATCAATGCAATTTTCACCCGCACGACGCTATGCTAGCGCGGCATTAGCTATGGTCATGTGTCTGTGCGTCTGTGTGTCCATCACAGTCCGGTACTGTATTGAAATGGCTGAACGGATTGAGCTTGTTTTCGGCACAGATGCTTTCATCGACCAGTCCTACACTGTGTTAGAAGAAACTTCGGATATCTCCAAAAATAAGGGGGCTTCACTCTGGAACATTGTCCCAAACTGCGGACTTAAATGTTGTAGTTGTTCTTTCATGTGAAGGACTAACTCCACAGATTCCCGGACTGTTTACCAGTACTTCTGATCGTGTCCGTTTTTACTTTCTAGTTCTTCTTTTTCCACTTTTTAGTTTTTGATTTCGCGCGGTAGAGTAAGCTTACTGATGTCAGCTTTTGAACGCAGGTTAAAACTTAAAATAGCATCTCGTATCGTATCGTGAACAAAGTGAAACAGAAACGCCTTCACTGGAGGTCGTACCGACCGCTTCGCTGCTATTGTTACTTATTTAGTTTAAAATTCAGGTCTGTTTTGCATCTGTGGAGCCGACACAGATTTTCCCAGTTTCCTTCCCACTTTCATCCGAAAAGGTTTTCCTCATGTGACCTCAAACTTTGACCTATGTCATTGACATACGAACTCAACCAAGACAACGTGAGTATGAACCATCGTGTCATATATCAAGGTCAGAGATCATTATATCGTGCAGTTATCGAGCGAACACACACAGAAAGCTGTAGCAACTTAAGCAATCACCAACATCACAATCACAGCAGTGCGAGATGGACAGTCGTAATTTTTGTACCAGTCGACTCTGACATTGTTTACATTCGCGTCCGTGCGCGAATCTCAACAGCCTTGTTTCGTAGTCATGAGACGCCACGCAGTGAAGACAGTGGACGTTGCAGAGGGCGGCTTGTCTTAATGACAGCGGCAGTGCAGAGACAGAGAGACGGACAGACAGACGGGCGGACGAACAAACAGATCAATGCAGTGTCAGTTGCGCGGCTGGCTCAGCACGACAATGCAGTGAGTTGATGACTGTCGCAGCCAGACAACGCTCTCTCGTAGTCAGTTTTCTGCGTCGTCTACTCGGCGTGCGGACGGTTCCTGTTCCGCCTCCGCTCTGTCAACGAGACGATTCGTATATCCAGCGGCAGGCGGCGGCGGGCGAGCGACGGACCGAACGAACGACGTCAACGACATGCGTTCTGCGACATACAGATCGTCTGGACGACTGACCAAAGTCGGGGTGTGAATCGTCGCACAGTCGTCTTCTACAGTACTCGTGCCGTAGTTCATACTGAGCCGGTAGCACTCACTGCGAGGCCTCTGACTGACTGCGTGTGCCGGGGCTCTGCGTATGACAGCGAACTGATCAATCAATAGCGGCACGTCCACGGGTCTGCGCCCTCGCCCGCACGCCCTGTCGCCGTCCATTCGTCTGCGCACTGGTGACGACGTGCGCTAAAAATTCGCGCGGCCGACTGCACGGCTAGCCCGTCCCGCGCGGCAGTGGAAAGACGCCTGCTGCTATATCTGACTTCCGTCATTATAACAGTCCACTCTCCTCATCTGTTTATACTGTCCCTCGGCACTGTCTGTGGTTTCTGGACTGCCATGGGGAACTGCAGCTGCAGACGCAACGGATTAAATACGGTTGTCAATTCACGCCGACCGACGCGACGCGACACGACAAAACAAATTTGTCGCGTCGGATCGGGCGCTCTGCAATATGGTATACGTGATTTTAATACATAAAGGAAATTACGAAGATGTAATTTTAAAAAGAGCTCGGTATAGGAACAAATGGAGGTATGATCCCAGACAACAGCGGAAGAGAATATTTAGTGTATTATGCAGAATACTACAAGATGAGACGGATATCTGATTGACTGCTAAACAAAACTTTTACGTCAGCCATTGCTATCACGGTTTCTGTTTCTTCCTCTAGTTTTCGTCAATTTTCCTGTGTATTCTGTACGGTAGCAGGCTGTCCGTCAGCTCTTGAGCGGACTCTGAACATGACATAGGAATTACTATCGTGTTGCATCGTCTGGCTGGCACGCGTTCTGTACTCGCGCGGTGCACGTATCACTGTGGAATGGCGCCGAAAATTAGCTCGCTTCTAGGATTATACGTTGCTATATGGTTTACAGTAGTGTTGGAAGCTGCTTAATGCTTGTTATGACAGAGCATATGACTTCTGACATGAACTGTCGTATGCTGTTGCGTGTGGAGGCATATGAATGGCCATTTGTTTCTTGTACTATGCGACAGCTTTCGTTTCAGATTAGTATGTATTGACTTTTATATTATTTTAGACATGCGCTTTGTTTTATTTTTGTGCACAACTGCGGTTTGACAGTTCGCAATAAACGAATATGAATGAATGAATGAATCCGACGGCTGTCTCCTTTTTTCGCGCTTGCTTTTTTCCAGTGATGCAGGTTGATCAGTTGAGATTGGCATGATCTATAGATTTCAGTATTGACCACGCTTCAATTGGGAAACAGTGTATTTAGCATACATGACGCGTCGACTCCAGTCGGTTCTGAACGCGGCGGCTCGACTGATCTATCGCCTGAGGATTCGCGACCACATTATCTGATGCTGTCATCAGTCTGCACTAGTTGCGGGTTCCGGAACGAATTCAGTACAAGCTGGCTATATTCTGGCGTACAAGGTTCTGCATGGCGATGCACTACGTTACCTCGGTCCGCTGACCCGTGTCGACGACTTGCCCGGTCGACGAACACTCCGTTCTACCAACGCCAACCGCATCTTGGTACCACCGGTCAAACTGTCAACAGTCGGCAGCCGAGCCTTTGCGGTTGCGGCTGCACACATCTGGAATACACTGCCAGCTGACATCGTTGCGGCAAATTCACTGTCCACCTTCCGTCGACTGCTATATAGAACGTTTTTTATTCAAGCAGTCATATCTCGACATCATCTACTGACACCATCCGGTTAGTGGTCCTTGCAGTGGTTGCATCACTTAGGCCACATTAAAAATTTTCTGATTGATTGAATACGTTTGCAGTATGTAAGACAGCGCACGTTGCCACGCGGTGCCGTGCATTGTCTTGCGTCGCGCTGCGTTACGTTGCGTTCCGGTGTGAACACAGTGTGCGCACGACGAGACGACTGCTGCGATCGTATTCATCACAGCTGTCGCCACAAATAATTGCCGTTCTGTTTTAGATCGTGTCGAGTTTCAGCCTGTTACCGCTGCGTAACTAGTATCAGATTCGTTTCTGCACGGAGCACGATCGGCCACTGCATTATCGACCCGGACTCGGTGAGCATGGCAGTTGATGTGACGAATGCGCGTGCGTGTGAGCAGATGAAGAGCGTCGGTCAGGTGTTGTTCGACGAGGTGGTCCGCAAACTCAGACTCGTCGAGTCCGACTACTTCGACCTCGAATACACCGACGTCCACGGGACCACTGTGAGTGCAAAGGCTTGTTCACAGAACATGAACTGAACTGAACTGGACTGACCTGCAACAAGTCGACCCAGTTACACGACGCGTTCATTGGTCACGCGCGTCGGCGTCACGACTTGAGATTGGCTGCAGCGAAACTAGGACGGTTGGTGCTCAGTTAGATCGTGCGCTGTGAACACTCCCATTAGAATGCACGTGTTCAGAACTGGAGTTCAGTTCATTGGTTCATTTCAGTTCTTGTGCTGTGAACAAACTTTAACACTGCATGCGTATTATTTTGCAGCAGAGGCTATATTTCTGTATATTTGACGGATTCAGCTACAGTATTAGTTTATCGTGGCATTGTACATGAGGTACAACATCACAGTGTATAACCTACACAGTCGTTGTGGTGGTGTGTTACACATGCAGTGCTGGTTGGACCGTGATAAGCCGATCGTGCGTCAATTGCCTCAACACCGACTTGACTTCCGCTTCATCGTCAAGTTCTACACGCCAGATCCCGGTCTTCTAGAGGAAGAGTACACCAGGTCTAACATTACCTCTTTTCACTAGTTCACAGCTGCCACAACTTCTTACCGTCATGGCGTCAGAGATTTGGCGTATAAAGGGTTCGGCTCTGCTTGTCCGAGAACAAAATCTTTGGGGGATATACGCAGTACGTGTTTTACCGATCAGATGTCCTTCCTGTCACCAAATCAACTGTCTCAGAGCAAATAAGTAAATTTTTTAATCGATCACTTTATGAAACACACGGAACTGCAATCGTGAGTCCTATTGCGTGCAGTTCTGTTGCTGTGATGTTGTGCAGGTATTTGTTCGCGTTGCAAGTCAAACGCGACCTGTTGACCGGTACAATGCCGTGTCAAGACCACACCGCCGTCCTGCTCGCTTCCTACATCGTACAGTGTCAGTGTCGTCTAATGGCGTCTTCTACAGTTAGAATGTAAATCATCGTCAGCGCGAGCGTTTTGTCGGCTACTACATAATTCAGAGATTCGGAATAAAATACGAGAGTCGATGCCCAGTTTCCGCAAAACCGCTGATAGGTTTAAAGGGCCCTTCACACACGCCGCGCTGCACGTTGCTGCGCTGCGCGACGTGTAAACGCCACTATTGAAATACACGGAGTTACTGTCTGTCGAGCGGCAGTGCACAGCGCAGCTGTCGCTGCGAGACAGCAACTCGCGGCAACGCATAGCAACACGCAGCGCAGCAATGCGCAGCGTATGTGTGAATGGCCCTTAAGTTTTCTGAGCTTTTCATATGTCTTGTCTGTATGGCACATATTCTGTGATCGGGCAATGCACTCGTATCCACGGTATAGTGTAGCCGAAAATTAGCCAGCTTCTAGGATTACTTTGCTACATGGTTTACAGTAGACGGCTATAGATTGGCGTGGTGACGTAGTCCTATACAGCAGCTGAAACTACGTTCACATCGGATGCAGTGCCGCGCGGTGCCGCGCGATCACCGTAATCAGCAGCGTCAGGAATAACAATATAGGAAGATGAACAATAACAACGCCGCGGAAGAGCCGCGTATCGGTCGCGAGGCTAAAGATAGAAAGCGATTACACCGGTTAACCGTGAAGACATGGCAGCAGCAGCAGCAGCTGAGGACATGCAGCGATGGTGTGGGCGTATGGCCACTGAGTCGTGAAAAGATGGATGTGGGATGAATCAAGGTCAGAGTCAAAGTCAGACACAGGAAATCCGATTATGTTAAAGGTCTATTCCGTGAATACAGTCGTTATCGTGGTCGTCGTCATCCAATACCGTACAAAGCCTCTTGAGTGTTTGCCGAACGGTCCCATGGGCAGTCCGCTGCATAGCATTCGTCCACTGGCTGTTGCTTTGATGCCGGCCGGCTGAGTGCTGAGATGTTTACGGTCAACGGAGGACGGCGATCTATCCATATACAGTGTATTGCAGCCGGTGGCCTGCTGCTGGTGGGCGAGCGGTTATAGATCGGTATATTTGGAGTTGGATGGCGGCATCGGCGTATCGGTCGCTATCGGCGTTTAAAAAATCAATGAAGTCGTTAAAACTCATGGCTGATAGTATACATCGGCGCGACAGCAAACGATAACCCAAACCCTGATTTTTTGCACAAACAAGGCGTCGCCCTTCGCAGCCACAAATAAACGTCCAGCAATTGACCTGTCACGTTGAAGGAGAACGCCGACAAAGGCCGATAAGCTGAGACGCCGGTGCATTGATTAGCTAGACATGCATATGGCTTGATAGCATGCAGTTTCGTCGTTCGTCTGCGATGATCAAAGTCAGAACCAACGTGCCATTGCTATCCACGCTATATAGCGTGCCGGTCGGCCACTAGCTACTCGGAACGACCATCTTGTTGCATGACGACGGGCATCAGTGTTAAACAAACAATATTGCCCTCACGATGGCGGAAAGATATGCCTATGCTATGCCTGCTGATGGCCATTTCGGTCTTTTCTGGTGATCAGGCCCTAGCGACGACCATACCAGATGGTCATGGCAGAAATTACTACACGATCGCGGGTTGACGCGTCTCTCAGTGTGTACCTGTGTGACTTTGGACAATAACTTTCTAATAAATGACCTTTGATCTCGATATTTGGTACTCTAGTTCAGCTTGCTCCTATCTAGGTCAGATTCACGGGTCAGAGTTCAAGACCACAGTAAGAAAATGTTGCTTAACTACATCGGGTGAGAGCTTTACCCGTTTTAATTTCTTAGTCGTTAATTTTAATAAATCCTCCATACACCCTGTGTCGTTTCGTTAGATGCATCATTAAATAAGCACATTGTACACTTAACGGTATTACTATGTGTATTCAGTAATGATAGACTATTGAACAAAAATTGCCAGTAAAACACATTACAATCTGGTCTGTATTGGCGAAATTCAAACAGTGACTACATCATTTGTCGCATGTTAAACGCGTTTCCGCTTAATCTCACATCCATTCGAAATTTTTTTTATAGAATCCCCACAGACCCATGGGGATTCATCACATTCCCCATACCCATACCCATGGGAATCTCCATACCCACGGCAGCCCTGCTAATCAGTGATTGGCATTGGCTGGCGTGTGTGTGTGTGTGTGCAGCTGAGTACGGCGACTATACAGAAGACGAGTTCGGGCCGAGCAGCGTTTACCTGCGACAACTGCGACTGCTGCCGCAGCAGACTGACGCCATTGAGATGAAGATCATGGAGCATCACAAAGATCACTTGTACGACGTCGCTCATGACATAATTCCCTGTCAAGTCCGCCCTACATTGAACTCAAAATATTCAGACCAAGAACATATCCGCAGGTTGCAAGACCCCCATGGCCAAGCAATGCACCGATCTTGTAACCACGACTTGTCATGTGAATTTTTGCCGTCTGACAAATTTCTCTTATTTTTACGGCATTTTGATCCTATGTGGATAGAGCAGGCGTGGCATAACTGTGTTTTTACTACCTTTGCTTATGTGCATTCACGGTGCATGCAAATAGTGACTTTGAAGGCAGTAGGCCTAAATTACTATGATTTACGCCATGATTTTACCATGATTTTTTGCATTTTTTTCCAATAAGCTACACTGATCGTGGATTTTTGCTGTGATTTTCCTACAGCCTCACACTTTTGTGTAGACGACTCGTATGACAGCGAAACCGCCGTGGATCAAAGCGGCGACCTTTAGAAAGCCATATTATCGCCCTACCCATTGCATTGCACCACCACACCACACCACACCACACCGTCATAGAGTAAAGTATTGACTAACATTGTATTTTTGAATAACAAGCGGAAGGATCAACACGACATTGCGCAAATTAGCTGCAATTACCGCGGTATAGCAGAATGCAGAATAACAGCATGTAATTTAACCCAGTAGGCCTATAGTAACTTGTGAATAATTGAGTTGATCGCGTGAGGCATTGTTCCAGTTGTATCGTCATTTCTTCACGTCGAGTCTGTGTCTATATGATTGTGAGCAGCGGTCAGAGTTCGGCGGTCGCTGATTTCAACTTGCTCGACACCGCTCGCAAGGTCGAACTCTACGGCATCCAGATGCACCCTGCCAAGGTTGTTGGTTCTTTTTCTTTGGAATTTAGCTGTTTAAGGGCACTGGTTGATGCTGTCCACATAACATGCGTAGCAGGGTCTATATAGCGGTAGATTTTGTCGTTTGTCCGTCCGTCTGTCTGTCTGTCCCATCGATCAACAGCAGCAGCAGCAGCGTGTGGCGGGTTTGCTGCTGAGCGCCCTGTGGGCAGGATATATCGATCGACAGCTGCGGGCGCGCTCAGCAGCAAATGCGGGCAGCGTCATGTCGACTTGGGACAGAGGAGACTCAACGCAGACTTGGTTGGTGTTGTGCTGCAACTGTCGTGCCACGTTTGTTATTTATTCATGCGAAAAAACGATTGATTTGTTGATTGAATGTGTGACGCCAAAAAGAAAAGATGGCACTGGCATAGGAGAGTTGGCATAAAGAAAGCGACGTTTTTTTCTCTCCAGAAGTTAGCTGATGCCTCAAAAAACGTTGAGGCTAGCAGGTGATTTCTGGTGGTTTGAGTCGGTACTTTGATTCCTGCAGTGATTTGGCACCGTTGAATGAGCGCCAGGAGTGTCTTTTGATCTGTAAAACCCTGCTTCAAACGTCCTGTAACTTCTCTTACGGAGAACCTGGCCTCTCGAGTGACTAAATAAAAAAGGCCGGTTAAGCAAAAACTGAATGTACGTTTGCGTAGCAAAACAAGTTGCTACAGCAATGATAGCGACAGGCCGTACGGACGGACAGACAGAGATAAGGCTGATTTGAGCACGGCTGTTGTTACTCACTGTGCATCTTACATGACGTCACTGCAGATTTCGTCAGCTTTGGTAGAATTTTCGCTGTATTGCGGCCACCAGATGCCATAAGTTGGCTTGGTTGATCTGTATGTCTGCAGAATGCACTTCTGTCGCATACGCAGATGCGTTTGTTATTGTAAGATATATACCGCAGCATGAATTATGCACGTGTCGTGCGGTAACGTTTCATCTTTGTGTCTATGAAGCTCTAGTCCGTGATATACCATGTAGCGTATATTTGCTGCAGGACCACGAGGGCGTTGCTCTGCAGCTTTCTGTCGCTCACATGGGAGTTCTCGTCTTCCAGAATCAGACGAAAATCAACACCTTCTCGTGGGCGAAGATTCGTAAACTAAGTTTCAGGCGGAAGAAATTTCTCATCAAGCTTCATCCTGAAGGCTGTGTTAGTTTTCGACTGACTGATGATCATTGTGACAATAATTATTTACTGCAGTTTTGTGCAAGAAACTCAGAAACTGTAAAAATTGTAAAAAGTTTACAACTATATAATGATCGAGTTCGGAATATCATGCAATAGTTAGGCCTACAATGTAGACTTGTGCGATCGATTAGTGTTATTGTTAACGATATGGTACTATATGATGTGTGCCGAAAAGCTAACGGATAGACCACTTAACTTACTGCAGAAAATCAAAAATAGAAAAATAGAAAAATAGTAAAAAAAATAAACACAATACACAGAAGATCGTACGTCTCTGTTGTAAAACTTTGCTGTGAAACTGTCAACGGCTAACAACGAATTCAGTTACTAGAGCTGTCGAGAAACCGTTGCATGAGAATGCGTCATGATTATGACCAGTTTCGAGGCGTGAGCTTGCAATGTGTTTCATGTGACACAGAGTTACTACAAGGACACGGTCGAGTTCTACTTCAGTTCGCGGAACTCGTGCAAGAACTTCTGGAAGCGCTGCGTCGAGCACCACGCGTTCTTCCGCTGCCAGGCCGTCAAGCGACTGCCTCGAGCACGACCGCGCGTCGTCAGTCGCGGCTCATCATTCCGGCAAGTCGCTCCGACCACTGTGTCTCGTGTAGTAGTAGGCCTATCGACCGCGTTGCGAGGGAAGGTAGTGCGATCGGTCGTGTCTGTCCGTCCATCTGTCTTTTAACTATCTTATTTTTGACCTTGATGGTTTTGCTCAAATATGGGCATGACTGTAGCTCGTCGGGGATTGAAAATTAACGTCATAGGTCACTGTCAGGATTAGGGTTTTAAAGGATGGTATCACGGTCGGTCTGACCTGGATCCTCGATCGAGGGTAGTTTGCCTAGTTCCATACTAATTTGGACGTATAATTTGTTGTGCCGCCCTGCCAAAGAGGACACCACACACCCGCGTTTGTGTCT
>Ga0126330_10000334_pt1 | contig 10438 bp, 10 predicted proteins | sample InaspJWI91metaG_FD_97004 | JGI IMG/M metagenome (GOLD analysis project Ga0126330, IMG submission 97004) | Marine gutless worms symbiont microbial communities from Oahu, Hawaii - Inanidrilus sp. 2 OAHU.JWI-91 metaG | ecosystem: Host-associated > Annelida > Digestive system > Unclassified...
TGAGCCGGTACCAGAAAGGTAAAACCAATCTGGATTTTACTGAAGCAAGAGACAATGAGTGGCAGTGGCAGCAGCTGGGCCATATGCAAGTCTGCACCTCGCTCCAGACAGATAACCACGCCAGCAACCAACCACTCAGTTGTTTTACAGGCCGGATGCCCTTCCTGCCGCCCAACCAACAGCGTCAAAGCACTGAAGGCAATGAAATGAAACGTTATAAAATGAATTAAAAGTAGCACTGTCGTATATACATATGTTTACTTTGTGTTTTTTTTCTTCTTGTTCTTTTAGCAGTAATATATGCTGTAATGTGAATGTGCAGGGAGTCCGTTTAAGGTGCACATAACTGACCAGGTGAATCCACAGCGAGTGCACTGCTATGGACCTGGCATTGATCCGAAGGGAGTCCGCAAAGGTCAGCCAGCACTGTTTACAGTCGATGCTACACAGGCCGGCATAGCTCCACTGGAAGTGATAACAACCGACCACAGAGGTGACAGCTTGCACGTCTTATTTTTCTTCATTTTATTACTTTAGCGTTTGAGTTTTAATTTTTTGATCTAGGACTGGTAATGCACGTACAGTTAGTACTTGAAAAGTTGAGACCATTATCGTTTTGCCAGTATCAGAAGGGTAAAACTTTTCCAGCATTTCATGAAAAGTCAGTTTGCGCCAGAAAAATGTTAGTAAAACTTTTGAAGACAGTTGATCAAACACTCAAAAACGAGTTGTGGTCATTCTAAGCTGAATTCACTGATAAGAGTTCTCAGTAGTCATTTAAACTATCCGTAGTTGATGTCCTGTCATTGCACATGTGAGGACTAGCAACGTTGTGTTGCCGAAACTGCTGTGCATATGTGGAAAGACAGAGCAGTGGCAACATTGTCTGAAACATGGCTGATATCATTAGCTCGCTATGCCTGTGTCTGGCAGCCAGCAAGATGGGCATAACCGTTGTCTTGTGCCACTGTACACTGTACTAATAGTGTAGTTAGCAAGTGAATTTTCTGTCCTTCTCTCTGTATGGTTTTCCATGATATGTGCATATGCTAGGTCATCGTCGGCCAGCTCAGATAAATCCACGTGGAGATGGCACGTTTGATGTCGTCTACTATCCAGATGCTGAAGGTCCACTGAAGGTCGACGTGCTGTATGGAGGAAAGCCCGTTCGTGATAGGTGATCTCTGCATCTTAGCTACTGCCTGTCATGGACGACCACTTTTCTCACCATATTAATTTTCCCTCCCCTCTTCTGCTTCTTTACCTCCCAACCCTCAGCCTCTCCTGTCCTCTTTCCTCATCTTTTTTCCATGCCCTACCTTTACTTCCGCTGTTTCCATCGTTCTCCTTCTGTCTTTACATTTCTCATATTCTTTGCACCTATATTTACGTTTGTGGTTTTTTTGACCTGTGAGAATTAATGAGTGAGCCAAGTGTTTTACTCATTACACTCGGTTTTTACACAAAGTGCATTCAGAGTGCCTGTTGATTTCTCGCCAGTGCACAAAACGTCCCACGTAAAGGGAGCAATGCCACTTTCACTGGAAGTCCAGTGATGGACGAAGAAAGAATGAGTCAGTGGTCAGTGGGTCAGTAGGATGCTCGTGAGTACGTAGGAGAACTGTTAACTGGTACATTATTGGCAAATAGGTTTTGTTTTGTTTCCGTTGGTTGGGTGACACGAAGGGCATATGGTCCATACAAACGTGTGAACTTATCCCAAAGGTTCTCTTCTGGAACAAGTGCATGAAGAAAACTGGGTAACTCAAGTTCATCTGGTGCCTCCTTATATAGGTGGTCTGTGCACACACACACACCCGTTTAACGGCCCTTATATAGGTGGTCTGTGCAATAGCCATAATACAGTGGTGGTAGTAGTAATAGCTGCAGCAAGCCAAGAGACTGCTATGTGTATTGTAGCCCGTTCAAGACTCGTATTCTGCCGAGTTTCGACGCCAGCAAGGTGGTGGTCAGTGGTGACGGAGTTCGACCACGTGGTGTGCTGGCCAGTATTCCAACGTCGTTCCTGATCGACACTCGTGAAGCCGGACTTGCTGATCTCGATGTTGTCATTCAGGTCTGTGATGGTTGACAGCATAGTAAACATGCAATATTACATCTTCGGGGTTTCAGTTTTTACAAGGTAGTGTAGCAACGTAAGTTAGGTGAGATTTATATTAGCAACTGTGTCATTGAATGTTAAATATAATATTGAAAACGACGGCATTAAAATCACTTTGTTTGGACGAAGTTACAGTTGGCTCGGTTTATATGGTCCATAGATGTAGTGAAGTGATTTGTGCTGCTTATCATATTCATATCCTTAGCATATCAGGACTGTCTCTACTGCTATTTCCACACAAAGCCCAATGATTCAGAATTTGTTCTAAAATTGAAATATTGTATTGTAGTTCTTTTATTCATATCCACTGGTAGTGACTTTGCAGTATGAATTTGTCAACTTCTGGCTTCGTCTTGTAGCAAATGTGGCTGTGTAAATACTCTGCAAGGTACTTCTTCTTATTCTTCTTGTGGTATGCTAAGTTAAGCTTAAAATGGCATCTATGTGACCTACCATACCAGCATCAGCACTCGATATAGCATCACAGCTATTACCTGCTTTTGGGTCTTATTCAGTTAATAATTTTTCAATACTTTTTAAAGTAGCGGTCTCAGGTGTAAGGGCACCTTAAAAATATGCCACTGTATGTACACACACGGTTTTAACCCCCCACTTTCCAGATGAGCATGTATCAGTCGGTTCTCCGTTCATTCGTTTTCTTTGCCTGTTCAAAAGAGAACCTTTGGGGATTATTGGCACAGGTTTTCCCTTCTGGTTACTTAGCTCGTCATTTTGTAAAGCAGTTGTAATGCTGATTGTAATGTGTAATGTGTGAATTTGCTGATGGTAACGTGTTGCTTATCAGGACCCACAAGCAAACTATGTTCATCCGAAGATTCAAGACAATGGAGATGGAACGTATGTGGTGACTTATTCTCCGGCTGACATTGGTACCTACACTGTGGGAGTGAAGTTTGGTGGTCACAGTGTACCGTCATCTCCGTTTCATGTCACAACCAGTCCAACTGGTGATGCCAACAAAGTCAAAATTCTTGGTAAGTAAGCCTACGTGGCTGTCATATTTCCTGAATTGCACCTTGAGAATTAAACCTGTATTAATGTTGGATCATAGTAATTGTTTATTGTTGACAGGTTTACACACTGTTTCATTGTATTTCATTTATTATGAAAAAAAACAAATATGTGTGAGCATTTTAAGAGAGTAAGTGAAATAAGCAGCCTTCAGTGTTTTGACGCTGTTGGTTTGGCAGCAGGAAGGACATCCAGCCTGCAAAAAACTGAGTGGTGGGGTGCTGGCATGGATATCTGTCTGGATCGAGGTGCAGAGTTGCATATGGCCCAGCTGATGCCACTGCCACTCACTGTCTCTTGCTTCAGCAAATCCAGATTGGTTTTACCTTTCTGGTACCGGCTCACCTGGGTAGTCCCAGAAAAGGGCCGTTAAACGTGTGTGTGTGTGCGTAAGTGAAATAAGCAGTTTAACACAAATAAAAATGTGAATCAAGAATCACAAAATAGAAAAAAATGGTGTGAAGTGAGAAGTGAGAGCCTAGGGCTAGACATAGTTAAAAACAGCATGGAACAAATGACTGGTGGTGTTGTTTACGAGTAACAACTGGGGGCTGATAGTTGCGACTGACCTCTTGGTCTGAAGGAAATATCAATATACTGTATTTGGTGGGCGTGCCTTCAGTGCTTTGACGCTGTTGGTTGGGTGGCAGGAAGGGCATCCGGCCTGTAAAAAACGAGTGGTGGGGTACTGGTGTGTTTATCTTACTGGAGCGAGGTGTAGACTTGCATATGGCCCAGCTGATTCCACTGCCACTCACTGTCTCTTGCTCCAGTAAAATCCAGATTGGTTTTACCTTTCTGGTACCGGCTTACCCAGGTTGTTCTGGAAAAGAGGCCGTTTAAATGGTTGTGTATTTGGTGGGCAGTAGGAGACAGTGAATGCAGAAAGGTACCTTCCTTGCTAATGGTGAGTGTTCATCTACCTGTTGTTTATAGACGGCATACGAACAACAATACCTGTCGGTGAGGAGTGCGTCATTAACATAAACACTGCGGAGGCTGGCTACGGCAACGTGACGTGTCACATTCGCAGTACGAGTGGCAGTGACGTTGACATCGACATTGTTGACAATGGAGATGGGACTGTGAGCATTCTGTACACTCCACGTCTGCCTGGAGCTTACACACTCAACATCAAGTTTGGCGGACAGCCAGTGCCAAAGGGCCAGTTCACACAACAGGTTTGTTCTGTGCCGTTATATGTACCAACTACCAAGTGTTATACTGCCGCAGTCGCCATTATGATTATTTGTGTCACTGGAATATAATTTATGCGGGGAGCCAAAGTCAGTCAGTAAGTAAGACTTGACGCTTTCATGAGGGTGCCACAGCGGCATCAAATGCTGTTCATTTTCTGTCAAAAGGCTTAGAAGAAATGAGTTTTTAGTTTCTGTTTGAAACTGTTTGCTGATAGACTGTTTTGTAGGGCTGGCAGCATATTGATGGACTCAGCATGTGTACTGCAGTAATGTCTTTAGGGTAGTGATAGAAACAGGACCAGAAAGTGATGGACCGTTTGAGAAAGTGTAACAATTGCACATAGCATAGAAAGCATGTAAGTTAATATTATAGCATAATTTAAAATTTACCTGCTAAACATTGTTAAAATTTTCAACAGTCAGTGATTAATTAATACATTGTACCTCTGCAGCCTAGCAGTTGAGTACTTGACCATTTCAGATTTAGACAGTAAGATTTGTTCTGATGATGATGCCGATAAATTGTGCCAGTGTGTGATTTGATTTGCAATTTCTTCCTTGTTATTTGCTTGTTTGTTCACGGGCACCAGCTGCACCATTGTGCACTTTGTTGTTAAAAAAATTACTTAAGTGCTTAGCACAGAGTTTGCATTTTTGCCACTGTCTTCATACCTGTTTACTAAATGTAGGTATTTGCAGCCTTTAAGAGTGCATTCTTAGTTTTTACTTTATAACTGTGCTCATTAGAGACAAATGTTATTAAGAGGTACCTTTCCACTGATTTCGCCTGTATAACTACATTGATCTCTTATGTCATTGTGAGCTACTCTTTACAATGATTTGTTGAACACGTTTAAAATGTGTCTAAATTTATTAAATCGACACTAGAAAGCCTTCATTTAAGGCTGTAGCCACCACTTTAGCAACATTTTATCATGTGATGTGACCTTTGACCATTATGACCTTGAACTTCTAACTTTAAGTAGATGGTGTCAAGATGAACTTCTGTGCCAGATATGTAGGTCAAAGGTCATTTTGTTCACAAGTTTTTTTCTACAGAGAGATACACGCCAGACCGGGTGCTCTTCATTAAATTCAAAAATTGTAATAAAAGTATTGAGTGCATGAACAACATCCTTGCATATCAGTTTCAGTTCGTGAAGTTGGTTGAGCCAGTGTGGACAGCAGCTGACAGTCATTTGCTGACATTTGAGAGCAGTGATGAATGTGTTGCTGTTACTGATTAACCTGCATGCTGCATGTGTTTACATCTTATGTTTACACTGAGTTGCATTGGCACTTGCCTCCTTGTGTTAGTCTGCCTTCCATTTTGCACTAGGCCGTCGACGCAGAGACGTTTTACAGCATTCAGGAGGACTTCCTGGAGGTAACATGGTTACTTACTTGCTTACTTATTGTCGCTATGCTGCTTGTTTCTTATATGCTCTGGGGTGGCAATATTGCGTTAGCATTTTCAGCACATAATTTCACTCTAGTCATTTCGGTATCTTGGTCAGTTTCCTTGTGAAGTTATAGCAGTAAGTTGTGAAGACAATTGACCGTTTTCCAAGTGAACCTGGTCCCCCGTAATTTTCTTTCCCAGCTATCTTGGAATAGAACCTTTGGGGGATAAGTTGCACAGGTGCTTGCTGGCAGTTGCTTTCCCTTACCCAACCAACAGTGTGAGAGCACTGCAGTTGTACTGCACGACGCTATGCAAGTGTGGTATATGCTGTCGTTGTGTGTCCGTCTGTTCATCCATCCGTCTCACACAACACGGTAGTGTGTCGAAACAACTGGACGAATCAAGCTGTTTTTTGCCATGGAGGCTTCCTTCCACCTATCCCACACTATATTGCAAGGAAAGTTGGGTATCTGCAAAAATCAGGGCACTTTTCTCTGGACGTAGAAAATTTCACCATGGCATGTCAATCTTGTTGTCAACGAAACTCATCGTCGTCGGTCAAGCTTGTTGACGACACCTATGCGACATTCAGCGAGTCGTGGCTGTTTACTGCAAGTCAGTGAACTGTAACCCTCTGACTCTGATACTTTGATTTGTTGTGGATTTGTTGTACAACTTGTTTCTACAGTTGACAAGATTTTAACTGACATAGCACGTCCACGCAGTCCATCTGCGGTAGCAGAGCGTCTTGTTAATTTTAAGCAACACTGATTACAGTCGGACTGATGACTTACTGTGACTGTTCTCACATTCAGTCTACTGGCAGTAATTTCATCATGTTGTGTGATTTACTTTTTATCCTCCAGCATGTCTGTGACTGCTGCGTGACACGTTTGGCCCACTGCACCATCGTTTGATTCAGTCTTAAAGCATGTGTGAAGAGTTTCGGTTAAACAATCGGTTTGATTGCATTTTGAGACTGGTGCATCAAGTTAATGCTTACAGAAGTGACGATTTTTTGTTGTTTTTTGTTAAGTGCTGTAGCACTTTGACTTATTTGTTCTGCACCTTAGTGTGTTTATGTCTGATTTCGGTAATTCAACAAATGCAGTTGGTTTTCGGTTGCTGTGGTTATGCAGTGTTTATTTTGCCGCAAGAGTTGATGCTGCACGTTTGCTGATTGTTTGGTGGTGCTACTAATTGCGTGGTGTCTGCTAGTGGAAGTTGTGAAATGACGACGTTGCAGGCTGGCGATCTGATCTCGGCACAAATGACGCGGCCTGTGGAGACCGCTCCTCCAATGACAGCGGGCCAGGTGACTGCATTCGGGCCTGGACTCACTCATGGAGTCGCTGGACAACCCTGCAACTTCACTATCGTGACGAAGGACGCCGGCGCAGGTCAACAGAATACTTGGATTCACGCAATCGAGAATTACGCTTGCTACTTACTTTGTATAGTTTTGCCTTTGGTGCTTTGACACTGTTGGTTGTGCATCAGGAAGAGCATCCGGCCTGTAGAAATTGAGTGATGAGGTGTTGATGTGGCTATCTGTCTAGAGCAAGGTGCAGATTGTTTGCATATGGTCCAGCTGATGCGACTGCATCCCCTAACCCCATAATCTCTTGCCTTATTTAAACCCAGACTGGTTTTACCTTTCTGGTACCGGCTTGCCCAGGTTGTCCTAGAAAAGAGGCCGTTAAACTGGTGTAGTAGTAGTGCTTAGTTTATATTTGTAGCAGAACTAACCACTCGTTTATGTGAAACCGGATTTCTTTTCCAGACTTATGCCCAGTTGGGCTGAGTCAACCCACAGAAGAGAACCTTTGGGGGATAATATGTCGTTTATTCACCACATAGGTAGAAATACAGTAAAAATAAAGACAGACAGGACAGACAGACTACAATCTACACAATGATTCAAACTTAGAATAAATGTCATATCGTAGACAGTCACGATCAATCATCACATCATAATCCAAAAATAACTTTCGGAACCTAATATCATATAGAATATTACGAAAACATTCCTTCACAACTGAGTTATTGGCTCGATATAAACCATTATAAAATTTAAGTTTACGAAATACAGCAGTATGCACAAAATCCAGTCTGCACAGAGCTCAACTAACAATGTCAAAAGTGTGAAGGGAATTTTATCTAGTACATGCCTGTGTTAGCCAGCAGTCCATGTTAAGAACTGGAGGATTTCTTTGGAGCAAAGCTTCCTGGTTACACTTCCTTGCTGACAGACTACATGTCAGTAGTCAGTACATTTGTTTCGAGAGAGTGATGCAGTAGTTCTTGTCAGTGAAGAATGCCAACGGTATCCATGCTGTATTTTTACGTCACCTAGTGTGTTATAATATTAATATTACTCTGCTATACTGGTCTCTATGTTAAACTTAGCATCCTAATACAGGAAAATGGCTAATGGAAGAACGTTGGTGATACTTTCTTCTTGTACTCCATAATATTTATCTGACCTTCTCATACCATATGCTCCATTCAGGGTCCTCTATTTCACATCCGCTAATCTTCTTACTGTTCCTGAAATGAAGCTTGCTTGCTTTTAGCTCTTGTACTTTCCATGTCTCTGTATCAACCAACCACCAACCAGCGTTAGCTAGCACCTCCAGTTAAGAAGTGGAGGATTTTTTGGGTGCAAAGTTTTACTGCCCACATGTTCTTGCTGACAACAACCAGTGCACTCGGATTATGGAGAAGATGCTGGAGTTCTCCTCAACAGCGTTATCTACACTGTCTCTGCTTCAACTGTCTGGTGGTATTCCTTAGGCAATATAACTTATGATTCACAAACCTTTTCCTTGTTTAAACGACATCTTAAAACTAATCTTTTCCAGACTTCCAGGCTGCCGTTAGTGTAATCCCTATCAAGTCCCTCATATGCTCCCTGACTTTTTGACTTTTGTGCTATAGAAATTGCTTAATTACATGCAGGTGGACTGGCGCTGGCAGTCGAGGGTCCATCCAAGGCAGAGATTCACTGTGTGGACAACAAGGATGGTACATGCTCCGTGAGCTATCTGCCTACAGTCGCCGGAGAATACAGCATCATCATCAAATTCGCCGACCAGCACATCGCCGGATCACCATTCACTGCACACATCGCTTCCCCGTGTAAGTTAGCGTTTCTCTTCTGGCTGATTTCATTTGTTCCGCTGATGATTTTCTAAGAGTTTCTTTAGAATGCGAGAATTTCTTTACAGCTTTTCACTGATGTGAGGTTTTCTGTAAGGGAAGACGCTGAGTTCTCATTAAACACAGAATAAGAGATAAATATTACTTAACAAAATGTTTTGTGCACGTGTCTGAAAGGTCACTTCCACTCTTTCACTTTTCTAGGTACCTGTCAGCTAGGGATCGTTGCTATCAGTGTCACTGTCAGTCAGTGACGTGCGTTTTTAGTTAACACAGTTGATTGAAACAGTTGAAAAAATGTTTTGTTGAGTTGCATTTGTATGTTTTATTGATACGATGTGTAATTAGTGCAAATATTTACTTTAATGTTCTTGTTTGATCATATTTCAATTCTTCATCTTATGCATGTTGGAACTCGGTTTATCAGAGAATCTTTCTTTTCAAGCCATGGGAATCTGAGAGAACTGATAAGTTGTTTAGAAAGAATGAATTTAGAGCAATTATATTATCAGAAAAAGTTGTGTTTTTAAACAGTATGATGCGTTTTGATCATAATGTCATTACGTTGGTTTTATGAGTTTTTATTCATTCAGTGGAGTTTAATAAACTTCGCAACCTTGTATCTCCTTGTGTATCTCCTTATGACAGCATGTGTAAAATTAAGCGTTTTATGAAATTGAAATTTATTGTATATCTTGAGTATCTCCTTATGACAGCATGTGTAAAATTAAGCATTTTATGAAATTGAAATTTATTTCAAGTGTTACGAGTGATTGAACTACAATGTGATACTGTGTTGTATATACCTTTTTCTTTTCTTTATTATATCTGCATTTCTGCAAAATAAATGTGTACATTTTATGTGGTACTTAATATGCAACAAATATATGATGATGATGATGCAGATGGAGAGGACCAGAAGAAAGCGCATTTGTCGGTTGGTGCAAGCAGCGAAGTGTCACTGAAGGTTACTGAGGCTGACATCTCCAATCTCACTGCCAGCATCCGCAGTCCATCAGGACTTGAGGAGCCGTGTGTGCTCAAGAGACTGGCTAATGGACATCTCGGTATGAACACAGTTATTCGCTTGGTTTTGATTTCTGTTTTTATTAGTTGGTAAAAATCAGATGTCTCATTTTCATGGTGTTAGTTTGAAATAGTTTACTGATTGCATTGAATTTGGTTATAAGGTGCTAATTACCGTACTTGGACACTGATCTGGCATATTTTACTTAGTAAATCTTAAGGGTCATTTTTCACATCAGTTTTGCTTGACTGATGGTGCTTTCATTGAGTCTTTAGTGCTTTGATGTTAGTTGCTGGTCAACAGGAAGGATGACTGGCTTATAAAGTTTGCTCTGTTAACGTTTAAACTTTTGTAACTCACTAAAGTATGCCAGTTGGGGCCAAGCTGCAGTTGGGGCCAAGCTGCAGGCTACCAACCGCGTCCCCAGGCCGGTGGATAGGGGGACGGCCACCAGATATGGTGGCTAGCTGCGATCTAAGCGGGTGACCTCA
>Ga0126330_10000335_pt1 | contig 10433 bp, 7 predicted proteins | sample InaspJWI91metaG_FD_97004 | JGI IMG/M metagenome (GOLD analysis project Ga0126330, IMG submission 97004) | Marine gutless worms symbiont microbial communities from Oahu, Hawaii - Inanidrilus sp. 2 OAHU.JWI-91 metaG | ecosystem: Host-associated > Annelida > Digestive system > Unclassified | place...
TTGTTTGTTTACTTTCCCTGTTCAGTGGACATTGTATTAGTTGCTGCTATTTGCATATTTTGGTAACCATTCTAGTTTCATGGCTACAACAAATCAATAAAGTTTTACTTACCTGTTTACTAAATGACAGGTCATAACTGGAGTTTGTATTGTTTTTTACAGAAAAGCACAAAATGAAAGCACACTGCAGTAACTTCATAATATGTTATATACTCTTTTCCAGTCTTCGCCTCATACACAGGTTCATTATGTCTGCAAAACATCAAGTTTCGGGAAAACAACATTTTTGGAACAGACGTTTTTAGACTGATATCACAACAAACACAAAAATCACTAAATGCATTCTCAGTATCTTGCAGGTTTCCTTTTCACTGTATATTGCTTCTATCACAACATTTTGTAATCTCGTACGTCTTCATCTTTGTTTTGTGTGACATGTCCATTCTGTGCTGTTGTAGGAATTTATACCCAATTACCCGTGGTTTTAGAGACAGGCTACAACACAGTGTGAATATTTTGTGGTGCAGATGTGTTACATATCCCAAGTTCTGCCTGTGTTTCATGTTACTGATATCTTTTTCTGTGTCATTAGGACCATTTTTCAGCATGTCTGACACTTTACTGAGCACATTGGAAAGCGGCAGTGGTTTCCTGCTGAATATTGACTGTATTGATAGTGGTGACAGCTGTGATTATACGTGTGTAAATGAGAGTGATGCACCTATGAGCAGTGTATCATTGGGAGCCGCTGGTGAATGTGCTGAACGTTTACATTCACTGGCTATATTAGGTTTGTATAACTTTTACTGATAACATCAGTTTAGCGTAATATGCAGTGCACAGTATTTTTTATGCGTAATGCAGTATTAGTGCAGGACTTCAGTTAATTGTGCATTTGTTTCAGTCAACTTTAGTTGCTTTATGATGAAGCTATCCAAGTAAGGAAGAAAGTAATTGATTGCGTCTGTTTTATGCCATGGAGTTTATGAAAATGGAATGGAATACTTGTTGCTTACAAGCATACTCTGTGTGCAGTCTTTGCATTTTTTTGTAATTAGGCAGCAATGATGACTTTGAAAGTCGCAGTGACACTATGTCGCCATCAGCAACAAAGCCTAGAGGCATGCAGCGTAATAAGCCTCGAGCACTGAGAACTGGAGTGGGTTCGTCGGCAACTGCTGGTACTGGCAGCCGGTCTATAATTCAATGTCTCATGTGTCAAAAGACGTTCAACAACTCCAGTGCATTGGCCAAACACAAGTTGATCCATAGCGATGAGCGAAAGTATGCGTGCTCGTTGTGCTCTAAAGCATTCAAGCGCCAGGATCATCTGTAAGTACCACATTTGTTGATATCACCATTCAGAAACTCGTGTCTGAGACTTGTATGTTTACCTTAAAGCAGCTCACCAGCTACTTTGTGTACTTTTTTCAGTACTTTTGTAACAGTTAGTAACTGGCTTCACTGTCAACGTTTGAATTTAGGAATTACTAACCTTACTTTATAAAGTATTTAAGACTGTAATGGTGATGCTAGTTTTGCACATGATTGTGGCATGCTGCTACTGGCCTTCAGTGCTTTGACGCTGTTGGTTGGGCGACACGAAGGGCATCCGGCCTGTAAAAAACTGAGTGGCGGGGTGCTGGCGTGGTTGTCTGTCTGGAGCTGGGTGCAGACTTGCATATGGCCCGGCTGATCCACTGCTACTCACTCTCTCTTGCTTCAGTAAAATCCAGGTTGGTTTACCTTTCTGGTACCGGCTTACCCGGGTAGTCCCGGAAAAAGGGCCGTTAAACGGGTGTGTGTGTGTGTGTGTGTGTGTGTTGTGGCATGCTGCAGAAATGGACACATGATGACACATTACAGTAAGAAGCCGTACGAGTGCAAATTTGCCGGCTGCGACAAAAGTTACTGTGATGCGCGGTCGTTGCGTCGACACCTTGAAAACCATCACCAGCAGCTGCTAGCCGAATCCTGCTCACTGGTACACGCCGACAGTGGGAGTCTCACACCAGCTAGTGCTCCGCCTGATGCTACTGGCGGCATATTCAATTTTGATTTGCCGTTCATGCAGAATCCTGGCAGTCCTGGATCTGGTGGTGTGATGCCTAGTGACAGTGCTAACAAAGTCTGGCCTGCTGGCTTCTACCCATTTGAGTAAGCTCAGGAACTTTCATCTCAGTCTGCTGACTAGGTGTTTTCCTCGGTGATTTGACACTTTTGGTTGGGTGTAAGTACAGTAAGTACCGGTTAGTAAACGGACTATAGCAGTTTGAAAGTTATTGCCTCCCTGTAAAGTGTATGACTGAAACTAGAATGCATTGTAGGCCTGTTAACTGACTATCAGTGAATGCCTATATAATTAGTTGATGTGGATACTGGCATCAGAGAGCCATATTAGCATTGGCAAACCAGCATAAATGCCTTTCAAGTTCCTTTAGATGTCAGCTGGTGGATTGTGAAAGAATGACGTCCTGTTCATGATATTTCCTGGTTGGTATTGGCGCTATTGGAATTTTGCGTGCAGTGGGTCGACAGTTTCGAATGGTTTGCTGGCAACTTTGTGTGACAGTAGCGCAGTGGCAGATCCAGGAATTGGTGGTAGGGGGATGATCTCTAGCGCCTCTCACTTCACCCCCCTTGTTCCTTTTCTGCCACTAAGTGGCCCCTTAAATCCAGCTAGGAGGTCTGGGGGTGCACTGTAAGCTCCCCCTGCAAGCCCATATAGAGCCGGTCGTGAAACGTTTTTCTTGTACATTTTGAGTCAAAAAATCACTTCCGGATGTAACAGTTTGCCATGTATATGATGACATTACATTAAAGAGTTATCACACTGACGTCGACATAACTGGTAAATAAATTAAGCAAGCTAGTGACCGGCGGTATTTTTCGTGGGCAAAAAATTGCCGTATGCCGGTGGGAGGGATTTATCCCCTTCATCACCATTCTGGATCCGCCACTGCAGTAGCGTCACTAAAAAAAACAGTCAAGCGGTGACTGAAAACGTAGCTGTTTTCATTATGAGTAAACACCGTCGGATGCTGTTGCTGCGTTTTTGCGAGTCTGGTGCAGTTGTAGACTCTTGACTCAGTTACTTATTGGACTGTTGGTGTGTGGTCTGTGAAAACCTGTTCCAATTATTCCAGCCTAACTGAGAGTTGAATAGGAAAGAAGGCCAGTTAAAAATGAAAATAGTGAAACTTATACTACTAACTGATCAGTTTATGCTGTACTCCGTGTCAAATCACTGAGCAAACATCTAGTGCTAGCATATCTTGATATGTTTGTCTTTAGACTAACATTTATGGTTTAGAATTCATATTTTTGTATGCTTTGTATGCATTTTGTTAAAAATTGATAAATAGTTTAACATTGTTTTTGTTTTGTAGTGAACCTAAACGTGTGAAATGCAGTGTATGTGATCGACGCTTTCGCAACTTGCCGGCATTAAATGGACATATGAGGCTGCATGGTGGTTATATGAAAAAGGTTTTGTGTCATTGTTATCTGTTGATTTATTATGGTTGACAATAGTTGATATTAAACACTTGATGAAAAATACCCTGGTACACACGAGATCCAGTTGCAAGTTTTGAGAGTACATTGTACTGGAACACTGGGTATCAGTTGCTGATGCACTGCAGTGTGTCTCAGATTTTAACGTCGTGAAGTAAACTATGAAAACTGCACACACTTTTCATTTTTGAAGTCCAGATGATGAACAAGATATGAACATTTCATGCTGAGACAAATGATTCTGCCTGGCGTCTAGAATGACTGTAAGGTAGTGTGTAGTAGTGAGTCAAAACTAGACGGTAGTACTTTATTTGAACTGTAGTAAATACAGCCGCTTACCTGGTTTCTTGTTTCATGAAATATAGAAATATAGTTTTCAGGGCATTGAGACATGTATAGGTACCAGTAACAGAGCATTTCTTCCTAATCCGAATGTGATAGTTGCCTTCAGTAAGTACATGTGGACAGTAAAACTTGCTACAGCAAAATTATCCACTTCGTAACTGGAGATACCAACTAATGCATAATGTCCTGTATGATGGCCGTAAAATGACGTTTGTTGGTGGAATAGTCTCGTAATCTTTGTTTTCACAGTGTTATTGCTCTTCATGGCATTAGTTTATTAACAGGTTGTGCCTGTATGATACAGTGGGAGTGTTAAAATACACAGAAAGAATATACAGAAGCCAATGCAGCAGCTTGCGGAGAAGCCAGAATGTAGTGTATTATGAGTTGCCTTCAGTGCTTTGACGCTGTTGGTTGGGCGACAGGAAGGGCATCCGGCCTGTAAAAAAACAGTGGTGAGGTGCTGGCATGGTTATCTGTCTGGAGTGAGGTGCAAAGTTGCATATGGCCCAGCTGATGCCACTGCCACTCACTGTCACTGTGTCTTGCTTCATATAAATCCAGATTGGTTTTGCCTTCTGGTACCGGCTCACCCGGGTAGTCCCGGACAAAGGGCCGTTAAACAGGTGTGTGTGTGTGTGTATGAGTATCTCCATTGTAATGTGATGTTGCTCACGTGCAGGACGTTGGTGAATCAGGCAAGAAGTTGGACAACACGGCAAGTAACAGCTCGAGTCCTACCATGAGTGTGTCTAAAGTACAGCTACAGAAGCGTTCATTGTCCAGCCAACATCTCATTGCACCAGCTGATTCGCCGGTTGAAGCTAAATCCCAGCTGATAGTTGTGAAGCCAGAGGTGAATTGTGGTGGAAGCGTAATGTCAGTCAGTCGAGCGGGCAGTGCATTCACATATGATGACGGACAGTGCACAGGCAGCTTGCGTCAGAATGTTGACGACGTTGCTGTGAAGTCGGACTTGTCTGGTGCTGACAGTCCGAGTAATTTGTTCAGCTGTAACTGGATTGATGGCAGCCGGTCATCAGCAGGACTTGAAACGGTAACTATAAAGCCGGAACCATCTGTTGATGGCATTGGTGAGCTTAGACAGTATGAAGACTTCGCAGCACATGGTCTTGAATTACCGACGTATGTTGGATCAAGGAATCAATATCTAGGACACAGTGGATCATTTGAATCCCAGAATTGCATGAATGATGTATGCTTAGGTAATGTAAGTTCAGGCCAGCAGTTTGCAGGAAGTATGGTGAATAATGTTGACATGATGGCTTCTGATGTCAGTATGGATAGCATGAGACAGCAGCAGATGATTGTTGATGAAAATGTTGGTGATTACGGATTTAGCCCCCATCATTCGTCACTGATATCAAGCCAGAGTATGCCACTGCTTCCTACATACACAGCGTCTGAAGTGATAAAGGGTCCTACAGCAGCTGGATACAGAATGGCGGGCATGTTCACTGATAAGTGTCATTCATTTGTAGACCCGTCATTTTCTTACAGTGGGTCAATGCCCATGGCTTACAATGGTGGTGTGCAACACGACATCCTTGCTAAAGAACCGGAGTCTGGATATGGAAGGAGCTTTGGCTATTCTGACCATGATGTAATGCATTTTCAGAACTCTGACCAGAGAACCAACCAGACTGATGCGTATTTTAGCTCAGTGCCACGGACTCCCACGTTATATGCTGCTGTTGGACCAAAACAGCTGTCACAGCAGACGGGCAATCGTACACCACGAACTCCATATACTCCTGGTACCCCAGGCCGTGCCAGTCGCTTCCAGTATCCATCGATCACCGAAGGTGCTGTAGTTGGCAACTGCCAGCATCGGTACCAGAAATCAACGGCGTATCACCCGTACGGACATCAGCATACACCGAGCCAGGTGCCACAGATGACGCAGCTGGGACCAGCCAGTCCACACTATCTGAATCAGCGTCATGTGGCAAGCGTGGCACACGAGGTGGATCAGCAGCAGTTCCGCCACGACGTGGCACATGCACAGCAGGAGATAGAGCAGAGGCTGCAGCAGCTGCAGCATGAAGACAAAATGAAACAGATGTTGATGACAGATATTGACTCGTCTTTGTTTCCCGGTGCAGGTGATTACGGCCAGCCAACTTGTACTGCCGACAGTAATGCTATGTCGCCAGAAGCTTCAGTCAGGAATGCTGCAGTGTTTCACACTTCTCACAATGAACAGGCTTTGTCACCCGTTGATGAAGTGCTCCAACTAATTATGCGAGATGCTCCGGAGATATCAGCTGATACAGGTAACGTTGTGCCGATTGCACCCACGACAACTGCTTTGCAGCTGAAGTCTGAAAGCATTCAAGAAGCCCCTTGTCCTCACAGTGCATCCGACAGCCTGCTGTCACAGATTACGTTCTCGAGCCTTGCAGATGATCAGATGGAGTTGAAGAAACTGCGACGGAAGCACAAGCCAGAGCCACTGGTCATTCCACCGGATGTCAGCAACTTTGGTACCAGCAGTGCTGCAGTGCAGTGGAGTGGTGCAGCATCAGATAGGTGTAGGACACAACTTTCATCGGACACATCAGCAGTGCTTATGAGTCCAGGAATGGGTGTTGGCTGTGGCACTCACTGGGTTCAACGACCTCAGCAGATCAGTCGCGACGGAGAGCCACGTTCTGCTCCACCATTTCACTGGTCATCGGCTGTCATGTGTAAGTTAACTGTTACTTGCTGACTTTTTAACCCTCTGAAATACAGGTTTTACTCTTTGCTGTTTAATTATTCTGCAAGTATAATTTGAAGAGAGTATTCCTTCTGGTTACCTTTCACTGTTTGCTTTAATTTGCAATTATTGTTTCTTCTTGTTGTTAATAAAATATCTGTCTATCTGATGACAGTACTGCTCCAAAGCAGAAACTGTTACCATGGTGACTTTGAATGATTATTCAGTAATTTGTTTTTTGTTGTTGATTTGTATTGTACCCATTTGCTTCTCACTCAGGGAAACCAGATCAGGAAAAGGAGAGATTTTGGAACGAAATGTTTCATTTGGTAAGCTGTATACCCCAGAATGAAGTGGTTGTGTTTGCTGGGGATATGAATGGGCATATCGGAAGTAGTAACGTTGGCTGTGATAGGACACATGGTGGTTTTGGGTACAGCTGTAGGAATGCTGATGGTTCCAGGATATTTGATTTTGCTGAACTTTGTCATCTGCAACACATTGTTCGTGAAGCAGGAATCCAAGCTGGTAACATATGTGGCAGGTCGGGTGATGAGTACAGTCGATTATATTATGGTACGGCAGGAGGACAGAGCCAAGGTTTGTAACGTCAAGGTTATTTCAAGTGAGGAATGTGTGCCAAAGCATAAACTAAGACATGTGAGGAGTACAGATGCATGGTCAGAGATAAGGTAGAGGAAGCAAAATGGAAAGGCCTGGATGTAAATGAACACTGGCAACAGATGAAAGGTATAATGATGGAAACAGCTCCGGACATATGTGGAATGACAAAAGGCCTACACAGACACAAGGAAACATTGTGGTGGAATGAGGAGCTTGCTGAAGCAGTTAAAAGATAAAGTATGGAAAGTGGAAGAAAAAAAACACGAAAGAGGCACGGAAGGAGTATGAGAAGAGTAGACAAAATACAAAGAGGGTTATCTCTTCAGCAAAGGAAAAGAAACACAAGGAATGTGCAAATGACTTAAATAACTCGTTTTGAGTGTCAAAATGCAATTTTTCGAATGGCAAAGCAGATGGTTAAAGAAAGACAGGATATAACTGGGTTAAACTGTATAAAAGGAGCATCAGTGAAAGTGATTGTAGATGATAAAGGGATCAAAGACCATTTTGGTGGCTAATGTCACTTACTTCCTGGCCTAGAAGTATTAAAAATGAAATGGAACTACTTAGTGCATATATGAGAATGATTAAGTGCACAAGTATTGCAAAATTGCAGATTAATGTTTCTTGTAGGGAAACTATTATAAAGTCTGGTAGGCTGTGGATATAGTCGCTCTGCAGCAATGCCGTTAATAGTTGTCAGTGGCTAGAATTTTTTTGACTTGTGACATGTGTTTTTATCGCGTTCTAGCATTTTCCAACGTTGATGCCGACTCTGTGTTGGCAGATCTACCACCATAATGTGACAGTGCTGTAAGTATTTTTTACCTGCGTGATGCTTTGCTAGCGCGTACTAGCTATGGCCAGGTGTCTGTCTATCACAAGTCGGTGTCCTGTCAAAAGGGATGGATGGGTTGGTTTTTGGAATGGGGAGCTTTTTGACAAGGTATCTACAAAAATAAGGGTACTTCCCTGTGGAACTTTTTCCTAAACTCCAGACTTAGAAAATTTCGCCATGGCATAGCGATCGGAGAAATGTGTTAGAGAAAGGTGGATGCTCAGAGCATGATAAACTGGACTGACGTCGGTCAGCTAAGTTGACTATCTTCGAGCACCAATGCCACAGTGATACCAAACTCCGTCTACTGCACAGTTCTGTTGCGTGGGTCAGTTTGTGACAGCTGATACTTGTCTCCACTGCAGTTGGTTTGTAGTTTCAAGATAGTGAAATAATATTGCTACAAACTGAAATGTGCAAAGAAGATTAATTGCTGTTTTTTGGTTGTTCCTTGTCTTGTAACACTTACGTACTCGTTAATGAAAGGATGTGAGAGCGATTGTGTAGAGAAATGTACGCCTATCAAAGCAAATCCCACCACATATTAACATGGTGGTTAAGTTAGTCACATTTGACATTATTCTCATTTTACGCTGCAATCACATGCATGCTGTGCAAAGATATGGCCTCTTGCTACAGTTTAATGTGGTCTGTCTGTCTGTTGGACATAGCAGTGAGCCCTGCAAAGACAGCTGTACCGATTGAGATGCTGTTTGGATTGTGGACTTGGGTGGGCCAAGGAACCATGTATTAGGTGGGGCCCTGATCACCCAGGGTAATGGGTAATTTTGTTTTTTTTCAGCTCATTGAAAAGCATTCTAGTAATGAGACCCGCAAGAATAGCTATATGTAATATACCCTATATCCCCTCCAAAACGTCTACCTTTTTATTTTTTGAATAACTGTCAAAAATTAACTGACTTTCATAATTTTTGGTACGTTAAATCCTGAGAAAATTTGACATGAACACCTTACAGAATTGTCCATCTCACCTGTCACATGAGCCACTTTACCTTGGGAAATCCAAAAAGTCATTTTTCAACAGTATTATTCATATACATGTACTTCAGATTATTTACGTTATCTCAGAAGAAAACAGATAGCAGCTGTTGTACTGCAGCTTTAGCTGTTTACTTACTGTTGTTTAATGCTTCCTATCTGCATAGCCCTAGTACTGCATCTGGGCACGCTACAGGAGGAGTGCTTGTATTGATATGGATGTGTTAAGGCTTGCAGCAGCGGCTTATTTCGACATGGGCTGAATTTCAGCACAGCGTGGTGTACTACGCAACTGATCAGTGTCAAAATGTCGAAAAAGACTAAGCATGTATTAATGCAGAAGGTGGTAACTCTGAACACTTGCTGTGACATTGCTTGCCTGACATTGCAGTTGCCACACATCACAACCGGTTCTTTTCAGAGCCACTAATGACAACCCACAACTGGCTCTTTTCAGAGCTTCCAACGTTTGAAAGAATGCAACAAACCTTCAGTCAGATGAAAAAGTTTTGCAGTTCACAAGCTAGTGTGGTGACATTTTCAGGTGATGTGGGCAAGTGGATTACAGTTTGTTTTCTTCTGAGATAACATAAATAATCAGATGTGTGTATGAATAATACTGTTGAAAATGACTTTTTTGGATATCCCAAGGTAAAGTAGCTACATCTGACGGGTGAGGTGGACAAACATATAAGATTTTCATGTCAAATTTTCTCAGGATTTAACGAGCCAAAACTCATTAAAATCAGTTAATTTTTGACACATACGCAGAAAAGCATACAAATAGTGATTTTACATGCTTTCAGTTTTAGTGCTGCACAGATTCACTTAATGTTGACACAGTTCAAACAGACAGTTTCTGGCTGCAAATGTTTGTGCAGTTCATACTTGGGCCAGTGCGGCCTTATGTCGAGTTACTCTGACCTTTTGTTAGTTTGCTGACGTAAGATGACAGTTAAGGTGTGGTGTTTTGTGAAAAGTCACAAATTGCATGTCTAAGTTAGCGGATAGTTATTACTTCGTAATGCTGAAATTGCTGTCATCCTTAGCTGTTGTTTTTTCTAGATGTTTTGGTGGAATTTCACGTACAAGTTGGCCGGGCGGAGTCTCGTGCAATGAAGTTGTCACCACGGATTGGAAGAAGCTTGGTGTGGTGTTGAGTGTATCACCTCTGTGTGGTGATGTCACCATTGTCGACCATTTGTTAATGGATAGATTGTGATGTGTCTGTTCTGAGTTCTTGGACTGTTGCAATCAAACAGTTGTTCCACAGTCTGTTTTCTCTCTGTTGATATCATCAGATAATCAGCAGAGACTGGCTGATTTTTTCACTTTGGCTGAACATGCATGAAAACAGTGAAGTTTTTCAAGCTAAAGCTGACATTTAAA
>Ga0126330_10000336_pt1 | contig 10430 bp, 6 predicted proteins | sample InaspJWI91metaG_FD_97004 | JGI IMG/M metagenome (GOLD analysis project Ga0126330, IMG submission 97004) | Marine gutless worms symbiont microbial communities from Oahu, Hawaii - Inanidrilus sp. 2 OAHU.JWI-91 metaG | ecosystem: Host-associated > Annelida > Digestive system > Unclassified | place...
CCAAAAATGTAATTGTTTTTGACCCCCTACTCACGGGTCACGTGATTCGGCGCATGCGCAGTGGCCGCGTACGCATTTTCAATGGTAACCAATGGGAAACGTTATCACTCATAACTCAAGAACAGATCGGCGTAGGGGCTTCAACCTTGGTGGGAATTATCGACGTGGGGTCGACGCGTGTGGTATACTTTCACTAGGTCAGTAGGTCAAACAAACCGGAAGTAGAAATATGGCGGACATTCAGAATATTGAATGCAATAATCAACGGAAAACGTCGCCAAATAGCCGAAATTTTGCACTCTAGTACGAAATCGGGGTCGAGGAATCGAACGGCGGTGTCGGCGATGAAAAAGGCGCTATTACTTGTCAGCACATTGACTAAACGGCGATGTGCTTCTAAGTAATAGCGCCTTTTTCATATTTGCTGTTTTAGTTGTGTGATTCAGCCACAGTCGTCCTTACAAGATGTTTTAAACTGTTAAGTTTTTTTACAATATTTAGATTAATAACCGCATACTTTGTACTCGCTGGATGACTGTTGGATAATATCTGCTTTTCCATCCGGAGTGTTTGGATGTCGTAGGTATCGGATCGGCGTTACTGTTCCATCACACGCATAAATGCCAAGAATATCGTTTCCTTCACGAACTGCAACCGCACAGTTGCAGTTCACCGTTTCGCTAACGCAGTCAATATGGCGCGTGTGTACCTGAAAATACATACATGTAGGCCTACATGTAATGGCAGTGCGCAACAGGGTGGCTGTCCACCGACATTTTCAGCATCCTATTGTACATGTATAGACAAAATCGTAGTATTACATGCAGGTGTGCTAATGCTGTGTAGGTCCTACATAATAAACATAATAGATAAACGTAACTTTTGACCTTAATGATCACGTCATTGTTGACTTCGAACGTAGTGTGCAATGCTGATGTCAAACACTCTACTACCAAGAACTCTAAAAGTACTAGAAAAGCAAAGCAGAGCCTGTACGTTGGACACCCGGTAGTTCGACCACAGCCCCAATAGCAATAGGCCGCATGGATTGCCAGACCACGCCACTGCTGCGCGTCTGTAGCAATAGGCCGCATGGATGGACCGACCACGCCACTGCTGCGCGTCTTTAGTAATAGGCCGCGTGGACGATGACGTCGCGACGCGAGTCCCTCTGCACGACTTGGCGTCGTGCGGTCCCTCTGCCCCTAACAGGACTGACGGACGGACTAACAGAGGGCCGTCACACAATATATACCGCGCTAGCATAGCGTCGCGCGATAAAAATTTTAAAAATAGGTATATTTGTCTGTGGGTCATCTAAAGTCATTTGAAATGGTGCCATTGGATAGAATACACAATTTCCTGGGGTTTTTGTTTAAGAGCTGATAGAAATCGTTAAAAAGAAAGAAGATACAGAAGCAAAACATATGGCAACCAGGTAGCCTGATACGCAAGCACCGGGAGGCCAAATAAATAAAAAAATCGTTATATTTCGCCCATTTCCCTACAAGCCCCCATGGACAAAAATTTGGCACAGCCGTAGTAGGGGCCGCCGACGTGTATCACCTCTACCAATTTTTTTGGTGATCGGTTTAGGGGTGTGGATTTTGTGGGGGGTCGAAAAGTGCCATCTCTTATTGACAAAGCCAGTCGCCGTTAACACAGGGCTGGCGCTACCGCGCAGCCCGTGATTTCCACGCCCGATTTGTCTATTCACTGTGAACCTTCGTTAGCTCTACCATAGATGTAAAAAAGTTTTGTTACGTTTTTTTAAAATTTTGATCACGTTTTTTACGTTTTTTAGTTTTATTTTCCAAACTTTTTTTATTTTAAAAAACGTTGGCAAAGTTCAGAGCGTCAAGCACATTAACAAGAAGCACTTTCAAAATAACAGCAACGAAGTTCAATGAGTTCATAAATAACAGAATACTGTATCCAGTAATTAGAATGTAAGAGACCATGGACAGCACAATATTGAAGATTTCACTGCTAGCCCAAAACGACGACAGTTTCTGCAAAACTAAACTGAATGACATATTCCGAGTTGCCTTAAAAACCATTTCTTGGGCATCAGGCGTGGAGTTGAACTACACTAAGAAAATGTAACGTTTTTATTACATTTACAAACGTTTTTTGTGACGTTTTTTACGTTTTTTAATGTTTATTTATTTTATGTGAACGTTTTTTACATCTATGGGCTCTAATATAGAGGTAAATCAAGTTATCTGCCAAAATAGTGCACGGCCCTGCGTTAAAAGTCTGTGAGTTTCTGCGTATGCGCGTAATCACGTGATCTGTTAACGGTGCCCGAAACGACATCGCAGTCGTTCTCATCGACGTTGACTTACCATGCAGGGTTTTAAAAATTGAACATTTGGTCACACTGACGGCAATTTTCAGCAACATTTTCACTGCGCATGCCGTGATCTCGCTGTTATAATTGCATCCGATCTGTCACTGTCACATCACACGTAGCGATCTAACAGTGTTCAAAATGGCGGATGTCCGCCGTCTTGACCTAATTTGCATCTTATTACCAAATTTTGTGAACATCGGTCAAACAGTTGCTGAGATATCGCGATTTTTTTCTCCATTTTTAAGATGTCGGCCGCCGTCGCCGTGGATTATAAATATTAAAAATTTTAACGGTCGATCCACTGTAGGGGGCTAAAAGCAACAGTAGAAGTTATTAAATAAAGAAATAATTAACTTTGGTTATATTTCACCCATTTACCCAGAAGACCCCGTTAACGGATTTGCACCGAATCTGGCACAGTCGTCACTATAAGGGTCGCCGACATAATCATTTATTACACATTTTTGGTGATCGAACAAGACGCCGTTACGTCGCTGGCAATTTTGATGAATCAGGAGAGAGATTTCAAGGTTTTTTAAATGGATTTATTACACAAGCCAGCAAAAATAACAGAATTGTAAAAACTATGATAAATCGACTGAGCCAAACAATGTCCACCTATAACTAACTTTTGAGTTCGAGCAACACGCGAACGATTGGAATAGATGTAGGGAATTGGCGTGTACAAGGGTTTTTGTCCCCTAAATTATACTGGTAAAATTCCTTTCTTCCCTAGTCAGTTGGCAGCAAGTAACGGCAGCAAGTAAGAAAGCGCGCCGACTCGGTAGACGAACATTTAGCTGCTGGCATGCGTCGTGCTGATTGGTCAGTTATTCTGCGCTCTGATTGGTGCAAAGCCAATTGATATGAAAGTAGAACGCGTTCGGCAGCATCACGTGACCATCAAGCAGCATCATGTAATCTAGTTACTCCACCGAAACACTCTAAAAAGGGCTGTTTTGCAGGCATTATTCATTCGATCAATGAGGAGAGCTGCGGTCGACGTCGTGCCATGGGAATAGCTGGCGATCGTGACTCAGCAGTTTTCTATAGCAGTTTCGTATAGTAAAGTAGAACGGCAGTAGTATCGCATAAAGCCCGAAGCGAATAGGACCGACAGTCGTCGGCGATCGACGGTGCCGATAATTAGTTGTCGCTCGTCGCCGCCATCTTGAGTCGTCGCCGAAAGTTCCGGTGCTACGGCATCGTTGTGCTACTGCATAGACAAGTGCGAAGTTGCTTTGGGATTCAAGGTACGTCCTGCATCCTGTCCCCTTTCACTTTCGTTTGGCGATTAATTTGCAGTCCTTGCTTTTGGGGTATATAGTTTTTGCATTTAGTTGTCGATCGTTTCGAGTTGTCGTTTGGTATTGTCGGCCATCTTGGATATTGGCTGCAGACAATAATGAAGTAAATTTATCGTCGACTATCTGCGATCGTTGGACTTTGTCGATGCATGTTGATCGTTGATTGCCGGTTTCATTCGTTGAAAATCGGCTTTCTTCGTTGAGGGTTGATTGACTTTCCGTCGGACTTCATCGTTGTCGGACTTGCGCTTACACTACGAATTTTCTTGTCGACTTTAGTTACCAGTAGTCGTCGCCATCTTGATTGCCGATTGACCCGTGTGTGTCTTTGCCGATAGTTGATTGTCGGATATTTAGTTGTCGGTTTGATAATTGACTTTAGTTGTCGCCGCTATCTTTGCCGGTATAATAAATAAGTATATAATCGTGTTTGAACTTGACTACTGTCGTTGACTTTTATTATTGTTGATGACGGCTTCCTATTATACCCGATCGAAGGCACCGCGGCCTAGCGAGTGTAGCGATGTTGAGCCTAGTGATGTCGTTTCTGTAGCTGCGACTTCTTCCCCTACTAGAGTAACTGTAAGACCGAATGTTGTGGCCGTAGGAGAACCCGAGTCGATGTCGACTGTCCGCCCACCCCTCTCCAGCGGGAAGGCCTACCTTCCAGGGCGGGCCCGGTGTGGAAGGGCCTGCGGGTTCTTTTCTAGTGGGGGTCTCTGCCCTGAGGTACCCCAGCGGTCTAGCAGGCCCGTCGGAACTTAGTGCAGTTAGTAGCGGACAGCAGTCAACTACCACCGTGGGCGTGGGTATGGTAGCACCTCCGCCGGCTGCCCCTCAGTTGTAGGCCGCATCGCAGCGGCCGCCCACGCCCACGCCGACGACAACAGGTCTTACATAGATACAATCCAGTCAAATTTCGACACAGCAACTACGATCATTATTTTACTGTCTGAAATATAGTTTTCGTGAGGGCTGTCGTTAGTATAATCAGACACACACAAACCCACGCCCCTTTTCTTTCATGATAACAGTCATACCTCGAAGAGTCGACCAGCAAACTGGCTGCGCACGAGAAGAAAGTCGCCGACTTTTGTGCGTGTAACATGATACCTGAAACAGACATTAATCAGTGAAAAGATCGCGTTTGGCATACACTACTAATATTAGTGCTAAAAGGTTTAGAATCCACAGCGAAACTAGCAATGCAAACAAGGGGCTCTGGTGCGGTAAACGCGATGCACTGTGCCGTCTCGACATCTTGTCAATGGCTGAATGACATTCAATGTCCCCAGTCATTGGTGTTGGTGCCATTCGATAGCCACATATTATTTCTTGGTAGTCTTTCATTGTAACTGTGCCGCTAGCTTATGCCATACTGTGCGTTATTTCTCTATAATTAAGGAGTCGCGTGACCCTGAATGCATCCCCTTCGGGGGGAGCAGTCCAGTCTGTCATGCGTATGTTAGTAGGGCCTACTCGCCAATATTACAATGCACACAAAAAATGGAAACGCTAGATTCAATCATTCCAAAGATATGACTGTGCTATATACAGAAATAAATCAAGTTTGTTTAAAAAATAAAAATAAGATTGGGGAGGAGAAATAATGACACATACTTAAAATAGCCTATTTACCCAGACATAGTGTGGTGATAACACTAACGTAATCACAATCATCGAAATCGCAATATATTGTTTTTTTGTACTTTCAGTTCCATCTTCTTAATTCAGTTCCTATTCCTATCCTGTTCCGTACCACTTAATGATTAACCTTTTTAAACTTTTACTTTAGTTCTCCCGCTTTCGTCTCATTCAAGTTTTACAATATACACAGTGTGCCAAAAATCCCTGTTTACTTAGAAACGTTGTGGTGTTTCTAATTTTCGGAACAGGAGCATTCTGAGAATATGACAATGAACCACATTTCTCTGAAAATACGAAAACTATCAATTCGCTTGTTTTGTTTGAAGACTTCAAGGAACAAAGTGCAAACAAACAAACATGTAAAATATCATCTGCAAGCACTAGGCACGCTGTAGAACGCTGCAGGCGTCAGAGACGGACGGATAGTCCGCGGCTGGCGTAGTTGGAAGAAGCAAGTACAGATTAAGGAAGTTGAATGGGTCGTGAAGAAAATCACAGTAGGCAGTCGAGTGGTACGAGCAGTCTTCTGTGCCCGAATTGCAATGAGAATTTGCAGTGCGATTCGAAGTAAGTTTTCATAATATTATTCACGGTTCATAAGTCAGAACTTGCGATGACACTCACTATAGCCATGTTGTGGTCTGCTGCTTTCACGTTACGCGAGACTATACATGTTTTCTGCACAATGTAAAATGGTGACATCTTGTAGCACTATTGGCACGTTAAAATGCCCATGTAATAATGTTTCCGGATTCCGCGGACTAGAAATTTTCGACCGTGTTATTCAAAAAATAACAAACGGACGTTTTGAGACACTCCCTAATTACCTGCCGTCGAAAGTTGTTATCCCAGGATCGTATTTCGAGACGCAAAACTTCAGTGGTACGTCGGAACAGCGAACAAATACCTGCAACGATATACAGACGAGACGCTGTGCTGTTGCAGAGAAAGCACGTGCATTGCGGTCCGAGTCAGGGTCCGGATCCGAGACCGGGTGCGTGTCGGTGTTTAGACCCGACCCGGACTCAGATCTGAACCGGGATCCGAACTCCCATTTTGACTTTAACCAAAATGCAGACCAGGACTCCGACCCGGACTTCTTCCTAGACTCCCATCCAAACTCGGATCCGGACAAGGTCTGCGACCCGGATTGAAATCCGCACTTCAACCTGCACTATTACTGGTGCAACGCTATTTGGCATTTTCCAGTGATTTCTTGCTGTCTGGCATTCTTGCGCTAAAAATCTAAATTAGATCCCCGACATTTTTAACTGTGACTGAAGTATCCATCAGTGGATTTTAATAATTTTTGACGGGAATATTTTGTAGGAAGTGGGCAACTGAAATATGCTATAATTTCCCACCTCACCTAATTAGTGTATCTGCACTACCTTGTAAACTGAAAATGCGGAAATTACACCTTTTCACTTAAATGCTGTGTGTTGCTCTGCTAACAAACACACAACACACATCAAAATTATCATCTGGTCATAGACGGACTATCCTTCATTCATAAAACAATCAATTGTGTGCACGAAACGTGACCAACACAGGGCACAAAGCATCCAGCCATCTGATATGCACACAGTCGGCGTTCACCATGTCTGCCAGTGCCATCATATCGGGCGCCATGTCAGTTATGGGAGTTTTTTTTCGGCTAACATTGAAAGTCATCGGACACTGTCAGTGAGATATTTTACTGCATTATCTCAACCAATCAGCATCTGCTATCAAATAGGTCGCTGGGGACATTTTTTATGCGTGATATATATTATATATATCGTATTATCGAATCTTAGTCAGTCTTTCACTTTTGTTTTTAGAAACAATCTGTGCATAAACATGCTGAAACATTTTTCACCACATATTAACTGTGTTGTCACGTTACCTTCCTATGCATAAATCGTCGTTACACCTTTGCTTCGGGTGCAGTTTAATGCTGAAACTGTATTGTACCGATCGACTGACTGACAGTGCAGAAATACATTATAAATACTGTGACTTCACAGTGATTAGGCCTAAAACATACTGCGTCAATCGCTATCTTAGACTTTCTATTGAACATTATTTACATGTTTATTTTTGTCGAACATTTGACCTCGAAAAGACTTGGTACTTGAAGAAAGATGGAAATTTAAGCTTTGAGATTAAGCGAAATGATTTAAAACCATTTATTAAAGATTTGAGATTTGAGTTAAAATTTGATTTGAGATTTTCCAGTCACTGAAAATCACTGACGACCTAAACCTGACAAGTCACTTGTTGTATCCTATTTACTTACGGTTACGCATCCTCCAACCGTGGTTGTACTGCCCAAAAAGAACTGAGTAAAATTTTGACTTCTACTGCAATCCTACCGTGACATTGCTTGGTACGTAGCCGGTCCACATACTTTGACCAGGTTTGTTGTAAGGCTTGAACTCCATCAGAGAGGTGTAAGAGTTGCAACCAGGTGTTGGCTGGACTCTCAGATTCAGTGTATGTTCCAAGCGTCCTTCTCTGAAATATGCTACACAGTCACTTTGGCTGACCCTGGACACGGCGTGATCATACTGGAAAGTAAGGTCACCGCAACTTGAAAGTCCTGTAGGAACGGTCGCTGTCATGGTAATGGTTACTTCTGCATCACCAACTATCTCCACCCGACCAGTAGCGGCGTTGTAATCAGGCTACAACATTACATACACGGATGTATTTTTTTGACTACAGCATCCTTGGATAACGGCAGACAGGCAAACTGAAATACGTGTCAAGTTAAAAAAGTAGAAAATGTCACTGGCAAATATTTTATCACGTTCACACTGTCAAGCTCAAAAAAGAGAAATGGCAACTGTGAACTTTACCTCTCGATGGCAGAGTAGCTTAAAAGGGTTGGGACAACATAAAACACATACATAATATAAAATGATTTCACGAAACTTTACGTAGACATGTTTATAATTTAACAATTAGTTGTTAATTGTCCAACTTCACGCTAAAAACAAGAAACTCAGCTATTGCCGACGGACCGCGCGACGCGCCTTATCAATTGAAACCGTGCGAAATGTCGCACAAATGTTCGTCGAATTGCATTTGATAAGTTCTGCAACACGCCAATGACCTTCAAGGTCATTCAAAGTAGCTGCAAATGGCAAAAAAATCGATAGGCCACATGAAGCTTCTCACTAGTAGTGTGCAGAAACAACGTGTCTATGCCATTTTTAATACTGCCACTTTTACGTTGTACGTGACTGCCTGTAGGGGTCCTAACCTTAAAAAGTCTTTTATTTTCGGAAAACAGTTGCGATTGTAACTATGTAAAAGTATAAAGTATACGGATATAGCTAAGTTCGCAGGACACCTGCCTCACCGCTACGGTAGCTACTCTACCTTGTAATTTCTCGTTAATCGCTTGTTTACTGACATTATTGTTTCACAAGGTAGTGTGGCAACACACGCAAAAAAACATGAGATTGTTAGTAACCGCTTTACTGCAAATTTACCAAGGAACCTTTCAGTAAAAAATTTTGTAAATCGGTTAAGATTTGATAGCCTTATGGCCATGAGTTTGCAACCTCACTTTTTGTCACGCCCTGCCCAAAAAGTGAAATACTTACAAAATTACTACTGTTTCGCCATTCAAGTGTAAAGTTAATGGAGATTATCAGAGCACCCGGTAGCTAAGACAGAAAGCTCAGCTATCGCCAAGGGACCGCGCGATGCGTTGTCAGTTGAAATCTTGCCAATTACCACGCAACAGTGCAGAAACTACTTGTACGACAAGTCCTGAACAAATCGAAGTTATGAAGTTGGAGGGTTATAGTGAACCGATGTGCAATTAACATGTGCACTCAACCATGACGCGATCGAGTCGCTTCCATTGTCTTATAGGTGTCATAAACAAACCGACTACGGACCGAGTTGTGAATATCGCCTGTATACCGACGACATGCTGTGGCGAAATTTTCTAAGTTCACAACGTAGAAATTGCTCACGTGACTTATCACGCCTACTTAGGGAACACTCACTCATCACAAACTAAAACTTCGCATGGCCGACCCGTGTACAAAATATGAAGTCTCTAGCATTAGCCGTTTCAGAGATATTACGTGGGGGGTAAAATTCTAAATGGGTCAACTGACCATGACCACGCCCCTTTCATGGAAGATTTTTCATCGGCAGGGTGGATGCGACGCGCCGTGACAGTTAAAACCGTGCTAATGTCGCACAAATGTCGGTGGTTCGACAGTAAATGTTGATTTACTCGACCTGTCAAAAGCATTCGATAAAATGGATCACTGTGCTTTCTATCTAAAGTTAATGGATAAATCAGTAACTGTACAGATTTGAAGTGTTTTAGAAAACTGGTTTTCCTTATGTATGTCGTGTGTTAAGTGGGGATCGATTACGTCACATTTCTACGAGTTAAAAGCTGGTGTCAGACAAGGAGGCGTCCTGTCGCCAATTTTATTTGGTATCTGTATTGATGGTTTAGTTAATTTAGTCGACAGAACCAATATTGGATGTAAAATTGGAGCAATTTGCACTGGTACATTTATGTATGCTGATGACATAATATTGTTAGCACCATCTATTTAGGCTCTTCAGTCACTGGTTAGTCTTTGTGAATCAGAACCAGATTTTCTGTGTATGGCTGTCAATGCAAAGAAATCTGTTTGCGCTTTGGTTCTAGATACAAAAATGCACTTGCCAGTGTTATGGTGTGTGGTCGCCCAGTTAACTGGGTAACATCCGCTAGGTAACTAGGAGTATACCTGGAAAGTTCCTTTACATTTAAGTGTTCCTTTGATGTAAATAAAGCCAAATTCTACTAGGCGATTAACTGTATATTTGGAAAAATAGGACTCATTGCGTCAGAGGAGGTTACATTTGCGTTGATAAAAAGCAAATGCTTACCGGTATTACTTTTTGGGACTGAGGCATGCCCTATTAATTCGGCAATGAGGCAGTCCTTCCAATTCGCTCTTAACAGAGCTCTTTTTAAAAATATCTGGTGCCCTACTAATAAAATTTCATCAAAACAACCAAAAAGTTATTTACTTTTGACGTTTCGACCTCTATCAGAGGCCTTCATCAGAAGAAGCTGGTACTAGGTCTTCTTCCGGTTCTTGGCGCGACAA
>Ga0126330_10000337_pt1 | contig 10429 bp, 3 predicted proteins | sample InaspJWI91metaG_FD_97004 | JGI IMG/M metagenome (GOLD analysis project Ga0126330, IMG submission 97004) | Marine gutless worms symbiont microbial communities from Oahu, Hawaii - Inanidrilus sp. 2 OAHU.JWI-91 metaG | ecosystem: Host-associated > Annelida > Digestive system > Unclassified | place...
GTATAACACTATTACACCATCTAATACACAAACTCAATGAAACAACACAGTGGCAGAATAATTCAAGAAACATGAAATGATCAAACCAACGTAAAGGCAACCGTCTCTTGCTTCAGTAAAATCCAGATTGGTTTTACCTTTCAGGTACTGGCTCACCCGGGTGGTCCCGGACATGGCCGTTAAACGTGTGTGTGCTTCAAATTTAAGTAGTATTTCAAATAGTTCTGATGCAGACTATATGAGTATAATACGACTACTAAATAAACAGAATTGTTCAGTGTTTGTCCGAACACTGATTACAAGAACAGTAATGCTAACATGTCTGTAGTGACTAGACAAACGCTGTGTAACAGCCACAACAATGCAATGAATCTTGCCACAAAAACAATCAGTAAAACACGTCCATCACACTGCTTCGCAATTATTTCTCTAGTGAATAACTGGATCAAAATGAAACATGGCAAAAGTACAATCAAACAATGACAAACAGGCACTTCAGCCAAATACAGAAAAGTGCACGATGTAATTACTGTCAAAGTAAGGACTTTGCTGCCTTTGTGCTTACAATAATTTATACACTGTCGGTATCTGTCCAGGCAACGTCACACATGTACACTTTTCAGGGTGAATAAAACGCTTATCAACAGCAGCAAATAAATGCCAGTAAAACGTCTACCGGTATAACACTATTACACCATCTAATACACAAACTCAATGAAACAACACAGTGGCAGAATAATTCAAGAAACATGAAATGATCAAACCAACGTAAAGGCACTTATTTTTCTTTCTCCAACAAAATGTCAGAACTATCTGCCGCATCACAATATGTGAACACAGCCAGCTATGTTAAAAGGCCACACATTTAATGTACAAGTGGTGCAAGGCATTCTGTGAAAAGTTTCATCAACATGATATTTAGTCATTACTGACTTCTACCGAGACGCTGTTTCAACCTCTGATCTGAGGTTTTCATCTACAGCATGGTGTAAGGCATGTTTCAAAAACTACAAAACAAACTCACAGCACATACCATGCTAAGAAACGACGAATCACATAATGCCATGATAAGTTTCATGTACGACAGAAGAGACAGCACATCAAGGCACATCCTATCACTCATGCTGGAGAGCAGTATAAAGCAGAGGAACAAACTCTGCTCATCTACTGACAACAATGGTCCTCTATCCACACGTACACAGTGGTGACGACGACAGTGGGACGTTTCGTATACCTCCGTTGTTCCCTGGGTTGAGAAAGTCTGCATAACTCGCATGGAGGAACGCGGGCCGCCGGGTGGAGCTAATGTATGTAACGACCGGTATCACTCTAACATGTCGATGAACTCGGAAATTAGGCAACAGCAAAGCTGTACATATCTCACACTTCATACTAATACAACAAGACATAAATTTATCATTTTTGCCAAATCAGTCGATGGATATATGCTCTTACACTTCTGCTCAATGGCTACACGGTTGCAGCGCTGCAGACATAAGTCCCGCCCACGCCGCCATCCTTCTTCATCTGGTATACGAATAGTACTTTTGGACATCAAAGGAGGTATACAGCTCACAATCATGACGACTAATCAATAAACGTGCTAACGCCGTCAACAACAAAACCATTACAATCTCTGTTCACATTCAGCCAACATCAGACTTAAAGTGCTTTACAGAAGCCAGATTCTGGCTGAGTATGTGATAGTTCTTTGGGGACATCTATTTCTGGTGTTCACAAAATTCTGACAAAACCTGATATCCTCATCATTCAAGCACATTAACTTAGCACCCTTCTCACAATGCATTAAGTTCGCAACACGTAAGAATTCGTTGTCAAAAAAGACCATCTAAACCTAACCATGAGCAATCTAGTGTTTTACTGTTGGTTTGACTAACACAAAAGTGGCCTAATAATTTACTAAATACCACAGCATATAACATTTCAAAAGTCATTTTTGCACATGCATCTAACACTGGCTGTACCCTTTCCCTTCATGTGAACACCATAAATGAACAATCCAATTCTTCACATCTCCAACATGCCATCACTATAACATGCCCTCTCTAGCAATGATGCCCAGTTGACAATTACGTACAGTAACACTGTACAAATTATTCTGGAGCACACGATACAAGCACCAGCTGTCGCAAAAAAACCCCGCACGACAAAACCATTCTGCAGACAGAGCTTGACGATCACTGTGATAAACAAGAGGCTGACTGTCGGAGCTTGGACATATTGTCAACTGTGTTGACTGACGGCGGTCCAGTTTATCACGCTCTGAGCATCCACGTTAGTCAAGCTAAATTGATAACACATTTCAACGATAAACCTATCATAGCAAAATTGTCTAAGTAGAGAGTTTGGGGCAAGGCTCCAGAGGGAAGTACTTTTATTTCTGGAGGTATCCGAATTTCCTTACAACACAGCGTAGGATAGATTAAAAAACCCATGCCAGAAACAAGCTCGATTCATTCAGCTGTTTCGACAGAACACTGACTTGTGATGGACAGACAGACAGACACAGGGCCATGGCTAGTACCACGCTAGCATAATGTTGTGCAGGTGAAAATGTCGCCATAAACAGAAACTTTAAATATTAATGCAATGTACTCAGCTTTCTTCAATTAAAAAGTATGATATTCACAGACATCTGCTGACAGCCTCAGCAACGAAGGTCGTAAAACAAGGCCTAGGTTCTCTTTCAGGGACATAACCATACTCTGAAAAAACTGAAAGCAGAAGTAGTAATAACAGCAGAAAGTAATAGTAAGAAAAGTTATTCAGAAATATCAAAATAAGTTCACATAAAACTATTTATAATTTCAGGTATTTATACATTTTACATTTTTCTGTATATCTACACACCACAAATCTACAACGTTACAAACGACAGACGGGAAATACTATGTGAATAAACATGGCTAAATGGCATCTGCACTGTACACAAGCACATAACACTACAAAAAGGAACTTCGACATAAGTTGATAAGGCTGGGTTTGATAGTCAGCACAATGCTGCAATGCCACATGTGACTAAAATTACAACAACAATGACGGCGGCAACAACTCTTGTCTCAGTTGAGCAGTAAAACAAACGAAGGCCACCATGACAACAACCGCTAGCATCTAACATTAACCTATCAACTCACAGCTCCACAGCAGTTGCAAGCTGTCTCAATTAGAGTGGATATGTACTGCAAATCAACTAATTTTAATGCAGAGCTAATTACATGGATTCTGTGGACGACGACTCAAAACTCACTAAAGATTCACAGATAAATATCGCACTTAACACCAGGTGCACAAATCATTCACTTGTGGTTCGAAAAAGCCAGTCTTTGTAGGCCTAAAAGTCACAAACTCAAAAATTAAAATGTTGAAAACAAGGCTGGCTGCACATCCATATGCACAATATTGTTAACAGTAAACATTTTCTTCCTTGCAGCAGACTGCATCATCAGATGTTATGCACTCTCTGTGCGACTGAACATCCTCAGGTAGTGAGCTTTGCTTGTCGCCATACTTATCACTTCCATCCACCTGTAACATGCAACCACCAACAGTCTAATCATCCTCACAGTGGACTTCTTCAGCAGCTTTTTTCCACATCTCCATGCAGTATATATCATACAGTCTATGATTATCCCCACAAAAGCGAGGGATTTTGTTTTTACCGGCGTTGGTTTGTCTGTCTGTCTGTCTGTTTGTCTCTGTTACCACGATAACTAAATAAAACGTGGACGGACCTGGACGAAATTTTTTGGGAAGGTTCCTAGGGGAAAAGCAAGCCCAAGTTCGTTTTCGGTTACGATCGCTAGCCAGGTGAGGAGGTTACTGTCCAAAAACGCCGTAAACCGGGGATTTTTTCCAATGTAAACAAACATTTCCAATGTAAACAAACAAACAAATCACTTGACGCATAATAAGTAAGTAATACATTCTCAACTCAACTCACTCAACAGAGAATTACGGACGCAGGTGGGCGCGAATTTCGCTTTCGCGGGGATCTGTACTCTCAAGAGAGCACTTTCCCTCTAGTTCATTATGATACGATACGATACGAGTCAATGTTTTAACGCGCAATCAAAAGCTGACATGAGTCGGCTTAATCTACCACACAGAACTAACAACTAAAAAGTGGAAAAACTGAAAAATTAAAAAGTAAAAAAGGGTATGCTCAGAAGTATCGGTAAACAGTCTGGGAATCCATGAAGTCAGTCCTGAAGAAGAAAAGGAAGGCTACGGTGGGAAGGATTTGCAGAAAAGGAAGGTTTTAAGCCTGGAATGACTATTTTATACTTCAAAGAAATTGTTCACTGCATCTGTTTTCACACCTTTACCGTGCGTGTGTAATACAAAGTGTTGCATCAAAAGCTAAGCAGACAACAAGACACCACTGAGCACTGTCAGAGCATGAGTATTAAACATGAGGGAATGCAGGATGTCCAAACCAGACATGGAACTGGGTCATTGGGTCACCGGGTCAATGGGTCATCTTCCACGTCCGGGTCACCGGGTCATCATTTTGACCCCGTGTGAATCCCGAGTTTTTCCGGTTTTCTAAAAAATGCCCAAAATGCAAAACTCTACTACTCTTAATGTTCTTATTTACTTACTTCCTTACCTTGTCGAGTACTCGAGTACTCGATAAGATACTCGACATAGTACTCGAGCATTAAAAAGCTCGATTAGCACACATAAGTCGACATTTGGAGTTCATTATAGAACAGGGTCACCGGGTCAACTGGGTCTCTAGGTTGCTGGATTCCCGGGTCACTGGGTTGCTGGGTCACAAAATGTGACCCAGTTCCATGTCTGGTCCAAACAACAATCAAGACACTTTAATGACCAACTGGAAGACACACGTCCCGCTAATACAGTCATGTTTGGAAAGTGACACAGACAAACGGCAAACCTACCGCTCAAACGTGTACTGGCTTTCCGCTCGAAAGAGATAAATGTGATTCTTAAACTGCAGCTTGAAGACAAAATCTTTCTGTATTCCGTCCGCAGCCGTCGGCAACTGAATGGAGTAGCCCAGCAGTGGTAGGCTGGCCAATGGATGATCGTCCTGCACCAGCAAACAAACACGCATCACTCGAAGACAGGGATGTGGCTCTGGTCTGGTGCCGTGTCTCAAGGCTCCCTGGAGGCATCCGAACATCTTGCCATGGTCATGCCTCAGATCAACTGCCAGATGCCTTGGTCTCGTGGGTCCGCGCCTCAGACCTGGTCTTAGTCTCGGCTTGAAAATCCTCGTGCACTGCTTGATGACAGTACTGTCCTGCCTGCCAACTACTGTCAGGCACTAACACAACGCGCCTGCTATTCGTCATCCTTATGACCGACGCATGGCACGTTAAATGCTACATAAAAAAATAACTATAAAAACATAAAAAAATGATGATAATAATAATGCCGTAATCTCTAACCCTGGTCAGCGAAGTGGCCACTACAGTGCCAACGCAAACAATATCACTCTCAATCATTTTAGTGGTCCAGCTGCAAGTGTGTATGCGTATATGTGTACAGAAAACAACTTTTAAACAAAATTACTTTTGACCTAGCTATTTGCTTCAACCTGACAATATCTGTCAAGGTCACAGGTCAAAGTTAGCGCCTTCAGTGCTTTGATGCTGTTGGTTAGGTGGCAGGAAGGGCATCCGGCATGTAAAAAACTGAGTGGTGGGGTGCTGGAGTGGTTATCTGTCTGGAGTGAGGTGCAGACTTGCATATGGCCCAGCTGATGCCAATGCCACTCACTGTCTCTTGCTTCAGTAAAATCCAGATTGGTTTTACCTTTCTGGTATCGGCTCACCTGGGTAGTCCTGGAAAAGGGCCGTTAAACAGGTGTGTGTTTCACAAGTCAAAGTTCATGGTAGCCAGACAGCAAGTCCCAAATGTCGGTAATAGCGATATAGCATGCAACAACAACAACACAACGACAATCAACATTTTACAGCCATAATACAGGTCAACCTGCGTTAGCCAGCCCCTCCAGTTAAGAACATCGCATGCAAGAAAAGAAAAACAAAACAAAAACAACATCAAAAGGTGTCTATAGGACCGCTTTCGCTATACAATGCAGCTGAAATGTTGCTAAAAAGGTCGGTGTGACCTCAAGGGAAGGCTTTTTAATGGCTAAGTTGTTACATTTGGTAAAGTAACGAGAACGCCAAATAAAGGGTGAATCAAATTTGCAATGATACATCATGTACTGCACGTGTTGTGTAGTAATTAATTACAAGTCTCTTTTAAAAACCAAATATGAAGTATGCTAAAGAAAATGGCAGGAAAAATAACAGGCGAAATTTTACCTGGTGAGACTTGTAGAAAAACAGGCAGAAGTTTGTGAAGACGACCCACAGTTTCTGCCAGCCGGAGCCACTCTTAAACTTCCGCAGCAGATAGCCACTCAGAAGACACTGTGCCACAACAGTTCACTCGAAACATCATGTGTCAGTTCAGTGAACTGCTCCATGTAAACCTTGCTTTGGGGTAGACACTTGGAACAGTGGCATCGCCAGAATTTGGCACAAGGAGGGGCACAAAATAACACAGAGATAATTTAAGTCACAGATAAAACGGCACGAAAAAACACATACACCGTGTTACAAAAAAACCGATACATATACATCTTATTGCGTTTTTCAATATAATAAAAATGAATTAATTTTAATAACTATGGTAAGCAAAATCCTAATGATATTTGAAATAAAAGTCGTGAAACTATGTATAGCTCCAAAGTAAAGCAGAAAAAATAAACTGTTAGAAGTCAAGCATGTGCCCCAGTGCCCCATAACTGGCGATGCCAATGACTCGGAAAGTGGCCAACCCAAACTTGAGGTAAACAATAAAAACACACATTCACCAATCAAAAAAATGTACTACAACACAAAAAAAACAAAAGCCAGATTTAGTCGCTTTTTACGACATCCGGCCTGGAAACGGATCAGGTCTATTCTCAGAGGAAAAGACAAGTAAGGGAGGAGATAAGTAATGAAAAAGTGCAGAAAAAAAATAAGTGGGGAAGTATACGATATAAACAAGTAAATGATATAAAAGCGCCGAAATCAAAGGCACATTATGCCCCGCAGCCCGCATGGGGCTATTATTAATTGTTATTAATTATTGGTGGGTGGACAACGGACCCTGACGGCAATGCTGCGTTCGACCATGCTGACGCTGGTGTTACGGTGCCAGCAGACATGCATCAGCGTGTTGGTCCGGTGCTGAATCTGTCGGTCGACAGTCTCCGCATCCGAGTCATCCGACACCTCCGACGAACCTGGCCGCAAAAAAACGTTTCACACCAACTCATCGTCACTGCTGGATCATATCGATCGCAACAACAACAAGCGCTTGCCGTCGGTCGATAAACTCAATGTTAGTCACAGCAGCCTCTGTGTCCCACTACTGTAACAACATGTCCCCCACGTTTAGACAAACAGTCCGCGACGAGTATCACATAATTATCTTTTACCAGCAAAGCGTGACTCACTTTTTACTGACAGACTGCGATCAGCAAAGACATTTCCATTACTCAACGTGCGGACTACTCGTTACAGAAACTCCCTATTCCCCTTTGTGCTCATCAATGTTCAATAGGCCTAGCTCGATTTTATTTTCTGTGTATCCGGCCTGTAAAAAACAGAGTGGTGGGGTGCTGGTGTGGTTGTCTATCTGCAGCGAGGTGCAGACTTGCATATGGCCCAGCTGATGCCACTGCCACTCACTGTTTCTTGCTTCAGTAAAATCCAGATTGCTTTTACCTTTCTGGTACTGGCTCACCTGGGTAGTCCCGGAAAGAAGGCCGTTAAATGGGTATGTGTGGTGTATGTATGTATGAATGCGTGAATTGTGTATGTGTAGTCCAGCCCTTGGCTGCCAAAGGTCAATAACCCTATACGTATAACAGGTTGCTACAGTACAGTTGCTACACTACAGTACAGTGACAGAGGCTGCATCACTGCTGCCATCTTGTGACTAACGTTGAGTTTACTGACCGATGGCAAGGGCAAGCATGTGCTGCTGCTTTGCGAATAATGTACGCTAGATTGAGTGTATCGCAACGGGTAAGCCAGGTTGTCTCCACATGTCCCACAAAAAGTGCACCCTCTCACTGAAAAAACAAGCACCCACCTAATACGTGGCTCGTTGGGAGCACACAAGATCACACCCAAACAGTTTTTGCATGGCGCATGGCTGACAGGGTTCCCGCTCTCTCGGTTACAAAAATTCCAGGACTTTTCCAGGACCACAAAAGAATTTTTCCAGGACCCTGTCGTAATCCAGCAATGTTTAAATATAGAGACATCAGTTACTAACCACATATAAAATATATAGTACGACAGCAGCATCCATACTGGTGTATATGTTCATCACCGTCACACATTGCGGAGAAATAGCAAAGAAACTATTTTGGCGTCTGCGTCTGCATCACTGAGTTCACATCACTGCCTAGCAAATTCCAGGACTTTCCAGGACCAAACCCATTTTCCAGGACTTTCCAGGTCCTGGAAATTTCGTAAACACAATTCCAGGACTTTCCAGGAGGCGTGGGAACCCTGGATTGAGTTGTTTTGAGACAGCAGCTATCAGTGCGTGTACTGAGGACTCACTGTTGGACTTGAGGCTGGCGTATCGCAGCTGGTCAGTGTCCAGCTGGTTGCCGGGATGCTCAATGACCGCCTGCAAGTCCTCCATCCACTTATTCTTCTCCATCTCCGAGCTCGCTGCCACCACCAGCAGACGACTGCCGGCAAACACTGTGAAACTGTTGGCAGCCGCCATCTTGGAATCCGTCTCTTTTATCTGCGACCACCAGTGAAATGCAAGTGTCGGTGCCAGTGGCCGATGCAATTAACTCATCGGTCATCACAGAACTGTGCCTTCAGTGCTCTGACACCGTTAGCTGGGCATCAGGAAGACCATCCGGCCTGCAAAAATTGAGTGATGAGGTGTTAGTGTGGTTATCTGTCTGGAGTGAGGTGCAGATTGCTTGCATATGGTCCAGCCGATGCCACTGCATCCCAAAACCCCATAATCTCTTGCTCTTGCCTTATTTAAATCCAGACTGGTTTTACCTTTCTGGCACTGGCCTACACAGGTTGTCCTGGAAGAGGCCGTTAAACGGGTGTAGTAGTAGTAGTAGTAGTCACAGAACAGTGCAAAGAGCAGTATCATGCAAGCAACAAAGCCATCAGCCAATGCAATTGACTGATCAGCTGAGACTACAAAGAAGGCAGAGAAAGTAATCTGAAGTTGGTGACTAATTTCACAGATAGCTCATCATGTAAATTATGTATCCACACTACCAACAGAACTTGCAATGATACACTGCTTGTGGTTATTGTACAGGTGCATTTGTAAGGTTTGCATGTATAGCACAGAGACAAGAACTGTGCTGTGAGTGGAGATAGGCAGGAATGAAAATGGTACACGAACCTATCTGGGTTGGGGTGGCTCAGTAGCCGAGTGGTTAGCATCCTGGAATCAGGAACAGAAGGGCCTGGGTTCAAATTGCAGCCACAACGCTGTCGGCTAACAGTCTTAGGCAAACTGTTCGCACCCATCATGCCTCCGTTCACCAAGCAGCGAAACTGGTAGCAGCCCTGTTAAGGGTTGCAAAGGTAACTGCAGGCCTGGCAGAAATTAACAGCAGCCTACTGCCGGGTTTATGACTCACGTCACCTGCAGGCTGACTGCCAAGAACCGGGACCTCCGGAACCCTATGCTCGGCAATTGAGTATGGGCTATCTTTACCCTTTTTTATTTGGGTCATGTTTAATTTCTTGTGTGCACAGCTGCAGTGATGTGTATGAGCTGTTAGGTAAGGTAAGCGGAAAGCAGTTCACAACACGCCTGCCACCTGACAGAGGTGACATTCCCGCCTTTACTCCAGCCAAAGCCGGTACTGGATTAAGCGACCCTGGAGGAATGCAAGGCTGAGTTGACCTAGTTGGCTGGTTACATACCGAGATGGTATACCCGTCCAAAGATGGTCACCCATCCACGAACTAACCGGGCCCGATGCAGGTTAACTTTGTTCATGCGACGAACGCCGCTAACCACTACTGTTGTTGAAACTGAATCACAAAAGTCATCACTGAACCACAATACAACAAATTCACACTCACAGCCATTCCTGTGACTGACAGCCGACCGTGAACTTTGAACTGCAGTGAACGCGTCGCCGTTCGACTCGCATAGATCAGCATGTCAGTGAACTGGCACACACAATGCACACAAGTAGCATACAAGATGTGGTCCCACGACAGAACGAAACTAGCTGCTGTCTGCACTAATAGAACATGCTAAGCAATCAGCTCTGCCAAGCAAACTGGCAAAAACCACGTTCTAAGCCGTTTTTCTAAGTGACCCAGTACAGGCTCATGTGCCAAGTCAAGACATCACGGTTCCA
>Ga0126330_10000338_pt1 | contig 10426 bp, 8 predicted proteins | sample InaspJWI91metaG_FD_97004 | JGI IMG/M metagenome (GOLD analysis project Ga0126330, IMG submission 97004) | Marine gutless worms symbiont microbial communities from Oahu, Hawaii - Inanidrilus sp. 2 OAHU.JWI-91 metaG | ecosystem: Host-associated > Annelida > Digestive system > Unclassified | place...
AACATACCTTACAATAATTACAACAACTGATACACTGGTTGGTTGGGATTTAAATTTAGGTTATATCTTGACTATGATTACAGTTCATCGCATAAATTTATACTTTTTGCTAAAGTCCACAAAACTTTGTGAATTAAGTGTTTAGAAAAGTTCAATGACATTACTAGAAATCAAAATTTACGAGAAAACAGCTATTATAGCTTTGGTGGCACTGACAACAGCTTGGTCAACAAACAATAAAGTTAACTTTGTCAGAAAGGTAAAGCGTGTGATAGCTTGTGACTGCAACTGCAATATTATTCGTGACAAAGACACAACAATGCAGCACAGCATAGCAAGCAGCATACAACTAGACATGGCTAATACCAGTCTACAGTCATAATAACGACAGCAAAAAACTAGAGCTGCAGTAATTAACGATTAAACAATCAACTGAATGCATAAAAATTGGGGTGATTTTTGTCGACCATGAGTCATCAGCCAATAATTAATCGTTAATTTTGAAAAGTAAACTATTTTTTAAAAAATCAGTTAATTTCCAGCAGTACATAAAACAGTACAAAACATGAATGCTTATGCAAAGACTACAAACTTGCAACGGCTTGTAAATTTTATGCCTCTGTAGTGTTATAAGAATGCACACTATCACATACACCTGCTGTGAACAAAACGTGTCACTACAGACACAGCAAACTGGCACAGCATTTCACGAGAAGTCATCCACAAAGAACGTCCACAAAAATATGCAGTTTTTGATTCTTTCTCCACATACCAGTCTTTGTCCAAATTGTGTGTAAACCCCCTGCCTTGTGAATGTCGTCAGCTTCATAGCTCTAAAAACTAGCCCATACAGTCAATTTATCTCTAGGAGCCACCATCGAAGTGCAGAGGGCAGTGCTAATGAAATGCAGTACAACAGCAGCCTCTTTTAGTCCAGTGATATGACAGTGACTGGACATGCTGCACAACCATTAGATGGTATGGATTAATAATGTCAACAGGATGCTTAGTATTAAGATAAGAAATGTGAGAATCCCAGAGATATAAAATTAAAATCGTGTTCGCATAGGAATGCAGACATCCACATACCATGAAACCCTTCCGGCCCCATTTCAGCATTTGACTGAACCCTTCCTCGTCGAGGCAGACATTCTTTATGGAAGTTTCCTATATTCAAACCCATATACAATGTTCAACTCATGACCTACGTATGTGCATTCTGCTACAGTCAACACAGTAAGAAAAACCATTAGACACCAACGACAGCAAACCCAGACATCGCAGTGGTCAGGCAAAACAAAACATGCAGCCTATTTTACAATTAGATTTTTGACACAATCCACTGGGAATACTACAGACATAAGGTGCTGTCATGGACTACAATACTGCGAGCCACTGTCTGCACTGTCCTCCAGTTGACGACGCAGGTGCAAGAACTGGACGGCAGTACGATAGACGATCTCCGGCCGAAGAAGGCCAAAGTCACTGAGGCTGACCAGATGAAGCAGGAGATTGCGCCCTAGTTTCCGCTGCACTACTTCAACTCCACGTTCGCGGATGAAGGCCTCACATGCTGCCGGCAATCGGCAGTCACCAATGTAGCTGTGTAACAAAAAACACGAGACTACATAAACTTCCAGTAAATACAAAAACGACAAGACCAACATCAGTCCTCTTCAACGGCCCTTTACAATGTCCAGCCTGGTAACAGAATGGGCATAATAATAATAATAAACAGACAAAAATCACCCCAATTTTTATGCATTCAGTTGATTGTTTAATCGTTAATTACTGCAGCTCTAGTTTTTTGCTGTGTTATTATGACTGTAGACTGGTATTAGCCATGTCTAGTTGTATGCTGCTTGCTATGCTGTGCTGTACTGTTGTGTCTTTGTCACGAATAATATTGCAGTTGCAGTCACAAGCTATAGCACCATAAGGTCATAACTTCAGAGGCATATGGATGACATGGTGACAACAAAACACTAACAGAATTTAAAAAAAAACAAATGAATTGCTCTGCTAAGGTTGGACTACTGTAATTAATTTTGAGTAATAAACAACAATCACTTTCGGGGCATAATGAGGACAACTATTGCTCACCAGCACTTTCACTTGAGAACCAGAGGATTTTGTTGCAGCAAAGTTTCACTGTATGCATGCCCTTGCTGACAACTACTACATTCACATTAGACCAAAGACGCTAGAATTTTCATCACACACACACATTTAACGACCCTTTTTCCGGGACTACCCGGGTAAGCCGGTACCAATCTGGATTTTACTGAAGCAAGAGACAGTGAGTGGCAGTGGCATCAGCTGGGACATATGGAAGTCTGCAACTCGCTCCAGACAGATAACCATGTCAGCACCCCATCACCCAGTTTTTTACAGGCCAGATGCCCTTCCTGTCACCCAACCAGCAGCGTCAAAGCACTGAAGGTAAATCATTTTCATCAGTGTTATATAACACGCACACACATACACACATTTAACGGCCCTTTTTCCGGGACTACCCGGGTGAGCCAGTACCAGAAAGGTAAAACCAATCTGGATTTTACCGGAGCAAGAGACAGTGAGTGGCAGTGGCATCAGCTGGGCCATATGCAATTCTGCACCTCGCTCCAGACAGATAACCATGCTAGCACCCACCACTCAGTTTTTTACAGGCCGGGTGCCCTTCCTGCCACCCAACCAACAGCGTCAAAGCACTGAAGGGTGTTATATAAAAATGTCTCAAATATACAAGCATTCAGCACTTGGAAGGATTGGGGTCAACAAAGCAATTTTGGCAGCAAAGATCTTTTTTCCATCATCACAGCAGTATGTTTGCAGAGTTGCAATCACTCACACAGTATGTGACAAATGCACTACTGCTTACTTGTGGTGCATAACATGTAAATTCCACAGCTTCATCAGCTCCTTTTCACCTTCATTGACATCCGTAAACTCGTCGATCAACTGCAAACAGGCCACATAAATTCTATGATTAATACTATCATGTCACGAAATCATCATCATAAAAATTTCAGCACATTTCCCACAATTAAAATCCCTACAAAGTGTACAAGGAAATTATTAAAATCCTTACAAAGTGTACAAGGAAATTTCTTCATATTTCGAGAGTCAAAAGAACGGTGCTATTTTGTCGATATACACAGTACACTGAAATCATAGTGGAACCTCCCGACACTACTAAATGTATAGGTACAGTGTACCTGCTGCGTCTTTTGGCATAGCCATTCTGGATCATTTTCATCCTCACTGTCGATATCAATCTCACATGGCCGGACTGGCTGACAGGTCATTGAATGGAAATACAGACTAACAAACACACAAGCAAATGTTCTGCATGAGGATCATCCACAATGGTCGTCTCCCTCGCTTTACCAGCTTTTGTCTGCATTTGGTATAACCTTCCTCCCATCCCCTTCACAAATCTGCAGCTCCACAGTTCTAAGCAAGTGCTACACATCACCAACAGCTACTATCAGCTCATTCCTGGTGGTCATCATCACAGCGCAGCAGCCAGTGCTGGTAAAATGCATGAACTGCGGTCACTTTAGTACAATGATACTGCAGTAACTGGATATGCTGTGCAGCCACTAGATCACAAGGTGGGACATGACTGAATGACTGAATTGAGGTCTTACGTCCCACCCAACACAAAATAGGCCATTTCAGAGACGTTCTTCCCAGCCAATCCCTTGGCTTAGTACTGAAAACTAACTCAAACAAAACAAAAAGCAAACATGCATCCATAGCAAAATATACTACAACACACAAAAAACTAAAACCAGGTTTACAACATCTGGCCTGGAAGTGAAACCAGCCTATTCTCAAAGAAGTAGACGAGTAAGGAAATAAATAACCACCCATTTTAGGGCCATTATACAGGTCAACCTCCGCTAGCCGGCACCTCGAGATAAGAATTCGATGATTTTGTTGGTGCAAAGTTTTATTGCCCACATGCCCTTGCTATCAGCAACCAGCGCATTCAGATTAGGGAGAAGATGCTGGAGTTCACCTCAACAGTATCTATACCTTATAAGGAAATAAATAAGTAAAAAAGTAAGTAGGGAAGTGAAGTAAGCAAGCAAACAATTTATATAGCACCGAAATGCAAGGCTGCTGATGCTGCTAACATGCATTGGGAATGATAAATCAAACGTCAGCATTGCAGAGTAATACAAGAAGCTCAGCTATCGAAGAGTGACTGCACGATGCGTCTTGTCAGTAGTAATCTTGCCAATTACCACGCAACAGTGCAGAAACTACTTATACGACAAGTCCTGACCAAACCGATGGTCTGAAGTTGGAGGTTTAGTTGGAGGCAATGTGTCATAAACAAACCGACGACGGTCGAGTTGTGTATATCACTGTATACCGACGACTTGCTGCGGCGAAATTTATTAAGTCAACAATGTAGAAATTGCTTACGTGACCCTGACCACGCCCACTTAGGAAACACTCACTCATCACAAGACTAAGACTTCGCATGGCCGACCCGTGTACAAAATTTGAAGTCTCTAATGTTAGCCGTTGCGGAGAAATTACACGGGGTGTAAAATTCTAAAACGGTTCGCCTGACCCTGACCTCGCCCCTTTCGTGGAATATTTTTCATCGGCAGGCTGGGACTTGCTATGGTAAGTCAATGTACCAAATTTGAAGTCTCTAGGTTCACCCGTTACGACGCAATGAATGGCGGTGCAAAATGCAGAAAAAGGGGTAGTTTGGGGCGGTCATGGGGCACTCAAGGTTATCGGCAATGTCACCATTCGATAGAGCGCATACGACTTCCTATTCGACTTTAACAGAAACCATGCGTCTATCTTGTACCGTTTACGAGATATAGCCGGTTATGTCGAAAGTCGCTGATTTTGACCCACCCCACCTGCATTTGGCGCCCCCGTAGGGGGTGACTCCAGTCGAATTTCGCGGAGATCTTTGGTTTCAGAAAACTAGAGTCCCTGGGCTATCGTGTGGTGTTGTTTGTGTGATCCTACGTTTAGCCGTTTTAGTAGAACACCGACTTGTGATGGACGGACGGATGGACACAGGGCCATGGCTAGTACCGCGGATGCATAGCATCGCGCGGTAAAAATCAAAAGTTCACAAAGCTACTATAAATGCAGTCATCTAAATCTGCATCACACACCCCATCTGCTTATGTCTGGCTTTAACTCTCCGCATGTACGATACAACATGCTATTTTGATGTGTGCTCAAAAGCTGACATAAGTCAGCTTAATCTACCGTATGGAACCAACAACTAAAAAGCGAAAAAAAAAACTAAAAAGTACAAACGGATAAGCTCAGAAGTATCAGTTAACAGTCCAGGGAATCTGTAGAGTCAATCTGGTGGGTACTCCTTTATGGATTTTTTTACACATAAGTCAATGAACAGTTAATAAACACAGAGTGGCAAATCATCAAAAATCATGTGCATGAGCTTCATGGCATTTGTACAAAAGCTATTTCCATTGAAATTAGTCAATTAACCATGTAATATTCCTACAAATTTATTTCACTCACACAACACGTCAGCACAATTAAAACATACCGATTGTGACCCTGAATTATCTGCCATCCCTTGTAGCCTTCTGCCTCCAGTTCCTGAAATTCACTCAAATCGAAGCTCGGTTTCTTAAATTTATTCCTGCACATACAAACACTGTTAGTAAAATTTGCATTTCAAAACACACGAAAATGACGTAGAAAATACGGATTAAAAAGCTATCACAATTCAGAATGGCAACATCATACAACTGCAGACACAGTAACAAGTAAGTAAGTAAATATAATTTATAAATGCATGCAATGGTCAGCAAAAGCTGAATCTGAGGCCAGTACCAGTACCAAGTACCATAATACTTACTTGACTACAAGAATGATGGTGACTGGAATCCGCTGGACAGGTCCATTACGACTGAATGCAAAGCCAACGTGTGAATGCAAGTCTTGCGGGTTGCCAACATACGACCCATCATAACTTTCATTGACAGCGACATCTATTCTTGCTCCCTTGTGATGTTCCTATGGTTGACAGTAACAGTTGATAGTAATGCAATTAGTAACACCTATGACGACAAAATTCCAGCACAGGCCATGAACATCTATGAGTCATGTATGGGTTGGACTACTAGTAACGAACAGCAAATATGTGTAGTAACAATAGTAACTACACATATTACTCTATATCAAAACAGGTTAGTACTGAGATGTGTCACAGTGAATGGAATGTACCTACTTGTACTACTACCAGCCACTCAGGCTGACTCGTCTTTCGGGATAGAAAATGGGACAGTCCTTTACTGCAAGATCAGTCGCTCTGGTTTACAATCAAGTGTTAAAGAAACTAACTGTAATAATACAACAACTAATAAACAACCACATGCTGCTTTGCAAAAACCACAAAACATGTTATGTAGTTTATTTGCAGCTGTGGACTTACAGTGAAAAGCAACTACAGTACCACCACAAATTAAAATGCTGAGTGTGCACAACACTGCTTAATAATTATAACTGCATGCTACGTATCATAAAAGAAAAGATACACAAGAGCCAGGCACATTCACAACTGACCATGTACGTAAAGTTGAACCGTGCATGACAGCAGCGAAGATGGCTCAGCAGCCCAAACAAATGCGGACACGTTAAAAAGCACCAGGGACACGACAGATCATCACGTGCTTCTGTCTGCTGACGAGCATTGTTGTTGAACAAAAACTGGTAAAATATTCGCTTAGGTCGTTTTGACTGAACTGGCGTCACATCTTGCTTTGCACTTGTATTTACCTTCTCTGCTACACATTAAAAAATTAATGCAACAGTTTTAGTGCATTTATGCAGAGATTGCATTCCTGCACAGAAAAATGAGCAAGAATAACATTACATACATAAATTCTACTGTCAGACTTATAACACTGTATAACATTGTCAATATGCAGTCTTAGGCACAGGCTGCACACCTTTAGTGCAGTGCGTAAGTTGACTCAGCCTTCCACCCTCCGTGGGACGGTAAAACAAGTATCAGCTTTCAGGCTGAGTAATAATAACAAATGGCGATGGTGATGTGGATGGCAGCAGCTTACCAGCAGACTAACAACCCAAGTCAATTGGCTTGGTCTGGTTGGCACTGTCACCTGGCCACCGGGCGCTGAGTATGCATTCATGAAATAAACCAGGTGAACTCCTGAAACAGCTTTGGCCCTCAAGACAGAACCATAAAAATTGTTGAGGTATTATTAATATTATTGTTATAACATTGCACTGATGTTAATAGAAGTTGTTTTACATTAAAATTATCTAGTTAAGAGTCCAAAATATACTGACATAGTTCAGCATAAAGAATTTCAAAATCGGCTATTTTAAACGGGACTGGGAATAACATAAGTGAGTAACATGAAAAATCCCAAAATCAAATGTCATCATCAGCAGTTGTTACAGCAAGTGCAATATACAGCCTTTGGCATGGGTTGTACACCCTTACAATGACGCCTACTGCCTAGGTAACCTTCTACCCTCCAGAGAATGATAAAATGAAAAGAATATTACTCTTTGGCTCAGCAGTCAATTGTGATGATGAATGTGAATGTAGCGACTACAGGCAAATTCTTAGCCCAAGTTGGTTGGCTTAGTGTGAGTTTAGTGGTACTGATTCTGCATTTACTACATAAACGGAATGAACTGTTGCCATACCATGTTAAGAGTACCACAAACATTAGAATGGGCACTGTTATCATCGCCATTATTATTAGATGAATTCCGCCGACAAGCCCAGTCGTCGTTAACACAGGGCTGGCACAACCGAGCTGCCAGTGACTACCCAAGTACCAAAAAATTACAATCATAACAAAACATGACATCCTTTAAACAAAACTGATCAAAATAAAATAGTCTGTTGAAAATAGAAGTTGTATATTGTATATTATGTAATGAAGCGGAGAAAGAAACTCAAAAAAGAGTTATCAATATCCGCTAATTAGTCTATCAATGACTCACTGGATTTGCAGTCAAATGTCCGGCCATTGAATCGATTATTGCGAATCACCTCCGTACAGGCAATGCTTTTGCTTTGTAGTGGACACTGGTTCCAGCTAAGACTAAATGTAATGTATGGACGCCTGCTAAAGACATCAAGTCCCAAGGCAGCCTACAACATGCGACAACGCTTCAAGTAAAATCACATAACAACTGTTGGTTAAAAAGATGAAACACAGCAGCATCATTCAACCTTCTGATCTGTATTCAGAACTGCATCACCATATCTAATATTAGTAATTCTATAAAGTGCAGCCTGTAACATCCAGACAATAGGGCCACAAGTTACAGTCGAATGTCACAAGTCACAGACTACAAACTCCAATCCAACTGAGACAGGATAATCGATAGAGTGCAGTTGTTTGTCCACACAACAATAACGATGCCATTGAAATTCATGCCATTCAAGGCTTGTATGATTTTAAACATCAAAATTTGTTGCTTTAAATTAAATAAACTGTTGTAACAAAACACGTAAGGACCATCTCCATTATGCTCTATATTAATAGTTCGCAAACTGACCTAAACAGCACAGGTATTATCGGCTGAGGCATGAGAAGGCTGTCGCTGATTCACTACAAACTATTGGGTGCCAAAGTTAGGCAGTATCATATGACATGGCAGGAAGTAGTGGTCACTTGAATGCTGAGCAAAGGGTCATAAGGATGGCGGCCAACATCTGAGCTGTGAAGTGACGAAGGCGAGTGACGGCAGAGGCTGAAGATTGATGACCGAAGCAGGAGGGAGTCGAGGGCTGATGAGCTGCGATGAGTTGCTGTCCAGTGGTGCCTTGTCTAGTCGTCAGCTCAGCTGCAGAACCCTCAGGGTCCCAGCCTCGTTGTGTGTGCATTTGAGCATCGCATACCGTTTGCGTGAGTTTTCTTGCGCATGTATATAACTGTGTTGTTGCATTTTACTTTGTGACTATAGATATCGTGTACATAGGCTTGTGAAGTTGTGATGTTTATATTGTGATTCGCTGAACTATCATTATTGTGAGTGTGTTTTCTCTATATTCATTATGCTGTATATATGCTTCTGTTTTGTAATAAAGTACTAAATTCGCATTTATTGAACCACTGGTGTTTCACACAACCACACATTGTTTACTTCTAGGTGAACCTCGACTAGCCAACTGCATCTGAATTCACATCCTCCCTCTGTTGCAAATAAAAACTTTTAACTGGCATAGGTTTTTTACTGGCTAGATGTCATTCCTATCATCCATCCAACAGTGTCAAAGCACCAAAGGAAATAAAAAATGCAGAATATGACCACAGCTAAAACTGCAACAAAGGCTCTACAACTTAATTTTGAAAGATGTGCAACACATAATACACAAGCAATCTAATGGCAATGTTCTTGGTGAAGCTGGGTAAGCCTGTTGCCAAATGATCATCGATCATAAGGGATGCCCTGACGCCAAACAGCAGAATCACTGTCAATTTCAGTCTTTCTTTTATCCACAGCCCATGTCCTGAAGGAAAATATTTATCCCTCTGTGGTCTCTCTATGGTGATTCACTAATACTGACCAGTTTACGAGAATGCGCAAAGCTGTAACATAATACACGACATACCTTGTCATCTGTCACTGTTTCCCATGTGGAATGTTTGCCTAGCGGAGTCGAAGAGTTTGCTGTTTTTGGCTCTTCTACAGCGACATCGTATCGACCAGCGGACAAAGAACAGCGACGCTGTCTATCGTATAGTAATAATTCGGCACTGTATGATGTCATGTCGTCGGCAGGTTTTGTTTGATTTTTGTCTCTCAGAGTTCCTTCACGCTCACTGGATCGTGTCACGCGCTCTTCTGAGCAAAGTCGTAATCTCTTACGTGGTGGAGGATCTTGATTTTCTACGAAACACCACAGTACTGTGCCAACTCACAGCTCGTTTTAATACAAAAAAATAACACTTAAGTAACATGTTACTGACATTCATTACCAAACCACTTCAGTAGTCCCAGTCAAGCAACTGGATGTGTATGTGCATGTCTGTGAGTCTAGACAATAACTATAGTTGCTGAAAAAAATGATCTTTGACTCTGAAACTTGACATGCAAGTCCATCTTAAACTAACTAAATGCAGTTCAAAGGGTGCCATTATAGGTCAAAGCCAAAGGTCACGGGGTGAAAATGTTTCCTTTACAACTACAGATGTTGTGCCTTCAGTGCTTTGACGCTGTTGGTTGGGCGGCAGGAAGGGCATCCGGCCTGTAAAAAAAAGAGTGGTGGGGTACTGGCATGGTTATCTGTCTAGAGCGAGGTGCAGACTTGCATCTGGCCCAGCTGATGCCACTGCCACTCACTGTCTCTTGCTCCAGTAAAATCCAGATTGGTTTTACCTTTCTGGTACCGGCTTACCCAGGTTGTCCTGGAAAA
>Ga0126330_10000339_pt1 | contig 10420 bp, 7 predicted proteins | sample InaspJWI91metaG_FD_97004 | JGI IMG/M metagenome (GOLD analysis project Ga0126330, IMG submission 97004) | Marine gutless worms symbiont microbial communities from Oahu, Hawaii - Inanidrilus sp. 2 OAHU.JWI-91 metaG | ecosystem: Host-associated > Annelida > Digestive system > Unclassified | place...
CATATGGGATCACACAGTATTACCTGCCACCCGGCAGAGGTGACATTCCCGCCGTTACCCCAGCCGAAGCTGGTACTCGATTAAGCGACCCCGGAGGGATGCAAGGCTGAGTTGACCTAGTGGGCTGATTACAACCCGAGATGGTATACCCGCTCAAAGACGGTCACCAATCCCAGTTGTAACCGGGCCCGACGTGCGTTAACTTCGTTCATACCGAACGCGGCTAACCACTACGCCACGCCGCCAACTAAAGGTATCGCAACGCCGCTTCTAAATTTGTTTCTGTTTCATCACTTACTACCAGCACCTGGAGGCTTCATAGCTGCAGGTGGGCGCGATGCCGGCCGTGCCTCGTTGACCAGCAGTAGGCCTACTTCCAGGTATGCCTCGAGCAACAGGCCGCATTTATCACTAGCGCTGCGATGCGTGCTGCGATGCGGCCTAATACTCAGTTAAGCTGTCACTTAGTAAGTTTATGGTGAACCTTTGCGGTGGCGGCCGCTGGCTGCAGGTTTGGACGGCGCAGATGACGACCGACCAGCTGATGGAGGCTCGCGCCGAGCGCCGGCGTCTCTACGGCTGGATGGTCGACTTCGACGACTACGAGATGCCGTTCAACCACAACGTCCGCAACCGGCTGCAGCAGCAGGCCGCCGTCGAGCAGTTCGAGATGGAGATGAAACGCAAGACGGCCAAGCGCAAGAAATAAACAGCCATTCGTCGCCCCTAGTCCCCCCCCCCCGAGTTACTGTCTAATCTGGGCTTTCAGCGACGTTGTTCACGCGAACCTTCTTATTCGCCCGAACCTCATCTCAGTGATTATTTACATGCTCAGCCTCATAAAACAGTCGAGTGTCCGTCCGTCTGTCTGTCGCGTCGATCGACAGAACAGCGGCGGCCGGCGGGTTTGCTGCTGAGGTCGGGCCCGCAACAGACATCGATCGATAACTGATGCCGCGCGACAAGCGGGCCGCATAAATTTTGGTCCGACTGCAAGGAGGTCCAATATAGTTGTTTATTTATTTAGGCATATTTATTTCTGATAGCATATTTATTTGTTCGAAGCATCAGTGCCTTGTCTGTTGCATTTAGACTCTGTGTATGAAGTGTCTCATCTATTTACTTGCTTTATTTAGTTATTTTTCATTACGCTGACCGCGCGTGTAGCGGTAAGCGTAATCGTCCTGTCCGTCTGTCTGTTCGCTGTCTGTCTGTCCCCTCTGGCGTATATATTGAAGGTGACTCTCTGGGGAGCAGCACCGATGCGGCCAGCGTACATATCGGCGCTGTTGTTCGACTGCCGATATACTCGTATATTTATTGTCTTTTTATTGACGTCATTTGCAGTTTTTCGCGATCGTTTTTTAGTCAGACATGTACGAGTTTAGCCTGTATATTGTCTACGAAATATAGGCCACATTTTATGGTGTGTAGGCTATTAACGCTCGGCGAATTATCATGAATATTTGAAGCTTGCAAATGATTTATAAAATGAAGATTTTATCCGATTTTGCTTTTACATCTTTTTAAGTGGCATGTGACCAGTGGCGTTATTTAGGGGGAGGGCTGGGGGGTCTGCGGACCCCCAAGGATTGTGAAGTGTAAAAGTTTTGCACTATCTGTAAGCTCAAAAGGCAGTCTGTACATTAGTGATAATGGTAGATAATACTGGCGCTTGCCAGTAGTTGAATGCACGTTAATAAGCCGATGGTAACTGTTTGCAATGTTCTTTCCGATAATATGGATGTTTTGCATAATTGTCTGTCACGCATTACAATAACGAACTCGGAGAAGTAGTTGAGTATGAAATGTTAGACCCCCCATGTTTGGCTGAAATGACGCCACTGCATGTGACGCATGATAACGCATTTACGCCATATATGCAGATGTTTTGACGAGGAGCAATGCATTGAATAGGGGGTGCACATTGGCGCCACTTGGCAAATACGATGGATTCACCTTTACTGCAGCTATGATGTGACCTGTAGCTGCCATGCTTTTTTTTCAAACGTTAGTTTTGGTTTACGATGAATAAATGTTGGTTTTTAGAATTTAATGTCAATTTTTTACGGATTTTTTCATATTAAAAAAAATAATAATTGAAAAATTAAAATTAGGAGCGGTAACCCCCAGACTGTTGTAAGTCAATGTTTCATCAATCCTTCCGGTTATATTAAACACCCGTAACAGCAAAATACTGTCACATTAATTTCTTATTTGTTCGGCTGACTGGTGGTAAAAACACAGAATAACTCCAAATCTGACCGAAAGTGGAAACTTTGGAGCACATGTACATTCTCCCTGTTACCGATTGGGCTCAAATTTGGCATGTGAGAGTACGCCTACAGTGTACTGTTTCTTGCCAAATTTCAGCATGATTGGTACATAACCTCACAATTGGCAGCAAAAAATCGACGCCAAAACCGCAATTTTTATGAAATTTGGGACCTTGGTACCGGGTACCCACTTTCCCGTTCGCCGATGATGACTGAATTTGGCATGCAAAACAGCCTCTTTCGTATTCTTTCATGCCAAATTTCAGCTCGATCGGTTTACTCCTTTGCGGCCGCGGGCTAGCTATAGGTCAAAGTAATGAAACCGAAAAATTTGACTGAATTTGACCTTTTTACTTTAAAATTTTACCATGAACGGGAATTGCGGCGTTGGCAACCGGGTGTTTCTGACACTTTGGACCATGGCGATACATTCTAGCATGGTTGCCACAAAGCTATTAATTTAATAGCTTTGGTTGCCGGCTTTGAACAAAAAATGCCATCAAAAAAATTTTCAGGGTTGGCACATTATTAAGTCACTCATGCTAAAATAAAGATACTAATAAAGGTGTTTTAAAATCAAATACGTCGTTTTAAACCAAGTTCTAAACGAAAGTCTTAATTCCTGATCATATTTCCTTCTTGTTATGATTGGGCTATAAAGTCGCTATTTTTGTGCGTTGTGTGCTTGCTACTGCAGGACATAGCTTTGGGATTGTTTACATTGACAACGGATCTGTTTTGAGAGATTTAAGATTTATACAAATAGTTAATGGTACAGTCGTCATTTATTAATGTAATACGCTTATTTGTATATGTTGTAATACTGTACATTCCATTTGGTTGTTTATAACTGTACTATTTTGCTGTTCGACGGTTCAGGGCTAAAATAAACGCACTTTGTCTTCCTGTGTTCTTATTTGTTAGAGGTGTTGATGGCAGTTGTGCAAAGCATTTAACTGTAGATTCTTATACAGTCATTTATGCTGCTAGCAGTCATACTTATTATTATTAGTTTTCCGTCACCAACTCACTCTTTCATTCCAGGCTTAAAACCTTCCTTTTCTGCAAATTCTTCCCACTGCAGCCTTTCCTTTTCTTCTTCAGGACTGACTACATGATTCCCCAGACTTTTACTGTTACTTCTGAGCATATGCGTTTTTACTTTTTAGTTTTTCTATTTTACACTTTTAGTTGTTGTTTCCATGCGGTAGATTAAGCTGACTCATGTTGGCTTTCGAGCGCACGTTAAAATAGCATCTTGTATCGTATCATACTTGGTCCCCATCGGAAATAATGGCGCCATGCATTCGTTGGTACCGTACAGCCATCCTCATTCGTTCACATTGTTTTAAAATGCGTAATCTTTGTCCCTGTTGTTATGGTAACTCGATCGCACACCCATTATTGTGGGAATTTTTAAAAATAAGAGGCGTGGTATGGTGGATGGTCATATCAACTTCAAACTTGGTGGGAATTATCGACGTGGGGGTCGACGCGTGTGGTATACTTTTTAGGTCAGTAGGTCAAACAAACCAGAAGTAGAAATATGGCAGATATTCAGAATATAAAATGCAAAAATCAACGGGAAATGTTGCCAAATCGCCAAAATTTTGCACTCTAACAGGAAATCGGGATCGGGGAATCGAACGGCGGTGTCTAAATTTACACCAGAAGTTCATAAATAACATTTTCTGCACATGCGCAGTACAAATGTTGCTGAAAATGGCCGTAAATGCGACTATATGCTCAACTTTTGAAGTACAATACGGTAAATCGATGTCGACGAGAATGACTGCAATAAGACATTTAGGGCTCCTTCAGTGATGAGCTAAACTTGAAAAAATGTGAAAGAATACGGTGTTAAATTTATGGTAATAAAGGTGATGATTTTGTTATGGGAGTTTGTTATCGAAGCCAGGAAGCAGATGATGATGAAGTTGATCAGTTATTTGAGTGTTTTTAGTTAGCAGCCGATGAAAATCATCGATTATCAATAATGGGAGATTTTAATTAGTTTAGTGTTGTTTTTTGACTCATGGTGTAAATTGTTAGAGTAGAAAACAGTTCATATTAACACCATTAAAGCATTCATTGTAAGTCCATATGGTAGTAAACACGTGGTTAGCTAGATTAAAAGCTGTTAAGAGTATGTTGTGTGCTAAATATCGTGTCTAGGAGTGGCAGACCTGGAAGTAGTGCTGGTCGACCAGGCACGGCATCACGCCCACCGGCTATGAAGCCCGGTGCTGGTGGTAAGTGATGCTGCTAATTCTGTGGTTTATGTAACAACTTCTGTGTGACTGCTTTTTACTGTTCAGCACTGTTGACAACACTTGTGGCATATGACGTGTTGTGGCAATAACAAAATAATCGGCCAAGTTTGTAGTTTGGGACAAAGTTCCACAGGGAAAGTACCCTTCTTTATGGAGATACCTCTACTGAGTTCCCATCCAACAATGTAGGGTGCCAAAAATGAGCTGGATCTGTTTGCAGCATGTGCTGTTGTAACACCAACTCATGTGACAGACAGACTTAGAGCCATAGCATATACTGCACTAGCATAGCATCATGCAGATAAAAAATTCACGATTACACCAACGGACAGCTGCATCGAACACATGATTTAGTGGAGACTAGAGCAACCATAGTAGCTGTAGATCTCTTCCCTTAAGAGGAAGTTATCAACAATGTTGTCTACTGTTGTCATGTATGATTTTTAGTCACCTTTAACAGTCCACAGATAATAGAAGCAGTTCAGTGAATGGCACAGTGGTTATGGAATTGACAGAAAGAAAACAACATTAACGAAGTTATCAATTAGAAATTTACAGAGACATTTTGTGATGTTAAATATCTGTTCCTGAGTTTCTTGTGCTACGATATGTTATGCAGTGAATTTTATACGAGATTTGCATTTTATATTTATGACATTTTAGTGCCTTCAGTGCTTTGACACTGTTGGTTGGGCGACAGGAAGGGCATCCGGCCTGTAAAAACTGAGTGGTGGGGAGCTGGCATGGTTATCTGTCTGGAGCGCAGTGCACACTTGCATATGGCCCAGCGGATTCCACTGCCACTCACTGTCTCTTGCTTCAGTAAAATCCAGATTGGTTTTACCTTTCTGATACCGGCTCACCCGGGTAGTCCCGGACAAAGGGCCGTTAAACGGGTGTGTGTGTGTGTGTGTGTGACATTTTAGGCACCGCGAAAGACATTTATTTTTGAGATTGTATGGAATTTAAATGTGAAAATGAACTTTGACTCTTGTTGACTTTTGTGTTTACTGCTAACAATTGAACAAATTTAATGACATCATATTGCACAGAACTTTTCACTCTGTGTAGAAGTGCATTGTTTGCATGAATTTATGTACATTATTATGTCAAAAGGTAATATATCACTAAACAGAAATGAGCTTGAAAAGTCAATAGTTGCACGCATATTCCACCATACCTTACTTACAGTGATGCTGAGTATTTCCCACTGACTAAAAATGCAAAAACATCCAACAGAACCATATTTAGACAAGAAGCTCAGCTATTGCTGAGGGACCACACAGTGTTTCGTGTCAGTTGAAACCGTGCGAATGTCGCAAAAATGTTTGTCTGATTGCATTTCCACGGAAACCTATGTACAGCACAATATAAAGTCAAGTAATTAAGTAAAATCACCAGCATAATGCATTGTTTGCAAATATGTTTTGTAGGTGCTGTCCCACAAGGCACAGCAACCAGACTAACGACAGCAGCGGTAATTTCAGTAAATTTTTAAAATAAAATTCATAGAATATTTTTAGTTAACTTGTGTTGAGTTGTACTTCATATGTGTCACAAATGAAGCACTATTTTACGATTTAGTTTACCGTTGGCAAGTGGTTGCTTGTTAAATGTATCTTGTACTGTCCATATCAAAAGTAACCCCAGTTACTTATCTTATTCTCTATCATTGTGTTTTAAAAGCTATACAGATATGGACTGGACTTTTTTGTTATCTCTTTTGACTCTTTAGTTGCTTATTCTCTCTTTAATATTTTTTGTTTATCTGATACTTTGTTTTTGTCAAGCTGTCAGTTGATTGCACCATAATGCCTCCTACAGTGCTTCGCTTTTTTTGACAATGACTTCGTCTGACTAACCTGCAGTCTTTGTGATTTATAATTTTCTGTAATCCTTGGGCTGTCTATTGCTTGCTTACTTGCAATATCACCTTTTCCTCTGTACTTCATACTTCATTAATATCACATTGTCTAGTTGTCAGTCTAAATCTAACTTTTTTGTTCGCATTTACTGTCTTTGCATGTTCATGATGCTGATAATATCTGCGAATTTATGCACTTCTCCTCGCTTTCATGTGATTCTGTGATGAATGCCAGCTGTCACTGAACACTGATAGACTGTAGGTGTAATACTACTGTGTTGTGATAGCCAGTTTATCGTGTATTGTATGCAGAACCCTGGTACTGCTCGTCCAGGCTCTAGAGCTGGTGCTGCTGGTGGAGGTGTTGGTAAGTTTTGTAGCCTTAACCCTTTTGCTGCGGCCATAAGTGTAATGCTGTATGTAGGCACCTCTTTACGCACAAGAGGGTTGGCCCATACACCCGTGGTGACTATATCGTATCAACTGACCAGCGGTTACACCCGACGAATAACACTGAATGTTTCTTTTCCAACTGCAGTACTTGGTACAGCGGTATTCCACTGTTTGGCAGCCTTTACAGCCCACTGTGCAGATGATGAGTGTTACTTGTCATGTAAACTGCCGAGTGTACTTTCCATGATGAGTCTTACTTGTCACCCGCAGCAAAGGGATTAATGTTTGCAGTTATAGTGGCATTGTTGATGCTGAAGTACACACACACACACACACCCATTTAATGGCCCTTTTTCCGGGACTACCCAGGTGAGCTAGTACCAGAAAGGTAAAACCAATCTGGATTTCACTGAAGCAAGAGACAGTGAGTGGCAGTGGCATCATCTGGGCCATATACAAGTCTGCAACTTGCTCCAGACAGATAACCACGCCAGCACCCCACGACTCAGTTTTTTACAGGCCGGATGCCCTTCCTGCCACCCAACGAACAGCATCAAAGCACTGAAGGATTGATGCTGAAGTAGTGCATCTTAAATGTAGTTTTGTTTTTTTTTTCAAGTAAAAGTGCATTGCAACTTAACTGTAATGAAGTGCTGCATGCTGTGTAAATAGTCACAATGTTAAAATGGCTCAGTCATGGTTTTAGAGATGACTTAAATAGTTTGTAACTTTGTATGGTTATTGTATGCTGGATATTCAATATTTCAGAGTGAATCTGCCATAATTCTGTTAGATCTGAATATTCATCAGCACAGATTTTAAGATGAGCATTACAGTTATTGTCTGTGATTTTCACTTTATGCAGATATGGTGTTCTGGTTAAGTGAATAATATAATGTAACTACTGTGAACAGAGAATGACTTACCGGTATGCGTATGTCATTGTGTAACGAAGTGAGTATGTAAGCCTGAAGTTGTATACTTTTCACATACAAAGATGGTACTTGATTTGTACAAGATAAAATTTGTGAATAAGTGTGAAAATGAAAATGTGTTTTTATATGTTGTTGGTGTTATTCATGTGACAGCTTTGTCAACCCAGCTGCAAGTGACTGATAGACCAGTAACTCAGCAGGGCCTTGGTGGACCAAAAACTGCCGGAGTGCGAGGTAATGTCTAGGCCTATTTAACGTTGACTCGCTGTGCCATTATTTTGCTGTTTTGTCTTCTGTGTCTGAGATGATGTAAAGGATACAGCGTCAGTTTTCTCCAACAGGTGATTTTTTCTATTTTTCTTCAGTGCTTTGATGCCATTGGTTTGGCAACAAGAAGACGTGTAACTTGCGGAAAACCTGCTGGAGTTATCCTGCAGGCTGTTTATTTGTCTATGTAGCCTAACCTGGTATGACTTGACAGCAGAAAGCTAATGAAACTAGTATATCGGCCCACAGTCAGAAGGACCAAAATGTACACTGGCCGTGTTCACCACTGATGCTGCCCCCTGGTGAATTTCTTGGATCATACGCTCTAATAACTGCATTAATGTTAGATAAATAAGATGGGACAGGCAAATGGCCGGACAGACACCGGACCGTTACTTTATGTTTTCCATTTTGTACACGGCTAGTGCAACAAGATCTTGAAAACGTTAATCCATAGTATGTAAGAAATTTTGTATGTTTCTGTCAGAATGTCACTGGTATGTTTCCAACAGTACTGGTGTTGAATTACGTTGAATTAAACTGCATCTAGGTGATAATATTGCTCAAGCTGATGATTCGTACATTCGTTTTCATAATGCTGTTCATTACTGCTAATATTAACCTTAATGTCACTGCTATTATTGGAAGTATTTTGAGATTTTTTTGTATTCTTTATGTGGTTACTGTGAAATATGATAAGTTCTATAGGAGACCTCTGAAGCATATTGGAAAGAATTTATTTACAGCCCAGAATTCTTTCCTGATACTCAGCCATAAGTGTCACTCCACCATAGATAAAATCTTTTGTGCTTGTTTTATATCTTGTGAAATTGATTAAATAGTGCATGTCGTTTGTATCAGGTTCACAGAGGCAAGTTCAAGACAAAACATTCTTCCTTGGCCTGCTCAGGTTATTCTTCAAAAATGTGTTTTATGCTGTTGCTTTTATTTAGCAGTAAACTATTTTCTTAGGTGTTTACAACTTTGCTGTGGCTTATTTACATGTTGCTGCATTATTTATATTCTGTTCTTGTTATATGCAGGACAAAAGTTAATGAATTATCGAGTGAAATTGGTCGGTTTCGAACAGAAATTGAAGCTGTAACACAGGATCAGTCGAGCTATGTGTCATATGAGAAACGGTATGTCACGTGCCATGAGTATTCTTGTTCTATTTTGATTCTCACTTATCATGGTTTTATTATTATCATTCTTGATATGGTTATGGTGTGGAAGTACACAATAAAAGTACTAGTAAAAGCATAGTGTTTTGTAGGCTGATTCCATTTTTGTATTAACACTGAAATTTGTATGTGAATGCTGTAGGCTGTTGCTGTTTGTGTAATTGTGCTTTGAATTACTGTGTGTCACAGAGCTGAACTGTTGGCTCAGGAGTTGAAGGAACTGCAAGCCGAGCTTGGAGATTATAACATGGTAATCTGTACGGCGTTGCTTTTTTAAATATGGTTCTGTTGAATGTTCTGGAATTTTCAGTTATTTGGAGAATGGGAGTAAGTGAAGTAAGGTGGACTATGAATACAGTTGTTGACTTTTCAAGCTCATTTCTGTCTAGTTGTCAACTTTTGATGTGATAATGTACTTACATTATGGCAGCCAAAGAGCTGGCTCATTCTTTTATGCAACTAAAGTATATTAGCTAAAGATGTATCGAAGAAATCCAAAAGATAGTTGGCCAAATCACAGATTTGGGACTCTAATGAGACCTTCTCAACTAATGGATTTTTTTGTTTTTAGTTCTTTTTCTCTGATGATTGTGATCCATTTAACTTTTTAATGTGTGCTAAATATCTTCGATCGTGTCATGTCATATTCTGCATGTGACAGTTTTGTCGTTAGTCGGGTATGATGGTGGGAGATTCATTGTGAATATTGTTTGTTTGTGAGTCAGCTGGTGGACAAACTCAACACAGACTCTAACATCAGTGACATGCAGATGGACTATAGCGACGTGAGTTGCTCTGCCATAGTAATTGGTTGCCTAACGTCTCCTCTCTAGTAGAGGCATGCGTGGGAATGGAATCACTGAGATGCCTTGGTTTCATGGGATTCCCGTGTGTGTAGGTATACCTATGTCGAAAGTTGTCCGCTGGTAATTATTGGTTTATGATTGCACGTAAATGCATTTCAGTTCAAAAGTGTCTTTCTTCAAAAGGTGTGTTATATTGGAAGAATAAAAATGTTGTTGGGAATAGGATGGGAATGGGAATGAATGCAATGGGAATGGGATTATCATTTTCACAATGACATTCCCATTTCCATCACTTTATTTCAGTGGCGGATCCAGGATTTTTGCAAGGGGGGTGCGGCAGCTGGTGCCTTTGGAGTGCCCCAAGCCCCTTCATGCCCTCTCTCCCTCCGACCGTTAAGAAAATTTTGTGGGAGCTAGCTGCA
>Ga0126330_10000340_pt1 | contig 10420 bp, 9 predicted proteins | sample InaspJWI91metaG_FD_97004 | JGI IMG/M metagenome (GOLD analysis project Ga0126330, IMG submission 97004) | Marine gutless worms symbiont microbial communities from Oahu, Hawaii - Inanidrilus sp. 2 OAHU.JWI-91 metaG | ecosystem: Host-associated > Annelida > Digestive system > Unclassified | place...
ATAGATCTCGTCCAGGCCTACGACTTTCTGTTCGTCTTTTACATGCCTACCTTGTACCGTTTCCAAGTTACAGCGAGCAGTTTCTCAAAAGTCGCAAATTTTTCTGCCGTGTATGCATTTGGCGCTCTCATTTGGAGTGACCCTATTGGAATTTCAACAAAACCTTTTGAGTCAAATTGAAAACCTATCACGCGGCGTTATTGGCATGATGATTTTATTTATACGTATGTGTTTAGCTGTTTTGATACAACACCGGCATCTAACAGAGAGACAGAGACGAACAGACAGACGGACTCAGGACCACACCATAAGCTACGCTAGCATAGCGTTGCGCGGTAGTAAAAACAAACGTGGCGCTATACAACTGCCTTCTTTGATAGATGGGTAGCGACAATGCGGCTACTACAGTCGGCTGGGACATGTTGCTTAGAGCGGTTAAACGATTGATGTTCATTTAATCAATATGAGTGACTGAAGGCGATTGAGCGGTGGCTTAAGTTTGTATAATTAAGTCAATGTGAAACGAACCCAGTAATGAGATGCGGTTTCTCTGTTCTCCACTTTTTCGTTGTCGGTTCCGTGCTGTCGATTAATCTGACTCATTGTCAGCTTTTGATCGCACGTTTAAATAGCATCTCGTATCGTATCGCATAGGATTCTATAGTTAAACAAATAATAACACGAATTAGAATCCCGACCGCAGGAGTGGCGTTCGGCCGGCACCGGTTTGTATTCTTATCGTGTTATAGAAGGGAGTTGTGCAAAGCATTTAACTATAGAATTTTATACGGTCGTTATGCTGCTAACATTTATGCTTATTAGTAGTAGTAGGGGACTATTCCATCACCCCTTCACTCTTTCATTCCAGGCTTAAAACCTTCCTTTTCTGCAAATCCTTCCCACCGAAGCCTTCCTTTTCTTCTCCAGGACTGATTCCACGGATTCCCTTGCCTATTTACCGATACTTCTGAGCATATCCGTTTTTTAAATTTTTACTTTTTCTGTTTTCCACGTTTAGTTTTTAGTTCCGTACAGTAGATTAAGCTGACTCATGTCAGCTTTTGAGCGCACGTTAAAATAGCATCTCGTATCGTATCGTATTTTATCTGTAACTTACGTTACGATTATTACAGTCTACGTTTCGTTACTACGAAAAACTGACAGGAAAACTAATGTGACGGAAATGAAAGTTGTTTCGTACGATATAGGCTGATAACACTACCACGACCCGGTAGCCTACTGTGTCTCAGTATGAAAAGTCCACTTTTTATTTCTCAATAACTTAGTCAAAAAGTAACAGGTAGTAAATAATGATTTTTAATAGAAAGATTCCTGAAATAATTTCACTGATGTTATCCACTTTAAGTTGAAACTTGACCACACCTGAAAATGTTACCACCGTACTTTTTTGACTGTAGATGATAGATCCCATGCAGCTGATCGAATTTGCATTGCTTGCCTCAAAAAGGTAGATGCATCTTAAATCACTAGTAATTTGGCACATGACAACTTAAATTTCAGACAAGCAACATTGTACGAATTGTCAAGTGTGCACCTTTTGTGCTCACATGCGCTCTACATGTAAATTATAATTCTTTTAAACTGAACTGATCTGAACTGATTTTATTGAGCACACTTGCAGCCTTGAGGGGCTGAGTTGATGAATAAACTATACAATAATAATCGCAATTTAATCGCATTATCCTCCATGCTCTCCTCAAAATCCAGACCATTATGAATTTGAGGACTGTCGAATGGTACGCTTGCCTAGGAGATGGCTAGAGCATACCTCACGCATCTTGTCTGCCATCATAGCATAGGCCTACACTAGATAATTATTAAGTTCATAATACGATAGCCATTTCTCACCGGTAAACTAGACGTCGACGCAAGCCGGTAGGAGAATGCGTCCGCCAGGGCACGCACCAACGAACGGACAACCAGAAAACATAATGCCGCAATGCCCGGACATAAAAATTGACCCTACGACGTATATTGTGCTGCTGTGAGAACTTGTTCGTTGCAACTACGAATGCCCGATTTATTTTTGAAAATGGCTTTTGCAATTTGATGAGGTCGTGTGGAGGCATTTTTAAAGTGTGACGGGCAACTTTTTGTATAAAAGCGTACGTCAAACGGCTTCATATTTTCCATACCAACATTCCTAACAACCGACCGATTTTGACTGAGTCGTTGTTTAAAGCGAAGGTGGGTGGTTTCGGCTTTATGGACGCAGTGTATCTTCATCGTAGTATTGGCGAAGAATTAACATCGGGCGCAATGATCCGGCCGAACAGCGGACAGCGGTGTTTCTGGGAATGAACACGGCGTCTCGGCGCGTCGCCGGCGCTGGTCGTCTCGCGCGCGGTTCGGACGCTGCGACACTGGACTATCGCCGACGGATGACGATAAATCGCGACTGGCGGTCGGGCCGGCGACGCGCGAGAGTAGAATATCGATGAGAAAATCAATTGCCGCTGTCGATATCTCGTCGAACAATCGTCGAGACTGCGCGGTGTCGGCCGGCGAGGGTCGTCGACGCCCTGAGTGGCGTATAAAACATCCGGGTCATCCGATAGTGTCGCCGGCCGGCGTCTCGGCTGATGAACAATCTACATGACGGATTGTCTTCGGCCGCGCGCCGGCTCCCGTAAAAACGCGCCTCGCCGCGCGCCGAATTAAATTTAATCGGAGCGATCGTCGCTTGCGTTTGAGATGCCTTGTCCGCGCGATCGAGCGCTGCGGTAATGCGAGTAAATAACCAACCAGGCGTTAAACTGGAACGACGAGATCAGCTCGGTCCAGTAGCGACGATTTGACAAATGTGCAAGTCGCGGTAGAAGCGTGCGGTCGAAAAGAAACGTCAAACGCAAGAGCAAATAGTCAGACGAATCATTTTCGCTTACGATTTTCTTTCGCTGTTATTTCTTTTTATTCTTCTACAATGCCGTCTGCATCGTGCCGCTAAAAGTGGACTAAAGAGCTAACTGTGCTGTACTCCTTACAGGAGTGTAGGTGGGGTGCATATTTCCGTTCCTACGGCCATTGAGCCCGTAGGTGGCTATACCACAGTCTGTGACGCGTGGCCGGCTCGACGTTAACCTACGGCTACCTTCCCAGACGCAGTGCATTATTGACCTGTACTCACTTCATGTCCTGCTGAGAGTAAGAGGCTCAGTTGGTTTGTTTGGCAACCAGTAATCGTGTCAGCAAAACACGGACAGAAGTTACGAGTAGATTTTCGTGAAAATAGTTAGATTGTAATCACAGAAGAGTTGGTCGATCGTTTTGCCTTATCGTTTAACACGGTCGGCAAAAATTCGACACAAAAATGTGTCAGGCGTGTTGTATACCAGGGCGACGCAAACGACATGTTTCCTGTTGACATAACGACGTCGTTGCTGACATACGGTACGGGGCCGTCCTGCTGAACCGAGTAGGTCTACCTGACAGCAAGGAGACGGGTGGTGGCGCGAGCGGCGGAAGGACGAAATTACCGTCGAAGTGAGTGGATCGCCTCCGGCTGCTGCTGCTGCTGCTGCTGGATGCGGACACGGGCAGACTGTTGCTAACGCAATTGCGGGCCGCGCAACCGACAATTACGTACAATCGATGTCGTCTGCCGTCACTGTGTCGACGTCGTCGTCGTGGTTAGCGCCGCCGCGCAGTACGTCATCTCCACCGCGATGTCTTCTGGTCAACATTCGCTCCACGCCCGCCGTCTGGTCGCTTCCCATCATCTCTCGACTGCGACGACTTGGAACTGGGCGGTGCGAAACGGGAGCCTGGCGGCATCGAACGACGACGCTGTTATCGCAGAAGTAAAAGACAGCCGGCCAGCTCAATCTTGAATCTACAGAACTCAACCGAAAACAGGAAAGATAAGGGAAAGGCGTACAACAGAAACCGGCATGTTTCAGAAGAAACGGTAATGGTCAAGGGTCCATGGCATCACTCTTGAGGGAGAAAGGAAGTTGTGATTGATAATAGTAGTGAATTAGCACTGGGCGACGATGTGACAGGAGTGGGAAGAAATGAATCAGAAGCAACGGGAGACGGGTGGAAGCGGGAAACGGAAGTGGAGCAAAGTTTTACATCCCATGCACTCGACACAAAACAGGTCAATTTGAAAACTTTCTTCCTAACCAATCTCTTGGCTCGGTACTGAAAAAACTAAACTCAACAAGACTAACTTGGAGAATACAAAACAAAAGTGATCTAAACTAACACCGAAACACACAAAAATACAACTAAACCGTTACAAAAACACCGAAAAAAACTTAATGTAAACCAACTGAATACAGATTTAAGAATGCTCATATTTGCCGGCATACCGTTGTTCACAACTGTCGTACACAATACAGCACACAGCGTTTATGATAATATTCCCCCTTTAACCTCCAGACAACCACCATAGCTCAGATACAGTCGAGCGGAGGAAGCTGGGTGTCAGAACTTGATGCTTCAGGGCCTGACACACACTCCACTCGTCAAATCTGTCAGTAATCTCCAAACCTGTTGCTCGCCGTCGACTAAAAGTCACGTACTAGAAAAACTGCCTTCGATCGAGGATCGAGGTCAGACCGACCGCGTTGCCATCCTTGCTAAGCCCAACCCTAACGTAACTTTGTCCTACAATATGGCTTGATTTTTAATCTCGGGCGTGCTGTGGTCAGTGCACATGCAAAAACCGAGGTTGAATGTCAATGGGTTCATAAGTTAGAGTGAAAACAAACGGACGGACGGACGGACACGACCCGAATTTATTGCGTTCTTCGCTAACGTGGACGGTAACCAGTTCGTCCCTTACAGCCGACGAGTCTGGCCGCGAGTCTGGCGCGCAGTCGCACGCGCGTTTGTCGTACCTCAGTCGGTCCGTTGTCAGTGCGCCGCCGACGTGCGACGTCGCCCCAGGATACACGTCGTTAGCAGCTTGTTTGATGATCGACCGACCGACCGAGCGCAGTTTGCTCGACGCGTCTCGTCCGCATTCGTCAGTGACCGGCGGGCGTTCGACGGCGTTGTGCAAAGACTAGTGGTACGTAGCCTACGCGATATAGAATGTCGTCGTACCTGACCTATAGCGCCGCCTCCGTCGGCCGTCGACAGTCGCCGGTCGACTGCGTGCTTGTTCTTTATCACATCAGCTATATCACCTTGCCTACTTTCTTTCATTTTAAAGTCATTTTGAACTTCCATTTGCTAATTTAAGGTCCCGATTACGTCGCTCTAGGAAGGCTGCAAAGTACTGTGGTCAGCGCGTATTTCAGCCTGTTCATACGTCTGTCCGCTCGCATATCTCAAAACTACGTGTCCAAGCTTCACGAATTTTTTTACAGATGCTATCTCAGCCTACCTGATGCAGCTGTGGCTCGAGTCTCTTCTGACGACAATGTACTTCCGGTTTTGTGAATGCCGTCATAATGGGCCCTGTAGCGCAGGCGACGCAAGTAGGGTGCAAGCTTGATCCCGCAAGCTTAAATGACTCGCCAGGGAGCAGCATGGATTTGATACCGCAATGTACACTTAAACTGACTCACTAGGGGGCAGCAACGGGCCGTGCCGGGGGCAAAGTCTGATGTCTACGATTGCCTTTTACATGTCTAGTAGTAGATAATCCACTTTAGCAGACGCATTTCGTCAACCGCTGCCAGGCTACGGCTTTGTTGCCAATTTTCCTGTTGATAGGCGGCCCCATTCAAAACGTCGATTTTCAATTCTGCGAACAGTTCGAATTACTTCTATTCGGGCGTAGGGATCTCGCTCGCTCGTCTGTCTTACTTACATACGTCTGCTGGTCAGTTAGTTAAACACGACAGAGCGGCAGCTAGCGGCGATCGGGTGGGTTTGACTGCGGCGATGAAGTGATAGATCGGAACGGCGAGTACGCTCATATACTACGAGCGGGATCTGGATGAATATATAGGACTTTCCCCTCTCCCCCGGAAATCACCGTCGCGGACATCTTCACCTGAGGCTGACCCCAACCGTAAACTTAACCTAACCCAAAATCCTAACCGTAACCCGAAAGTCCAAAACCCAACCCTAATCCACAACACTGATTCTGTCCTTAATAACCCCTAACCCTTAACCGTAATCCCTAACCATAACCCAAACTGTATTAACTCCAACTGTAACCAGAGACAGTAACCCTATAATTCCAAACTGTAACCGTAGCGATGGTAGTTTTCGGGGGGTCGGCAGGTGTCGGGAGGCAAATGCCCGAACAGCGCTTACTACGAGTAGCTGGATGATGCACGATGAAGCGACGACTCAACTCAACTCACTCACGACCTAATCTCGATTACTCGCTCCGCCGCGTCACTCAGTCACACCGTCACCATGACAACTGCTTCAGCACCACCGCCGCCACCACCACCACCACCAGCAGCTCTATTATTCCGACTTAGCTGTGCTCGCGCCGGTTTACACTCATCTGCGTTATTAGATGTGAAACATCCAAGGTGCAAAGTCTGAACGTGCTGGCTATTAGGATTAGGTACGGCCGGATTAGGTCTATATAGGCTACGCCATATAGCTGCAAATACAGAATTAGTTGTACAGTATAGTGTGAAATAGCCGACAAACGAATATACGTGTAATGATTTTCGTCTACACAAGAACATGAGTTGCATGTTTAACTAGAGATATGATACGATACGATACGATACGATGCGATACAATACGAGATGCTATTTTAAAGTGCGCTCAAAAGCCGACATAAGTCAGCTTAATCTACCGCACGGAATCAACAACTAAAAAGTAGGAAAAAGATAAAAACTAAAAAGTACAAATGGATAAATTCAGATTCAGAAGTACCAGTAAACAGTCCGAAAGTTGTCAGAAGTGCTAAGAAAGCAAATTGCATACGCTTATCGTCTGTGTTTGGATAAGCTTTTATTCACCAGTACGTTGTAGGCAAGGAAATCAACAAAATATTAGTTATAAATCAAACGAGAGAAAAGAATAACTTCAGTAACAGAAAACGTCAGACTTGGCCATATGTACTGCAACAATTAGTTGCTACAACTTGCTGAGAATTCCGCCACAAATTCAGCGGCTCCATTAGCAGCTGTGACGTTAATCGATATCCATTAGTAAATCTCTAAATATCCAGCTCAACACTGCGCTCACTTCTGTGCAAACACAACGTGTTCTTTCATCACACTGGCGTCTTCCGAGCTAACTGCTCCGAGCGTGTGTATTAGCTTCATCGTTCAGTTCCGGTGGGATCAGTTCGGGCTGGTTCCGGGATACGACGACGACGACAGAGATGCGGAGCCGATCGGCAATTTCACGGTCCGTCGCTCAGGCGATATTGAAGACGCGGCCGAGAAGCTACGCGTCACGCCCTCGTCGTACCGCCGAGGTACGACGGGAGCCGGCGGCTACTCGAGCCGGCCGTGACGGAGCGGCGGGCCGCGAGCCGCTGAGATAAGGAGATTAGACCGCCATGGCGCCGAATTTCCCGCCAATTATGCGGATATAGCTCGCGCGGCGTGCGTGCGTGCGTGCGCGCGGTCCTGGTCGTCGATGACGGCAGAAAATTGGAAGCAGCGGGCGACGGCTTGATGGAAAGGCGCGGGCGAGCAGCGCGCCGCGCCGGGCAGCGCCGCGCCGAGGAGCGCCGTGCCGGGGGTCAATGAATGACCGAGCTGTGGCGCGTACGGACACTTCACCCCCCGATCACCTACCCCGCCAAACGTGTGGCCTGGTGGCGTAATGGTTAGGGCGTTGGCTTCGACTCCGAGGGTCGCGAGTTCGACTCCCGGCCTCGCGCTTTCAGGTAACAACCTTGGGCAAGTTGTTCACACACATGTGCCTCTGTCACCAAGCAGTATAATTTGGTACCGGTCAAGTGGCGGTGATGCCCTGCGGCTGGGAAGGTAACCGCAGGTCTGGCGTAGTGGCGTCGCACTGGCCATGCGTCACATTCTTCAGTGGTTCATCCACCTACTGGCTCACAGCCTAAGGAAGGGAGATGAGCACCCCGCCTACACTGCTCGTGCGAGCACACTTTTCATTACCCCGCCCAAACGCCCAAAACTACCATCTTCGACATCTGTCGCCCCGGTTATGGTTAGGGTTTTAGGGATAGGGTTAGGATATAGGGTAATGGTTATGGTTAGTAGGGCTAGGCTACTAAGCTTAGGGTATTAACGTTAGGTTGAGGGTTTGTGGGGTTAGTTTAGGGTTATGCTTTGTAGTTAGTTTGTTTTTTACTTTTTGTATTTTCATGTGCTGCTAATTCTGGTAAAATAAAGATGTGTGTTACGGTTTGGGGTCAGGTTATGAGGTTAAATTCGGGGGTAGATGTTCGGGGGAGGGCACTTGTTCTACGTTTAAATTGGGCCGTAGTCGATCCATCGATTTTATTTCGTCGCCGACGACAGTGTCCCGGTATATATATATTGCCGCGGGTCGGCTAGTTCAGCTTTTCGTTTCGCCGGATTACACTACACAGCGCTAATCAGACGATTGTTTTAACTTTCGTCGCGTTGTCGGCGTCTCTGATTATATCAGATGCGTCGGCAACAGCGCGCGTGATATATGGGACAGCGGCAACTCGTCGCCATTAAGCATCGGCCTCTGCTGAGGCGAAATCATAATTTATTTATGCGAGAAATTACAGTCTCAGTTTGTGTACTTTGTGCGCAGCCTGTATTATACGGCGACGACGAAACCAGCTCCGCATACAAATAACGTAATATTGCAGAGCGTTAATTAATTACAGAAACGTGCTCATATCAGTATGCGTATCTGTCTTGACCGCTCTGTTGCTAGGGTGTGTTGCAAGTCGACCCGTAATTGGTTGACGTCTGGGATACTGGATACTGTCACGATCAACCAGTATAGCAGGATATATGCACCATAGGTCACAGGTCATCGAAGCCAAACATTATTGTCCGGACACATAGACAAACTTACTGGCTTTTGTCCAAAAATCATCTGTGGTGAGGTAGAAGATGGAACCACGGGGAAGGTATAAACAGCCCTTCAAGAGGAATGTGTAGACAAAACACTGCACACACGCACACACGGTACCGATTGCGCTATCTGGGCCTTTAAAACGGTTGATTTCACGTCGTAGAGATGGGTGGTGGCGGCGTGGTGGTGTTGGGCGAGTTCTGTCAGTGGGAGACATTCAACGCCTCGTGTCGCTCAGACGAGGTGGTCGTCGTCACGGCGGCTCGCTACGGCCGCATGAGGGCCGGCCGCTGCGCCAGCCGCAGCTACGGCGCCGTCGGCTGCTCGGTCGACGTGCTGCCCTACCTGGCGGCCCGCTGCTCCGGCCGCCACGCCTGCCACCTGCTCGTTCCAGACCGACACCTGCGAGAGATGAGGCCGTGCCCCATCGACTTCGCCGCTTACCTCGAGGCCGGCTACAAATGCGTCCCAGGTCTGCCTACTGTTGTCCGGTTGGCTTTCCGGCTCGAGTTGACTGTGATCTTCTATCAAATGCATTACAGTGAATTCAGTCCGATTAGGTCTGTGCGCGGAAGACATCGTAGTTATGTTGTACCAGAAAACATCATGTCGAATGTTATTGCTAGGATCTCAGTAGTTTCATTTCGCTGTTGGGACGAGAAGCTCTGCAGCTATCGCAGACGCGCTATGTCAGTTGATATGTTGTCAGTTGCTACACAACTGTATGGAGAAGTATCAGCTGTCGCTATTTGAACTGCGCGACAAAATCGTGCTGTAGACAGAGCTTGACGATCTCTGCGATAAACTAAAGTGGTCGATCGTCGGAGCTGGAGATATTGTCAACTTCGTTGACCGAAGACGGTCCAGTTCATCGCGCTTGGAGCGACCACCTTTCTCGAGCTAAGTTGATAGCACGTTCGACGATCGATATGCCGTGGCGAATTTTTCGGAGTTTAGAAAAAGTTCCTGAGGGAAGTATCCTTATTTTTGTAGATACCTGAATTTCCTTAAAACACAGTGTAAAACTGGTCGAAAGAAGCCCCCATGCCAAAATCAGTGATGCAAGTGTTTAGTACGAAACCGACACTGATTTGCACGGCTGGTGTTTGCACATGTACCAGTGATTCGGCCGGCGGTGAGAGGTCCTTTCTCGTGTTTCGACGCGTCGCGTGGCGGTCCCGGACATCGAGCGCTCGAGGTCGACGTGGGCGGCGGCAGCGGGTACCTGTCGAGCACCATCACGGACCGCACGGGCGCCGGCTCGACCGGGTGCCCTTGGCTGCTGCGCGCCTCGCCGTGGCAGCGCATCAACGTCACGCTCATCGACTTCAGCGACGCGGAGGCGGCGGAGGCGGGGCACGACGCGGTCGGGTACAGCATCGTGCTCGGAGAGACCGCCGGCGGCACCTGGCAAGGACCGCACCACCGCCGCCACGACGTCGAGGAACCCCACCCGGCCGGCGACGTCGACGAAGACCCGGGCGAGGTTGAC
>Ga0126330_10000342_pt1 | contig 10389 bp, 9 predicted proteins | sample InaspJWI91metaG_FD_97004 | JGI IMG/M metagenome (GOLD analysis project Ga0126330, IMG submission 97004) | Marine gutless worms symbiont microbial communities from Oahu, Hawaii - Inanidrilus sp. 2 OAHU.JWI-91 metaG | ecosystem: Host-associated > Annelida > Digestive system > Unclassified | place...
TAACTCTGCACACAAATACAACTACTTTGAGACACTTTTTTCACACTTTGGCTTTCCATACTAACTTTTCCCGCATTTTCCACCCTTGCAAATTGGTCCCGCATTTTCATGTCTCGCATTTTCAGTCGCCCCACTTCGCCCCTGGTTTGCAGTAGACTACATCAAAAGGTCACCGGCTTACGGCTTGCTGCTTCAGCCACGGTCCGCGGCCTAACCAGGCCTAGCCGCATGGCTGCACCGTCAGACTGCTGGCTGACTGTTCCATGCATTCCTACATATGGCCCATTATGTGCAAATATGACGTCGTTCATGAAAGCGGAAGTACATAGCATATCGCAACTCCGGCAGAGGAGGACCGAGCCACGGACATAGGTAACATGCACAAAAAATTGGTAAACATCGGACACGTAGTTTCGGAGATTGCTCGCGGAGAGACAGACAGACAGACAGACAGACAGACACGGTCGTCACAATACTTCGCCTCTCCGAAGTAATTATATCGGTTCTTTGTGCAGTTCTTCTAGTTGGCTACAGCGCGTGCAGTCGGTTAAGGACAGTGCTGCACTGCCGCTCCTGCTATCAGGCGCCAACACCGTCCAGTCTATAATTGCGGTAAAAGCTGTGTTTAACGGCGATCGTACAGTGGCAGTCAATGATGGCTGGCCGGGGTCATCCATCGCTAACGCCGTCAGTGACGACGCCGGCTTTGGCGATCTTCGCCGCGCCGCGTGACTGGAATTCACTCCTTGCACACACGCTATACTTACCGTCACAATCGCCCTTTGTTGCCGTTAGCTATTCCTGGCATAAAATCGCACGCAGATTCTCCTCTCCAAAATGACAGTGAACATTGAAATTAGCAATTTTGCGCTATTGTTCGTGTGGCTTTTCGTGCAGACGCAGACCTCGACTTACATTATCATCTACTGCGATTAAACGTGTTGGTATTAGCGGCGATGTCAAGAAATTTAGTGGCTTGTGCTGTAAATGTGGAACGGTGTGTGTCAGGAGCGAAAACAATGGCAAGGGCGTTCATCTCGCACCCGGGAACTAGTCAGAAGTCATCGATGCAGAACGTGGAACGTGGCCATAAAGAATGTACTCAGGTATGGGTGGCGTTACACGTCGCTTCGATAAAGAATCGTTTAGTGAAAAGTAACGTCATGTTAAAGAAAATATCGACAATCGACTAATCTTTTGTTACCCGTGGAACTTCGAATCGCCTGTACTAAAGGGATTAGTCAGAGTCAGAATGTTCGATGCGACGTATCAACAGAAAAAAATAATTTTTCTATTTTTCGAAAATACTACTCATTGAATTTTAATCATGGGCATGGTAATTTTTACAAAGATTATTTTTAAATATACTAAAAACGTTTGCAAAATACAGTGTAAAAATGTAAAAACTTCGTGCGTAAATAACGTCAACCATCGTTTTTTTTCATCTTTGAAAAACATTTTTGTGACATTTTAGCCGTTTTAACACAGGTCACGAGTCACGACTTACGAATGTGACAGACGAACAGATGGACAGAATGATAATAGAACACACGACACTTGCATGCAATGTCGCGCGATGAAGGCAGGTGAAATATCTGTTTAAACGTTTTATTTTTTATTGCTAAGTTTTATGTCATGACATTTTGTGACGTTATTGAGTAATTTAGAGGGTGTTTCGAGATATTGTGGAGAAGACGCCAAAACTTGCTATGAACTGCGTTGCTGTAAGGAATAGTATTTCACTTTATATACATTTTCTGTTGCAGACGTTATGCGCCATAGAAGCTCAGCTTGAGTACTTGCTGGGTAGTTTTCGCTGCACAATGGCAGGTGAGTTTCAGTTACTCATCGTGCATAAACACGTGTAGACAGCTACAAATAAGTTTCTGTCAGAAGTGATGTGTGATCATGTGTCCTCATACACAACATGGTGCCATATTTCAAACAGGTCTGCATATTTCAACACAGTACAAGTTCATGACTCATTAATGTGGACCACTATTGTACTTCTATTTGTTCACGCCACGATACGATACGATACGATAGAGTATAGGCCTATTTATGTGCACTCAAAAGCTGACTGCAGGGTAGCTAGCATAGTCAAGCTACGAACCAAAAAAGTAAAAACAGAAAAGTGATGATAGTGATAAACCTAAAAATCAAGTGTGTCGTCCCTCGGACAGTAGGGTCGAAACGCACGCTGACCGCGGGCTATATTTTCCCAGCCGCAGTACCCACGCAATACCCATGCGTCGCTGCCGCATTAACCAGGGGACAGACAGACATCAGACCGGTGCTTTACGTCGTCCGCCGTAGACGCGGACAGCGTACAAACCGAGTAAGAATTGGCTCCAGGCAGGAACATTGCTAATATTTGTGCGTTGGCTGCAGGATTGTTCGGCTTCGCGCGTCTTATTCCGGGAGATAACTGTGAGATGCTGTTCAAGTTCGGCGGCCAGAAGTGGCGCTGCAAGGGCAAAATAGGCGACACGTCGCAGTCGTGGGAACCGCAAAGCTTTTTGCTCAAAGCCACGATCGGCGATGCCTTCAGCATTCGGGTTAGCGGACTGCCAGAGCGCATTGTCAACTGATAGTTTCACAAACTTGTTTTTATATTTAGCGCTGTTTCATTGAAGTAAATGTTTATATTTTGCGATTAACACTGCTTAATAAGAACATTTCTTGCTCTTCAAATTTATTATGAAAAGGTTATAGGCGTCATGCTCCTTATTAGAGGAGTGTAGGCGGGGTGCTCATCACCCTTCTTTACGGGGTCACCACAGAGTCTGTGACGCATGGCCAGTTCATGGCCAAATCTACGGTTACCTTCTCGGCCTTTGGCCAATACTCATTTCTCGTCCGGCTGAGGGTAGAAAGCTGAGTTGGCGTGAGTGGTTGAATACATACGATGGTATACCCGTATGCAGCCCGTCTTAGTACTGCTAACATGGCTTGACGTAGTTAACTTCGCTGATGTAGTCAACGACGTAGGCCAAGCCACCACACAGTGTGTTAGGTGTTTTTTACACTGCCGAAACTATTTTCACGCGCCGGCATGGGTATGGCTTTCAGTTGCGTCTGTAATTTCGTCTGTGTGTCCGCTTGTGCATGTTCTCAAAGAAAATTGGCTTGAGTTATCAACAGTCTCAACTCTGATAATAGTCCACGACAGGCCGTAGGCATGCATTGGTCATGAGGCCAAAAGGTCCACGGATGGTAACGGTATAGTGGCACTTAATGTCATGTGACTGCAGTGCAGACTGCGTCGTTTCATACCTCCATCCAGTAGATGGGGTGCCGGAGGCATTATGTTTTCGGGTTGTCCGTCGGTCTGGGCGTGCGTTTGTGCACGTGCGCGCTCCCGGGCGGAGGCTGGAGTGAAGGCATTTCCGGCCGGCTTGCGTCGACTTTTAGCTTCTGTTTGAGAACGTTAATAGCATCAGGTGAAGGAGAGTTCTGAGCAGTTGCCGAACTGTTTCTCAGGTGGCGGAAGTGCGAAGTTTCGGCAAGAACGTGGTAATCGGCGAGAAGAGCTGCGACACGTTGGAGTTGTTCTCGGCTCAGCGTCAGTCTCTCAGCATCAGCCTCAATACCACCGGATCCATAAAACTCGGACTCGTCGTCAAGTGGATGTAGGCTGTGATTTCCACCTACAACGGTTGCAATACGATATGATAAACAATATTTACGTGACGTAAGCCAGCTTAATCTACCGCACGGAACCAAGAAATAAGAATAAGCAAAATAAAGGAAAGAACTAATATAAAAACGGATATTTTGAGAAGAAATTCGACTGGCTTGAGTCCCTGGAGTCAGTTCTCAATTGTGCTACTGCTGCACAAACATCAACAATAACACACAACAGTCCGTTTAGCGGCTCTTTATCCACAGAACAACCGAGTGAACCGGTACCAGAAAGACATTCAGTCGTAATCAGTCTTTTATGAATGTTACACACCATCTCTAATTGACGTATAGCATCCTTCTTACACAGTTGTCTCATCTTATACAGTCTTATTTCACGGCCCCTGTCCAAGTTTATACTTGCCTACTACACTAACTAGAAGAGTTGAAACGCAGCAGATGAAACGGGCCTGCCACGGAGACCGTCAAACAACGTATGTAGCACGGATGTCGAAGTCGGAACGGTCCGGTTTGGTTGGTGTGTGTTTAGCGCTCTGGACGGCATTGATGAGTACGTGTCAGCGATGGACGTTCCGCGAAGGACTCTGGCCACGCCTCGCCGCCAGCTGCCCATCAAGTCCATGATAGAATCCGACGGCTCAGAATTCCGCTGGCACAACGACGTAAGTGTTAAGTCTCGTTCACTGCACATTTACTGAACTGAACTCCAGTCTGTATTGCTGAAAACTAACCGAGCACTAGCCGTCCTAGTTTCGCTGCTGCGAATCAATACAAAGTGTAGTCGTAAACGCGTCGTGCATGTAACTGCTTCGACTTGTTCAGGTCAGTTCAGTTCAGTTCGTGTGCTGTGAACAAGCCTTTAGTGGGAACTGAGTTAGAATTACCTTAAATGTCTTTGAGTTTGTTGCAGCCTGCAGGCAAGGACCCGCGCCCCTTCAAATGGGGAAGCGCGGTTTTGTCTGAAAGCGACAAAGTGTAGTTTAACGTTTTGCGTCTGGAAAGTCTCTTAATCACCTATACATGTTTTGCAAAATTTGTGTCTAAATTTAAAAAAAATGTATACAGAGTTCCCTGACGCATCTCAGTTTATACCAAATATTTATCTAGCCCCAAAAGAATCGGTCTCGAGTTGTTAGCGTTATTGTTTATTGCAGCATACAGTATATAGCGAAAATCACTAAAAGGTCAAATGCCTTGAAAACAGCAAAGACAGTTAGGCCTACTGAACTAAGCACAGAAAGCCGTTAGATTAACGGATTTAGGAGGAAGGAATTTTTCCGGCACGGAAAGTGGTAAATTGCGCAGCAGCCATCAGCTTAAGTGATGTTGGCTGTGTCAGTTGCTGTTGGTGACGATAAATCATCAGCACGGCTAATCGTTTCTTATAGAACGTAAGTATTGCAGTGTTCAAACGCTAGCTTTCGGGCAGCTTGATACAGTCACTGTATTTTTGTTTCTTTTAACACTTTCAGTGTTTGTGCTGCACCTTTAGTTTCACGCGCTTCGCGTCTAGCACTCTGGCGACAGCGTTTTTTCTCTGTGGATATTTCGTGGCGTTTTGCTTCCGTGTGATTGCGATCTGCTGACTTTGACGGCTTATACAGCCGAACAACGGTTCGAATCACCACGAATCACTAATAGGATGTCATACCTTGCCAGTTGATTGATACCATCGGCGTGCTGCTCTGGTGGCCGGAAATGCGCGAAACCATGTTTTGGTGTTAACTGCGGCACCCATTGACACATTCTTACCCGCGTTGGATCTTGTTCTTTTTATACATACGGTGACAGTGACGTAATTTCGTTCCGTATCTATGCCAGCTGGTTTTCGCCGCCATCTTGTAGGTAAAACTGTGAAAAATGCTGTTTACTGCAATAGCGCTTAAATATGCTTTATTTATATACATCTTTATTCGCATAAATTGCAGCTTCAAAAACAAGAGATTAAAAAACAAATGAAAAAGAAAGACACACAACGTGTCAAAGAACACAACGTGTCAAATGCATACTAACTATGCACAGCCGAAGCGCAAGATAACATAAACACTTGAAAATAGATGACAGGTTAACGTATATTTGTGAGCTAGTGATCGTATGGACATTTTCGTAAACTAACTGATTCAATTTTATGTGAATAACTCCATTAATCTTCGCCTTTTAATTCCACGCACTATGCCAAGTTATACCGGCGACATGGCGACCGTATCGTGACCACAGAATTCTAGTACTTCACTTCACCCTGTGTATTCAAGCAAGTCACTGATTGATTGATTGACTGATTGGCTGATGGTGTGTTGAGCGTCATGCCGGCTGGTTGGTGGTTGTGTCTAGGCGGCGAGCTCACCCACACGTGCCGCTAACCGGTTCAGCATGCCCGTCTTCCCGGCGTCGTTCAACTCCGTCGCCGGCGGGGCTTGCGTGTCGCCGTGCCGGCCGGGGGTCCCGTTGCCCCGCTGCGGCATCGCCGTCACCGTGGCCGCGGCCGAGGCGGCGGCGGCAGCGCGCCGGTCGCACGGCGGCGGCGGCGGCGGCGAGCGACGGCCGTGCTCGGACGTGGTCCCGACCCGCGCCGCCGCCGCGGCGGCCGGCGGCGAGCCGTCGACGGCGCTGCGGTCTCGGTCGGTCGGTGCCCTGGCGTCGCGCGACTCGCTCCGGCCGCCGCTGCCGCCGAGCTCGCCGCCGCCGAGCTCGGCGCTGACGGTCGGCAGCCTGGTCGCCGACCTGCGCTCGACGCTCAGTGCTATTCACCATCAGCATCCGTGTCTGCGTGCGTTGATGGACCAACTCACGGCTGTCGATCAGCTGCTGAAGGTTACACGTCTCGTTGTTCACGGGCGTCCGGTATCGAAGTCAGAAAACTGCCCGTTCGTAGCTTATGACGTTGGCGGCGTAGCCTAGTGTAGTGGTTAGCGGAGTTCGTCGCATGAACGAAGTTAGCGCACGTCGGGCCCGGTTAGTACTTGGATGGGTGACCGTCTTCGGGCGGGTATACCATCTCGGTATGTAACAAGCCATCTAGGTAAACTCAGCCTTGCATCCCTCTTGGGTCGCTTAATCGAGTACCAGCTTGGCTGGGGTAAAGGCCGGAATGTCACCTCTGTCGGGTGGCAGGCAGCACTGTGTGATCCTATATGGCATGTGAGTTCCCGTAGCGGTTTGGCAGGTTAGACTGCGAAGTGCTATATATGTCCGTATACTTTACTTTACTTTACGTTAACGGCCGATACTCTCTTGCGCACTGACATCTCTGTTAGTTCTACTTTTACTTTAATTGGCTTTTTAAAAATTAAAACTAGATTTAACCCACACGGCGTCGGGCAGGTTTTCCCAAGACACAACTTCAGGGGATAATTGGAGGGGGTTTAATGACCGGATACCCTTCCCATAAGTGAACTGACAGCATCGTATCACTAACATAAGCATGAAATCAGTTGATTGTCTGTTCTGTGCAGAAATGAGAAAAACTGTAACCAATAGTATGAATGAATTCTTTGTTACACGAGCCATCATTGGACGTGCTTGGATTTCTGTGGTGACTCGTGTTGTGCTTTGAATTAACCGGACACGGACAGGCTGACTCTCAGACATTTCGAGCATCTGTTCTTCGTTTCAGTAACATAGGCTATACACCGTGCCACTGTACTTTCTTACTCTTGCCTTTAATACTGACTGATTTTCACAGATTTTTACTGCCAGACTTAGTAAAATATTTGTAGTAATTTCATAATTAAAGTTCCCACCACACCTAAAACGTTTCGCTGCACCAACTGGGAAAATGTGTGTGCTCAGAAATTGACCGTTTCCAGAACTGAGTAAAACGAACTGCTGTGCAAGAGTGAGTCGTTCAGAACGTTTGCTGAATTTTGTTGATATACAGCCTTGGGCACGGGCTGCGCACCTTTACTGCAGCGCCTAGGTCGACTCAGCCTTCCACCCTCTGCGGGACGGTAAAATGAGTATTAGCATTCTGGATGAGTAATAATAAAATGGCGATGGTGGATGTGGATGGTAGCAGCCTTTGGTGGACTCAACCAAAGTTGTTTATCGAGTTACATTAGAATGTTACAGTGGCCACGTCGTAACCTAACGAAATGACCGACTGACGCTACTGAAGCAAACAAAGAAGAAAGACCATTTTCGTACCAGTTTGTAAGGCTCGTTGACCTTGGTAGTAGACCCACATGCATTTAGTAAAGCGTCGTATTTCGTTATATTTTTGTTTATTTTTTATTTATTTATTTTTATATTTTTTAATATTTTTGTTGTAGAAAAATACTTCTGTTTGCTCTCACCAGTCGTCTAGTGAAAGCATTCTGATTGAGTCAGCACTGGAGGCCTTCAGCTTCCTCGATTATGAAGACTATACTGGCGACGAAAGGTAACTAGCTATGTATATTTAATACACATAAGAATTGTGTAAGTCTTTGCTTTTTCATGTTAACGTCTTATCAACAGTCACGTAGTCTTTATTCATTGTTTGTGCAACTCGTTTAGTAAGCAATGAGTCACATATTGGAAACACAAAAATTTTCATCTTCTACTTTTTGTTGCAGAAACTAGGCTGCATATTTTTGTCAAAGCTCCCAATCCAGTCATCACTCCCATCCTCCGGTCTCTACACTGGTTAAAGATAACCGAGCGCATTGAACACAAGCTCCTTTCACTTACCTACAAAGTTCTCACAACCACACAACCTTCATAGCTGCATAACCTCATCACAGTTCAGCCTCCTCGCAGCACTCGCTCTTCATCTTTGGTTACACTCGCTCGTCCATCTACATCATCTTCTGTACGAATAACAGATCGTTCCTTCCAGTATACTTCCCCTCGTCTCTGGAATCAAATCCCGGCTTCTCTCCGTCAACCACGCACTTATCTCTCCAATTCTGACTCACCCAGTCCTATGAGTGGCACTTCCTCGGTCGGTTCCGTAGACTCACCACTCTATCATCCATCACCCCATTCGCTCTTTCATTCCAGGCTTAAAACCTTCGTTTTCTGTAAATCCTTCCCACCGTAGCCTTCCTTTTCTTCTTCAGAACTGACTCCACAGATTCCCCAGACTGTTTACCGATACTTCTGAGCATATCCGTTTTTTACTTTTTAGTTTTTCTGTTTTCCACTTTTTAGTTTTTGGTTCTGTGCGGTAGATTAAGCAGACTTATGTCAGCTTTTGAGCGCACTTTAAAACAGCATCTATAATATTGTAAAACTTGTACAGTTTCCATCAGATAAATAGTAGTTAGTATGGTTAAGTATATATACTGTATCGAGTTACATTGTGTGTAAATGGGTTTGCATTTTGGCGACACTTCAACAGAGACACGTCGTATAATGAGAAAAAAACAACAACAACAACAACCCGTTTAACAACCTAGGGCGACCCCTGGAGCGAATATAAGAAAAAAAAACATTTGTTCACTCAGACCCTGCCTTTGTGGTTAGATCTTTAATTAAGTTTTTCCATTTGCTATACACAGTCCAGAGCATCAGCTTTACATAGTTGTCGAACCTGGCGATCTTTTTCTACAACATTACTCGGTGGTTTCTCTTGCCTACCTCTACGCCTTCCACTTTGCGTGCGGAATGTGTCTATAATGCGAAGGAAGTTTTGAAACGTTTTCGGTTTCTATCGTGATATCGTGAACACTCGCGACGCTGGTGAACTGTTGATTGGCGTGTTTGTCGAGCCGGGAGACGGACACGTCGCCGACGGAGCCGGCGTGTGGCGACGACGTCGTCCGCGGGACCGCGCTTGCTGTGGGCGATCTGACGTTGACGACGACCGACTCGGGCATCGGGTCGATATCTCAGCGACCGTCGCGCCGGCGCGCCGACTCCGGCCGGCAGCGGCGGTCGAGGCTCATCGACTCGCGCGTGCTCAGTTCAGACGACGATGAAGACGACGACGATGAGGCGATGTCAGCAGCTGAATCTACTACCGGAGTCGGTGACGTCGACGTGGCGCTCATGTGGCATTGCGCTCGCTGCTCGACGATTCTCCGGGTCTCTACGCCTACTGTTGCACGCTAATGTCCGCTCACAAATCTCAAAAAAAACATCTGTCCAAACATCAGAAAATTTTATGTACACGTTAACTGTAGCAGTGGCTCGATCCTACTCTGACAACATTGCATTCGTTTCCGTTTTTACCGCGCTATGCTATGCATCCGCGGTACTAGCCATGGCCCTGTGTCTCTGTCCGTCTGTCTGTCTGTCCGCCACAAGTCGGAGTCGGAGCCCGGTCCTTTTGCAAACCCCTATAACTATCCGGTAGGTAGGCCGCTTGCCAAGTTTGGCCCAGATCCGCTGAAAACTGGCCGTGCAAACGCGTGGCCTATAAAAAGCGTCCCCGACTTTTGTACCAAACAAAATGAAAGATAATATAGGAAATTTGCGATGAAAAAAATTAATTCCATGACTGCAGACACTTCTTAACAGACAGACTTATGTGTGCTGTTACATTACAAATTTTATAAGTTTTACAGGTTGGCAAAGATGCCAACTTTGTTGACTAAGTCCGTCTTTTCTTTCGACAACGACATCGTTTCCACTGTGTGATCGCTTTGCGAATCACGTCTGCCTTGATTGAGTTCCATTTTGTTTTGGTGGCGTTTTCAGCTGCTCAAACGTTGTCATCGCGAACGGTCGAGGAAGTTATGCATCTTTAAAGCAGAGTCGGACAGATACCGTCCACAGAGCAGTTCGATCGTGTTATATGTGACTGCTTGTCGGCGTACAAAA
>Ga0126330_10000343_pt1 | contig 10371 bp, 11 predicted proteins | sample InaspJWI91metaG_FD_97004 | JGI IMG/M metagenome (GOLD analysis project Ga0126330, IMG submission 97004) | Marine gutless worms symbiont microbial communities from Oahu, Hawaii - Inanidrilus sp. 2 OAHU.JWI-91 metaG | ecosystem: Host-associated > Annelida > Digestive system > Unclassified...
ATGTTACTAGTCCTATGCCTGTTGGTGTGCACCTACCGTCTATGGGTGCTGGTGTTGTTGGGCCTATGTCGGCCCAGGTGTCACGTCAGTCTGGTGTTGCATATCCGCCTCGCCCGCAGTTAGCCGCTGGTGTTGATGTCACTTCAGGTATAGTTAAACCTACGTCGGCTGATGTTGGTTTCCAGCCTGGAGCTACTGCTGCTGCTTACCAGCCACCTACGTGGACCTGATCCAAGCCAGCCTACACTAGCCAGTATGCTGCCATGCGTACGGATGTTGCTGTACATACGTCAGCTGAGACATTGACTGCCCAGTCATTGCTTTTGTTGGGTCGTCATGCTGCGTCGCCACACTCGTGACCTCACTCCAGTGTACATCAATGGCTACAGACATCAGGAACAGCAGCACCTCCGCCCAGCCCGGCTGAGTCGTTGTCATCTAGTAGTTATTGAGCTACAACAGGCTTTTCCTGCTGGTGCTAATGCAGCAATGATTGCGCCACCTACCGTTCGTTCGTCGCGTGCTTCGCGTTCGACGCGTCATTCTCGGCGTAGCGTAGCCTCGTCGATGGCTGCGGAACTTTTTGATTTCACCAGAGAAATGTCTGGACATTTTATGCACATGATGGGAGAGGTTCAGGAGCAGAATCAGCCCAGCAAAGAGAGGAGGCCCAACGTGCCGAGGCTGAAAGGAGGGAAGAGGCCCAGCGGGCAAAAGCTAAGCAGAGAGAAGAAGCCCAGCGTGCAAAAGCTTTGACCCGAGAACAGATTCTTATACAAATGAAAACGGTTACAGATCAGACTAGCACCGACCGCGAGAAAGCTAAAATTAAAGCTAACCAGAAAAGGGAGCAGGCTTGGTTGAAAGTGAAATCAGAATCGGGTGAAGCCGCTCGTAAGCGGGAGCAGCTCTTTATGGAGCATTAACTGAAAAGGCAGAAGATGCTGGTGGACGCCAACGCAACCCTGCAGCAGGAAAAACTGAAGATGGGCGTAAATAGAGAGGTTGCTAATCTGGAGGCCCTGGAAAGAACAGAGGCTGAATTCCAGCAGCTGCAGGAAAAAGAAAGAGAGCGAGCAAGGGATGCACAGCTCAAGCTACGGGAGCTTGCTGCTCAGGAGCTGAAAGAGCGACTTCACGTAGAACGTGAGCTAGTCAAGCAGCAGCAGCAGCAGAATCTGCTATTACAGAAGCAAGGTAAGATAGACCGCCTTGAGATGCAGTTGGATAGAAACTTCCTTTACCAGGTCCAGGATAGTGCTAGTGGACAGGCCCCAAGAGGAAAGATGTTGCGACTCCTTCGCTAGAGGTCGCCACTGTTGAGCTGACTGATTCCGACTCGCCGCCGCCGCCTAGTCAGAATAGGCCTAAGCCGGCCAAGAGGATACTGGCTGTTGTTGGTGTCAGGGTGCAGGAGCGTCCTGCAGGCGTTAGTGAGCCAATTGTGTCCAATGTTGCAGCACCTGTAGTGAGTCCAGCGCTTGGCGTGGCCACTGGGTAGCATTACCCACCAGTGAGGGCCCTTTGATAATTCGTAGGGGCCCGGAAGCTGTTGCCACTCCGCTCCCTATGGCTAACTTAGATGTGGGACAGGTAAGTGTCCAACTGTAGGCCCACCGGTAAGTGCTAAGCCACTCGAGGTTGTGTCCCACTTGCCCGTTGGCTTGTCGTCGTATGTTCAGCAGTGTGTGGCGCCGCCCGTGCCGGTGCTGTCTTGTGTGCTAGGTAGTGTAATGCCGGTGCCCGCTTTGTACACGAGATTGATGCCATCTGGCATTGCATCTGCGCCACCCAGCGGTGTTGCTGCGTCGGTGCCAGTAGTTGCTTTGGGTACGGATACCCGATCGATGTTTGTTAGCCTAGGTGCTCCTTTGTCGAGTGCTCCACCGATTGTGGACACGAAGGTCGTGCCTACTGCTAGTTTGATGACTTCGGCTGGTAGCCCTCCTACTTCACAGGAGCCAGCTGGAGGAGGGATAGGACAGTCTTCAGCTGCGGTAGTCCCGGTTGCTGCCCCACCTGCGCCCACCGTGGTTGTCAAGCAGCCGGAACCCGTCCGTCCGTATACGGGCACTACGTCGTACAAAGCTTACAAGGTGTATTTCGAAAGGATCTGTGTTAGCAATGACTGGAAGACTCCGACCGAGTGTGCCCGCTTCCTCGTCGTTGCAATGGATGGAGCTGCCTCCGAAGCGGTCCGTGGATTGACGGCGGAACAAGACACCGACCTCGCCTCGATCTGGGAGGCCCTGGCCCGCCGCTTCGGCTTCGTTGATGAGCCCGAGCGCGCCATGCGTCGCTTCGACGTACGAAAGCAGCCGAAGGGGAGCGGAGTCTGCGGATGCTCCATCGTTAAGCTTGGTCGAAGACGGATATTAAGTCGCCTGAAGCGGATTCACTGCTACGTCGCAAGTTCGTCGATGGCATACTGGACATGGAACTCCAGAGGCATTTGCGTGTCCATGCCGCCAAGGATGACTTTGCTACAACGGTGTCAAAGGCAAGACAGTTTCTTGACGCGAGCGAGTTGACCTGAACTGTAAAGAAGCCTGCAATCCGTGCAGCCTCGCCAAACGTCAACTACCAGACCCTAGTGGATACCTTCATGGAGGCCCTTCAGCGGCGTGACCAAAGCCGAATGGCGGAGGTCAACACTGTCCAGGCGCCCAACCCCAACGCCAGGAATAAGAAGACTACACCCCGCCAGGGATCACCGGTTTTTAGCAATGCATCTAAAGGAAGCTCCGCCAGCCGTTCCTCGTCTACTGGCCGCACCGTCAGGTTCCAAGATCAGGAAGATGCTCGGCCAGGTAACCAGGCCTACGGTTCGTCTTCTCGTAGCCGTTGGCAGGGCATCCGGCCTTCCCGGGGCCATAACGACGGCTCACGGTTATGGAGTGACCGTCGGCAGCAAGGGCAAGCTACCCCTCGATCACAGTCTCCGTCGGGATCCGGGTGGATGCAACGTCAGGGCGGTCCACGATTTCCGCCACCACATCCAGGAGGATCATGGACGACAGGACAAGGGGGCCCACGTTTTCGTCCCCCGGCTTCGGGCAATACAGGCAATTGGAGGCCAGGATGGCGGTCGTCATCAGGAGATCGCAGTGGACAACAGCCAGCCCAACAGCAGTATTCCTCTGGACAACGACGCTGGAGCCAGGGCTCAGCTAATCAGCAGCCCCCAGCTACTGTCAATACGCCGCCACCCCGTCGCCGTGGATGCTACGTCTGTGGCCAACCGGGTTGCCACTCCGACTTCCATGGACCAGGTGCTGTGTCTCTTCAGGCACCACCGGCCATGGGATGCTTCGTCTGCGGCCAACGAGGTTGCCATTCCTCCCGTCATGAGGCGAATGTTCAGCCACCGGCTCTCGGCGCTCCAAGCCAGCCAGTAAGCCAAGCTTGAGCACCCGCCATGGGTACCGACAGCCAGCAGTCAAACTGGCAGCGGGGCTCGAACCAGGGCGAGCGGGCCCCGCCGGCCAATGTTCCTCCACGCCCTCAGGCAAATTAGGTGCAGCCTGTGTCTCCTCCGAGGCGCCGACTGACCTGATGATTGTGGAGAGAGGTTAGCCCGTCGTGAATTTTTTGGACAGTGCTGAGTGCCCATTTGATGATGATGTGCCTAATTGTTTTCGCTTCGGTGATGATGTGGTTTTCGCTCGGTCGCCCCGGATTCCCGTCATTGTCGAAAGGGTCCGGGTGCCGATGTTACTTGATATGGGAGCTGAAGTGACGATCCTGAGTTCAGAGTTTCTACATCGTTTGTTTCCAGGGCAGGATTTCCCTGACCAGGGACGGAGTGTCCTCAACGTCCTGTGACATCCTATTGCGACAGTGCTCAGGCTCCCTTGTTAGGGTATAATGTTGCAGCTGCCGCCTTGGTCATTGACACCGAGGCCAGGTGTGTGTGGTCTAAGCTGACCGTCCAGTGCAATCACGCCGTGAACCTCACCGACTCCGACACGTCACCTACTGCTGAGTCGTCAGCCATCAACGATCTGTCAACCGCCTTCAACTCGTCAACCACAACATCATCTACCACCGACCCCTCCGCCACTACTCCGTTCGCCGCCGGTTCGTCATCCGCCACCACGTCATCAACTTCTACTTCAACCACCCGCGACGCTTCTACCACCCCGATAGAGTATGATCGTCTGCCGTCGTGCGAGTTTTCGAGGCCCACTCACTACTGCCTCACCGCCTCTTCCTCCTCACCGAACTCCGCCGACATCGGTGACTGTGCATGTGCGACAATGTCCGCTACTCCAACCTCCAGTTACATCAACTCCACCCACGTCGATCCATTCGCTTCCTTGTGTGTCCCAAGGTTTGCCTCCACCTCTCCATCCACTACACTCCATCCACCCGCGGTTGTTCATCCGTCAGTTGATTCGACTTCTACTGCCATGACCCTCGGTTCAGATCCAAATCCGTCTGTAGTTGACGAGGTTGTGCCCATGATTGGTGAGTTTGAGTTAGATGAGGAAACTCAACTTAAAGTTGTTGCGCCGAGTCCAGACCCAACGGATTTTGAGTTACCGGAGCATGTGAAAGTTCTCTTTCTCCAAACAATAGAAAGTGTCGATCTTCCGGACAAGACTGTCCAAGGTCTCAAGCTGTTACTCCGTGACCACCAGGATACTTCGCATCGTCTTCAGCGGACCTGGGATTCTGCCCGTTGGTTGAACACGACATTGACACAGGAGAGGCTCGACCTATTAAGCAGTCACCGCGTCGACCCCCGATTGCTGCCAGGGAGGCCGAAGACGAAATCCTGAATGAAATGCTGGATACTGGAGTTATCGAGCCGTCCAACTCGTCTTGGGCGTCGCCGGTTTGTTTGGGGAAGAAGAAGGATGGCACCTTCCGCTTCTGCATCGACTACCGAAAAGTGAATGCAGTGTCGAAGAAAGATGCCTATCCTATTCCGGATATTCAAGATGCTTTAGATAATCTCAGAGGTTCCCGGTGCTTTGCCACGATCGATTTACTCAGCGGTTACTGGCAATTGGGAATGACGGACCGTGCCTTCTGTACCAGACGCGGCCTTTTCCAATTTACCCGGATGCCGTTTGGCTTGCCAGGAGCCCCATGTTCATTCTGCCGTTTGATGTTTATTGTGTTGCGAGACTTGTTGTGGGTTGTATGTCTTTGTTACTTGGATGACATTGTGGTCTTCGCTCGTCTCCCTCAGGAACTTCTGGAGCGACTGAGAATCGTCCTTGATCGTCTTCGAGACGTTGGACTGAAGGCCAAGCCGTCCAAATGAGAGTTGTTCAAGCCGGAAATTAAGTTTTTTTTTGGCCACATGGTAAGTGCAGAGGGGATCAACCCACTGCCAGATAAGTTGGAAGCGATACGGGATTGGCCAGTGCCCCATTGCTTACGTGATGTGCGAGCGTTCTTCGGCTAGGCCTCCTATTATCGCAGGTTTGTCAAAAAGTTTGCAACCATCGCTGAACCACTCACGCGTCTCACCCGAAAGATGGCTCGTTTCGAGTGGACAGAGGAAGCCCAACAGGCGTTTGATGCTCTAAAGAAGGTTTTGGTTGAGGCTACATCCATAGCCTTCCCACTCCCCCAGGAGCCATGTATTCTCGATACCGACGCTTCTGATGTGGCCTTTGGTGCTGTTTTGTCACAAAAGATAGATGGTGTGGAGCGACCGATCGCGTTCTTTTCCAGGGTCATGAATTCCACACAGCGAATTATTGCACGACACGCCGTGAGTTATTGGCAGTCATCTCCGCCCTTCAACACTTTCGACATTACCTTTTACTTAACCAGTAATTCTGCGTACGGATCACCACAACCTGAAGTGGCTTCAGACGTTCAAGAGGCCGGAAGGGATTTTGGCTCGATGGGTGGAGACCCTTGCCGAGTTCGATTTCACCATCGAACACCGACCCGGTCGTCTGCATGGTTGATGGTATGTCCCGGCGTTTCTGCAAGCAGTGTTTAGACAATGTCACAAAGGTAAGATGGGTGGATGAGCTTAATCGAGCTGATGAATTGACTGAGCCCTTGTGGGTTCGATGGGTGTCCATCACCCATGAAATTTCACCGGAAGAAATAAGGGAATTCCAGGTTGAAGATCCTGACCTCGGACCGCTAGTGGAATGGTTGACAGAAGGATTGACTCCTTCCTCTGACGTCTACGGCAACAGTCCCTTGAGACAAGGAACCTGTAGAGTCAGGTTCCGGCCGTCCATGTTTTCGATGGGACGTTGGTTAGATAGTTGTTTAACGAGGACTCGGCTTAGCTTATAGTTCCGCACCGTTTGCGGGAGGCATTCTTCGACCAGACTCATTCTGGTCCCCTGGCCGCTCATCTTGGTGCCCAACGAACCTTCCTGCAATTGAGATCCGCCTACTACTGGCCCGGCCTGAAGCGGGATGTGATTAGATGGTGCAGGGAGTGTGAAGTCTGTGCCCAGTGCTAGGGACCGCCTACCCGCCGCCAAGGGAGGCTTCAGAAAGTGATCACTGGTGCACTGCTCGACATTGTTACGGTAGATGTGCTTTCAGGTCTACCTGTCACCCCGGATGGTAAGAAGTGTATGTATTGGTGTTGACAGATTATTTTACGAAGTGGGCATGCGCCTTCGCTTTGCCCGACGCCGAAGCATCCACATGCATGCGAGCCGTGTATGATGGGTTCTTCGCGGAGAGCTGTCTGCCTCGCCAGCTACATAGTGATCTGGGGAAGAACTTCGAATCCAAGTTGTTCTGTGTGTTGTGCTTGCTTGCCGGGATCTACAATTTAAACACAACCGCCTTCCAACCCCAGAGCGACGGCCAAACTGAACGCATGAACCGGACCTTGCTCCAGATGCTCAAGACAACCGCCACCGACAATCCGGCTACGTGGCCTCATCGTCTACCTACTGTCACGGCAGCGTAACTGTTTGTATTGTTTATTGTTGAGCACTGTGTGAACACTCACATACTGCATTGTCTTACTCTGTCTTTCTGATAGACTTCTTGTCATGGCTGATGATAGCCATCTGGGGTGAATACTCTAAGGTAGCCAAGGTTGCTGGCTTGATTGTTTGTCTACTGGGGCAGGATGGACATTGTTTAGTTAGTGTTTGCTTTTGTTTTCCTTATTGTCTAGCCCCAGGGATATCATAGTATTCTTGTGTGTTAATTGTTAGATATACTTACGTTGTATGTGCTTTGGCATACGCACCTTCATGCGTAGTAAACATTGTAATATAGTTGTAGAAGTTAGATAACTGTTTTTTTTCTTTTGTACTTCTATATCTAACTTCTTATCAAGGACTGCAAACTGGGAAAGAGTACCTAACGGTGCTCTCCCTAAATTGGGGAGGGTCCCACTCCCAATGGAAAAAAAGTTAGCGTCCTAAGCGAGAAGAAAAGACGAAGTCTGAAGAACATAATTGATGCTGTTCATACTGTTATGTCATCATCTGAACATGTTACTGTTGTGGAGTGTTTGCTTGACAGACGATATGGATTCAAGAATTTATTGGCCAAGCAAGATTTATATTCAGGATCAACATATCTGGCATAAATCGATCTACATTATCATCGTTCACTGGACAATGTATTTGTAGTCACTCTGTGTGACTGAATTCATATTGCTATCGGTACATATCATTGGACAATCAATCTGATATCACTGATTGGAGTTGATATTGGACAAGCAAGCCTTGTATTTGGACAACTACTGATTGGAGTATCATCTTCAAATGATTTCATTGGACAAGCAAGATGTATAATCGGATATTACTTTATCTCTGGAATTACTGGATGAACACTATCATCGTTCACTGTTACTGGACAAACAAGATTTATACCTGGAAAGTATTCAACATTATTGGATGGACAAATTACTATTTCTGGCAATCCTGATTGACTATTATTACTATGTTCAAGTACGTATTACAAGTACGTTGACGACACGACGATGACTGAGATCCTGCGCCAGTCGCAGGTCAGCTGCATGCAGTCATTTGTCGACGAACTCGTGCAGCAGTCAACAGACGCAGGCATGATTGTGAACGGCCGCAAGACTAAGGAAATGCTGATCGGCACAGTTGCCAGGGACCGGCTGCCGTCCGTCACTTTGAGTGGCGCGCCAGTTGACCGTGTCACGTCTTTCAAGCTACTGGGCGTCAACGTCGCGAGCGATCTCAAGTGGTGCCTGCACGTCGACGCTATCACCTCGAAAGCTGCATCACTGCTGCATTTTCTGAAGCAACTGAAACGCGCTGGCCCGGGCGTGACGACCTAATGTGTTTCTACACGACAGTAATACGGCCGGTCTCGGGTACGCGTGTCTGGCGTGGCACTCCAGTCTCACCGCAGCACAGGCCAAGTCGCTGGAGTCAATACAGCGGCGGGCGATGAGAGTTATCTTTCAGGACGACGACTAAACGCTGTTGCTAATCTTGGCTGGCGTGGATACGCTGGAGTCGCGGCGTGATCAGCTGACTAAGCGCTTCTTTACACACAGTGTGCTGCCCGAGTCATCGTGTTTGCACTATTTGCTGCCGGACAAACGTGACACGTCGGTGACAGGACGACTGCGCCAAGCTAGGACTTTTCAGTCACTGCCATGTTGAACTGTAAAATTTCGGAACTCTTTCATTCCGCATTGTCTGTTCCATTATGATTAGGCCTATCACATTGTTCATATTCATACATATAATTTTACTATTGTTTGTATAGGCCTATTCCATCATTGCATTTCTTGTATTGGATCTATATAGTATATTGTGTGTACCAATCCAGCCATTGGTTGCTATACGAAATAAAACCATTCTCTGTGTGGAATGAACAATGCTCTTGGATATATCATCTTTTGAGTTAACATCTCATCGTTCTGGACAAACATTATATCTGATTAAATTGTTATTGGACAATTATCACTCATACTTCGACATTCTCTGGAATAGCTGAACGACTAAAACTTTCACATACTATATCTGGATAATTATCATCCTTGGATTTATTAGCATTGGAGTCACATGTTCGCGATTATCATCGTTCGTACTTACTGAAGTTACTTCACCCGATTCAACACATGTTACATCTGATGATTTACCAGTACCATCTGCAGTTGTTCGTTGGATATTGCAACATGGAACTAACATTCTGTATTCACATGGATTATACTTAAGCATTATCTGGAGACATCATTCAACAATATGGAACAAGTGCTATATTGCATACATTATTTGACAGCAATAGTCACATGATGATCATCAAATATCATCACGGTTATGGAACAGTATTACATCTCTCTACTATAGCGATGTGCTCGGATGTTGCTGATCTCTACTGATGTCACTAACAGTGATCGTTACAGTCATCGTTCGTACCTGCATCTACTCCGATATTTCCTGATGCTGTTACATCTTATTGATTCCTGCTCTATGTTCATCGTTCTACTGTTCATCGTTTTGCTGATCATCGTTCTACTGTATGGCATGTCGCTGCGCAGTGCATCGTGCAGTGATTGCGTTGCGTGTTCGTTCGCATTGCACCGTGGCAATGCTCGCAGATCTTCAACAACTTCGCGAAACATTTCGACTTTCGTATACTGCATAGTTGTCTTTTAGTTTGTCTGTTTGCTACGGCATAACTTTTTGGGAATGCTTTTGACTAAATTCAGGGTTGCTTTATTACATAACCTTTTGACAAATTTATGATTTATTTTTGACAAAAACTTATCTCTTTAGGTTACGAAATTATTTCTTCGGGAAATATGTTTTAGTTTCTGCTGTCTATATTATGGTATTTAAAAACTTTTAAAATAATTCGTGGGTATGTAGCGTCCATCGTTACATATTGTGTGTAATTCACCTAAATTATTGTACACGCTGAACTACACCCCTTTAGAATTATCCATTGTTTTAGCTGTTATTGAGCCTTGTTATGCCTATGGACATTCTTTACCTTCAGTTATGTAAAGCTCGGTAAATTTTTTTTACCAGTCACCCCTTCACCGCCTTAGACTCAGGGGCGGAGTCTCTTTAGCATTGGGGGTGGTGTAGAGTTCCGGCGTGTACAAAACGCATTCATCCTCTAAATTGTACAAAAAGTCTTCGCCCTCTCCTTTCGCGCTTCGACTATCTGTCTGCCCGCGCCGTTCAATTCTCTGTAACTAAAAACTCTAAATTCGCTTAAAATCGCTAATCGCCGCGTTAAGTTGTCCACAGCATGGCGGTACATGACATATGAATAGTTAAGAAGTAAGCAGCTATCGCTTAAATAACTTAAAGATAGTTAGTAATTAAGAAATAGGCAAAATTTGAGTGTTCCGTCGACGGATCCCATAGGATCCTTAAGGAATGGAAAACCCTTTCCAGTTCCGTCAGTTTCCATTCCTTCCCC
>Ga0126330_10000344_pt1 | contig 10366 bp, 6 predicted proteins | sample InaspJWI91metaG_FD_97004 | JGI IMG/M metagenome (GOLD analysis project Ga0126330, IMG submission 97004) | Marine gutless worms symbiont microbial communities from Oahu, Hawaii - Inanidrilus sp. 2 OAHU.JWI-91 metaG | ecosystem: Host-associated > Annelida > Digestive system > Unclassified | place...
AACTAGACTTGTACTCCTGCATTTCCCAGACCCCGTAATTTTGCCCAGAGTTGGCTAAAATTTTGTCCGTCATTTTCCAGTCCTGTATTTTCCAGACCCATAGTTTTCTTTGTCCGTCATTTTCAGGTCGTGCATTTTCAGCGTCACCGTTGGAATTGTGGGAGACTTTGACTACCGGGACGAGGTCAGTCCAGACAAAGTTAAGACATATCACATCAACATGCTGAAGCGGTACTATCACCGTGAGAGTCCAACGGAACCCACGTTTAATGGGTCAAGAGCATCATCAAACAGTGATGATAATGATGTCATAAATGCGAATCAAGATGTTGATCACCAAGCAGCCTCAGTAGCATGTGTAATTGAAGAAGAGGTTTCGGATGAGGCTATGTCGGGTAAAGATGTAGAAGCTTTGCCACTATATAATGTTAGACAGAAGGAGACAGTAGATGATGTCATAGTCAACCGTCAGTTGAGTGCAGAGCAGAGGAACCAAGTAAAAGATTTACTTGATGAATACAAGGAAATTTTCTCCGATGTTCCAAAGGTGACTCATCTTATTGAACACAAAGTGGAACTTACAGAAAGTGAACCTGTGAAAAGGAAGCCATACCCTATACCATACAAGATGCAGAAAGTCATTGACAAAGAAATAGAGGACATGCTGGCGATGGGAATCATTAAATGCTCTGAAGCGCCATACACGTCACCTTTGGTGTTACTGAAGAAACCTGATGGCAGTTACCGGGTGTGTGTAAATTTCAAGGATTTGAATAAGATCACCGTATTCGACCCAGAACCGATGATGTCACCAGACGACATATTTCCCAAGTTGACAGGAAGCCAGTTCTACAGTACGTTTGATTTCTGTAAAGGGTATTGGGCCATACCCATGGCGGAAGAGTCCAAGGATTTCACAACTTTTGTCACGTCGAAGGGACTGATGAGATTCAAGGTTATGCCATTTGGAATGGTGAATCTGCATCAACTTATAAACGCATGGTCAGAAAGCTGCTAGAGGGAGCACAAGACATTGAAAGTTACGTCGATGATGTACTTGGACACACCAAAGATTGGATCAGACATATACAGATGTTGAGCGACTTCTTTGAGAGGGTCCATAGAGCCAATCTGTGCTTAAGACTGAGCAAGTGCAAGGTTGGACTTCTTGGGGCACACCATAGAGAAGGATTCTATTGGGCCTCAAGTTGAGAATGTTGGCAAAATCCTTAATACTGAGCGACCAAAGACCAAGAAGGATTGTTGCAGTTTACTCGGGATGGTGAATTTCTATCGCCGATACATTCCAAATTGTGCTCAAATAATTGCACCTATCACTGATCTTACTCGGAGCCATGCTGCAGAAATTGTTAAATGGGGAGATAGTCAGGAGTGGGCTTTCAATGAAATCAAACACCGCCTGTCTAGTGAACCCATTTTGAAGTTACCCGATTTGGACAAAGAGTTCATTTTGCAAACTGATGCATCGAACAAGAGTTTGGGGGGATGTCTCCTCCAGGAACATGATGGGGTGAGACACCCTGTGTTGTACACAAGTCGAAAATTACTCCCACAGGAACAGAATTACTCTGTTGGTGAAAGGGAGGCGCTTGCTATTACTTGGGCGGTCGATAAGTTTCAGCGCTATTTGTATGGTCAGCATTTCACTCTAGAGAGTGACCACCGTCCCCTAGAGTATCTACAGACGAGCCACTCTTAAGAATCCTAGATTAATGAGGTGGAGTTTGGCATTGCAGCCATATCGATACACTGTACGATATATTAAGGGTACAGAAAATGTAGTTGCTGATTATTTCAGCAGATGTTAGAGTAGGTCAGTGTTGTATCACATAGGCTAAACTGCTATGACTTAAAGGACAATATTTGGTTATTTATTTGTGAGTTTGATTGTTTGTATAAATACTGTTGTTATTGAAATACAACACATGTGTTATTATATGGGCGTGTGAACTGATGCAATAATATTTGTGTGTATTTTGATGTCAGACATTCAAAAGTAATATGTAGTAATATGTTGGTGTATATTGTTTGACTTGTTTGTAATTAGAAACAAAAAGTGCAATTTTCTACAACTGGATGTGTTAGTTCTTCAGTTGTTCAAATATTGCTAACATAAAACTCCACCTACAACATACCAAATAGGCCTACATTCATATCATTTGATAGTTTCGTTAATAGACAGATAAATATATCACCTTACGAACGGATTTTACAACCATGCTACATATGTAACAGCAGGCCACATCAAAGCGGCCTAGTAATGGAATTATCACTGTGTCAGTAAGTCCAAAGACACATAGCAACTTGGGTGACATGCTACTAATATGCTGGATGTGACGACTGCAGAGCACGCCGTGGATCATTCTTGTGGCACAAGATGCAGAAGATAAATGTAGAGACAAAATTGCTCAATTTGAACACCATCAGACAGCAGTAAGCAATCTCAACGCACCTCTAAGTAGGTGCTGCGCATACGTTTTGATGCCGTGGATGTTGTGTGTTGTTCCCCGTCATGATCCGCCACACCACCTACTGTGACTTCATCAGCAGCAGTCGGTGGTGAACGCTTCTGAGTGTGACCACGTGGTGCCGCTGCTGCAACTGCATCACCACGTGGTGCATTGCCGCGGCCAGCAGAATGTGGCACCGCTGCTGCAACTGTGTCACCGCGTGGTGCATCGCCACGGCTGGCAGGATGTGACATCGCTGCTGCAACTGCATCACCACATGGTGCATCGCCATGGCCAGCAGGATGTGGTGGTACTGCTGCAACTGTGTCACCACGTGGTGCATTGCTGCGGCCAGCAGGATGTGGTGCTTTATCAACACGCAGCGATGACTGAAGTCCAGTCTGTCGAGCCGTCCGCGGCGTGCGTGGTGTCACCGGTGGCTCCGGCGGAGGACGTGGCTGTCGACTTGTTTCATCAGCTGTTATCTGGCCGTGCAAATACACAGTTCATTATCAGTTAATGTTACAAACTACTGCTAAGGTGTCAGTTGCTAAAGTACTGTTCTGGCAAATTCTGCTACATACATAAATACAGCTCAGTAGCCGAGTGGTTAGCGTGCTGGACTCAGGCGCAGAAGGGCCTGGGTTCAAATCGCAGCCGCAACGCTGTTCGGTAACAGTCTTAGGCAAACTGTTCACACCCACTGTGCCTGTGTTCACCAAGCAGCAAAACTGGTAGCAGCCTTCTTAAGGGTTGCTGGGGTAACTGCAGGCCTGGCGGAAAGTAATGGCAGCCTACCGCCGGGTTAATGACTCACGTCACCTGCAGGCTGACTGCCAAGAACCTGGATCAGCTCCGGAACCCTACGCTCGGTAATCGAGTATGGGCTACCTTTACCTTTTTACATAATTACAGAGACAAACTGCCATGAGTTTGGTGTCTTCCTTTACCTCAGTGATATGTCATTTATCACACACCATGTCTCAAAAAACGACAATGACTTGGCATACAATAACTATGACATACATCAACTGATTCTGATAACTTTTTGTAGAAATGTTGCTGAGAGAATATGCTATCGAATGGTGGCTTGCTTTCCCACCTGCCCCACCAAAGTCCCTGCACTAACTGGGGAAGCATGAACCCAGGAAATTGCATCTTTTCACTTAGACACGATATGTTACTTTATGAACAAACACAAAAACACGTTCCAGTTATCACTGGTTACAGTGTACCTTTAGTGCTTTGACACTGTTGGTTGGGTATCAGGAAGAGCATCCGGCCTGTAAAAACTGAGTGATGAGGTGTATGTGTGGTTATCTGTCTGGAGCGAGATGCAGATTGTTTGCATATGGTTCAGCTGATGCCACTGCCATCCCACAACCCAGTCATCTTTTGCCTCATTTAAATCCAGACTGGTTTTACCTTTCTGGTACCGGCTTACCCAGGTTGTCCTGGAAAAGAGGCCGTTAAATGGGTGTAGCAGTAGTAGTAGTAATGTACATATAAACGTACATAAAACAAAATCCTGGATCATAGAACGAAAAATTCTGTCTGACATGTAAACTTGACTGAACTTCTCCACTCCACTCAACTGCCCACCTGGGCAGGTGTCCAAGGTCTACACCTGAACAGTCGGCCAATCACGAAACTCAGTGCAAGGTGGCCAATCAAAGGACAGTTTACAATGATTCAGCAGGTGATTCAGCAAATGACCAACAAAGTCGTCCAGTTTGCAGGATCACAGTACAACTCAAAGAAAAAGAATCAGTTGGGGTTGACAAGACCGGGAGACCCTGATATACACACAGACGGATGCATAAGAATACAAGCCAACAAACTGCAGTCACACCTGTAATGTATTTATGCTTAAGTCTTCATCCAAAGAGGCATAAGGCATGCCGCTGTCAACATTTTCTACAGCAGGAGCGGCAGTAGCATCTGAATACATGTGGTTCCTTTGATGCAGGTACGACGCTATTATTAGCATACAATAATGCAACTGTCGTACACAGGCATAGTCCCAGGCAGATGACTGAAGATTGTCAACTGCAGCCAAGTCCACTACCAACACACAAAATGGACCACGAGCTCACGCCTTCAGATCAATTAACAGATGACGCACCGTAGTAAGTGGGACATGGAAATATGACGACCCTCGGTTGAAAATGTCACACGAGGGCTGTGCCCTCGTGTGACATTTTCAACCGAGGGTCGTCAAAATTTCCATGTCCCACGAACGACTGTGTGTCATATGTTTTGTCGTATGGCCAACTACAAGAATTTTGAATTATAAGTGGCTTACAGTGGCAAAACGTGAATGAGTATCATCTGCCATCTAAAAATGCACAGTCCTAATTACTGTTCGTGGTTAGCTGTATGTGTTAATTACAGTGCTAATTTTTTTACTGCAAAATCGCGCTGATTAACAGATTTAAACTGTATTTAATAAACACTTACAGTAAGACGCCGAAAAACAAAAAAAATCAAGCAAAACGTAAACCAAAAACAACGTAGAATATATCTTACGTTTGCATTTAGTGAACGTCATGTGACATTATAATGTCAGATATCTGACATTATAATGTCAAATGGGGTGACTGTGAAGCAGTGGACGTATGATAATGCTCAACGTCACGTGATGGAGTTTCGACCAATCAGTGAAGCAGCTCATAGTTGGTCATACGACAACAAAAATTAACTACTGGCATGGACAACTGATTAAATGAAGAGTCAGTTTAAAAGTGCATGCAGTTCTGCAAAAGATCTTGCTACAATATATGTACTGAAATCCATTACTGCTGAAAAACATCTATCTATCTCCTCAGGGAACCTGCAGAAATGCTACACTGTCTTGAGAGTATAGCATTTCCAACATGTCAAATACACTGTCATTCTAAAGCCTGAAGCTATCATGGCACATTAATAATTACTGACATACTATCTTTTGGTTGCCTTCAGTCATTTGACACTGTTGGCTGGGTGATAGGAAGGGCATCTGGCCTGTAAAAAACTGAGTGGTGGGGTGCTGGCAAGGTTATCTGTCTGCAGCAAGGTGCAGACTTGCATATGGCCCTGCTGATGCCACTGCCACTCACTGTTTTTTGCTTCAGTAAAATCCAGATGGGTTTTTACTAGAGCTGCGGATATTAACAATTAACTTAATTGTTAACTATTAAAACATTTTATGGATTAAAATTATTTTTAAAGATTAAAGTACAACAGAGGAATTCGCTCGTTTCAAGGCTGATGTCCCTAACTTTCAACATATGTAACTCTGTAGTCCACTGTGTGATGTAACGTTGAAAATTTCAATACCTTTGATAATTACAAGTAGATCTTTACAATCTTTGCATAATATCTGTATTAACTAAAATTAACGATTAATTAATCATTAATTTTCAAAAAGTTAACTATTTAAAAAATTTTAATCGTTACCAGCCCTAGTTTTTACCTTTCTGGTACCAGCTAACCTGGGTAGTCCCAGAAAAGGGCCGTTAAATGGGTGTCTGTTGTTTTTTGTTTAATATCTTTTGCCAATACAATGATATGACACTAACAAAACTATGCAAAAAGGTGTACCAACAGTCTGATGATCCTTTTAATAAGAGTAATCAGGCTACAAAATCAATCAATACACGGCCCACAGTTTTACTCATACAGCATAACTGACCGGTTTTGGTCCGCCATTCCGGGGGTCTGCCATTCCGGGGTATTGAAATAACTTCCAGAGGACCTAGAAAGATGTCGTTTGGTGTTAGGCAGAGGTCCGTCGCAAGACACGGAATTCCAAACAACATATAAGAAATTCGATGGCAACACTTTCAAACTGACCCTTAGATGACCCAGAAACAAATATACCAAATTTTTATCACGCGACGCTATGCTAGCGTGGTATATACTGTGTGCTAGCCCTGTGTTAGTCCGTCTGTCCGTCCTGTTAGGGGCAGAGGGACTGCGCAACGCCAAGTCGTGCAGAGCGACCCGCGTCGCAACGTGATCGGTCCATCTATGTGGCCTATTGTTACAGGTCAACCTGCGTCAGCCGGCATGTCCGCCAGTTATCATTCTGCACGACATGCCTACGATAGATAGAGCCACTTGTTTTAGTAAATAAAATACAGTACTCAAAATTAAAGCTGCAGCATCACAAAAATCAAGCAGCAAAACTGAACAGTTTACTAAAATAATGTGGGCTGTAGTCAGTCTACAACTTATGAAAGTTATCACTGTCATAAATAGTTAACGAATGACGATCACTGTACAAAACAGGAAGTGTTACATCACATTTCAATGAGACTCTCAAGTAGACTAGAGTTGCGCAGTGTGCCGAGTAACTCCGAACTCGAGCTTCTTGTAGGGTTAGGGATAGGAATGGCGGACCCCCGGAATGGCGGACCCTTGGAATGGCAGACCCTCGGAATGGCAGACCCCCGGAATGGCGGACCCCGGAATGGGGGGCCGTGACCTCTATGAGATAACAGCAAGTTGACGACTTCCCCATGGCCGCCCATTGTCGCCAGCATCAGTGGCGTACGATTGTTGGCATCTCGCTGCTCAAGACAGTCGCTGCCAGCAATCTCTATAATTAGCTTGACAGCTGGAAGCGAACCTGACAACAAAACCAACTGCGTGTCAAGTACACACAAATAACAACAACACAACAACCATCATTTTATGGCCATTATACAGGTCAACCTGCGTCAGCCGGCATGTCCAACTTAAGAACTGGAGGATATTGTTGGTGCAAAGTTTCAAAGTGCAAAGGTGGATGCCCTTGCTGATGGCAACCAGTGCATTCCGATTACAGAGAAGACGATGGAGTTCTCCTCAACAATGTTACCTACACTGTCTCCATGCCTTATCAAGTATGCAAATAAAGTCTTTAGAATTCAGTACAATGTCAGAATACAATGAAATATCTACTTGGTATAATTATGCAGAAGTGATGAGAAAAAAGCGAACCTTGCTCTGCTGCAACGTGTGTCACAGTCTTTCCAGCATCATCATGTTGCCATGACGACTGGCTCCGCAGCAGCATCTGCACAGCAGACACAGACTGACTGCTAATCATCTGACAACCAAGTGACAAACAGATGCTACATGTGACAACTAGTGCACATCAAGTATTGCAGCACAGCTTCAGACGATACACTGGAGATGGTTTCCAATTACAATTATTTTACAGAAAGGTGAAGAAATTAATATACTTGGGTGTAGAAGGCAAACATAATGCATCTAATTCATCCAAATTCAGATGTTATCAGATAGAGAGAGAAACTAGAGCAGGTGTTAAACCAAGGCCGACGAAAATTAACAAAAAGCTCAGCTTTTGCAGAGATGACGGCAACGCCTTCAGTCGACTAAAACTGTCAACTGCTGCTCAACTGGATGAAAAATGGCATTTTAAAGGTGTACAATACGACCTCAAAGCCACTCAAGGTTGTTTTCGAAATGAACTCAGATTACGACTCCTAATCTTACTCAGATCTAGACTCTGACCATAACCTTAACCTCGACCTTAACCTTGACCTCGACACTGACCAGATCCAGACTCAGACGTTGACCTTTACCAGATCCGGACTGTGATCCAGACCCAAACTCCTACCTGAAAATGGATCCAGATTCGGATCCAGACCCCGACCCCGGACTTGGATCCAGATCAGGACTCCGACCAGTCTGGATTCGAGTCTGGGTTTTGATCAAGGTCAAGGTCAGAGTCCGGGGTCAGGTCGGGTCTGGATAAGAGTTTGGATCGGAGACAGAATCCAATTCCAGGTCGGAGTCCAGGTCCAGGTCCAATCTAAGTCCGGGTCAGATCCAGTCACGGACTCAACCCCAATCTCAGATCTGGACACAAACTCGGACCTGGATGCATGGCACTTTCTCTGCAATCATACTATGCTATTCACATTTTTACCGACCGGTACAGTCTCATGACTGCTTTGCACTAGCCTCTTTTACACTGCATTGCAACGAACATGATGTAATGAACAATACAACTAGGTACAGCACAGCTTATCACACACCTTCTACTACTCACTTTCTATACTGTCATCACTTTTTCATAGCCAATAACTTGTACTGGATTTGGCTATACTTTCTACATCATTGTATTCTTTGTTTTGGTTACAGCCGAAGGAAGTGACATAAGGACTAAAAATTAATATGCAAAAATATTGCATTTTCATCTCCATTTATGGCATCGCTTTATGTTTAGTGTATACTGGAAGATTATGCTAATCTGCCCAGCTGTTTAATGACTGCTCACACATGTGATAGACACATCGGCATTAGAAGGATGGCAAGTGTACCTTCACTAGGCGGCGTTGCCACAAAATCACCAAAACGGTCAAGCATATCTTCCAGTTTCAGTGATGCCACAACCTTGGAGCTATACAATAACACCCATTTAAAGGCTTCTTTTCCAGGACAAACTAGATAACCTGGTAACACAGCAGGCCTGGATTTTAATTAGACAAGAGACGACAATATTTTAAAATGGCAGTGACTTCAGCCATACCACAGGCAAACAATATGCACCTTGTTCCAGGCAGACAACCACAACAACACCTCATCACTCAATTTTTACAGGCTGGATGCTCTGACACCTACTGAACAGTGTCAAAGCACTGAAGGCAACAGAATGTTGATCTGTTGGTTTGTTAACACCAGATTCAATCGTCAAGGATGTGAGCACAGCTTAATATACTGTTGCCATTTATCCACTTTATAGACATATCTATTTATAAACGCAAACCAACAGTTAAGTGTAAAACTATTCATATGTGTATGTGTATCACTGTGCACAACTGTGGTACATAATATAGCAAGGAATAGTTCTGATATTATTCCCTCTCATCCTCCAGACAGTTATCATTGCTCATAAGTTGCCTAATGAAGGAGAAGCAGAAACCTTGCAGCTAAAATGCACACATTACAATGCTCGATCTTTTGTGCTGCAGTTTATATGTGTGAAAACAACAACCAGTTTACATCTGTGAAAATGGCAAAAACAACAAATTTGCACCACAATTTCATTCTATAGACTGGTCATAACCTATGGCATGTTGACCAGCTACCAAACATTGTGATACATTTTCGTTAAAGATGTTGTCAATTATCAAAGACCATGCTGTTTCAAGTAATTTGAACAACGGTGTCACCAACACAAAAGGTCAGATCGACGGACAAACCCTGAGACATTCAAGTGGCTCGACTCGTCTCACAGACCAATGCAGGCAAGTCCATCCAGACAAGTCACGTTCATCAGTGCCACTGTGATGTGTGGCGGAATTCTGCTGACAATGATAGTCAGTCAACAAGTTGAACTGTTCAATACAGTCTGACCGACATGCCCACATTGCTGGTGACAGACCCTCACAGTCACGCAGTCCACTGTCAACACACTCCGCTAGCAGCATCTGACAACCACACAATCTCATACAGTGTCACTGTGTATACTGTGTGTACACCCCACACACACATACACATTGCAGCTGTGCACACACAGACATGTGTCTGCATACTGCATAAGTAACATTACACTCAACACAACGCACTTCAAAAGATAATCAAGTCACAATGAAGTAGGCAAGGCAATACGATACGAGATGCTATTTTAACGTGCGATCGAAAGCCAACATGCGTCAGCTTAATCTACCGCATGGAACCGACAACTAAAAAGTGTAAAAACAGAAAAAACTAAAAGTAGAAAACAGACATGCCCAGAAATAACAGTAAACAGTCCGGGGAATCCATGTAGCAAATATTTAAGCTGAAAGAAAGGAAGGGCTACAGTGGGAAGGATTTGTAGAGAAGGAAGGTTTTAAGCCTGGAAAGAAAGAGTGAGTGGGTGATGGAATACCAAATAACAGTAAGTATGACTGTTGGCA
>Ga0126330_10000345_pt1 | contig 10355 bp, 7 predicted proteins | sample InaspJWI91metaG_FD_97004 | JGI IMG/M metagenome (GOLD analysis project Ga0126330, IMG submission 97004) | Marine gutless worms symbiont microbial communities from Oahu, Hawaii - Inanidrilus sp. 2 OAHU.JWI-91 metaG | ecosystem: Host-associated > Annelida > Digestive system > Unclassified | place...
ATCGTACTCTTCACCATAGTGTTCGGCTGTGTGACAGACTGTAACTGTAACCTTTAATACTGTAAGGTGCCCCTGTAACGGACTTGTTCGTGAAGTGTCACCTTAAACTCCACATTGACATTAACATTCCCCCGGGAGGCGAGAGAACGGGTCTGAAATACGGGATCTCCCGTAAAATACGGGAGATTTGGCAACCCTAGTTCTGACACATTGCAAGATGCTAGTTGAATGTTGCCAGTTATTCCGACCCGGCGACCCCAACTTTATTTTATGCTCCTGTTGAGGCTGAACCCGTCAGAATTCACCACATCTTTGATGAAAAAAACCCAGAATGATGAGCAGCAACACTGTGATGATACATTTGGTAGAACACTGGCAATTATGACAGCTGACAAGTATAATGGGACAGAAATACAGCATGTACTGTGCTTGCAGTGGAACACTAGTGGAAATTCCTGGTCTCTGTTAGGATGTTAGTTTGCAGAACGTGAGAGAAACAAAAAGAAATGAGACTCACTTGGCATGCAGTAGACCAACTTTTGAATCTATTCTGCCACCAGTAGAGACTCAAACATTAAGTCAGCAGCAAGATCATATAAATTACAAATAATATACAACTGCATAATTAAGCTTCAACAGTAAATACATAACAGCCTAGACTAGTTACACAAACGTAACATACTCATGATCATCCACAAAATAGCACCTACAGCCTGGACAACGGAAAACTTTTAAAGTCAAATCAAAAATTAAATAATATGGAACAAAACACACAGTAACTACACAAAAATCACAGATAAATCTCCAAAACTAGTCTCAGTTCTACGCAGACTAACCAGACTTTGCTATTGTCATTCTGACTTAATGATAATGTACACAGTCCAATGCAGACAGCTAAATCAATCAGACTAACTTTAACCATTTACACTGCAGTGTTTCACTGACCTAGTGGTAGTGTGCCCGACTGCGGTGTGAGAGGACCAAGGTTCGAATCTCACCATGGACGGCTGTGTTTATTGCAAACGCCACTGTGATATGCAGTCTTGGGCACAGGCTGCACACCTTTTCTGACGTGCCTAGGACAACTCAGCCTTGCATCCCTCCGGAGTTGCTAAATCGAGTTTCTGGGGTAAAGGCGGGAATGTCACCTCTGCTAGGTAACAGGTGATCCCATGTGGCATGTGAGTTCCCATAGTGGTGTGGTAATGTTACATTGTGAACTGCTACAATAACAAACATCAGCATCATATGCTTTCAAAAAAACAACCATCAAAACAACTGCAGCAATTAACATGAAATGACGTCAGATGCTTACATGCATAATACTTGTAGATTGCTGCCTAGTGAAATTCAGTGTTGCATGTCAGTGATGCACTCTTTCAGAAAATATGCAAAGCATTTCCAGTATGACAGGCTTCACTACAGAGTTACAAATTTTTCCTATCCCATATGCATTTGGTGCCCCAGTTGGGGGTGACCCACTGAAATTTCAACAAGATTTTTGGCACAAGAAATCTAGAGTCCCAATGCTACTGCGTGTGGCAATGTTTACATGATTACATGTTTAGCTGTTTTGATAAAACACCAGCTTGTGACGCACTGATGAAAAGAAACATGGATGGATGGACTCGATGGAGACATAGGGGCATAGCATATGCCGTGCATCATATAGTACAAATATGACAGGCATAGCCACAAAATGGTCCATTCATCTCTCAGTATAAAAAATAACATAATCCATGAAGTAAAAGAAAGTAGTTGTTTCCACCAACTTGTCTGGTGTTAGAGAAATTGATTCCACTCACTCAACACAGAATGTCACTTTGGAATCTTTCTAGCGAACCAACAACTGCATTGGTACTCACAACTGAACTCACAGCAACAAGAAATACCAAAAAATATACAAACATACAGTACACCTATCAGCTAATCCTAATACATAGGGTGACAGTGACGTAATTTTGTTCCATGTCAGTGCCAGTTGATTTTTGCTGCCATCTTGTAGGTAAAAACTCTTGAGAAATGTTTGTAACCGTGATAGCGATTAAATACGCTTTGTTGGTAAGTCGGTGATCATATGGACATTTTCTTAAACTGATTCAATTTTATTCGAATAACACAATAAATCTTTGCCATTTAACTCAACACGTTATGTCATGTTATATCTACAAAATGGCAATCGTGTCCTGACCATAGACTCTGTGATGTCACTTTACCCTACAAGCAAGCTTACTCCCATCAAGAAACAGACATACAACAGTGACAAGACACAGAAACAACAGTCCTACATCTAAACTTAAACCCTGAATTGCTCAGCCAACTGAAATAGTAGTAGCAATAGTAGAACTACACTGTGAGTCAAAAAAACAAGACACTAAACTTTTCCCATAACTTACCCAAATGTTAATCGATTTTCAAAATTCTTTCACTGGAAGACTCAGTGGTAAATTTGCAACAAACTCACATTCAAATGTCCCACCATACCTTAACTGTCACTACATGACCTTGTAAAATATCTGTGTTCAAAATATCGCCATGCTCAACAAGTACTTGAAGAAAACTGCCATGTAAGACTTAGTCACTCAAAAAACTCTTCTTAAATATTTGTCTGGTAAAATATTTATTATTTAATTCAGTAACAAAGACATTCACATCGGCCATATAAAAAATCTCATTGTCGACTATACACAACTGCTGTAACAAAGAAAGAGATGTTGCAGCAAAATGCCACGCATGATTAGCAGTCGGTCAGTTACTGACGGTGTCAGTCTGCCACAGTCAGTAAGTCAAAACTGGTCTACAGCAGTTAGACATTTGTTGATAATAAGCTCACATTATTTGTCTATTATCATAGCAACAATTAGCAACAGTTTTTGTCCATTACACAGAAGTTATTTTACATATCTGGCGAGTTCTGCATCTTTGAGGACAAACGTGTAAAGCAAATGGTGTCTTTGACACCATCAACCATTTTACCTGTAACTTTGCCAAATGTTCATAGATTGTAAAAATTCTTTCACCAGCAAACTGAATGATATATGAAGTGACCCATCGTAACTTAAATGCTTGGCTATACTACCTTGTGATTTATCATTATTCGCAATACATATTTCAGATTGCCGCCAGTTTTCTGACATTCATATTTCACAAGGTAGTGTAGCGACATATTTAAGGTGTGGTGGAATATTTAAATATGACTCTGTTGCAAATTAACTACTGAGTCTGTCAGCGAAAAAAATGTGAAAATTGGTTAATATTTGGGAAAATTAAGGGCAAGAGTTTAGTGTCATTTTTTTGACTCATGGTGTAGCAGTAAATACATGCGCAGACAATTTAGTTAAGCTATTGCAATAACATTTTTCTCAAATATGACTATGCCAAAACTCAACAAGTGTAGATTTGGTGAGATAATGCATGCTTTTGAAGGTAAGTGATTCCAAAAAATTGGAACTAATCCCAATAATTATAGGCTTAAAGAGCCTGTATTAAATTTAAAATCACTTTGTGGGGTCGCGGGTTTTTCAGTTATAACTCCCCCAAACCTGAACAGATTCGGATGAAACCTGGAATATAAGTGTGGGACCACAGTGCACACTCGCACAAAAAAATTGTGCCAAATGCCACCAAAATGTGTTTTGTTTCTTTCTGTCACCAATACCATGCGGCCTTTCAGACACATATCCTGTACCGATTTCAACTATGTTTGAAACAACAGATGTGAATCGGTGTGCCAGAGTGTACACCCGTGAGAAATTTCCAAATTTCTGCATAGGGGTTTTGTAAGCCCCAAAAAACTGCCCCCGGAAGCAGTATTTAAGATGCGGTGCTTGTTACCAGCATACAGCTCAAACAGCACAGTTTTGGGTGACAGCAATCAATTTGGGGGGCTAGTCGACATCGAAAGGATGTGCTTTTGTAAGCGAGTTTTGATAGGGGATGTACAGTTTGGGCACTATGACCTCCCCAAATAAAGGCCATTCCATAGTAACACAACACCATTTTCGATAATTTCTGGAAGTAGAAAAAATATGTAAAAAGTGGATAGTGAACAAGTACGATAAGTCCTTTTGTATTTGTAAGTAAGTAAACTGTGTAAGTGTAACTGTCATTCATTTCTACTAAAATTATTTCTTAATAATTTCGAACTGAAACTGAAAGAAAGTGATTTACATTACACTCACATAGCAAATAATACTCAAAGAGTTATTTACCACACTTTTATGACACAAGCATAAAGTGATTTACATTACACTCACATAGCAAATAATACTCGAGAGTTATTAACCACACTTTTATGACACAAGCATAACTTACTTTTAATCAAAGCATACCAAACAGCTGACTATTACTCATATTATGAAGCTGCAAAAATCTGCTAAGACTTGTTAATACTAGAATGACTAGCTGTTTAATGTGCTAATGCTAAATAACTACAAACAGTAAATCGATTAACTATGGAAGATATAAAACGCTATATCATTAATATACAATTCCATAATGTCCTGCTATGAATACATATTTAAGGACTGCAATAATGTACACAAAAAGACAAAAGAAAAAAATCTGACTGAAGAAAAACACAAAGGACAAAATGATTTGTAGATGTTACATAGTCACTTATCTCTCAGTCTGAATAAATATTAAAACAGAACAAATGTTTGTGATCATTCTTTCACACAAAAAAGTAGTCAGACTAACTATTGCTGTTAACTACTTGCACTTAAATACTGTCCACTACCAACTACTCCCTTGAAGACAATTTCTCTTCACAACACTGAAAATACGACGATAGTTGTTGCAAACTGTAGCATAAAATAATATGGCATTAGAAATGCCTGCAATAAGTGAAGTGACTAACAAAATCTATTGGGTGAAGTGACGTCATTTTGTGGGTATAACACGATATAATATAGAATTAAATGACAAAGATTTATCATGTTATTCAAATAAAACTGAATCAGTTAGTTTAAGAAAATGTTCACATGATCACTGGTTCAGAGAGAGTTGATACCTACAAGATAGCAGCAAAAATCAACTGGCACAGATATGGAACAAAATTACGTGACTGTCACCCTATGTTTATAGAAAACTAATGGAGTTATTGATGTCAAAATTTTCAGATTTTAAGGACTGAAAACTGCAATTCCAACATAGTGTTAATTGTATTCATGCACAAAACAACTGACAAATAAAGTGGTCAAAAGTTGGCTATTTTACTGTGAGACATTCACGGATTTTCCAGATACACATGAATGGTTACTAAATGTATTAGCGGAATGTTTACATTTTCAACTATTCAGGAAAGGCGTTTGTTGAAGCTGATCGGAAAGATAGTAAGCAAGTTGTAAGCCACTATGTCAGTTGGGATTCTTGTCCCTGACAAATCTAACTTTGTGTTCTTTTAGATGTAGAGACTAATAAAAACTGTTTGCTAATATGTGCGGGGGAGAAATAGTAAGCAAGTTGTTAATAAACAGCAAAACATACAGTAATGACACTTAGAAGATGAGCAGACAGAACTGAAATGAATCCAATCACGTGAATACATGGAACAACACTGAACAAAAGGAAGAAAACAGAGTTTCAAAAGTGCTACATTTGTTACTAGTAGTCAACATGATAACCATGAAAGGCAGAATGAACTAGTGCTGAGAATGGGAGAGTAGGGATGCTGCTGGTTGGTAAAGCACTGAACAATAGAGAAAGTCTTGCATTAGCCAGAAAGGATGCCTTCAGTGCTTTGAAATTGTTGGTTGGGCGGTAGGAAGGGCATCCGGCATGTAAAAAAACTTGAGTGGTGGGTTGTTGGCATGGTTACCTGTCTGCAGCAAAGTGCAGACTTGCATATGGCCCAGCTGATGCCACTGCCACTCACTGTCTCTTTCTTCAGTAAAATGCAGATTGGTTTTACCATTCTGGTACCGGCTCACCCGAGTAGTTCCAGACAAAGGGTCATTAAACAGGTGTGTGTGTGTGCATAGCCAGAAAGGATGCACAGAATACAAATATATGGAAACAGCAGGTGAAAGGAAAATATGGTCAACTCAAGAGAAACTGAAAAATGGCCGACGAAAGGTTATGTATGTGTGAAAACCAATTACAATACCATGAAGAGAAACAGAATACTATGCAGAAAAAATGACTCATATTCGGGTTTCAACAGCTAACTGCTGTGACTTCTGGACAGAAGGTAACTGTGAAGAAGGTACAGATGTAAAGCCATTTGCCGGTGATGAATCTGCTTGCATGGTCTGTGTTGACTGATCAGTAACTCTGATGGCCTGTTGACACTGGCAGCATATAACAAGTCGGCCAGGCCGAGGCTTGGCAGACGGCTTGGTCAGTGCTCTGGCCAAGGCATTTGTCGTCACAGTTAAAGCAGATGTTTCGGAGGAGGCCAACAGTCGTGACTGTGTGCTGACAGCTGCCGGGTCTGACACGGAGTACACAACTGCGGCACGAGGAAGCGTCGACTGTACGGGAACACGGACTGTCTTGGAGCATTCTGATGAACCGCTGGTCTGATCAGCCAACTCTAGACTCAACTGTACTCGCCGCTGAAGTTCTGCTGGCAGCTAAATATGGACAACATCAGCTAATTCACGATCAACGACAACAAGATGCAACAGTACTGGCAGCAAAAGACCACATCACTGCTGCCACCTGCCAAGTAAGGTTGAGATACTGACTGCATGCCTGATATTCCCTGTACTTACAATAGGTTGGAAGATGTCCTCCAAAATTACCCCTTCCTCTAGGGGGATCCGGACCCCACCCAACACATGGTTCCTTGGTCCAACCCGAGTCCACACCCCAAACAGCTCCTGAATCGGTTCAGTCATTTTAACGCAGCTCATGGTTGTGACCAACAGACACACAGTTCATACCACATCTGTAGCAATAGGCTGCATCTAGCAGTAGTGCTGCGACGTCGCCTAATGTCAATAACAACATAATGCTAACATGTCAATTTTCAACTACTACCATTTGCTCTTCTCCTGTCATGATCAAAACTGCTTTCTTTCATTTGCAATGTCATTTATACATATTCCTTTGTCTCTCTCAAACATCATCACTCTTTATTTGCTTTTGCTTCCATAAACAACAACCAAACTACAAATCTGTACAAATTGTCCTCCAAGTCTACCAAAGCCATTTTCTGTTACATATTTTAATTTTTTTTTTACAAAACCACACTTTTATTGCAGTGATATTAATATTTCAGCAGCAACATTTAAAACAATTTTAAAGTAAACTCCAGCAGGCAAGAAAATAGTAATATTATTAGTTGCAGATCTCAGCTTGTATAAAAGTAAAGCTGAAAGTGCCACATACTGCTTGTAGCTGAGGCTCAACAAACTGTGAAGGCTTACAGTGAAGTAACTGAACGGCAACATTGCAGTCACTGCGACAGCGTTCCTACAGCAATCAGGCATGCACATATTAGCAAATAAATCGTTTCTATTAGTCTCTACATGAAAAAGAACACAAAGTTAGATTTGTCAGGGACAAGAATGCCAACCGACATAGTGGCTTACTAACTCGGTGGTAACATCATAAAATCAAAATAACACAGAAAGCCTTAAAGTAAGGCTGATAAAAATGAAATCTGATTCAACTAAATCAACTGCTATCAGTAAGTTTGGCATCAGTAATGCACTACTTCAATAACTGCAAGTGATTTTGACAGGGACAGATTTCTGTAACCTAACTCTACCAGTGAAAACATAGACAGCTAAACAAAAGCTGACATAGGTGCAACTACATGGATATACTGTCCCATTTCTATTTAAGTGATGCACTGCCTCTGTGTTGACCAACTACTCAACAGAACAAAGCTACCCCAGCACAACATCACGACTCAGTGCATGATTATTCATTTACATAGGTTGTTACCATGCCAAAATGACCACCCAGCTATAAGACACCTCAGAAATCTATCGAGGAGAGGTACTGGCCATGGTCGTCATGACGAAATGTGACAGCCCTCACAAGCGGTATGACACTGATAATGATAATGAGCAACATGTGATGTCATGTGTCAGTAACTGATAGATAACCATGCTTATCACTAGCAAAGCAACATGGACCAAGTGAAAAAAGCTCTTTTCACAGCTCATCAACTAACTGGTACGAATGCACAACAATCACACTAAATTACATGACGTGAACAAAATGCTGATACTACTATTACTGTTACAGTATTACCGCCTATACTAACTTAAAGAAGTAATTCTCAACACATATCACACAAACCAAATCATCCTGCAAGTCACAGATGATAATCTGGGCATCAAGAAGGCGAGAGTTCAGTGAGCATGTATTCTCGTTCAATAACTTCTTCTCGAGTTCATAATTCTCAACCTGATGGACAAATAATATATACACACTCACACGACCATTTAACTGCCCTTTGTCCGGGACTACCCAGGTGAGCTGGTACCAGAAGAAACATTCACACCAACGAGGAAGGACTTGCACAGACAACAAGGTCCACTGTGGGGAAGCTCAACCCCCACAATGCTTTGAGCCAGCGAGGCTTGTTACACCCAATTTATCCAGCTTACAACCAAAGTCGGCTGGATAGCTGACTCAAATTAACAGTCAGCACCTTTAACCGACTATAGATCAGTATGCCAGCAGTCCTGGTTGCAGTACCTACTGTTATGCGGAACTTGCTGCATCCTTTATCAACTTCCTTTATCACTGCTCACCATCTTCTGGACTTTTGGTGCAGGAAAAGATAACAGAGGCAGACACACCGACAGTCCATACGGACACCACCCCATCCGGACTACCAGTGCCCCCACCTCCTTCATCCCCCCATTTTACACAGAATGCCCTCCCAATTTATCCTGGCTAGGGACAGGCACCAAATAATACTGGCTAGCATATGCAGTGGCTTGGTTGATGGACACATAATAGTCAATTACAATTAATTAAGCAGCTATTTCATACACTGCTGTGCTGTTCTATGTCAGCCTTACTATGTCCTATGGCTGACAAACACTTTAAAACATACAGTAGCATGACAAAGAGTCCATGATACACACAAATGAGAAACAGTCAGACACCCGTTTAATGGGCTCTTTTCAAGAACAATCCGGGGTATGCCAGTACCAGAAAAATAGCCATTTTGGACTTCACTGATGCAAGAGATCACAGGGTGGCAGGAGTATCAGCTGGACCATATTCAAATCATTTGTACCTTGTTTGAGACAGCCAGCACCTCATCACTCAATTTTTACAGCCTAGATAGCCGTCCTGGTGACCAGCCAACAGTGTCAAAGCACCAAAGGCAATAGATACAAACACAAATGTTGACAACAGTTCATAGACTTTTTTAATGAATCGAGCAATTCTCACAAATGTCTCAGTTCTGGATGTAAACTATCACCAACTACAGCACAGTTGTGTTTTAGTTCTTCAATGTTGACAGGCAGTGACTCAGCAAAAGCAAACTAATAAAAAAATTACTGTGTTACTGATGGCTAAGATATATTTCGAAGTTTGAGCTGATAAGACCAAATACCTCACCACTAAAGTTTGCAATTTTGACCTGCATGATGCTACGCTAGTGCAGTACCAGCTACAGAATTGGGTCTGTCAAACGTTTATCAAAACAGCTAAACAGATTGAGATGGCTTTTGGCAAGGAGGCCTTCTTTCAACCTATACTACACTGTGTTGTAAGGAAATTCAGGTATCTCCAAACATAAGAGCACTTTCCTCTGGAAATTTGTCCCAAATGCTGGTCTTAGAAAGCTTTTGCTACAGCTCGTCAACTATTGTCAACTTGGTTCAACCCAGTCATCAACAGCTTTTCACACTGAATCATATTGCACTTCTTAAACAACCCCCAAAAAACTAAGACAAACAATACATTATACTTCTTAAAACAAACGAGAAATTAGCACAAAGCCAAACTTACTGTTGCCAGTAATTTAGTCTCAAGTGCATGATTCAATTTCTGTAACTTCACATAACTGTCATGTAACCTAAAATCGGTGCAATTGTGATAATATACTGCAAGTCAATAATCTGCAAAATAATCATTTGTGATCTAAAGAGCATAACAAAACAAAATAACATGCCAGAATTTGCTAAACAGTAAAACAACAAAGGCTGCAAATTTAACTGGTAGTGGTTAATTAGTCAACCATGTCATTCAGTGCTTTGACGCTGTTGGTTGGGCGGCAGGAAGGGCATCCGGTTTGTAAAAAAACTGAGTGATGGGATGCTGGTGTGGTTATCTGTCTGGAGCGAGGTGCAGACTTGCATATGGCCCAGCTGATGCCACTGCCACTCACTGTCTCTTGCTTCAGTAAAATCCAGATTGGTTTTACCTTTCTGGTA
>Ga0126330_10000346_pt1 | contig 10348 bp, 10 predicted proteins | sample InaspJWI91metaG_FD_97004 | JGI IMG/M metagenome (GOLD analysis project Ga0126330, IMG submission 97004) | Marine gutless worms symbiont microbial communities from Oahu, Hawaii - Inanidrilus sp. 2 OAHU.JWI-91 metaG | ecosystem: Host-associated > Annelida > Digestive system > Unclassified...
GATCGTAAATGTTGTCATAGCGGCCTCCTTTTTAAGGTTATGAGGCCATTATAACCGCCGTCTGTGACAGATACGGTCACAGATCGGCACTACTGGAGTTTTTTAGAGAACCGCATAATGGAAAACACTGAGATAAGAACGGTCGCCAAAAAATCGTTGGCAGACATCCTGGAAGAATTTGAGGTAGAAAAAACTGCAAAAATGGTCGTCACCGCTATTCAAGGAATATCGGAAACCGCGCAGGAACTGCGGGCCCCGGAAGGTCCCCTCATGACGTCCCTGAACAATATAGAGAAGATGACCGGCCACGTCGAAAACTCACCGCCGGCCTCAAGGCCGGCGAGGGTACCGCCGGCAGTATCCTGCAGTCGCGGGAATTGATTGAAGCCCTGTTGGCCAGAATAGATAAGCTCGGTGAAATCCTGGAAAACCTTTCCGCAGCAACGGAAAAAACCCCGCAGACGGTGGAACTGGTCAACACCAATCTGGAAACCCTGAAAGAATTCAGCAACAAGGCCTCGGGCAGCTTCATGCGGCTGGAAAATATATTGCGCGAGGTCGACGACAGCATTCGGGCAATCAAATCGATCCTGGCCAATGTCGAGGCAGGCAGCCACGATATACCCGCCATCATCAAATCAACCCGACAGGGAATCGATGATATCCGGGACAGCGTCGAAGATGCGGACAAGATCATTCAATCCATCCAGCAAAACCCCCTGATCCGCAGCAACCTGCCGCCGGAGCCGGAGGCCAGACCCACCGACAGCGGGCTGCGCCCCTAGAAGCGGTCTTAAAACCGCCCCACAGGCCCAATCTCAGCGTTGGGCCAAGAAGTTCAATCCTCAAAATATAATCAATATTCCTGCGGTTAAACTTCTCGTCCCGCCTTGACCTTGAACCTGTGGGGCGGTTTTTAGACCGCTTCTAACTATTTTGAACATTGAGCTTTAACTCGCCCTTTAACATCAATGAAAATTCAATCGGATTTAATATCAGGCGCTATGGCACATATGGCGCGGTGAGACTGTTTAAAATATGGAGAGATTTTTTCTTGAGGTAAAAGCTATCTCAAAAATGGATTTTGGTTCAAGGTCAAGGCGGGCGTGGGAATAAAACCGGAGGAATACTGATGGTATTTCGAGGATTTGATTTTCACGCCCAACATAGAGATTGGGCCAAAAGACTTTTTTGAGGTAGCTTTTAGACGCGGCCCCCGCTCCAGCGCAGCTTGGCCTTCAAGACATCGTAGTAGTTCTGCCCCGGAACGGTAATCATCTGAACGGGGTGGCTGCTCTTGACCACCTCGATGATATCCCCATCTGTCAACTCCAGTCCGGCCTGGCCGTCAAACGTCAGCATTAAATCGGAAGCCTTTTCAGAAACGCGCAGGGATATAACGGCGGAATCCGGAACGATCAAGGGGCGATTGGTAAGGGTGAACGGACATATTGGGGTCATGATAATGCCGGGGACGGCCGGTTGCAGGACCGGTCCGCCCGCAGCCAGAGAATAGGCGGTTGACCCGGTGGGAGTGGCGATAATCAGGCCGTCTGCGCGGTAAGTGGTGAGGTAGTGGCCGTCGATTCTGGTTTCAATATCGGCCAGCCGGGCGAGGGTGCCCTTGTTGATGACCACGTCATTCAACACTGTCTCCCGGGCAACCACCTGATCTTTTCGAAAGACGCTGACCTGCAGCCGCATCCTCTCACTGGTGGTGAATTTTTTTTCCAAGATTGACTGGGCCACAATGAACAAATCTTCTTCCACGGTCTCGGCCAGAAAACCCACCTCTCCAAATTTCACACCCAGGACCGGCACCTGCTGGTCGCCGATCCACCGGATGGCCCCCAGGAAGGTCCCATCGCCGCCCAGGACAAATACGCAAAATAGATCTGTGGGTAGCGGTAGGATTTGTTTATCCAGGCCCGCCTGGTTGGGGGTCCTATGCTGCTGACGGACAACCGAAATATTCCGTTCACGCAGCCATTGTTCAAACGCCTGCGCTTTTTGCTCTGCTTCCCGGTCGCTCTTTACCACCAGCCCTACTTTTACCATAGTGTGCTCCGGTAAGCCCTCCGCGGAAGGCCAACTTGCCGCAGCCGGTCCGACCAGCTGATTGTTTAGAATAAAATCAATGAAACCGACGACTTAATTGCAATAGCATGCTTGATTGGTTTACGGCAAGACCTTTTTATTTCGATCAAACTAAAAAAAGTTTGACAATATCAATCAGTGCGCCTATAGAGCGTAGGGTGCAATGAGTTAAATTAAAAAAACCGGATTCATTTTCTGTATACTATATGGCAGCCGAAGCAGATACCAGACAGCCCGCCGAAAACGAGATTGCCGGGGAAGTCGAGGCCCTAAACCTTGGTAACAAGATCAGGCAGTTGCGGCGCAAAAGAGCTTTGACACTTCAAAACGTTTCTGATCTCTCGGGGCTCTCCAAATCACTGCTTTCACAAATCGAAAACAGTTTCACCGCACCACCAATTGCGACCTTATTGAAGATCTCCAAAGCGCTGGATGTAAAAATAGGCCATTTCTTCCAGGATCCGCCGGTTTCCAGCCGTATTTCAGTGGTTCGACACAAAGAACGCAAGGAGACCGTCCCCCTGCACAAGCGCGCCAATGGAACCAAAGTTGGCTATCAATATGAATCCCTGGCCCACCCCATGTCTGATAAGAACATGGAGCCCTTTATGATCGAGATTCTGCCGCGGGACGCTGCCGACATGATTTTCTATCATCATAAAGGCGAAGAGTTTCTGTTCGTGCTCGAGGGCCGTATGGAATTCAGGGGAGCGGACCGGGTGATCGAATTGGACTCCCGGGACTGTCTTTATTTTGACTCAAACATCCCCCATGCGCTGCGCGGGCTGGATGGAAAACCAGCCCGGGCAATCGGGGTTATATACGCCTCCGAGTAGCTGATTTACAAAGCCGGCGGCCCCCTGAAAGCGGCCCGGTTAAGCCTTGACGGGGCATTTTAAAACGATTATAGAGGTTCACTTTCAGGGGAGGATAACAGTCGGTCACAGTCGAATGCGCCGAAACCCTAAGCCCCTGATAATACAATTTTATTATGGGTTTAACCTTCAATTCAACCCGGCCTTCAACCAACACGCGTCACCAGGCCGGTAGTTGGCAAAGATTGTTTGACAAAGGAACCCAAACCCTAACCCGTTTGGCTGGCTGCTCAATTTTTTCACTTTTAAAGCAGGAGGGAACTACAATGAAGAAGCGTACAGTTAGGTTTTTGGCTGCAACTGTCACTGCCATGTTTTTGGTCTTTACCATGTCTGGAGCCGGATTCGCTGGCACGATCAAGCTCGGCGTGGCCGGCCCTCACAGCGGTGACCTTGCCTCTTACGGTATTCCGACCATCAAGGCCGCTGAACTCGTGGTCAAAGACATCAATGCCAAAGGCGGCGTACTCGGCCAGAAAGTGGAATTGGTGGTTGAAGATGACGTCTGCAAACCTGAAGTTGCCACAAACACTGCAACCAAATTAGCTTCTCAGGGCGTAGCGATCGTTCTCGGACATATTTGCTCCGGCGCCACGAAAGCAGCCCTGGGAATTTATAAAGATTCCAATATGGTAGCCATGTCTCCGTCCGCCACCAACCCGGCCCTTACCCAGAGCGGCGACTACCCCAACTTTTTCCGGACCATCGCCTCTGACGACGCCCAAGCCAAATTGGAAGTGGATTTCGCATTAGATAAACTTGGTCTCAAAAAGATTGCCGTCCTGCACGACAAGGGTGACTACGGCAAGGGCCTGGCTGAATTCGCGAAGGCCTTCCTGGAAGCCGATTCCCGGGCCACGGTCGTTCTGTATGAAGGTATCACCCCGGGTGCCGTGGACTACTCTGCAGTTGTTCAGAAGATCAAACGCTCCCGAGCGGAAGCCGTGATTTTCGGCGGGTACCATCCCGAAGCATCCAAGATTATAACCCAGATGAAGAAGAAAAGAATGAAAACCATCTTCATCTCCGATGACGGCGTAAAAGATGATACGTTCATTAAAGTCGCCGGTAAATATGCCGAAGGCGTCTATGCCACCGGTCCCATGGATGTTTCCAAGAACGCCATGGCCAAGGCCGCCAATATGGCCCACCAGAAAACTTACGGTGCCGATCCGGGCGCCTTTTACCTGAACGCTTACGCGGCGGCACTTGCACTACTGAACGCGGTTGAGCAGGCCGGTTCTACGGACTACGCTGCGGTAACCAAGGCGCTGCGGACCAAGCCAGTGGACACGCCCCTGGGCAAAATCAAGTTTGACGGTCGCGGCGACGCAATCGGCGTTGGTTTTTCTATGTACCAGGTTCAAAATGGTGTGTACGTAGAGCTCAAATAGTAAACCGTCGGTTTGACACAACAGGGGGCCAGGCTAGCAATGCCTGCCCCCTGTTTTTTAAACCGCCCATTAGGTGCTGCCTCAAAAATTGGATTTTGGTTCAAATTCCGTCTTCGCTCAAAGAGCTACGCCGGACAGGCAAGGCGGCCGCGAGCATTTCCCCGGGTCGGGACTTCCCTCCTGATTAGACCTTTAAGGTGGGTCGAACCGGAGGAATACTATAGGTATTTCGAGGATTCAATGTGAGCGCCCAACGCCGAGCTTGGACAAAAGACTTTTTTGAGGCAGCTTCTAAAAACCGGGCTGTTGAGAAACATCCAATTTTGTTTAATTCGGCCGTAATTTATAAGGATTGAACACAAGCGGTTGTTTTTCAATAGCCTCAACAGAAAGCACCTAAACAATGGATTACTTCCTTGAACTATTTCTCGGCGGATTGACCCGCGGCAGTATCTATGCCCTCATCGCCCTGGGCTATACAATGGTATACGGTATCGTCCAGCTGATTAACTTTGCCCACGGCGAGATTTACATGATCGGGGCCTTTACCGCCCTGATCATTGCATCGATCCTCTCCCTGCTGGGGCTCCCCACGTTTGCGATCCTGGTGCTCGCGTCTTTAGCAGCGGTGCTCTATTCTTCCTGCTACGGTTGGACGCTGGAAAAAATCGCCTACAAACCCCTGCGCAAAGCCCCGCGTCTGTCCGCGTTGATCAGTGCCATCGGCATGAGCCTTTTCCTGCAGAACTATGTGCTGCTGGCGCAAACCTCGGATTTTCTGCCTTTCCCCAGCCTGATCCCCGACTGGGAATGGTGGGAACCCTGGGCCCATATCATCACCACCCCTGAAATTGTGATCATCCTGGTTACCGCCACGGTTATGATCTGTCTTACCTTCCTGATCAAAAAAACCCGGATCGGCAAAGCCATGCGGGCCACCGCCCAGGACAAAGACATGGCCATGCTGGTCGGTATCAACGTCAACCAGGTTATTTCCTTCACATTCGTTGTCGGGTCGGCCACGGCCGCCATCGGCGGGGTCCTGATCGCCTCGCACATCGGGCAGATCAACTTTTACATCGGCTTCATTGCCGGTATCAAGGCCTTTGTCGCGGCGGTCCTGGGCGGCATCGGCAGCATACCCGGCGCGGTGCTGGGCAGCCTGGTCCTGGGGTGGACCGAAAGCTTCTTCACCGGCTATATCTCCAGTGACTACGAGGACGTGTTTGCCTTCGTCTTCCTCGTGCTGATCCTGATCTTCCGGCCGGCCGGCATTCTGGGACGTTCGGAAACCCAGAAGGTGTAACGTGAAGGTGTCAAATCCGGCCTGACCGCGGATCTCTGGCGCTAAATAAAAACACAGGTACTCACAACAAGAGATAAAAAATTGGTAACTATTAACGAAATAAAAAAATCGGCGCTCGCCTCGCTCTGGTTCATGTTTCTCACCTTTCCGATCATGGTAATCCGAGTGAACACGGTCGAGAATGAAATCGAATGGCGCTGGAAAAACCTGCTGCTCATCGGCATCGGCTCCTTCATCCTCTCGTTTGTCTGGCGTTACATGATCAAACGCAAGGAAATGGGGGCCAAAGCAGCGGACGAGGGTACAATCACCAAGGTTTCGCTGGGTCAGCGCCTGATGGAAGACCGGCGGATCTACCTGCCGGCCCTGGTCGCCATATCCATTTTCGCGATAGCGTTTCCCTTCCTCTTCTCCATGTACCAGACCAATATCATGATTACGGCGCTGTTGTATGTCGTACTGGGGCTGGGGTTGAACATCGTGGTCGGCCTGGCCGGTCTGCTTGACCTTGGGTACGTGGCCTTTTACGCCGTAGGCGCCTACAGCTATGCCCTGCTGAATTATCACTGGGGCCTGGGGTTCTGGGCGGTGTTGCCAATCGGCGCCGCTCTCGGCGCATTGACCGGTATCATCCTGGGTTTTCCGGTCCTGCGCCTGCGCGGCGACTACCTGGCCATCGTGACCCTGGGATTCGGTGAAATCATCCGGCTCATTCTCGAAAACTGGAACGAGTTTTCCTTTGGCCCCAGCGGCATTGCCAATATTCCCAGGCCCGGTTTATTCGGCATGCAGTTGAGCCTCCCTCAGAATATCACCTTTTTATATTATCTGATGATCGCCCTGACAATTTTTACGATATTTGTGGTCAACCGGCTGCAGGCTTCACGCATCGGCCGCGCCTGGATCGCCCTGCGGGAAGATGAAATCGCCTGCCAGGCCATGGGCGTCGACAAAACCAAGACCAAACTCACGGCCTTTGCCCTGGGTGCCACCTGGGCCGGCATGGGCGGCGTTGTCTTCGCTGCCAAAACGACGTTTATCAATCCGGCCAGCTTTACCATCTGGGAATCGATTATCATCCTCTGCGTGGTCGTTCTCGGCGGAATGGGATCTATCATCGGTGTCATTTTCGGGGCCGGCTTTCTTATCTTGCTCCCGGAATACCTGCGGGCGGTGTCCGAATACCGGATGCTGGTTTTCGGCGCCATCTTGGTAACTATGATGGTCTTCCGGCCCGGCGGCCTGATCAGTGAGACCCGCAGCCCCTATAAATATGAAAAAGCCAACAACAGCAATGGGAACGCTTAGTGCTATGCAGCCAATATTAGAAGTAAAAGCGTTGACGATGGATTTCGGCGGCCTGCGGGCCCTGGACCATCTCGACCTCGATATAAACGAAGGCGAAATCGTGGCCCTGATCGGCCCCAACGGTGCCGGCAAAACAACCTTTTTCAATTGCATTACCGGCATCTACGATCCGACCGAGGGTGACGTGATGATAGCTCCGCCCGGCAAAGAAACGGAACGCATCAACGGCATCAAGCCCAACCATGTCACCGAACGCGGCATGGCCCGGACGTTTCAGAACATCCGTCTTTTCCAGAACATGTCAGTCTTGGAAAACGTCATGATCGGACGGCATTGCCGTATCCACGCCGGGATTGCCGGCGCGATCTTCCGCAACCCGGCCACCGTGGCCGAAGAAAAGCAGGTGGTCGCAGACAGCTACCAGGTCCTTGAAAAAATTGGTCTGGAGCAATACGTAAATGAAATGGCCAAGAATCTTCCTTACGGTGCCCAGCGGCGCCTGGAAATTGCCCGCGCCATGGGAACCGATCCGTTTTTGCTGCTCCTCGATGAACCGGCCGCCGGTATGAACCCGCAGGAAACCAAGGACCTTGACGATCTCATCGTTCAAATCCGTGACGAAGAGGGCATCTCGATCCTGCTGATCGAACACGACATGAAACTGGTGATGAGCCTGTCCGACCGTATATTCGTCATGGACTACGGCAAGAAGATTGCCCAGGGCACTCCGGAGGAAATCAAGAACGACCCGGTAGTCATCAAAGCCTACCTTGGAGAGGAAATAGATGCTTAAGCTCAACAATATCAAGACCTACTACGGTAACATCCAGGCCCTGAAAGGGGTGAGCATCGAGGTTTCCGAGGGCGAGATAATCACCCTGATTGGCGCCAACGGTGCCGGCAAGACCACCACGCTCATGTCCATATCCGGCATTGTCCCCCCCCGCAGCGGAGAAATCCACTTCGAGGGCAAACCTATCCACGACCTGCCCGGCAACGACATCGTGGCCCTGGGCCTCAGCCAGGTACCGGAAGGCCGCCGGATATTTCCCTATCTGACCGTGGCTGAGAACCTGGACATGGGCGCATTCCTGCGTACAGACAGCGGCGGTATTAAAGCGGATATGGAATATATCTTCGAGCTTTTTCCCATTTTGGCCGAACGGCGCAACCAGGCGGGCGGGACGCTCAGCGGCGGCGAGCAGCAAATGCTGGCCATCTCAAGGGCCCTGATGGCCAAACCCCGGCTGTTGCTTCTGGACGAACCATCCCTGGGCCTGGCGCCCCTGGTCGTAAAACAGATTTTTGATATCATCCGCAAAATCAACACCGAGCACAATACGACCATTTTCCTGGTTGAGCAGAATGCCAATATGGCCCTGAAAATCGCACACCGCGGGTATGTCATGGAGAACGGCAAAATCACCCTGACCGACACTGCGGCCAACCTGCTGGCCAATGATGATGTCCGCAAAGCTTATCTGGGAATATAGCCGCAGCCCCTGATGTTTCGTCGTGAATCCAATCACCCGGCCAATCGGATCGCACCCTCGCTGTAGGAACCCTTTCGATTTTAAGAACGGGATGCAAAGGGTCCTTTTGTCGTCTTGGTGCATCTAATGGGTCGGGTTACGCAGGGGAGCTTGTTTAGACTTCCGTTTCACGCATAAAGGCGGGATCCTGCAATCCCTGGGGGGTCTTGTCGGGATGTTCGTCGTGACGGATGGTCGCCAGTTCGTTCAACGCCTCCCGGATTTCCTTCGAGCCCTTCTCAAAAACAGCCCGAGCTGCGCTAAACTCCTGTCGTATCTGACCCAGAGAAAAATTTCCGCCGGTTTTGCGCATATAATTGAATACGTAATCTTTGACGGCATACCAGCTGTCGCGCCGGGTCTGATTTTCAATGGTGGTGAGGCTGTCTACTTCCGCCAGCCGCTTGCGGTTAAAGCGTCTGGTAAACATTCTTCTGAGCAAGGTTGACCAGAAGAAAAAAACCAGCAGGGCAAAACCGGCCCCGCCGCCGATCAGGTAGTTCCGGTCGAAGTCGGAGAGAATCGGGTTTGAATAGGCAAAGAGCGTTGCCCCTGCGCCGGCCACCAGGCTCAAAAAGAAGCCGGCTGAAAAGAACTTGAAGCGAAACCGGCGCAACAGGCGGCGATAATTTACCAGGGCTTCGAGCAAGTGACTCAATCTTTCACTGTGGATTTCTACGAAAGCAGCCAGGTTGTCCAGGCGGTGCCGGGGGGCCTGCAAGATGGCGGCCTTCAGCTCTTCCCGCTGATTTTCCAGATAATGCAGGTAGCCAGATTCCCCCTGAATCACGTCACTGCCGGCTGCCCGTTGCGAATAGGTCAAGTGAATCATCGGGATATCTTTCCGTCCTGTCATCTGCGACAAGTTCCAGCAGAGGGTGCCGTACACCCGTAAAAGATCGGTCAGGGAGGCACATTCATCAATCCGGTTCAAAACAAACAGCACCCGGTCTTCAAAGGTTTTCGCCGGCAGGGTATCCCGCAGACTGGTATGGGCTTCCCTGACCGTCCCGGCCTTATGGGGATCGAACAGTACCAGCACCAGGTCGGCTATCTGAGCCAGATCACCGATGACGTCCTGGTAACTGTAGCCCCGGTCGCGTTCCGTAATGCTGTCCAGCATGCCCGGTGTATCGATAATGCTCAGTGTGCGCAAAAAAGGCGCGTTTACCTTCTTGAGCTTGAAGTGCGAAATGAAGCGTTGGCCATGCTTTTTCAGAGATTCGAAGGGGTATTCGGGATCGTTTAACAAGAATTTGCCGTCCCGCTCTTCGGTGACCCTTATCCGGCTGCCGTTGTCCTGCTCGCTGTCATAGGTGATGATGGTAAAGGAGTCATCTGTGGGCGCCTGTCCGGTACCTTGGATATCGGCGTCCAGGAATTCATTGATCAGGGTTGATTTTCCGGAGGAGTAATTTCCCAGGACAAGCACCAGCGGTCGCCATTTGATGTTGGTTTCCAGCGGCGTTTCGCTGTATCCATAGCGCAGAGCGATTGGCGTCAGGTAATCTTCAACCATGGAAAGCAACTCGGCCCTGAGGGATCTTATGTAGTTTTCGCGGTACATGTATCGAACACTCCTGTGACGAACGTGGTGCCCAGGCAAGACGCATATGGCCGACCGCAGTCGGGTGGCCGACTATAAATAAGCCAGATGACTATATGAAAATAGGTTCACAAGTGTCAAGCAGTACTGCTCCAAGCAACCTGAAAAACTAAATTCGGTTCTCTAAAAAGCTCCAGCAGGCATAAAGTACTCGGATATGGGGTCCATATCCCAGGTAACGTCTTTCCAAGTGATCTTTGAAGTTTTTACAGCCTGCTGGACGATACGCA
>Ga0126330_10000347_pt1 | contig 10339 bp, 5 predicted proteins | sample InaspJWI91metaG_FD_97004 | JGI IMG/M metagenome (GOLD analysis project Ga0126330, IMG submission 97004) | Marine gutless worms symbiont microbial communities from Oahu, Hawaii - Inanidrilus sp. 2 OAHU.JWI-91 metaG | ecosystem: Host-associated > Annelida > Digestive system > Unclassified | place...
AGGCGTCTGATCGCCAGCGCATCAACTCAGTGATAGACCGCGCCCGGCGCCTTGGATACTGCTCGCCGGATACACCGACGTTTGATGAACTGTGCGACACTGCCGACGATAAACTATTCAGCAAAGCTGTTCGACTGTCGAACCATGTACTGTACGCACTTTTACCACCATCATCCACCGCGTCACAACGCTATAACCTCAGACACCGTGCCCACTCCCTACAGTTGCCTGAACGTGAACAATTATTCGATTCTAATTTCCTAACACCCATGTTATATAAGAACACACGTTAGGCTAAGTACACTGACTTATTTTCTAGACGTGCTTTTTTCTTACTAATGTGTTGCCTTTTTGCTTCGAGTTGTTGGCCTGCATTTTGTCATGAATATTGATTGATTGACTGTCTGAGAAAGTGACGTGTGAATTGCGTTAGCTGAGCATTTTTGAACTAAACGCTGTTGGTAAGATTTCAGCTGACGTAGATAGCGGCGCGAGTCCATCTACGACAGCTGATACTTTTTAATAATTATTGTCTGGAATGGATCCTCTGCAAGCCTGCATGAAAGGAATTCTCGATCAGTGGTAGTTTTACTCATCGAAAATAGACAGCAGACCGGCTAGATCCGTCGAAATTAAACTCGCCCAAGCAATTAACTTAAAGATTATGGTATTTTAATAAACTAAATCAGATCAGGCAATGTAGGCCTATTCACACGGAGTGACATGAAAATAAGTAACAATCGATCTGTGCTGCAGTGAATTAATCATAACCTCACATGAACAATTTGAATAGCATGCTCTCAATGAATTACAAAGCAATGCTGCGTTGCAGGCTCCGTCCCCCGGCACTCCATGCACGATGGACTCGTCGATCGAGTCACGGCGCCCGCTGTCGTCTAGGACATGACGCAAATTCAACGTAGCGGGGGCGTTAGCCTGCGCACGACATCGCAGTGACGTCACTCGCTGCAACGGCACTGACATGCTTCCATATGGCCCACTATACGTGCAAATATGACGTCATCCGTAAATCGAAAGTACATAACGTATCACAGTGAATTGCACGTAGGATAGGCCCCCTATGTGCCTTTGGCACTTTTGCTGCTTTGGCTAATAATTAATTAAACAAATAAATACCCCCAGAGGCAAGGCAAGCTAGTAACATGCACAAAATTTGGTGTAGACCGGACGTATTTAGTTCCGGAGATATTCTCGCATGCAAACACGCAGACAGACACAAACAACCAAACAGACAGACTCGCTCCTCATAATAGTCTGCAATACCCTATGGTCAGCGACGGTGAAAAAATGTTGACAGTTTTACCAGAAAGAAATTGGAAAAAATCTTACAACTTTACTAAGTGCACTATAAGCATAGTTTAAATAATAATAATAATTTTCTATTCCTACAGTGTGACTATAGGTAAGCTTCTGGTAATTTTGGAGTCACCATTCCTGCGTCTGAAACATTGAATCCTCACATATTAATATTCAAATTATGTCTCCGAGCCTCACTACTACCGAGCACCTGCCGTGACTGCGAATGACACAGTGTCGAAACTTTATCACAACAAATTTGTCAACAAATATGGCAGGCGTTGGTGATTCAAGAGGATGTGTTAATAGTCTTGTGTTTTCGTCGTGTAAATTAAAAGCTGACGGCAGTTCGGAGTCTGGTCATGCGGTCAACGATAACACAAACAGTTCTTGCAGTTGGGACACGGAAGACGTTTCGATCTCGAGGCTCCATCTTGGTCAGTTATCAGTCTGATGTTATGACCTCTTTTTGTTTCGTGACAACAAGTAGTCAGTTTAATTCTGTATCTTTTATATGACTGCTAATTTTAAAAGTAGCTTTTGACCCATAACTTTACCCACAGAACAGATGTGACAGGCAGTATATTCAGATTGACGCTTAAGTTACTGTATTTAATTGAATAGTGCCAGTAACAAGTAAGAACGGTTTGATAATAGTGCTGACCATCTGCTGTAACGTTGTCAATGTTTATTATTGAGCATGGTTGTTTATTTGCAGGTCCTCAGTCAGATGAACTAAAGGACTTGGTGGAGGACAAGGAGATAGCAGCATGTGCCGTTGCATTTGTTGTCAGCAGCATGCGAAAAGGAATTGTTCCTCTGTGTGCAGATGTTGCGTCGCTAATGCGATCTAAACGGAGGTAAGACACTGTTGTAGAAACATGCAATATGTCGCATGAGTTATACAAAATTGGAGTTTGGTTACCTATAACATTTTATACCTTTAGTGCTTTAACACCGAGGTCTGTAAAAAGTTGTATTTCAGTGATTTCTCTGGGTTTTCAAAGGACTTTTTGGTATCTGGCATAGAGAGTGTAGATATAAACCAGTTATAAGAAACTGGAGAGTGTATGCGTTTGTGTGTGATGTTGTTTGATGTGTGATCAGATGGGACAACCTGTGCCTGTTTGGTTGCGTTAGATTTGTTTCAGTTGGATTGGATTGGATGCTTTATGTTGTTGGCAGGTTGGAGAAGCGAGTGGCACATCTGAAGCATGAGGTGGAGGAATTGCGCAATTCCTCACAGCATTCATTCAGCTCGACACCAACATCGGCACAGTCCTACACGTCTGACAGAGGCTCCTTCATGGACCCAGCTCACTTGCAAGTCTTCAACGAGCTGCTCAAGGTATCATGTTTTCATCGTTTCAGCATCTACAGTTACAGTTTGTCAAGCATTTTACAAAAATGTATATTGCTTTTTCACTGCTGCGAATACTGAATAATGTTAATTCTTTTTTACGTCATGTAATATTGGTTATGCTTTGCACTTGCAGCAGCTGGCATGTCAGCTTTCGAGTACACATTAAAATAGCATCTCATATGGTATCACATATTTGATGTGTTTCTCAGTGCTTTGAGTTTATTGGTTTAAGAAGGACATCTTTCCGATGAAAAACCTGTGTCATTATTCCAGAGATTTTTTCTTACGGAAAAGTTTAGGAAGATAACCCAAGGCATGTGGCTAATATAGGTTCACCTAGAAAATGGCCGTTAAAGTGAGAGTAGTTGTGGTATGTCATATATGTGGTTTCTGAGATGTGTAAATTTGTGGTATGCAGGGTACTCAGAAGCACCCGGGAATGTTGTCACACAGTAGCAGTTCTAGTCAGGTCGACGGCTCACCAAAGTTGCAGCGCAGACAGGGAAGTGGATTGCATAGGACGGTTGCAGCCATTGGACAGACGGAACCAGCAGTGGTACAGCAAAGGTTCGACCTCCATCCATTCTCCAGCACCGCAGAGATGGGCAAGTTGTCACCTGAGCAAACTGGAAATGTATCTCTCAAGTGTGGCAGTCCAAAGGATCTGGATTTTCCATGCGATTTTGTAAGAGCCAGTTTGTCTCATACAGATGTCCGTGCAACTGCTCCTGATGGAGTGGGTGGATGTGACAGAAGTTCTAGTCATTCTGTGGTTTCTGGTGCCGAAAACAATCCCGTTTCTAGGCGTGTACCTTCATCTTGTTGTAAATTGCCTTCTCGGAAGTCTCTTCCTGGAAGAAGACCTCAGTCTGCAAGTGATGTCGACCGTTATCGAACGGTTGCCGACTACTGCTGCAGTGTCAGCTCCTCAGAGTCGATGTTGACACTGGAAGAACGATTCAACAAAACACTGGAAATGAATCTGAAACTGGCCGAGAAACTGGCAACCACTTGTCGGCAGATGGAAGTCCTTGCCACAAAACTGCGTGAATTTGAGGTCTGCATTTTTGTTGCATTGCTCGCGTGTTTTTAAATGGAGAAAATTAGTCTCAGATGTTGAATAATGAGTGAGTGACTGTTACGGTGATATATTGCTGCATAGTAGTAGAGGGGTGTGTTGCTTTGGCTTTGTGATGTTTGCTTTTGCAAACAGTGATAGGTTTAATGGCAATACTTTACTTTGCTCCTTGAAAGTATTACTTTACACTGACTGTTGCATGCAGTGAACAATCATGAGTGTATTAGGCCTCGCTACATAGCAAGATGTGCCCTCAGATTCAAGCCTTGCGCTTGACTACTGTGTATATTATCAAGTGTTTGTATGTATGTATTGTTATCGATGCTCTGTGTCTGTGTGTCTGTTGGTCACAACCATGAGCTGTACTAAAACGGCTGAACCAGTTGAGATGCCATGACCATATGTTAGGTGTGAGCCCAGGTACCTCTAGGAGAAGGGGCAATTTTGGGGGCATCTGCCAGCCGATCATGAATGTGAAGTGTAGGGAATATCTGGCATGAGCTAGAGTTAATTGCTAGGTGGCAGCGGCAATGCAGCCTTTCACTGTCAGTCCTGCATGAGTAAGTTTACTGTAGATAAGAGAACTGATGCGACAAGGAGGAGGCAATGCTGTCAGTGTTGCAAAGTGTGATTATGACAACTGGACTCTCGGCTCTTCGCCCAACCACCAGAAACACTCAGCCAACGAAAGGTCAGCATTGTTACGTGTATTTTAATTTCTACATTTATGGCATTGTGTTAGTGAGTGCTGTGAAAGAAGCTGAATTGTATGCTGACAAAGAAGACCAATTAAATAGCACAACGTCTTATAGTGATAACAGTGATCATTCTGGTGTAAAAGTGAAGGATAAAGTACCAGTTGCAAGTGAAGCAAGACAAAAATTGTGTATATGATTTAGTTAATAAGTTTTGACAATTTTGTATTTAAATAAAGAAATTGGTTAGAGTAATTTGGTGTGATTTTTGATGAACGGGATGGGTATGGGTGGGTGAATGTTTCTTCTTGTACCGGCCTACCCGGGTAGTCCCGGACAAAGGGCAGGTAAACAGTTGTGTGTGTGTGTAATTTGTTGTGATTTGTAGCAGCAGACTGCGAAATATCAAAATTGGGTGACTAGTGGTGAGGATATCAGTTAATGAATAGGCAGAGGGTCCTAAAATTATGACCACAGCAGATTCTGGTTATTAACAGATGCAGACTGGTGTGAAATCCTTATATTTGGATACCATTACATTAATTTTGTATCACAAAATTGTTTTTGTCATTTTTTCATCTAAATAGTGCACAGGTTTCGTGACCTTAACACATGGTAGCCTTAGCATTGTAATAATGCAAACTGTTGATCATTTTGAAAATTATAAGAATCTTATTATTTGTATGCTGCAACACATTTCTTTGTAGACAAAAATGCTAACAGTGATCCCACAATAATGTCTGTTTATTTTAGCTTTAAAATATAAGTAAGGTGCCTTCAGTGCTTTGACGCTGTTGGTTGGGCAACAGGAAGGGCATCCGGCCTGTAAAAAACTAGGTAGTGAGGTGCTGGCACGGTTATCTGTCTGAAGCGAGGTGCATATGGCCCAGCTGATGCCACTGCCACTCACTGCCTGTTGCTTCAGTAAAATCCAGATTGGTTTTACCTTTCTGGTACCGGCTCACCCAGGTAGTCCCGGACAAAGGGCCGTTAAACGGGTGTGTGTGTGTGTGTGTAAAATGTAAGTAAGTTTAATAATGTTGTAGCATATAACAATGCTAGATTTTAGTGATATTGCTACTATACTGCTACTGTTCTATGTTGCAGTGTCTTTGATGAACAACAAAGATGATTCACAAACAAGAAACTTTGTTTAAGTATTATTTCATCTCAAGCTTTACCGGATGAGCCATTGGCTGTCTAGGTTTTGTGTTGCTAGTGAACCACTGAGGGCAGTTTTCTGGTGGGTTGCTTCATCCTGTTCATGCAAATATCACTGAGGACTTATAGTAACTGAGTTTAATACATAGACATATATACACTGAATAACATGAACATGCTGATTTTCCAAGTGAACCTGGGTTAGCTGGTTCCTGTTTTCGTCCATCCTAAAGAGTGGTTGGTCAGATTTTTTAAATTTCATTTCTTGGCCAGTCCGGGTTAGGCTAGATCTCCAAAAAAGGAACCTGTGGTATTTATGGAGCACATTCTTACAGGCATGATGTCCTTTCTGTGGACCCCTCCATTTTCTGTCCATATCTGTTATTCATACACAGAATGATAGAATGTGTTATTATGGCAAATGTTCTTTGCGAATGCCTATTGCCTTTGCATAATTCTTGTATTGCAGCATGTGTTGTTGTTAATCATGCACTTAATTTGTGACTTTGCGATAGTGTTTGTTGACATATAAATGGAAATTAAGGAAATTTTCTTTTCCCTTAATTCTAGATGAGGTGTACAGCATTTGTGAGGACTAACTGCATGTTCACTGCATAGAAAAATATCAAGTGAAGGTATAGTGACAGTAAATGCACTACATGATTTGCACTGGGAGTTAATGTCAGAAATGAGAGAAGGATATGGGACATATGATTTATTTACTTCACTGTGGCTTAGCTGGATGATACAGTGTGGCAGTACGTGTATTATTTTTGGCTTGCACAGCTCAGGGTGCATAGCCATCATCACTTAATCAGATAGCCTCAAGTGGCCAGTATTGAGCTATGTTCAGATAACATTGAGATTGTGCAGTGCCAGGTCATCTTGGACTGCCATCGAATCTGAAGATGGCCTGGTGGTCTATTCCAGGCTTCTGTTTTTGATGCAGTTAGAAACTTCTTAGCATAAGCATTTGATCTGTTGGCATGTGCCTAAACAGTAGAAGGATTATTTATTAAAATTTTGCAGCAACTGGAGAAGGTAAGTGAAGTCTGATGTTGATGACACAGAGACTAATTTCTTTGATGGCGTTATGTGACAGTTGAAATGTCATGTATGTGATGGTTTTGGGTTACATACTGAATGTGCAACACAATGCAAGACATCTTTAGTTCGTTTTGTTGCGTCTGCAGATTTTGTTTGTGTGAATGTCATGTGCAATAATTGTAGACTAGATGCAAGTAACTTGCATGTTTTACATGTATATAGATTTTTTAGTATCGTGTGCCTTGCAATCTTGCATCTGCCACATATTGCTTATTGTTGTTTCAGTGTGCATTTAGTTTCAGTATATTTACGGTGCTATATGTCGTTTATGCAGAAAAATGTATGGTAATATAGTGCAGTATTTTTAACATCAGATTAGTACTTCAGACATTAACATTGTATGAATTTATGTTTTCATATTGAAAAAGACTTATTTGTGCATTTGCAACTGCAGTTTTGTAGTGGTTTCTAGGTCGTTTATATCATTGTATTACAACATATTTTCAATGTCCCGATTATTCGTAGATGGTGCTTGACGTTGTTTATGCATTTACTTGTTTTTCACGGATTGCATTTTACAAGATTAATGCGCATTGCTTTCTGTCATTATGCTTGATGTCTATTTTGTTGTCAGTTGTATGTGTTTTGTGATGTTGACTGGATTGCTTGTTTCAGTCATTTGTGTTTAGCTTTTCATAAGATGTTCTTTTCTGTTAACTAGTAACTGCTTTGCGACTGAGTATTTCATGCGATACCTTACGCAAATAGCAAACCTAACTGACCACGTAATTTTGAACCATGTTCAATTTGCTTTAAATTTAGCATTTGGTTAATATTGAACACACTGTTTAGGTATATCGTCAGCATGTGTAGAGGTACATGCACACGAATGCTTAATTCATATTTATACATGGCAAGTGTCACTACTGTGTAACGACTGAATACTGCAAGTTGTGTCTGTGTTGCATTAACAATAGTGCTAACAAGCAGTTTATTGTCACCGGTATTTTTGAGCTTGTTGTTGTCTAATTAATTGGCAGCAGTACTTTGTCATATTGTTGGGTTTCTCTTGCGATTACAAAACACGGGGCAGCTGGATTTTTTGCACATTGTGACTGCTTTAATATGGTGACCTGTAAGTTATCAACCAGGCAAGAACTGGAGGTGAGCAGCAATGCAGCTAGTACTTCTATTCTCTTCTGCTGTCAACTTATTCGCTTCATATTCCAACGTGATTACCTATTCCCATTACTCCCATCCTGTTCCTGTCAGAATTCGTAAACATGGTGATAGCATTGTATTTCTAAGATATGCATTTTTTTGCTGAAATTCTAATACCCATTGTTTCTAATAATGAAATGAATACTATCCATCAGAAAACGAAAGGGACTTTCCTGACGGTACAGACGACTAACGGAACCCATATATAGCAACAAAATAGCTGACATGTGTTACAACATTTTGTCATTTCCACTTCAAAAAGCATTCTCATAAAAGGGCTTGTACTTGGGACCTGTGAAAACCACAAGTTGCTCACCTCTAGTGAGAACTGATGTGATTTGTTCATTATTTTCTGTTTGATTTAGGAGTTGTCTGTTAACATGGAAGCACTGTTTTTGCTTTGTTGTGCAAGATGTCAAATTAACTGTTATTGTGATTTGTTAGTCAGATAACGAGGCACATTTTATGTGCTAATGTTCCTGATGTTATCATGTCGTTTTTCTATTTTGATAATGATGAATGACGATGCAGAAAATGCTGCATCATCTTAGTTATATGGACGTTTAACTTCATATGAAGACCGAAGAGTGACCCAGTTTGTTGTTTAAATATCATGGTAAATGGACACGTTCTTGGCCAGTCATTTTCAGACCTTTTGATAACATCTGTGAATGTAATACCATATCGGTTGGCTTATTATTCTAGAATTACTCAAGAGCAGGCCAATTCCACAAAGGGAAAACGCTTAGACTATCGTCATCAAATCACTGGTGAAAAAGCAGTTAAAAGACGAACTTTACTAGAAAAGTGGAAATGCTTTTCACAGCATTAAAAAGAAGAAATACCATACTGAAGTGAAAAATGTGAGACAACTGCCTCTAGCCAACGTATAACAGAAGCACATGTGGTTCTATAACTGACTCATTTGAGCTGCTTGAAATGATTTGTGATACAGCGTCAAACTGCATCACAAGCCTTCAGTGACTGTGAAATAACACTAAATAAACACTAAGGTAGCTGCTATAGGATTCGTCTTTTACACACCAAAATATCGCGTCATGAAAACAAATAACACTGGCATACACAGACAACAACTGTACAGATATACAAGCTGCTTATTTCCTGGCACATTAACACAGCAGTAAACGACTTCCGTGTAGTTGTAAACAACACCTTTTTACAAATCGGCCAAAAATGCCAATACGCTTCCAACCAACCCTGTATGTTCTATTATATTTTTAACAATAATATACATAGTCTAGCCAACTTTTTAGTGGAATCGGATGGATGTGTGGGGTTGAGTAACAGATAGGTTCAAGTGTAACGAGTTCGGTGAGAACATAACAGAAGATATAATTACAGTGGTACAGTGAAATAGGTCGAGACGGTATGGACAGGCTTCAAGAAATAATAATAATAATAACTGCCTAAAAATGCACAGATTACCAGGTCTAAGATCTAGACAAAGAAAACCTGGACATAGGCTGCGGAAAAAACTTTTGCACCCGAAACAGAGAAAGGTAACATACTGCAAGTAACTGAACATTTTTTTCTGGCACCAGCTTGCCCAGGTTGTCCGAAAAGCCATTAAATGGGATGTTGAACTATACAAAGACATATTCACCACCTTTCCTATGCGCATCAATCACAAGATGTCTAGAGTCTGCTCAGAAGTGGGACAGAAATCTATTCAAGTCTACACTCAAAGCTGCAATGAAACGGAAGTCATGACAATATGAGAAACATTATTCTCAGTTAAGCTCCAGCATGTTTTTGTTTTCAACATAGCCAAAAAACCAGTTTTGATCACTCCATACTCACATACAAACAGTATGAAACAATGGCAACAGTTACATAATAGTTTGACGCAATCAATGGAGTACAAGAACTTCCTAAGAACTTTACCAAAACTACTCAGGTAGTGGTCTGATACAGCAGTTAAATGCCCATTTTACAGAGAGCAGCTGAGATGCTCAAAAACTGAAGTCCCAAAGAAAAACAGGATATAAGCTTACTGCTTGAATAACCTGACAACAAAAACATCCACATCACACAAGTTTTTCGCACATGAGCACAGCCATAATGGCTTAATTGATTCAACCAATTTTGCACACAGACTTCATGGGTACTACTACTACTACAACCATTTAACGGCCTCTTTTCCAGGACAACCTGGGTTAAGCCGCTACCAGAAAGGTAAAATCAATCTGGATTTTACTGGAGCAAGAGACAGTGAGTGGCAGTGGCATCAGCTGGGCCATATGCAAGTCTGCACCTCGTTCCAGACAGATAACCATGCCAGTACCCCACCACTCTGTTTTTTTTTACAGGCCGGATGCCCTTCCTGCCGCCCAACCAACAGCGTCAAAGCACTAAAGGCACATAGACTTCATGGGTAGACGTGGATATATCTGCAATCGTATACAAATTAGTCCAGCGATTAGAGGGGTGGGGATG
>Ga0126330_10000348_pt1 | contig 10339 bp, 10 predicted proteins | sample InaspJWI91metaG_FD_97004 | JGI IMG/M metagenome (GOLD analysis project Ga0126330, IMG submission 97004) | Marine gutless worms symbiont microbial communities from Oahu, Hawaii - Inanidrilus sp. 2 OAHU.JWI-91 metaG | ecosystem: Host-associated > Annelida > Digestive system > Unclassified...
AAGGAAGCACGTTGATTCGGATAGGTGTGAGTGGGTGAAAGTTCCTTCTGGTACCGGCCTACCCGGGTTGTCCCGGATCAAAGGCCGTTAAACGGTCGTTGTTGTTGTTGTTGTTGTTGTAATGCTGTTATCACTGCTACTGATTAGCAAACCATTTAAAAACTGAAGCCATACAACACATTTGGTCCACTCATTAACAGTTCAGTGTTAACATCCCTTTAACAGCGTTTTTCCAGGACAATCGGGGTAAGCCGATACCAGAAAGATAAAACATTCTGGATTTTGACGAGACAAAAAAGAATATGAGGCTTTGGAATAGCAGTGGCATCAGCTGGACTGTATGCAAACAATCTGCATCTTGCTTCAGACAAATAACCTTGTCAACACCACATCACTGAATTTGGATGGTCTTCCTGACACCCAACCGACAAAGTACAAAGACTGATGGCAATTAACAGACACACACCCATTTAACGGCCCTTTGTCCAGGACTACCCGCGTGAGCCAGTACCAGAAAGTTACAACCGATCTGGATTTTACTGAAGCAATTAACAGTTCACTGTTAAAAGTCCGCAGAACTAAACCGCGGAAATGACGCACCGACTGCTGTTCGGGCGTAGAGATTCCGGCCGCTGACGAAGTGCTGATGCTGTGCCTGGGACGAGGTGAGAACACTGACGAACGTCCACCGTACAAGCGCAGGGCTTCATTGGTGCCGCCGAAGAGAGCCGCGTTGATTAACTACACACCGCCACACAGTGCAAATATACTGCAGACATACAATGTACTGTATAATGACCTACAATCAACGGCATCAGTACAGCATGCCCGAGTATATTCAACAGATAAAAGAACAGAAATTGTCTGGAATATAATTCCTTTCTTGACATCACCCAATGGGGTACATATCAGCAACATCACATTGACAGTTCTACACACAGGGTTTACTGACTCAGACTCAAAGAACACAATGGTGCTGTTCAATAACTAAGTGCTGAGTCTGCTAAATCATGCAGCAACTCAGCGCTTAGTAGATTAACGGAAAACAGCAAAAGCAGCGGAAGACTAAAAATAGACATTACGTGTAAAGAGAAACAAAGGCCGTCGGCAGACGTTTTCTGACGATTATTCACAAGAATTTGTAATATATAATGAAACTGGCATTGATATCAGTTTAATAGTGGCATATCACCATAAATTTCATCACCAAAACAAAAGAACAACAGTATATTATCTGCTGGTATGTTCGTTTTCATTGGCATCAATCACTGACGTAATGTCTATTTTTGGAAGGCAGCAAAGACTTTTTCCGCTGTTTTTGCTGGTCACAGCGAAGTCAGCGCTTAGTATTTTAACTGTCAAATGTCATGTTTTTGCTGACAGTTATTAGCTCAATGCTTAGTAATTTAACAGCACCAACGTCTCTACCGAGCACGACTACCACCAGTAGTCATTACACCTAGTCAAGCAGGGCAGGCCAGGATGGGTTGGTATAAGACTAGTACAACTACTACACTCGATTAACGAGACTACTTGGGTAAGCCGGTACCAGAAAGGCAAAAACCACTCTGGATTTAACTGAGGCAAGAGATGATGGGAGTCTTGGGATGCAGTGGCATCAGCTGGACCATATGTTAATAATCTGCACCTAGCTCCAAGACAGATAACCACAACAACACCTCATCACTCATTTTTTACAGGCCAGATGATCTTTCCGACGCCCAACCAACAGTGTCAAGCAATGAGGCCGACTGAGTTTGTATAAGAGGGGTAATTAAATGCCAAAATTGTATGACCACACACTGTATCATCATCCGAGTACTGATACAACAGAAGATACAACATTTCTCGATACACGTCTGCTTATTCACTCGTGGTGCAATATTCCTCGGAATCGAATCGGCACCGTTATCGGAAGATGAAGATGAAAATAAACATACAATAAAAAACTTAGCTATTGCAAACTGACCACATGTCAGTAGCAGTACTCCAGAGCTGCCAAAAATATGTTGCACAGGGAATTCTGGTAAAACAGATAGTTATTTACATGTATACTTTTACAGAAAATTGCTAAAGGTCAGACCCTACACCGATTTTTGTGCGTGATGTGCACAAAAGAGAAGAATTCAGAGGTCACATGATTCAGCAAATGTACAGATGTACACGGCTTTTCAGTGCAGGGCTATGCACTATTTCGGTGGACAACTTGATTTACATTACTGTAGAAATGCATAAGCTGCACAGTGAAGAAGAGAAATCGCTAGTCTTGTCCGTGTTTCATCTGTTTTGTCGTATGACCAACCACTAGCTTAAAATATGATTTTTAGTTAACTTTTAACTTCCACCACCAATTAGGCGAACGTCATTCAACTCCATTCACCAGATGGCCGTGCTGTAACATACGACATGTGAATAAGTTGAAATGGAAATTCCTACTTTAGCTCGGAGATTTACTTAAATTTTTCTTAGATATTTATTTGCACGTGACCTGTCTTTCACATTCTGTGACTCTGACACAGTGGCGTTTTTGATTATAAGTACTGTTGTAACACACAGCAGGTTAGGGGTGATCAGTTCGGATAACTTGACAATTACAAGTGGTGATACCAAGCCACACAACCAACAGCATCAAAGCACTGAAGGCAGACAAAGACAAAGAAGCAATAACCATATCTTCTTTAGTGTAGGTAATTACATACCAACCACACACTACAATGACCCAAGGCAGTAGCATGTTAAATAACAGCTCAATAGTGCACTTTCCCATCACACATAATAAACGAGTACAGCGTTTTGAGTACGCATGAGCCCAGAGGTGTAGACGAATGGTGATGTGACAGTGTGCTATTTGCAATATCGCACGGTCGACCGCCGACACGTTCAGCATTCGATAATGATGAATGTCACATGACAGCGTATCGACCAATCAGCGAAGCAGCTCATAGTTGGTCACACGACAATTGCAATCGTATGTATTGATGCCAGACATGAAAGTATGAACACAGTACCTCGACAGGACCGACGCCGATCTTCTCCTCCCTCCAGTCTGGTGTGACGGGCACGGCACGAGTGTCGGCGGCTGCAACCGCTGCAGCATCCGCAGCTCGGCTGTCCTGCAGGACCTCGGTCGACGACGCCATCTCATCTTCCGACAGCTCGTCGAACATGTACTTGTCTCCGGACCGGATCACTGCGCACCGGCAACATCACCATATCGTCATTGTTACACTGGACAAACTAACACACACACACATATAGACACACACACACACCCGTTTAACGGCCTTTTGTCCGGGACTACCCGGTACCAGAAAGGTAAAACCAATCTGGATTTTACTGAAGCAAGAGACAGTGAGTGGCAGTGGCATCAGCTGGGCCGTATGCAAGCCTGCACCTCGTTCTAGACAGATAACCATGCCAGCACCACACCACTCAGTTATTTACAGGCCGGATGCCCTTCCTGCCGCCCAACCAACAGCGTCAGAGCACTGAAGGCATTGCACTGCATACAAAGATGGACGCTTAGTGGACAGAAAGTGGTGATACCATCACCAGTCAAATTCACTCCACAACAGTCAACTGGTCTCAGTCCACAGTATCGGAGGGAAGTGACTGATTTTTGGAGGTTCCAGAATTTTCTTACAACACACCAAAAAACTTGGCCCAAAAACACAGCTCAATCCATTTAGCCGTTTCAATACAATACTGGCTTGTGACAGACGAACACATACGGCACACATATACGCATGCACAGACACAGGGCCATAGCTAATACCATGCTAGCATAGCACTGCACTGGCAAGTTGTTGTTAGGATACTGACTACAAATGACGCTGATTTCTGCCAAGCAATATCACCTTTCTAATTTTTCATGTTTTAGCTGTGTGATGCAGTCACCGCCAACCTTAAGAACCTCTCCAAAAAACAATGTAAAAAAAGTAAAGGTAGCCCATACTCGATTACCAAGCGTAGGGTTCGTGAGCAGATCCCGGTTCTTGGCAGTCAGCCTGCAGGTGAAGTGAGTCATAAACCCGGCAGTAGGCTGCCATTACTTTCCGAAAGGCCCGCAGTTACCCCCGCAACCCTTAAGAGGGCTGCTACCAATTTCGCTGCTCAGTGAACAGAGGCACGACAGGTGTGAACAGTTTGCCTAAGACTGTTACCCGACAGTGTCGAGACTGCGACTTGAACCGGGCCCTTCCAGCACGTTTTAAAAATGATAATTACAATCAGCATTCATCAACATGCACTAGCTGTTGCTGACCTTCGTAGTGGTCGGTGGGTTCCAGGTACGCCGGCAGTTCAGCCACCGAAGCCACCTGCTCTTTCTCGGGCGTCGGCGCGTCCAGCTCGCGCGTGCGTTTGTTGCGCTCCTTGATGTGTCGTTCGCGGATACGGTCCATCTTCTTCTTGATGTCGTCGACGATCTTCTGCTCCGTCTTCCGCTGCTGCTCCACGCGCGACAGCAGGTTCGTGTTGATTATCCGCGCACCGCTGCGTTGACACAACACAACACACGGACAGGTCACAACACAGTTATATGTCACACGTAGCTACTGACTCACTCCATTCACTGAGGTGAAGTTTCGTCCCACTTGACAAAAAACAGGTCATTTCGAAGATGTTCTTCCCAGCCAATCTCTTCGATAAGTACTGATGAAACTAAAACTAACGCTAAAAATCGACGGCAAGCTGGTCAGCCCGGGGCCAGGAATATCTCTGTCCTATTACAATTTGTTAGAAGCTGCCACATCTACTACTACTACACCAGTTTAACGGCCTCTTTTCCAGGACAACCTGGGTAAGCCGGTATCAGAAAGGTAAATCCAGTCCGGATTTAAATCAGGCAAGAGATGATGGGGTTTTGAGATGGCAGTGGCATCAGCTGGACCATATGCAAACAATCTGACCTAGCTCCAGACAGCTAACCCACACCAACACCTCATAGCTCAATTTTTTATGGGCCGGATGCTCTTCATGATGCCCAACTAACAGTGTCAAAGCACTGAAGGATTTAGAAGCTGACAAAGAGAGATATTTTTTTCTGAGAAAATGCAAGCACGCCACTGTAAAATGCCATAAACAAGGTGACTACTCCAAAGGCACTGTGTAACTCCCTAAAACACTTACATAGCTCTCCACTCTCTCCACGTTCAGTTACTCACTTCATGCACATATTATTGTCACAGTTATCGGTCTTGACAGGTTGGATACTCTTCCTGTGACTCAAACAAAGTAGAGAGCAAACAAATGACACAATGAAAGAATAATGAGAGAAGAGAGAAGGTTGGTTACATGTGAGCGAACTCCTTGTTGAGCTGAAGTTCGACGACGACGTGTTGGAAATACCAGCTCTTGCAGATGCGGAGCATGAAGATGAGGAACACAAAGCAGATGGCATCCCACAGCAGCCCGGCCTCGTCCTCTATACCCTGATGCACCTCCGTCTCCGCAGCCTTGCCTAGCATACACAGGTAAGTACAAAGTGATGAGATGAGGAACACAAACCAGATGCGTCCCACAGCAGCCCGGCTTCGTCCTCTATACCCTGATGCACCTCCGTCTCCGCAGCCTTGCCTAGCGCACACAGGTAAATACAAAGTGTAAAGGTGAGGAACACCAGGCCAGGCCTACAGTTACCTCTGCGACCCTTAAGAGGGCTACTACCAATTTTGCTGCTTGGTGAACAGAGGCACGATGGGTGTGAACAGTTTGCCTAAGACTGTTACCCGACAACGTCGCGACTGCGATTCGAACCCGGGCCCTTCAGCGCCTGAGTCCAGCACGCTAACCACTCGGTTACCGAGCCATCCAGGTAAGTACAAAGTGTAAAGATGGGGAACACAAAGCAGACGGCTAGGAAATAACTATGCAGCATGCATCCGGCTCCAACAGATCCAGAACTCACTTACACGGGCTGCTGTCGAAGCCCCCAAATCCAGTCACATCACTCTCATCCTATGGTGTCTCCACTGGCCAAAAATAACCGAGCACAGTGAATACAAGCTCCTTTCACTTACCTACTAAGTTCTTACAACCAACCAACCTTCTTATCTGCATAACCTCATCACAGTTCAGCCTCCTCGCAGCACTCGCTCTTCATCTTTGGTCACACACACCCGTCCCTCTACATCGCCTTCTCTATGAATAACAGATCATTCCGTCCCGTATGCTTCCCCTCATCTCTGGAATTAATTCCTGGCTTCCCTCCATCAACCACGCACTAACCTCTCCAATTCTAATTCACTCAGTCCTACGAGGGGCATTTCTCCCATTGGTTCCATCCACTCACCACTCTCATCATACATCGCCCTTGCACTTTTTCATTCCGAGGTTAAAACCTTCCTTTTCTGTAAATCCTTCCCACTGTGGACTTCCTTTCTTCTTCAGGACTGACTCCATGGACTACTCGGGCTGCTACCGATACTTCTGAGCATATCCGGCGACTTCAGTGAGATGTCCATGCAGCCCTAATACCTGGTTCCTTGGGCACACCTAAGTTCATATCCGAGATGGCACCTCAATTGGTACAACCATTCTTAGGGTACACAGTGGTGTCCAACAGACACACATTCAGACACACACTCAGACCACGTCACATCGGCAATAATAAGCCACAATAAGTTGCGACGTGGCGTAGTGGTTAGAGGCATTCACAAATGAAGTTAACTGACGTCAGGCCCGGTTAGTACTGGGATGGGTGACCAGTCTTTGGGTGGGTATACCGTCTCGGTATGTAATCAGCCAACTACTTCAACTCGGCCTTGCATGCCTCCGGGATCGCTAAATCGACTACCAGCTTCGGCTGACGTAAGGGCGGGAAAGTCACCTATGCCGGATGGCAGGTAACACTGTGTGATCCTGTATGGCATGCGAATTCCCGTAGCTGTGTGGCGACCTAGCGAACTGCTATATACGATTACTTACTTACTTCCTTACAAGCAGGAATTTTGCATGAAATGCGGCATTACCATCTGTAATGCACTGCGACATAACCAGTGATGTAATAATGAACAGATAATAAGAACAGATGATGATTATACCGAGGTCGTAGATTTTAGAATGAAGACAGATGATGTTGAACAGCTGCAGTAGCCAGCAGTGTGACTGCAGGCTGTCAGTCATGAATACACAGCCAATCAGCTGTCAAAACAACACATTACGCATGCTAATTAGTCACATGTCCCTCAAAGTGCCTTTTCCCATGGTCCCTTGGTCCCTATAAGCCTTCCTCAGATGGCATCTCCATCGGTTCAGCTGTTTCTGCAGGATCACACCAGTGACCAACAGACGGACAGACATACACACCACACCGACAACCACTCCACACGTGTAACAGCAGTCTGCATTTTATGCCATTCACGGCAAAGCGGCCTAATAATGCAGCGAATCGTCTGTCACTAGAATGCAGTGTGTATGCAAAACTATTGTCAAACAGTAAAAGAGCTGCTCACAACAAACCTATAGCACAATGCATCTGTGATGCCTCAAACCATCATTAATGTCATCCCATACTATACTGGCACCTGTCGGCTGTGGTGGAACAGTAAAAGGTAAAGGTATCCCATACTCGACTGTCGAGCATAGGGTTCTGGAGCTGATCCCGGTTCTTGGCAGTCTGCCTGCAGGTGACATGAGTCAGATACCCGATGGTAGGCTGCTACCAATTTCACTGCCTGGTGAACACAGGCACGACGGGTGTAAACAGTTTGCCTAGGACTGCTACCTGACAGCATTGCGGCTGCGATTTGAACCCGGGCTCTTCTGTGCCTGAGTCCAGCATGCTAACCACTCGGTTACAGAGCCACCTTGGAGGTAACAGTACATTTTGGAATAAAACAAGTCTGTGTTGAGCGTCGTACCTCGGCACTCAACATGATGCTACCCGCAGGCGCAGCTTGGGCACCTGCAGATATCAACTGATAGCCAGTACACAGCACTGGCAGCTGTCGACTGATATATGATGCCCGTGCTCGAGCTCAGCAGCGAACCAGTTTTGAGTCACTGCTGCTATCGATCGATAGGACATTTGGACAGAGAGATGGACAGATGGACACCGACCATTACATAAACCTTGCACTGCATAATAATAATAATAATACTATGCAGCCTGTAGCCTTCTGTGCTCTAACGCTGCCGGTTGGGTGGCAGGAAGGGCATCGGGCCTGTAAAAAACTGCACGGTGGGGTGATGGCACGGTTATCTGTCTGGAGCTAGATGCAGACTTGCATATGGCCCAGCTGATGAGACTGCAACTCATTGTCTCTTGCTTCATTAAAATCCAGATTGGTTTTAACTTTCTGGTACCGGCTCACCCGGGTAGCTCCGGACAAAGGGCCATTAAACAGGTGTGTGTGTGTATGCAGGAAGCATTAAGAATGCTATGTATCAACCAGAAAGAAGAGACGGACAGACAGAGAAACAGACAGGCAGACAAACGCTAGTGAACACATGACATCATTCCCACACACCTGGAGGGCGCACTTGGCCATGATGACGAGGTAGCAGTAGATGATGACTCCCATCCACATGCTGAGCAGCTTCCGGACCGGCTTGAGCAGCATGTCCTCTCCGAACCAGAGGAAGATGAAGCAGGCGAGGATGTAGCCCATACAGAACAGGCTGATCCGAGCCGTCCCGGTGATCAGAACGATCATCAGCGTGATCCAGAACGAGTAGAAGAACACGCCTGCTTTTATGTAGTCCAGGTATGATCTACGAAGCAACAAACACTTAGGCTACCGTACATAACTTATGTCGAATGAAACAGGAAAACTTTTGCTAAACGATGCACAACACCAACTGCAGATGACAGGATGCATCCCAACATTACGGTCATTCTTTCACTGCCACCCATACTGCTGAACCAGCTGCATGTATGTAAAATATACCAAACGGTCTATCTGCACTGTGATGCAGTAAAAGGTAGCCCAAACTCGATTACCGAGCATAGGGTTCCGGAGCTGATCCCGGTTCTTGGCAGTCAGCCTGCAGGTGACGTTTGTCATAAACCTGGTGGTAGGCTGCCATTACTTTCTGCCAGGCCCGCAGTTACCCTCGCAACCCTTAAGAGGGCTGCTACCAATTTCGCAGCTTGGTGAACAGAGGCACAACGGGTGTGAGCAGTTTGCCTAAGACTGTTACCCGACAGCGTCGCAGCTGCAATTTGAACCCAGCACGCTAACCACTCGGCTACCGAGCCACCCGCTGTAAAGCAGTGTCGATCGAAATCTTCTCAGCTGCTGCACAACTGTAGGAACGACAAAGTTGTACAACAAACTCATAAAAAAATGAAAATCGAAGTGATCGAGATAGAGGGCCACAGTCGACTGACACATAAGCCCAATAAACAATGTGCGACCAGCTCCAACATGTAGACCATCATAGGTGTGATCCACAAGCTCAACTGTCAACGAGTTTTGTTGGCTGCAAGAACGTATGTGTGTCGTGTATGTGTCTCAATCACAGGCACTGGCCCGTTTAAAAATTCCCCCCAAAAACCTTACTGTCAATGTGAAGTTTATCGTCTTTTCACGAGCATTTTTGTCACAAACAGCTGTTGTCAACAATCCAATCGTAGATGCTAGCACAGAAAGCACTGGGCTCTGTTTATCCCTGACATGGATGCTGCTCCTCATTTTGCCAATCGTCTGCTTTCAAAAATGCCGGATAAGTCAGTTATGACAACAGCCAGAGATAAGGTAGTGTCTCAAAACTTATCACGCGCTAACCGAGTGCAACGTGAGACATGGTTACTGGAGCCAGCATCAATGCTGCCACTTTTACCTGCGTGACACAATGCTAGCATGGGTACTAGCTATGGCCCTGTCTGTGTCTGTTCGTCACAAGACGGTTTTCTATCAGAAGAAATAAATGGATTAATCTGGCTTTTGGCATGAAGGCTTTTTTCCACCAGTCCTACACTGTGTTTTAAGGAAATTCACATATCTGCAAAAATAAGGGTACTCCCCCTGGAACTTTTTCCTAAACTCCGGACTTAGAAAATTTTGCCACGGCATATCGATCATCGAATGTGCTATCAACTTAGCTGGAGAAAGGTGGATGCTCAGAGTGTGATGAACTGGAGAAGGGTTGGTAAACTAAGTTGATAATACCTCAGAGCTACGATGATCAACCACCATAATTTATCGCAAAGATCATCAAGCGCTGTCACGTGGGTCAATTAGCGGCAGCTGATACTTGTTCGTATACCTTGACTGCCATTAACGATGACTTTACACGCTGCAAATGCAACTACTCGTATCATTTCGTACCACTACTTACTTCTTATACGAGAGGAAGTCGTCGTATGGGTTCTGATGCTGGTCACTCTCGATCT
>Ga0126330_10000350_pt1 | contig 10319 bp, 8 predicted proteins | sample InaspJWI91metaG_FD_97004 | JGI IMG/M metagenome (GOLD analysis project Ga0126330, IMG submission 97004) | Marine gutless worms symbiont microbial communities from Oahu, Hawaii - Inanidrilus sp. 2 OAHU.JWI-91 metaG | ecosystem: Host-associated > Annelida > Digestive system > Unclassified | place...
AAGTCTGTGATCATTAACCTACCGACAAAGTGTATTTAAGTGACACCAGAGTAATAAACATTTATAAGAGTTTTACCTACAAGATGGCGGCAAAAACCAGCTGGCATAGATATGGAAAGAAATTACGTCCACTGTCACCCTATGTATACTCGCTGGTAGCGACATTACATGTACAGCGGAGGTACAGTATGTGGTCTACCGACTGCCTGAATTTTGCCGCTTACCAGCTGTATCCTGATGGCGTAATAGTTGAGTCTTTTCATTTTATTAGTTGACTATTATTACGTATATGTTAGCCACGTATAGCGGTAAGCGTAAAGTAAACGGTAACGGTACGGTGTCCGTCCGTCCGTCAGTCTGTCTGTCCCGTCTGGCATATAGCTAAACTGACTCACTAGAGTGCAGTACCAACGCAGCCAGCGTACGTTTCGGCCTTGCTCTGCGAGGACTGATACACTTGTGTCACCGTTGTCTTCCACGTTCCAGTTTGCTTATGTAGACGGTGACCGGAGTGAAGTCGGCGACGTGACGGAACTAGTTGTCGACAGCGAGAACGTGGTGATACGGCTGCCGGGCCGCGATCACGTGGTCGCCGAGCTGCGGCGGAGGAATACGCCGCTGAGCGCGGCCGGCCGGGAGCAGGTGCGCTCGGAGGAGGACGACGACGGGCGGGTACTGAGCGTGACGCGGCTCGAGTTCAGCGAGTACCTGCTGGATGTGTTTGAGCCGCGGCCTGGCGGCGGCCTCGAGCACGTGCAGACGTACGCCGTCAGCCGCGTGCCGCCGCCCGACGATCACGCCGCCACCGCCGACGACGACGCCGAGGCCGCCGACTCGGCTCGTGATGACGCTGCGTCTGCTGCAGCCGCTGACAAGCCGGCGATGGACGACACGGAACGACAGAAACTGGCTGAGAGGAAAGCGTTAGGTGCGTAAGATGTTGCTTGCCACTAAGTCAGCATGTATGGGTAGTTCAGTGTTTATGAGTTAGTTTTGACGAAACACAGTAGCGTTGGAGTTTGTTAATTAATGACTATAACACAGCCAAAGATCTTACGTTATCGTTTGGTGTTTTGACCGACGATCTGAGGTCTTCGTCAGGACTGTCTTCCAGTTTCTGACTTCAGTACGTAACTTGTTTCAGACGTCACTTAGTTGGTAGCTTCCCTCATCTTGATTCTTTTTGTTGCACTTCCGGGTCCATATTGCCTCCCTGATGAGATGTCTGCTTTTCGATCTGTCGCCTTGACATTGTCACAGTCTGACTTTAATTGCAGGGATGATCCCTGATCGCAGACTTTTTGCAGGTGCTTCCTGCCCTTGTCGTGCATTGGATTCTGTTTTCAAGCTGTTTGCCGTTAAGCTGAGTAATAGTATCAACCTGCGGTGTACTTCGTGTACCTGTGGATGCGTAGAAGCGAGAAGACGTGCTGCTAAGCAGAACATCAAAGAAGCGATGGCTCATCAAGACATCGACAGACTGAAGCAGGCAATCGCTGACGCCTCCGGTGTGCTTAGCGACAGTGAGCTTGCTCATGCAAAGAAACTCCTTGACTTTCTCATAATCTCTCAAGGTACAGCTATACATGTATTCTTAAGCTACATAAAACACTTAAATAGGTTGTTCTGTAGACTGTAGTTGTTATTTTGATGATAATCCACTTTCATGCCAAATTTTACCGCCAGGCATGCAAACACGGGGAAACTGATGTTTGAAAGCCTCATATGATTTCTATTTTATTTGCACACCATGCACGGGTATGTTTTAAAAAATTTTTATTTCAGTACATACAGTGTGGTATTGTAAATAAAATAATTACTACTTCACACGTGGAGGGGTGCAAAGTATTGCGATCAGCGTGTGTTTGTGTCTGTTTGTGTGTAGGCTATGTCTGTCCGCTTGCATGTCTCAATAACCAAACATCGAAACTTCGCAGAATTTTTTACGCACGTTTTCTGTGACTGTCGCTCGGTCCTTCGACGACGAGAATGCAGTATATTGTGTACTTCCGGTTTTACGGAATACGTCAAGTTTTCACGCAACGGAGAATATACCGCAGAGCCGTCTACAAGGAGTGCATACTTGTGTGAAATCGACAGCGGAGACTAGTGATACAGGCGCCGCGCTGTTTGATTTTGTCGTCGTACACACGGACAGCAAATTACACACCGGCGGAGGGGCAAAGTCTGCTATCTACGACTGCTTTGTCTGTTCGGTGTAGCGCTGTCGGATGCGATGCGGAGTCGGAAGCTGGCCGGGCTGGAGCGGGCGGTGGCGGCGGCCGAGCGGTCGGGTCTGGAGCGGCGGCTCGGCGTCCAGCTGGCGATGGCGCGCCGTATCGTCGACCAGCTGCGGCGCATCGAGAAACTGCGCAACGCCGTGATGAGTCTCGACCAGCCAACGATCGCCGAGATCAAGTCGTACTCGAGCCCGCCAGTAGCCGTCAACCACGTCATGGCCGCCACCTTCCTGCTGCTCGGCGAGTCCGACAACAGATTGCAGGTCGGCCGGCGCTATTGTTAACTGTGAACACTCTCTCTGAAACGAACTTGACGGATGGACGGAGAATGTCTTCAGTCTTCGCAGAAATACTCGCAGCAACGTCACACTTCAGCAGCCAAAAATTAACGAATGTGACTATTTTAAATTTCCAGGTTTTGACTATAATCGTTCATTTTGACTATTTTAAAACGTTTGTGATGCCAGTTTCTCTGAAGTGTAGCATAACATTAGCTTAGTGGCACTCTCTTGCACTACTTCCCTCTCTCGTTTCATTCGTTTTTGCACATCGCTTTTCTTTGCAACTCTCTGTCGCCTAAAATTACTGTGCTATTTTTAGTCTATACTAACTTCCTGCAGGAAGTGGTGTTTTCGACCTTATGCATTATTCTTTTTGCTCTTGCTTTTGTATTTTATCTGTACAAGAGCAATAGACTATTCGAAAGACATACCCTGTGTCCAAAACGTCCACTTTTTATTTTTTGAATAACTCTGTCAAAAATTAACCGATTTCAATAAATTTTGGTATGTTAAATCATGATAAAATTTGACATGAATACCTTGCAGATTTGTCCACCTCATCTGTCATATGTAGCCACTTTACCTTGGGAAATCCAAAAAAATTCGTTTTTAACATTATTATTCATATACTTCAAATTATTAACGTTATCTTAGAAGAAAACAAATAGCAACTGTTGTACTCTAGCTTTAGCTGTTTGTTTACTGTTGTTTAGTGCTTCCTGTTATCTGCATAGCCCTAGTACTGCGTCTGGGGCAATTGATATGGACGTGTTGAGGCCTGCGGCAGCGGCTTGTTGCGACATTAGGCTGAATTTCAGCACAGCGTGGTTTACTGCGACTGATGAATGTCGAAAAGGACTGGAAACATGTATTAATGCAGTAGGTGGTCACTGTGAACACTTGCTGTGACATTGCTTGCCTGACATTCCAGTTGCCACACATCACAACCGGTTCTTTTCAGAGCCGCCGACGACAACCTACAACTGGCTGTCTTCAGAGCCTCCAACATTTGAAAGAATGCAACAAACCTTCAGTTTTGCAGTTCACAAGTGAGTGTGGTGACATTTTCGGGTGCGGTGGGCAAGTGGATTACAGTTTGTTTTCTTCTGAGACAACATAGATAGTCAGAATTGTGTATGAATAATACTGTTGAAACTCGAAAGTGACATTTTTGGATATCCTAATGTAAAGTGGCTACATCTGACATGTGAGATGGACAAGTCTGTAACATTTCATGTCAAATTTTCTCAGGATTTAACTTGCCAAAAAATCATTAAAATCGGTTAATTTTTGACAGAGTTATTCAAAAAATAAAAGGTGGACGTTTTGGGGACACGGTATAGATAGATTTTCATGAGTTTTCAGTACCATGGTCGATTACATTTATGAGATAAGAATTCGGATACCGACGTTTCCACACCACCGCGCTGATGGCATTTGATAGAGGAGCCTTTGCGATGGTTTAAGTTTTGTCTGTGTGCTGTCTTGTTCATGTGCGTGTATACATGGCACAGGAGTGGCGAGAGGTGCAGACGTTGATAGGCAAGACGGGCAAGGAGAGCCTGAAGCGACGCGTGTCCGAGTTCGATGTCGACAAACTACAGTTGAGTCTGGCGAGCAGAGTGAAAGATCTGCTCAGCAGCTACAAACTGAATGAGATTCGAGACACCAGCCACGGTGTGGCCACCTTCTACGTCTGGGTTCGTATATTCTTCTGCAGTTGATACTAGACTGGAATGGACAAATGAGCGCCCAATTCACTCTGCCCGCCCGACCCGACTAGACAAAACTGTTTTGTAGCGTCGGGTCGGGCGGTGTGAACGGGGCATTACAAGCATTGACGGATCGCTGTTGTTGGTAAGTGCTTCGTATGCTAGAGAAAACTATGCATCGGTGATAAAAATAACTTAAGTACAATTTCATTATATCAGCATATGCGACTGTATTTATTGCAAAACCTGATGAGTACCTTTTCATGTCTGCCAGTAGCCAGTAGCTACTCATTAGACAAGTCTGTGATGAGCCTCCTACCTCGGCTGTCAACATGATGCTACCCGCAGCCACAGGTCGAGCGTCTGCACTGCAGCTATTGGTCGATCGCCGGAAGGCAGCACTGGTAGCTGGCGTTGATCGATATCTCCTGCACGCAGCCAAGCTGAGCAGCAAACCAGGTGCACGTCGCTGCTGCTGTCGATCGACAGGAGAGATGGACAGACAGACAGACGACGGACACCCGACCGTCACATAGACCCTGCACTGCATACTATGTGGGTAGCGTTAGTAATATCAGTGTTATGATGGTCGTCGTTCTAGTTTGTAGCGATAATGTCGATTATGTCTAAAATTATCCAGCAGAAACAGTATTTGCAGTTTATTAACTATTAACTGCTTCACAGGGTGTAAAAAGTTTTTTTTACGTTTTTTATTCTTGCCACTTTTTACGTTTTTAACGTTTTTTAAATTTTTTGACCGTTTTTATTGTAAAAACGTTAGAACGAAATAGTGTAGGCTAACTTAAAACAGTGTTTAAATGATATTTTGCATCATGTGCCCATCTATTTTATTTAAAATAGATGGACAATGCAACGTGGCAGTATACAGAAGCACAGAAAGTTATGTTATTTTACACTAAACGGTGATAAACGTTTTTGATCACGTTGTGAGCGTTTTTTTATTTTCCCACGTTTTTGGCGTTTTTAACGTTTTTTGAAATTCTTTTCCAACGTTTTCTCGTCTATGAACTGTTTGCTAACTGCCGACTGATGAGTTGATTATACTTTGTAGACACTTGGAATGATTGAAGAGGCAGAATCAAGGCATTGACAAGTTATCGGCTATATACAGATACGAATGGACACTGTTGAGCTGCTTGTGGTGGCGGGTAAGTGGCATATTACGCTGGTCACGTCCATAGCCGAAAGTAAATAAGTAAGTAAATATAATTTATAAACGTGTACAATGGTCAGCAAAGCCGAATCTGAGGCGTATAAAGTATAAAGTATGAAGTATAAAGCAACGGTCTGGTATCTGTCTGTCTGTTTCATCTTTTTCTAACGTTATTGCGGTTATGATTCCCGGGTTCGAAGTAATAATATATTTCGTTGTTAAATTATGGTGCTCTCATTGTGACCGTACATTGTTCGAGTCCACCTGTGTCACCTGGTTCATGTGATGAACGCATACTCGACGCCATGTGGCCGCCAATCCTCAGACCAAGCTGACGTGACAAACAACCGCCCATGGTGGGAGTCAGGTATATTACCACTAAACCCCGGATGTGCGCTGTTTTGGCATCTTGTTATAATTACCAACCGCGTTAGCGGGCAAGGTAATGCGATCGGTCGTGTCCGTCCGTCCGTTTCCACTATATCTTTTGAACCAAGTGACGTTTGACCTTGACTTTTTGCATGTGTAGATCATGATCATTGACCACAGCTTGCCGAGAGTTGAAAGTCAAAGTCATAGATTACGGTTAACAAGGATGGTAGCACGGTCGGTCTGACCTCGATCCTTGATTGAGGGCAGTTTGTTTTCAGTCGCCCTGTCGCCAGATAGCGTGACGTGGCTGACGCGCATGAATGTAACATATTGTATGAGGGTATTAGCTCAATGAGCGCCTTCTAATTTGACTCTGTCACTGCCAATGAAATTGCCATATGTATATATGATTATTTCTTCTTTGTACTAAGTACAGTAGTTATTATTCTGCAGCTGTAATTTTTATCAGTGTTATTACTTATAAACGAGTTCATGCGAATCACAATCTGTTGACACAAAATATGTAAAACTGTATTTATCAATGTCAAATATGCATATAGCTTTTGGACGTTATACAGAAACTGTCAAATGAACAGGTTTTTTATATATGTACCTGAGCCTACTGACATCAGGGAATATTATTAGTTTTATGTTTACTGTGCTGATAAGTTCTAAGAGCATATCTTGTTGTATAGTTGTCAATCAGATTAGAATACCTTTAATATGCAATTTTCATGGAATACATGTATATATGGTATGGTTGTTATTTTATACAGACATTCTGTCGTTAGATATTTAACAGTTTTACTGTACCGATAATTGCTGTCTATAAATATTTTGTTGTACAGTATATTAGGCAGCATTTCTGTATAGCGTTAGTAAGTTGGACAGGCTATTTGTTGTATAATACAGTGATGGCCACACGTTTACTGCCCCTTACTTTTCCCCCAAATTATTAGTTACTTGACAAAAATGATTTACCAGCTATAGTATGTTTTACAAATAACATTTAAATCTGTGCAGAATGATAAAATATACGGTTTTCGTTTGCTTCCAGTTAATAAAACATTGAAACTTGTGCGAAATTGTTCAAGAAACAACGAGACGTAAGCTTACGTTTACACCCCTGCTAATTAATATTGTTCTTACTAAGTCAGTGCGCGCTGCGTTTATCTGTGCATATTTCACCTGGTCATAGGCATCGAAAAATGTTGTAAAAATAACGTTCGTTTTTCAGACCCTTATCAGGACAGCGTGTTGTTAATTTACCTCGTACTTCTGTGAACATTTCCTTGATTTCTGCAACAGTTTCTTGCAGTTACACATTAACACGAATTTCTACGCAGACACATTAACAGGCCATATTTTACGTCGGAATGTACAGAACTGAATGTCATAAAAACTTGCTACATAAATTTATAATTTTTATTACCGCCCGAGCTCTGATCGCGCGGTATATGCAGCTGTCATCACGTGTCTGTCTGTGTCTGTCACAAGTAAAACGGCTGAACGTAGGATCACGATCACGTCAACAACGTCACACGATAGCGCAGGGATTCTAGTTTATTGATGCCAAATATATCGAACGGGGTCGCCCCCAACCGGGGCGCCAGATGTCGTTATTTGGGTAAGTAAAAATCGGCGACTTTCGACAAATAACTCGCTATCTCGTAAGCGATGCAAGATAGACACATAATGTCTAAGTTGAATAGGAAGTCGTATGCGCTCTGTCGGGTGGTGACTTTGCCGATGACCTTGAGTGACAAATAACCATCCCAAACCACCCCATTTTCTACATTTTGCGTCGCCGTTCATATCTTTATAGCGGATGAAGTTAGAAACTTCAAATTTATTTTGGTATAGGCCTACAGGTTGACCACCAGAAGTCTCAGCAAGTCGATGATAAATAGTCCCATCAGAAAGGGGCGTAGTTTGGTGACCCATGTTAGAATTTTATACCCCCTGAAATATCATTGGACCGGTTAAAGCTAGAGACTTTAGATTTTTTTATACGAGTTGACCATGTGAAGTATTAGCCTTGTGATGACTAACTATCCCCCAAATGGGCGTGGCTAGGATCACGCGATCCATTTCTAAAATTTGGGGGCCCCGTTCATATCTTTGGAGCGGATGAAGCTAGACAGATTGCAGATTGATCGTAATCAGCACTGCCATATGCATGTTAAAATTCCGCAGTATGGGGGTGTGTTCAGGGTCACGTGACCTTTTAAAATTTTGGGAAGTAAGTGCTATTGTTTCGGCATGCCCAAGTATGTTCGCCGAAAGTGCCCCTTCTCGTGGAGGATACGGGTTCTCATATCTGGTTCCTATGGGCCCACGATTCGATGCTTACTCTCGTGACCAACAGACAGACGGACTGCGGAACATCGGTGACATCAGCGTCATCTTATGCTGGCCGTAGCGCCGCGCTAATACCGGAAGACAAATGTAGGATCGAGCGTCGCTGCTCAGTTAAACTTATCGTCTACAAGCGACCCACGCACGCAGTTCGCTACACGGACGCTGTGTAAATTTTATGACAACGACCACCTAGCGGTCGACTTTCGGAGCTCGGAGGTATTATCAACTTAGTTGACCAACGACGGTCCAGTTTATCTCGCTCTTCAAGCGTCCACGTAGTCATGTTAGGTTAACACGTTTCGACGATCGATATGCTGAAGCAAAATTTTCTTAAGTCCGGAGTTCGGGACAAAGTTCCAGAGGGAAGAACCCTTATTTTTGGAGATACCCGACTTTCCTGTTAACACAGTGTAGGATAGGTGGAGGAAGCTACCGTCCCTGGATTTAACTAGACGATCGATCGTCATAAAGTGTGCTGAGAGGATGTACATGTACGAGGAATTTCAGACGCCAGTTTCAGCGTAACCACGTGGCGACGCTAAGCTACACGTGGTGGTCGCGGCAGCGGCGGAACGACATCGACACAAGAGCTTGCGCAGCTCGGCGCGGAACTGCTTGCCTCGGATGAAGTAGACACAGAACGCGGTGCACATGACGAAGCCCTGCGGCTCCTCGGCGACGAGGAAGACCTCGTGTAGGGCGGTCCTGGTTGCGAGGGTGAGGTCGGGGTGTCTGGTCCAGAGGTAGACATAGCAGAGGCTGAACCAGGTGGCGCAGACGGCGACGTGCATCAGGGAGGTTGCCACGAGCATCGCTGAGAGAGCGCTGGACGACGCCACTGCCGGCTGCTGCTGCTGCTGACGATCATCATGATGATGACGATGAAGATGATGATGATGATGATGATGATAGTGATGACGATGATGACGCACAGGTCGCTCATCACACTCGGCGACCACTCCGTTGGACCGTCGCCGCACCTCCCGTACCACTATCATATTCAGAACGAGCAGAGCGAGCGGCAGAACTACGATGAACAGGACCAGGTAGACGTTTATGACCACGATGGACGTATAGACGTCGGCCTGGTACCAGACGATGTCCTTGACGGCTTGCGCGTTGAGAGAGAATAACAGTAACGAAACAATGATCTTCTTCGCCTTCCCCGGCGTGCAATACAGCTGCGCCTGCTCATATCGCATCATCATCGTTATCTTGCCGTGGTCACTGACCGACCAATATCACTGTAATAGCGTAGCCAGGTAAATATTTTTCCGAATATTTCGAAATGTCAAAATTGTACTGTTCCCATTAAATACACCAGTGTTCCTATACGACTTTCTTTAGCGTGTAAGGCCTACTGTGTGCTCCAGTATAAACATATCGTTGTTAGAGTAAAACGAGGCAACATGGGCTTCAGACTTCGCCCCCTGTGCTGGCCCCTGGTGAGTCGCACTGAATATACGCCCTCGCAACAAATGGTCATCGCTGTTTGACTCTGGCATAATGACGTTATCCACAAACCGGAAGTGCGTAGGGCTAACTTAACATACGACGTATCGCATCGCCGCCAGAAAATGGCCTAGCAACAGGCAACACGTACCGAAAATTTGGTGAAGTTTGGACATCCGTTTCAGCTATGCTCGTGGACAGACAGACATATTCCACGAATGCAGCAAATACGTTAATCGCAATACTGCACACTTTCACGCCGGGCTAAGTAAAAATGTTACACTGTGTCTCATAAAAAGATCCCCGACATTTTCTGCTGTAACCCGAATGTGTGCGTTTGATTTTAATAATTTCTGGCAGGAGTGTTTCTCGAAAAGTAGGCAATTGAAAGATGGAATAATTTCCCGCTTCGCCTGATTAGTGTTTGTGCCATAGACCTGGTTTGTGCACTACTTTGCACTACCTTCTTTTCACTTCAACACTGTGCGTTGATTTTGTTGCTGACAAACACACAAAGCATGTCAAAATTTTCATAGTATATTTCACTCGCACGAAGATCAACTCTAGGCCTATGCATCAAACGAGACCAAGAGGGAGCACAAAGCATCAATGGCGGATTAACCATGATGCCAATGATGCCATGGCATGGGGCCCCCCGCTGAAGGGGGCCCCCCGAGCAGCTGTCTGATTTTAACAGTCAGTGCAATATCATCAATATGTTTACAGT
>Ga0126330_10000351_pt1 | contig 10290 bp, 4 predicted proteins | sample InaspJWI91metaG_FD_97004 | JGI IMG/M metagenome (GOLD analysis project Ga0126330, IMG submission 97004) | Marine gutless worms symbiont microbial communities from Oahu, Hawaii - Inanidrilus sp. 2 OAHU.JWI-91 metaG | ecosystem: Host-associated > Annelida > Digestive system > Unclassified | place...
AGAGGCGATTAGCGCGCTAAACTGCCAATGATGACGGACGACGATCGACCGTCGCTAGCGGCAGCAGCATGCTGCATGGCGTGACACGAAACTGTTGTCATGTCCCGAGGCTAGAGTACTGGGCATGTCGGCGACGGGCTCACTGGCCAGTGGACTCCGATCCGCTTGCGGTTTGCAGTAGATCAGTGAACAGGACTGAGTGCGGATCTCAAATCCACCAGCACTAACTATCGATCATATTCACGGACCACTTTAGTTGGCCGCATAGAGTACTCGGTCGGGTGTGTTTGTGTGTGGACGAAAGAAATGAGCTTTTGACTTTTGGTCTACAGATCTGTCATAATGATCTTTATTCCTAGATCAAAGGCCGAAGGTCAAAGTGCACGGTTACGGGATAAATGTTCCTTTTTCGGCTTATCAATGCACGGTAGGCGAGACGAGCCGACCGTGACTAAACAGCAGAGCTGAATTTGAACCTGTAAAAAGCTAGTTAGTTGTCTGTCGAAATCTTTGGTGCAGACTTTGTATGCTAAACAAGGTATCGCCCCCGTTGGCGACGAAACGATATGCCCGCTAGTTTCGGCCACGCTGACCAGTGGGTTATACATGCAGATTTTCAGCATGGGTTTCCTATTAGTGTTCTATAGCAACCATAGCCCCCAAAGTGCACTGTTTTGAGCTAGGTGCATGGGACAGACAGACGGACAGAGGGACGGATCGCAGCATTGCTTAATGCCCCCGAGAGGGTTAGTGGCAGTGCCGAAGTGAGTGGCGGTATCGCTACATCTCTGAACGCCTAGACACCAGCGCTCACTCAGTGAGTCGCTGCCGTGCTAGTTCTATGTCACCTCGAACTGCGGCTGCGTTATTGATCGCCGCGCGGCCAGCATCAGCAGCCGACGACGCCGTAGAGCCGCATCACTGCTGAGCATCCCGCGCGGTCAACTGGGCCAATATTCACCGGTCTCAACTATACGCTGTCACGATCATTGCCTGTAACACAGCCAGTGTCAATTATTATCACAACCTTCCGGCCACACCTGGAGTTTTAATGACATTTGTTTCTGTGGGATTACGACACACGCATAGCTCTGTAATAGGATTACTCCATGTTGGCCGATTTTACGACCACGCAACCGCACACCGGGGCGTCCAGTGCCGTGTTTGTCCGTCCGACTCTCGTTAGGTAGGTCTTGTGTCCAAATGGCAGATTCAGTCGTCAATCAAACGTGCGTATACAAAATATACAGTTTAGCCTATCTTTCTACAAAACCGAACTACGACACGATACGACGCAGTACATTTAAATGAGCTCTAGAGGAGCTGACCCATCGCAGGCTTAATTTAGCGCACGGAGCCGACCCCCCAGAAAAGTTACGAAAAAACAAAAGACAAAAACCCAGTTGCTCAGAAGAATCGATCCGGTCAAGAGACCTGGATCCGCTCCTGAACTGTTTCCCCATTATACTTAAGAAAAAATCTCACGTCGGCCTTATCAGTACTGTTTTCGTGGGCAAATCTCCTCGATGTCGGATAGTCTGGGATAACTGTCGTTCTACCGTGAAACGCAAGAAGCGGCGACTTTCGACGACGACGATGTCGATAACGTCACTAACGAAACGGTTGATCAACGAAGCTAATTCCTGGCTGCAGGGTAGGCATGCAGGTATAGACGGCTAATGAACCAATTATACGCGGCTTAGGCCTAGACACGCGAGGGCGCGGTACAGACGCAGATGTTAGAGGCGAAATTTTACGAACCTCTCATTTCAGACAATGTACTTATTTGTACTTTCCTTTAAATATATCACTACATCCATGATCCACCCAGGAGTTGATGTGTAAAATCTAATGGAAATCAGTTTAGCCGTATATCGGCTCTGAGCGTGAGTGAACAACACGTTGGGTGTTGATTTTTAATTAATGTAAAACGTCAAGTGCGAAAAACTTGACAGTCTCAAGAGATGGTGTCCAGGACTTAGCCAAGAGACGCTTCCGAAACCACAAAATTACTCTGCGACTTAGTGCCTGTCATCCGCCTGTGCTAGTCTGTCTGTCCTGCGGGACATATACTCAAAGTGACTCACCAGAGGCACCATCGACGCGGGCAGCGTACATATCGGAGCTTCTGTCCGAGGGCTGTATACTTGCATACAGTGTATATATGCATGAAACGTGTCGGTCCTTACGTTAGCTTCTGCGTGCTGTCACTATAAAGCCGACGACGTTCTCGGCGGAATTGATGACGTTCGCGCACTTGACTGGAGTGCGGCGGCTGGCTTCGGACGGAGGTTGAGCATCCATCTAACTAGGATTCGTCAGCGTCCCAGGTCACGTGACTGCAACTGACGTGACGTGACGTCACGCTATAGGGTCGTGTATCAAACTGGGAGGCGTGACCGAGAATCCGTCGACGGACTCAGTTCCGCCAGGCATTTAACCCTTTTCAGTGCGCTGATGATTACATATAGGCCACATGTATACGCTGCCATGTCGAACAAGGCTGTCGTGACACAATGCGTCGTCAGTTTCGGCTTTCGGTCAAAAGTCGCTTTTCATTTTCGGTGTAAATTTCGGCTTTGGCAAAAGTCATAACCTGCTTTCGGCGTTATTTTCGGTTTCGACAGAAACAATTTCCGCACACGGTCGACCTTTACTCTGACCTCGCTTTACTTTGAATCCTCGGCGAGCTGTAGTCGTGACCCATAGACATGCAAAAAATCAAGGTCAAAGGCAAGTTCGCTGAAATAATAGGGTGGAAACAAACGGACGGACGGACAGGACCAATTGCATTACCTTCCACGCTAACGCGGTCGGTAATAATTTGTCAGCAAAAAGTGTAAAAATTATTCTTTGTGTCTGAATTTCGTATTAAATGTTTTCTGATTCACGAAAACTAAAATTTCGGCCGATCTTCTAAACGGACTGAAATATCGTGGTTCGCGCACGTTTTCACATCTACCGACCCAATCAAGTTGTCGCGATCCATTTGACCCAGTGTCCGCGTGTCAGCTCGAAGAGTCTGTATGATGGTCCGATAAGTTACGAGCATTTTGATTTGCATGCAGCTAGTGCCAGCTTGATCCACACAATTATCCACAGAGCTCTGTTAGACTATAGTATAAGCTCGGCTATTCGATGGACTTGCAGATACTCTGTAGTACGCTATCACGTAGTCTATTAGCATCGGAATGAAAACGTGACAACAATCAACCCTTTCAATATTGCCAGTATCCTAATATGTAACGCTAGGCGAAGTTTAAGATGCAGACAGAGCTTCTCCGGTACAGGTTTACAGGGTGAAGTAATTTGTTGCAGTGGGAGGTAAGATTGTAGCAGCGGCGACTATACTCGCTGGAGGCAGAAGTCGCAGCATACTGTGCCCGGTTAAGCGCCAGTCAAGGGTGTATGTGTGTGTGCTCAACCAAAAACTCCCTGGCGGAAAATGAAGAAAAGCGCATCAGCTGGATAGGCTATTCTAGCGACTTTGCCGCTAGCGCGGTCCCTCTGCAACGCTCGCGCCTTCGGTGCTGTCGGTGCTATAATCCGCCGCCGCTGCTATGACGCCACTGCTGCTATGACCTCATTTCAACAACAGCAGCGGCGGCAGGTTGTGACTGCGTGACAGACGTGCGAGTAATGGCTTTCTGTTGTGACTATTACGAATCTACTACGGGGTCAAGGCTGCAGTTGCTGTACAGCTGAATGCCGGAGTCGCACGTACGCGATACGATCGCGGAACTGATCAATGTCTGAGACACTGCTCGACTGTCAAACGAACGCTCGCTACTTATCAACTGGGCTTTCTGTCGTCGAGCCGGACGACGTTCGATCAATACGTTTGACCGTTAACCCATAACTAAAGCTAATAAAACGTTCGTGGCAGCAGAACATTAAGTTATGTACTGCACCGGCCATTATTGATGGTATGGTCGCTGTTTCCGATAGCGAAGAGCGACATACCGGAAGACTCACCCAGGATGTTGCTCACCATCTGCCATCAGCAGTGGTACAGGATACCACGATGGCCCGGGAGGTAGAATGTGGGATCATCACGATAGGGACAATTGTAGATGTAAAATAACCATTTACTGGGACGCCATGACATTTTAAGCCCGTTACGGACATATCCCTTCCTGTCCCTTCTCTTCTCTTTGTAGATGGATGCGCCTGCACATTCTCACACTTGCACAATAGGTCCTAATTGTACTGGCCCTTGGACAGTAGGGTTGTCGAGACACACTGGCCGCGTCGGTGCTGCCCCTGGTGAGTCAGTTTAAATATATATTCCCGACGTTACAGACAAACAGCAATTAGTTCGCCGAACAATATGAATTGTTAGGTGGTGATGGTGTGAAGCTGGGAAGGTAACCGCAGGCTGGCAGAAAGCGCTCGCATTCTACTGCTGGGTTTATGATTATCATCGTTTGAAATACAAGACCAACGGGAGACCAACGCCGGTGCCTACACGGTCTTGCCATGGATGTACTCTTTGCTTTTTATCCCTTGCTCCGCTTCTGTCAATTTCTCCCCATAGGCCAGCACATTTTCGTGACGGGAGTTGGTGAAACTCAAAGCGGGAGATCCCCACTTGCATGGGGCGTAGAAAAATCGGCGCACCCACCCATGTAGACTGCATTTTGTCTCATCCAATCCACTCCAGTGTGAAAAAGTTGGTCGTTGGCGAACAGAAGAGCTGCAATATTATTCTTGCGCTGGATAGGATGACGGATGACAGTGCTGTGAATAATTGACAGTCAGTGCGTGGATAAGAAGAGACGCGCAGAGGGATGAGAGACTGGGGGAGTGACAGACAGTGTCACGTAGAGATCTAGAGACACACAGAGACGAACTGACTGAAACTGGGCTGAAACTAAAGCAGCCGATCAATAACATAACATTACGTCACAACCCGGACCCGCTGGCACAGAAGAGCTTTTTAAGATGCCCCCACTCTTTGATCGAGTGGACAGGTGACTCCTTCCCTAGACCATAGTTTATTCACGCAGGCTACAACCGCAGTTATTCTCCAGGTTCGTTTAGCAATTTCGGAAAAAAACCTAGGCCTACACAAACCGGTTCGGCTCATTCTCATCTGTTTCGTGTTCTTTCCCATATCGAGTTTAGATTTCTCTTTATTTACATAGCTTAAATCGCCTTAATTCTGGACCAGGTTAATGATACTGTAGTTGAATTTTAATTATTTAATATTAAACAGAGGACATACAGGCAGCCTTGAGAAGTTTACTGGCAATATAGTTATTATCTTTGCGTAGGGCATATTTTCATCTTAACGTCGACTCGGTTTCGTACCAAATTCTTGATTCATAGAATTCGGTGTGGAATTAATTTTATTACTCATGGATACGACAAATGTGGGGGTCGGAGTAAAAGTAGCATACCCGGAAAACATGCTAAAATGTAAACGATAGCCGAATCAAGTGAAAGTTGAAAGTTATAACAACAACTGAAACAGAATAAAATAGTAGGTGTACATATGATACAACACATAAATATTTCATGTGTAGCCGAGTGGTTAGCGCGTCTGACTGCGGTGTGAGAGGACCCAGGTTCGAATCACACCGCGGCCGGTTGTGTTTATTGCGACAGCTACTGCGATATACAGCCTTGGGCTGGGCATAGGCTGCGCACCTTTACTGTAGTGCCTAGGTCGACTCAGCCTTCCACCCACCACCCTCCGTGGGACGGTAAAATGAGTATCAGCTTACGAACTGAGTAATAATAGCAATGGCGATGGTGGATATGGATGGTAGCTGCCAATTTTCAGCGGACTCACATATGCAGCCCAAGTCAGTTGGCTTGGTCTGAGGGTTGGCGGCCACCCGCTCAGTATACATTCGTCAAATGAACTGGGTGAACTCTCGCAATGACTTTAGTCATTATGATAGCAGCACCATAAACATTGTCGTGGTTATTATTATTATTATTTAGCGACATGCTTCCGCTGCCGTAGGCCCGCCTATGCAGAAGTTCACTGTATAAGCTTAAAACTATAAAGTGTTTACCTTGTCGATGAAAGCCCGCAACAGAGACGAGCACGAGTTGACTTAGCGTTGCTTCAACGGCTTAATGTCAATGTAGGCCTATAGTCTGCAGTCGCCCACGTGTCTGTCTGTCCTCATTGATTTCCAGAGCGCTCGTGTGTCCTGTTGTGCCAGCTGACACCAGCAGCAGCAGGCGCAGCCGCAGCAGCATTTATTCCTTAACTGCCGCCGCATCCAGTGGACGAGCTTCTGCCGCATGAAATCTTCTGAAGATCGTTGCGTACAAACATAGCAATTTTTGCATAACATTCATTTGGCAATTATTACTGGCTACTGGGTAGCTATACTGCTACTGGACAATCAAAGTGTTTACATACCTGAATTTAAAAAAAATTGTGGAACCCTGCAAATGATATCCTAAGCTGCGCCACAATCACCAATTTTACCTTGATATTAATACCAGTTAAATGACTAGTTTTTTGGCAAAAAGTAAATTTATTAATATTTGTGAAGAATAGCTGATATACAATGTTTTAGTGCTTTTTGACTTCAATAAAGACTTAGATAGCGTTGACTATTGGCTGCTGTTCTCCAAGCATTGACTCTAATGATAGCATTTCTTGTTTTTTTTGCAACACGTTTGCTTGCTGCAATCCATGTGTGTGCGTTGGCAAAATGTATGCTCTATCAATTTTAGTGTTAACAAAGGTGTGCGACAAGGAGGTATACTGTCACCTTTTCTGTTGAGATTTTATAGGGCCTATTCGTCATACTTACCATCACCAGCTTGAATATCGGCTGTAACTTTGCTGACATCAACGTCAGTTTACTGGCGTATGCTGATGACTTATTTTTACTTGATGTGATGGACTGACATGGAGGACACTGCAATGTCTCTCGAGAGCAGTGGAAGTTGCTGTCATCAATATAAACATGACGTTTAACACTAGAAAAACCGTCTGTGTGGTTTTCAATTCTTCTGATGGGTGTAAAATTGTGGCCGTAAAAATTGTTATAAAATTGAGTCTTTCCTTGCGTTTAAGCTTACATTGTGTGATTGTCCATTGCTGTTTGTTAATAAGTTTTAATATTTGGATCATATAATTGAGAATTCGTTTTCTGATAGTGATATTAACAGAGAAATCAAAACGTTGTTTACAAGAACCAATGTATTGTGTAGACGCTTCAAACGATGCTCACTGGCTGTGAAAGTTAGACTTTTTCGTACCTTCTGTGTGTGTTTTTATGATGCTGCCTTATGGACTGATTTTATCATTTGTGCATTTAACAGAATTAGCCTATGCTACTCTAGTCTAAATGTATTAAGTGTTTTTGGGTACTCAAAGTATAGTAGTGTTACAAATATGTTATTTGAGCTTGGACTTCCTAGTTTTAACACCGTGATTCATAACTCTAAAGTAAGTTTGCTAACAGAATGTCAGTCTGTGTCTCTGTGACTATGCTGTTGTGCGATGTGTTTTATCGTTTACCTTGTAGTTGTTACATGTATATCTGTTTCTGTCTGTCTGTGTGCATGCGTTCTTTTATTTTTATTTGTAGGCTTAGTCTATAGACCTTAGTTGTCTGATGCAAATAAAAGAATGAATGAATTATTTACTTTAAAAATGTCACAAACGCAGTTGACTCTTAGCAACTCAACTCAACTCAACTCAACTCAACAGAGAACTACGGACGCAGGTGTCTGACACCTCTAAGTCCGCATCGTAATTATATACTATCATAAACGAAACAATATCACTTGTTGGTAATTACTACAAAACATTGATTAACATATGCAACGGTTTGCTAAAGAGATATTATTTGTTATTTTTCAAATATATTTTGATTGAATATCACAATAATATTCGAGTACTTTGCACAGCCCTACGTGCAAGTGACGTCACTGCTAAAGCCACGCCCACAGTGACCACGCCTACCGGATTTGTTTACATTACGCACAGTCGATGTGTAGGATTTTGTGAGTGTACTGTATGGAATTTTATTACATTCTGAATGTTTAATGTCGTTATCGGTCGAGATTTCCCATTGAAGCGTTCAACAGATTGCATACACATACCTCAGTCGTTGTGATCTGTCGGTAGACATCAGAGCGGACGTCATCGTCCTTCGCCGCGCTAGCTGAAACAGGTGTGCCGTGTCGTTTGGTGCAGTCGTTCGGTAGTTGCAGTTATTCGACGATGTGGCGAACGGTAGCGACAATATTTTGGCTTCTGTGCGTTTTCTGTAGTATATCTTTAGCCGCAAATAATACTACAGATGCTTCGGATGAGCCGAGACCGATTGATAAAGGTCTTGAACCACTGTACGATATGACTTCTACGTTCCTTGACGTCGTTCATCCTAAATCTCGTGGTTACGCACTCAACGATCCTCGCTTTGATGCCGGTAATCGTCCTGATTTGTTCTTAGTTATTTGGAAGTTAATAATAAATTTATAGTGCTGGCAAGGCGTTTCTTAGTATATGAAATTGTGGCCACTCTTAGCAGATGTTTTGCTGTTTGACTTGCTGGAGATTATTATCGCAGATTTGTTGCTGCAAAGAAAGTAGTGTATATTTTATCTTTTTTAGTCACAAGGTAAATACACCACATCTTAAAATGGCCAGCCTGTTATTTCTTGAATAACTCAGTAAAATATTAAACATTTTTTGCAATTGTTGGCACAGTACACAGAATTCTCAAGAAATTTGACACAAGGGATTTTACATTTGTCCACCACACCTGGAAAATTCTGTGTTTCATACCAAAAATAATTGAGATCAGTTGTTTTTGACTTAGTCAAAAACAAATTCTTTGACATCATATAGAATAAATGTGGGGAAAAGATTAATAAAAAAACACTGAAAGTAGTAAGAGTAGCTGTACAGGTAGTACACATTATCTGGCACTTGTATGGTTTCACATGTCCCTGTCATGTAGAGCTGCACAGTTACCAGAGTATTTGATTTGCATCAGACTTGTTCACTTGCTATCTAGGTTTTGTAATAAATTAGTGGGGGTAGGGTCTGGGGGCTTGGCTCCTCCCAGGAAAATAAAACAGTCTGCTTCAATACCTGTGACGAATTGCTGGCAGATCTGCAAGGGATGTGTGTTCATTTTGTGTCGTGTGCAACCTAACATGAGTTGCAGTCTGAAGATATGATAAAACTGTTTGCAACTTGTGCTTCAGTTTTTTCATCAGAAGACTTATCATCAGCTCTTACTGAATTCCAGCATGCTGCAAATGACTGGGAATTTGTAAGTTACTGGTCATATCGACTCATATCAGTGCACATTATTTTTGTACTTATCACTAATGGTACCAGTACCAGAGAACTGATCTGAAGGGAGTGCCTTCTAGACTGTAGGAGTAATGAAAGTATATAAAGTCCAGTGAGTGGATGATTCTCTTGGTTGGTGTCAGGAAGGGCACCCAGCCACACAAAAATTATGCATCAGTCATCTCTCAGGATTCTTATCAACCAGCTGGACTAAGTTTATCCAGAAATTTCCATTAAAGTATAGTGTATATGTGTGTTTTATGTGTGCTGAGTAGTCACAATCAAATTAATTGTCATTAAAATATTTTGAGAAATACTACCTACATTTTTTTATATTATGTAAACTGTTGCCATCAGTTTGGTATTTTAATGCCAGGTACTGTGATCTCAGTGTTTGTAATTGTTAAAACATGCTAGTTGTAGCAACTAAGAAGTGTTTATATACAGTGCAATAAAGTTGAAAGTCACTGTTGCCCGTGTGTGGCAGTGCTTTAGACAGTTGTCTTGAGTTCAGTCAGTCCACTGGCTTGTGGGTGGGGCCTGCAGATGTAATTATCAGTCTGCTTTATGTCACTTCAGGCCTGATGGCCAGTCACTCTGCAATGAGGCTTAAGCGATGAGCAATTGATTTCCATTTACCTCAGTACCAACTCACCAAGGCCATGGAATAAGGCATTTAAAATGAGTTTGTTCTTGCTTATCATTTGCCTCTGTTTTCCTCACAAAGCTGTGCCTTTTATCTTTTTTTGCGTGCATAATCTGTTTTGTGCATAAGAAGAAACCTTCTGTCAGTAAATGAATGAATTTTAAAAATGTATAAAATTAGTTTGTTTACAGAGAACAACAACAACAACCATTTAACGGCCGTTTGTCCGGGACTACCCGGGTAGGCCGGTACCAGAAGAAGCATTCACCCGCTCACACCCATCCTGGTCAACGTACTTCCTTTATCACCTTTCTCCATTTGCAATGGTCCATGGCATCCTCTTTATTCAGCTTACGTG
>Ga0126330_10000352_pt1 | contig 10289 bp, 2 predicted proteins | sample InaspJWI91metaG_FD_97004 | JGI IMG/M metagenome (GOLD analysis project Ga0126330, IMG submission 97004) | Marine gutless worms symbiont microbial communities from Oahu, Hawaii - Inanidrilus sp. 2 OAHU.JWI-91 metaG | ecosystem: Host-associated > Annelida > Digestive system > Unclassified | place...
ACTACAGTTGCCCATCCTATATCATCAGTGTTAATGCAGTAAAAATACAGAATCTGTCCATTGTGTTCGATCATTCATAGTGCATGGGATATGGTGTTGGTATGGCTAAAAATGCTCCAAACACTAGTTAAAAACACCAATGGCAGTAGAAACTGTCGGTGATGATGATGAACAGGTGTAGAACATGTGTATAAACTTCATAGAAACAGCTGGTAAACAATATAAGCAAACATTGCCACTGGTAAATGCTAAATGTTTAAACGATAGTTTTTGTTACCAAGATTTTGTACCAAATATGCTTACAAAGCGTCATTGGCTGGTTCTGTGGTCATCATGCAGGTGTGAATGTTTAAATGGAGACTGCTCAGATTTCTGATGCTGTTGCCTCATCAGTCACACTAGGTCTGATAATGCACTTTATTACTGATATTACTACTTTAACATATATGCTGAGCATCATGTACTATTTTGTCAGTTTGCTGTATCGTTCTCTTGTCAGTGCCTTGCAACTTTGTTACTGAAGCTAGTGTTTGACTTATTGCAGTTTAAAGGTGGGGTTGAACGAATTTCCACTTTTCAAAACAAAGCGCATCAAGGGATACAGTTATGCCTCGGTGATTCTGGAAAATATAAAGAAAACATATTTGTGCTCGTTTAATTGACGATTTTGATGCCGAAAAATATTGCGATCGAAACTGCCGAGAACCAACTTGGCAATGCCGGAAGTCAGCTGTGATGTCACTTGGTCAATACTCATGGCTCTCTGCGGTAGTCAGTAGTCACACTTAATATACAGGCCCCGCCCTCAGCGCCTGCGGGCCGATGAGCACTCGGCATTCCGAGTTCGCTGTTGGAAAATCCCCCCCGCCGGATAGCTGACTGAGCCGAGCGCGTTTTCTTCTGCTAGACTGTGACGTGATTGGCATCGGAGGGAGTGAGCGGAACAGCCGTAAGGCCAGTGCAGCTTAGCTTTGAGGGCGGGGCCTGCATATTAAGGGTGACTACCGCGGAGAGCCATGAGTATCGACCAAAGACCGCAAGTCAGCTTTGACGTCACTAGCACAAAGAATAACTAATGAATAATTGGACAATTTGCAAAACAATAAAAGTTATTATTTTCGAGTTTGATCAAAATTAATTGCTTACTAATGGTAGTAGTGCCCTTATTCAGTAGTCTCCTTTACACTGCCAAATAGAAAAGTTGCCTTTCAACCCCGTCTTTAAATAGTAGTCGCTGAAGTGTGGCAGTTCCATAGCAAACCTTGCTACTTTTTCAGGCATGCTGAATGAACAATTTGTAGCAAACCCAGAGATGTATGATATTTGTAAGGAGGTTGATTTGTTGGCACTGTTGATATTAAGAAAGTGTCACCAGTGACACATTATGTATTTGCGATGTTTAGAGCCAGTACGTGTGAGCAGTAGTAACAACAACTCGGACAAGGAATCTGGTGGTGATGATGCAAGTGCTGCTGCATTAGGCATTGAAGTTGTCAGTCATGCTGGTGCAGCATCACTCAGTGATTCTTCCTGTGATGTACAGTTTGGCAAAGCAGGTGGCATTGTGCAAGGAAGACTAGCACGTGAGCCAGTTGACAGAGCTCGGTATGTTATGATTGATGGTAGCAGTGGAACAATGTTTGCCTGCTCACGCTGTAGCAAACAGTATATTCACCGCAAGTCACTCAACAAACACTGGAATGACAAACACGCTGACGACACTGTTGATAGACATGAATATTTGCAATCCAGAAGCTGTACTGTCTCAGAGCCACATCAGAGTCTGTTTAATATGGCACTGGTTTACCGTCCCTCAGACTGTCAACATGTGGCATTCAGCTGCAGTTCTTCTGCTGTCCATTCACGAGCAGTCTGTTCATCGCATTCTGCTGTGCAGGTCGCTGATTCATGGCTAAAGACCCACAGTAAAGTCTCTAGAAATCAAACACAGTGCAACATTGGACACTCAGCATTGTGGCATTCTTTGGTAGCCATTCACAAAAATGAGGAACCTGATTTCAATTCATTTTGTTATGCTCCAATGCCTGCTCATACTGGTAGCTATAATAGTGGCAAAGCCAACTTCTTAAACAAGATTTTTTGTAATGATGACTGTCAAGTGCTTGATCTCTCAGTAGGCAGTTCTGCTGTACACAAGCTGCCAAATATGCCTGTGCCTGATAAGCCAGTTGATCTCTCCATGAAGTCATTGTGCTTAGAGGATGTTAGTGAAAAAACAGCATTGCCGTTACATGGCATTGTTAGTAAATCTGCTGTAAGTTGCTACAAAGAAATATCAGCAGCAGATACAGAAATACTAAGCAAGCCAAAAATGTCAGGTAACAAGGCATCCAACTTTGGTGGCAACAAGAAGGACAGAAAGTTTGGCCAGTCAGATGCCATTGCTGTGTTGCGTCGTCTGCATTCTGGCGTGCTAACAAATGCAACAAAACAGTCTGATCCAACAGACTGCAGCAGTTGTAATGCTGTTACTGATATTTCTGTTGAACCAAAGTCCAATCATGCGAAAGTTCAACCCACTGGGAAATATTTACAGCTTCCTAATTCTGTGCACTTAATTAAGAATAGTTTGAAAATGCCTGCTCAGGTATCATATGACTTGGCAAGACCAGAAGATACACATGAATACTTTGGTGGAATGTGTCGCGGTGGATATATCCAATGTAAGAAGTGTGATTTCAGTGCCACGAGTATGCTTCTGTTTTCACGACATGTTGCTCGGCATGTGAGGAAACCCAATGTCATGTCAGCAATATGTGACAATGTACAAAACGAGTGTGCTGGTAGTATATGTGAATTGGAAAATAGATTTTTCATGTGGTTGGGATTGCAGCGCACTCCTGTTGCTGATGTGGAGAGTGTAAAGAAATCAAGTGGTGGATGCCGTTGTGCAGCAGTTGACAGTTTGGGTAAGGATGAAAACTCAGAAGACAGAACCGATAAGGCAGTTGTTGGTAACTTTGCCATGCAAGCGGTACGAGCAAATGGGTTTGGGAGCCATTGTGATGATGAATCTAGACTGCAAAGTAAGAACTCTGACAGTGATTCAGTACAACAGAAGCCAGAAGGCGGTTGTCGGCGTGGATTGGGATTAACGACCACTGAGTCAAGAGATGCCGTGGGCAGGTCTTGGAGAAGGAGACGACTTCGTACATGTGAACGTTGTGGTTATGTTACCGACAACGTTACGACGCTGAAACGGCACGAGGTGAAGCACGGCGCTGTAGGTATGTACCGATGCAAGTTGTGCGACTATACAGTTAATCAGCAGCACATCCTTGAATACCATACACGTAATGTGCACGGGCTGGGGAAGCAAACTGGTCAAGCACAGCTAGCATTGTTTAGGATCACTAAGAAGCTTACACCGCCTGCTAACAGCGTTTTCGATGAACGGTTTGGTAGAACTGCAACCTCATTGATTGGAGATGGTCGTCTGGCAGCCTTGAGTAAAAACTTATCTGACTCAGTAAATACTGGTGGCAGTGCTGTTGGAGGCTCTGATGTATTTGCCTGCAGTTCTGAGGTTGCAAAAGTGTGTGATATTCACTGTGCTGTAAGTACATGCAGTATGCAAAAGGTCATGGTTAAGAATGTATTTGCATCAGTTACACTAGCGCGTCGTCATCTGCTCGATGCATTTGGCCTGCAGGTAGGCCATGGTGTGTGTGTTCGCTGTGGTTTTCGCAGTCTTAACACAGTGAAAATGAAGTGGCATATGCTTCTTCATCCACATGACCGGCACACCTGCTCGCAGTGTTCACACACTTCACTGACAGCTCGGCTTCTCCTGAAACACATGAGACAGCAACATACAGATTGTAAAGCTGGAAATCTTGCACTGAAGTGTCCTGAATGCCCCTTCCTTGCAGCATCTGCTAATCGACTGCAGCGTCATAATCAGTTCCATGGTGCTAACCTTCGGCACGTGTGCGGTAAATGTTCATACAGTGCTGACCGTGCTAATCTGATAGCTCAGCATCGTCGTTTGCATGTTTCTTCCTTGACGGCTGTGCAGAAGCAACGTTGGTTGCACTGTCGTAAATGTCCGTTCAGAACCGTCAACAAGGGTAGTCTGCTGAGTCATGAACGAGGACACTCAGCTGCAAACTGTCGATACATGTGCAGTTTGTGCAGTTTTGGCACTGATGTTGCAAATGTTGCGTTTCATCACCAGCACTTGCATTAATGCGTTGAATAATACAGATGAGTTAATGCACTACACGTAGGTACTCAAACATAGGCAGAACACTGCTGTAGGGCTGCCTGTCCTTCAGAGCTTTTTTGACCAGAACTGGAATATCTACATGTCTGTAAAAAGTTATTTTCTGTTTGTGAAAGACACTGAATAACAGTTGACTTTACTGTCATGCCAAAATACACATGTATATGTGGAAGAAGATTTTTAATACTCAGACTCATGCTAGTTATATATTTAGAGTAAGATTTGCTTCAGTAACTTAATGTGTCGTCAGTAGACAGCTGAAAGGAAAGTGAGTCATTTTATAAGCAAGTGTAGTTGTGCTGCTTTACGACTAAGTCTAAGGGACCTACATTTACGTTGATAATTAAGAGCTGGTAAATGAGGACCTTTTTACTTTCTAAGGTGTGATATAACATAATCTCTGCTGGAAAAGACAAATGTGTTTTTGTTGAAAGCACCGTAAAACCAACCAAGCCTGAGCGTTTCCACGGTGATCTGTCATGTTATGCGCGACGTTTGGTTCTGCTCACTGTCACTGTATATCTTGTCTTGTCTTTTAACCGTCCTTGCTCTGAGGGTTGGCTGCTTCATGGACGATCCTCCACCATCTTGATCTGTCTTCAGCTGATCGCAGCAATAGATCTGCCTTCAAACCAGTTCATTTTGTGTATGTTACCCTCCCATCGTGTTCTTGGCTTCTTGATGCCAGTGACCCAAAGTTGTGAATTGTATTATTTCTTTCTCCAAACAGCATCCCTGTTTCCTCAATATATGTATCCACAGTAAGAAATCTTTCTTTTCTTGATTCATTCGAACAGAAGTGATTCATTCCATTTTTTTCTAAAACCCAAGCACTTGATTTTCTTTCAGTCTAAGACACGTAGCAGTTACCTGTGTGATTTCATTTGAAATGCATTAATTCAGTCTTTACCAGAACGTTTTAATGTCCATCCTTCAGAGCCATATGTAGCCACCAGCCAAACTAATGACTATTTTTGTCTTTATTTGACTTGACTTTATTTGATGTGACTTTTCCACAGTCTTCAGTCCATGAACTACTACTACTACACCCGTTTAATAGCCTCTTTTCCAGGACATTCTGGGTAAGCCGGTACCAGAAAGGAAAAACCAGTCTGATTTAATTGAGGCAAGGGATGATGGGGTTTTGGGATGCAGTGGTATCAGCTGGACAATATGCATACAATCTGCACCTTGATGCAGACATGTAACCACATCATCATCATCACCTCATCACTCAATTTTATCATGTCAGATGCTTTCAACCAGCAGTGTCAAAGCACTGAAGGCAATGTGAGCCCATGAACTTTGGACAATTTCGCTTTAAATCTTTAGTGCTCTCAGCCTCTTTTGTGATCAGTGATCTGAGATAAATGAAGGTAGCTGCCTGTTCTATGGGCTGTCTCTATACCATGTTTCCTGAGTAATTTTGAGTTGTTACTATATAAGTTTTGTAAATGTCATTATGGTTTGTACACTTGATAAATGCTTATTTTGAATGCATTTAGGCTTTTTAGTATTTTGTGATTATTTTTCATTAAAAATTTTCTGCGATGTTATTTAGATGTTGCAGTAATATTCATTTGCTGTAATTGCATTTATTCAAAATGTCTACTTTTTACCGCGCGATGCTATGCATCCGCAGTACTATCCATGGGCCTGTGTCCGTCTGTGTCTGTCCGTTTGTCACTAGTCAGTGTTCTGTCGAAACGGATGAACCAATCGAGCTGGGTTTTGGCATGTGAGCTTCCTTCCACCCGTCCTACACTGTGTTAAACGGAAATTCGGTTATCTCCAAAAATAAGGGCACTTCCCTCTGGAACTTTGTCCTAAACTCCGGACGTTGAAAATTTCGCCACAGCATATCAGTCGTCAAAACGTGTTATCAACTTAGCTCGAGAAAGGTGGACGCTCAGAGCGTGATAAACTGGGCCGTCATTGGTCAACTAAGTCGATAATACCTCCAAGCCCCGACGCTCGACCACTATAGTTTATCGCATAGATCGTCAAGCGCTGTCTACAGCACGATTTTGTCACACTGGTCAATTAGCGATCAGGACTTGTTGCAAAGTAGTTTCTGTACTGTTGCATGGCTGTTGGCAAGATTTCAACTGATACGACGCTTCGCACGGTCCCTCGGCGATAGCTGAGCTTCTTGTTGTGTCCCATGATGAAGGTGAAATTTGGCATAGCAGAGCAGACTGTACCTATTGCAGTGGTAGGTGTAGCTTTTGATATATTTTGTGTTATGTTGTAAGTTGGGCATGAACCATAAAAACCATACGTTTTCAGATCATATCAATGCAAGTGTTCAACGTAAAATGAAATGGATTTCACCAAAAGGCCCTCTAAGACTTCTTAAGAACAAAGACTGGGCTGCATTTTTAATGCAAATTATCGGAGACTTATTCCTCGAAATATGTTACTTCTGATGGTTACTATGCCCCCAATAGGGGAGCGTAGTATTGTGATAACCGTATTTGCCTGTCTGTGTGTTTGTCTGTCCATGAGCATATCTGTGGAAGCACACATCCGATCTTTACTAAATTTTTATACGTGTTACCTATGGTGGTGGCTCGGTCTTCTTTTGGCAGCATTGCGATATGTTGTGTACTTTCAGTTTTATGGATGATGTCATAAGCCAAGGCAGCTGAACGTGGTTGCCTAGCTGAGGGAAGCACAGCCCATAGGCAGCCTTGGACTTGGCTATAAACAGCATGTTGCAGGCCAGCGAAATCACAGGCCTACTGTTTGGGTACCTCAGTCTGGGCCTACAAGGCCACAGTGGGCGTTGTTGAATATTCATGACATCATGTTTGCACATATTGTCTTAGCATGTATGGCGACTCGAAAACGACGTACTTCAAATAACACTCCAGGTGGCAGCACCAGGAGCAGTCTACAGTCTATGACTGCCTTGTTTCAGTTGGTTGTTTTTCCGTATAAATATGATGCAAATTTCATCATACTTTCACTGTTATTAACATAAATGATTTCTGTGTAAACCTGCTGAAGCATTTCCGACCATGTGTTAACTATATTGTCAACTTACATTGTTAAGTTAGTCACATGTGAATTATTTGATGTTATCCTGTATTATTTTTCTCGGGTAAGGTGACAACACAGTAAAGTTGTGGGAAAGTTTTTAAACAGATTTGCGTCCTGATCACAACAGTTAAAGATTACTAAAATTGACTAATTTTATACATAGTTTTCACGAAAATATTGTCATATTACTGTCTGAAATGGCATTTTTGGTATAATAACGAAGAGTTACTTTTTTTAGAAAAGAGTATTTAGCAACTACATGAAACTGCAAACTGTTCTGTATTCATGGGATATTTTGGTGAAATCCATTTAGTTTTTCTTCAATGGTTACATCTATATAATATAGATCTGTTGGAAAATGTGCATTTTCTGGCCCTGTGATAGCTCAAGTGCCATTTTCAGATTCACATAATATGCATCTGTTTGTATAATATCTGTGTAGTTTCTGATGTACTAGTATTGGTTGTACTGCTTGGTTGTATGTTGTGTCTGACGATGTCAGCTGCATGTTGAACTTTGCTGTGAACGTTGTTCTTTGTTTTGTGTTTCTTTATACTCGATTAACTGGTGCATTCAGTTGCCAGAAAATTCAGCTGTATGTTGAGAACTAGTTCCTTCATTGGTGCAATATATATAGTAATGTTTGTGTATAACATTTGTAGTTTTGTATAATGTGGTAAAACTGTATGTTCAGCCTTATATTTATTACCAACATTGAGAATTATTAGTATTTTGCTACGCCTCTAGAGTATACATGTATATTGTCATTTGTGCTGTTTAAGACAAAAACTGCATTTAACTGCTTAACTGCTAAGTCATATGAATGGTGCTTGGTGTTGATAACCATACATTTTGGTACATGGCTAATTGGCTATTTATGTTTGTTGATGTTGTTCTTTGCTGAGTTTTTCCATGATATGTTACTGCGTGGCTTGTTAACAAGGACTTTGTTAGTCATGATTCTAAAAATACATGCAAACACAGTAACCGTGTAATTTGTTTTTGTTTGGCTATAACTGAGTTGCACATAATGCACCATGTCCAGAATAAAAGGTCTTTGCCAAACATCAACTGATGTCCATATCATGTCATTGCCAGACTTCGTGGTGAGTCAGTAGTAAACTGATAATTAAGCATCACATCTGTCATTAATAAACAAGTGGCTACACTATTGTGAAATGTTTGTGCACAATATCTTTAAGAATAAAGTGAACTGCAATGCAGGACTCGCATCATTTGAAGCATTTGCTAAAATATTTGACCACTGAAAAATGGTATGATTTGGTCCACTGCCACATTGAAAAACCACAGAATGACGACTGAAAACACTTATAGGATAAGCCAGTAAGTCCAAGTGGTTGACAGTAGGGATGGCGCCTACACCAGTTTGATACTGACGTTACCGAAGCAAATCTTACTGGACCACCCTTTATTGTGCAACCAATGTTGGGCAGCTAAGCCAATTATCCACAATTGGTTTTAAGTTGTAGAAAACACAGCAGTAAATTTGTCACTAACTACACGTAGTCAAAAAAAGATCCAACCACAGCTTGATCGTGGCATTACAGTACTGTGATTTATTAATAACAACGCATGGTCTTCTGACGTTAATACTTCACAGGGTAGTGTAATAATATAATAATAATAGCCATGACAACGTTTATGGTGCTGTCATCATGACCAAAGTCATTGCAAGAGTTCACCCGGTTCATCTGATGAATGTAGACTGAGCGCCGGGTGGCCGCTAACCCTCAGACAAAGCCAGTCAACTTGGGCTGTGAGTCCGCCGAAAATTGGCAGCTATCAGCCACCATCGCCATTGTTATTATTACTCAGCCCGTAGGCTGATACTCATTTTACCGTCCCACGAAGGGTGGAAGGCTGAGTCGACCTAAGCACTGCAGTAAAGACTGTATTACGCAGCAGCTGTCACGATAAACACAACTGTCAGCGGCGTGATTCGAACCTGGGTCTTCGCACACCGCAGTCAGACGCGCTAACCACTCGGCTACTGAGACCTGCAATATGTCTGATATGTGGTTTGATATTTCATTATCACTATTCGAAATTTACTGCCGAGTCTTGCTGTGAAAGAATTCTGATAACCGGTCAGTGGCTATAGACAACAGTGGCATCTTTTTCTGGACACTGTGTTTTGCATCTAACAGTAACTGATCCCCAGTACTCATATGTTGTGATATCAAAGAAATATTGTACTTGCATTCATTAGAATAAATCAAGAGTTAAATTCAAAAACAATAACTTACACTGCTTAACGATAAAATCACCAGTGATGATCACAGCACATAATAATGAATGACAATTAATTGCTTCACATTTAACTTATCACAGAACTGCATAAATTAGCATCGACATGGTCTCCAAAATAGCAAGAATACCGAGAAATTTCTGGAAACCAAGGTCCAAAGTAAGGTGTGATGGCACCAATTACGAATTTTTAGCCTGCATTGCGCGCACAGCAATTATAGACATTGTGACATAGTGTACTGGTCATAACCGTGAGCCCTGCAAGAAAGAACCGACAGAGATGCAGACAAGTCACATGGACCCAACTAACCATGTATTAGACTGGGATTGTGGGGTTCACGATGGCGCCAGCTGGCGAATACGACGGAATTATCTGTGCAGCGACGGCGACGCAGGCTGTTGCTACCATAACCATAGCAAAAAACCCAACATACAGGGTGGTCCAGAAACCCCCCCCCCGCAATTTTCAATTCACCATACTGATGAAAACATTGTTAAGATTTCACTGAAATGTTCTAAGAGTTTTTGAGAATAAAGAATAGGTTGCAGATTCCATGCAGTTGATAAAATTTTTTACAACTTAGATCAACAACAACGACCGTTTAATGGCCTTTGATCCGGGACAACCCGGGTAGGCCGGTACCAGAAGGAACATTCACCCACTTACACCCATCCGGATCATCGTGCTTCCTTTATCATCTTTCTCCATTTGCAACGGTCCATGGCATCC
>Ga0126330_10000353_pt1 | contig 10271 bp, 7 predicted proteins | sample InaspJWI91metaG_FD_97004 | JGI IMG/M metagenome (GOLD analysis project Ga0126330, IMG submission 97004) | Marine gutless worms symbiont microbial communities from Oahu, Hawaii - Inanidrilus sp. 2 OAHU.JWI-91 metaG | ecosystem: Host-associated > Annelida > Digestive system > Unclassified | place...
GCTAAGTCTTACATGGCAGTTTGCTTCAATTACTTCTTGAGCATGGCAACTTTTTGAACATGGATATTTCAAAAGGTAGTGTAGCAACATATCTAAGGTGTGATGGAATATTTAAATATGGGTTTGTTGCAAATTTACCACTGAGTAAGCCAGTGAAAGAATGTGAAAATCGGTTAACATTTGGGGAAATTATGGGCAAGAGTTTAGTGTCTTGTTTTTGACTCATGGTGTAGTAGTATTAATGTCTTATAGTCAGTTATATTTGCCAGCTAGCTCTAATGTGCACCCTCCATTTAATGCATGGTTCCCTGGGCCCACTCAAGTCTGTTCCTGTAATGATATCTTAGTTGGTTCAGTCACTTTTGCAGGGCTCACTTGTGTGCCCCATTCACACAGATACACAGACCATTGAATGTGTAGCAATGGGCTGCATCTATGCAATGAATGTGGTGTGGCCTAAAGCCAATTACAGCAGGAATTCTTGTCTAAATGTTAATCTGTTTATATTGTCCTGATTTATGATAAAAGAAAAATGCCATTTAATTAATAGTAGCCTGTTCTTAGTAAAATTAGATTAATAGTATAATTAATGACAGTCCACATAACAAACTTGCTACTGTTATTATGCATCATTACAGCAGTCCGTGCTGATGATTGCACTGAGCAGCCCACAGTGACCATTGTGAAATTTATGTATGTAGCTTATCTGTGGGATGTGTTGGAGTTCGAATCCAAATAGACACACATCGATATGTAGCTATTCAATAATTTCAGTGTTTACTTTTGTGAACAATGTGACGGTGAATATATTAAGAAATAATGAGCTAGACTGGCACGAAACCCAGTGTTGTGTGGACTGTCTTTTTCCACTTAACTTAGCTTAACAGAACAAGCTGTGATCACATGGCACATCTGCATCCGAATCTGACAGATTTGAAACACAAAATCCGAATCCGATGGAAGCGGATTTCAGCTTGCTCCATCACATCCCTGTTTATTTTATTGTGACCCGTCGTATTATATGTTTGTGATATTTGTGCACTGCAGATGCTGATGCTGGTGAGTTGGTGGACACAATGTTGCAACCAATCATTCAGATGTTGGGCAGTTGCAAGGTGTCTGTGTACGGTCGTGATAACATCATGGAGTTGCTCATAAAGTTTGTGACACGCAAGGATGGTGTTGGATGGTCGAGGAAGTTTATTGACGCACAAGGTTTTATCTCAGTATAGCAGTTACAATGACCATTTTATGGCCATCATACAGGTTAACTTATGCTAGCCTACACTGCATTCAAGATTTTGTTGGAGCAAAATTTTACTGCCCACATGCTGTTACTGACAGGTCTGCTAGCACATTCTGATTATGGGTGTTTTGTTGCTGAATGATGTTACCAATGTTGTCTGTGTTACATGCACCATCTCCTTCAACATTAGTGGTGGCACGCAAGACTTTTATAACTCACGGCATATTTCTCGCTTAAAATGTCACCTTTACTTTAGTACTGTATTTATTACAAGGCTGCCCATGGCGATGGACCCGATGAAACTTGATGTGCTACCTTGCAATCACAGATTGTCAGTGGTGTCAGCATTAGGCATGCCTATAACTTTTCACAGGCAGTATCAGGGTAACAGCATGGTCAAACTTTTGGCACAGTGCCGAGCTTTGCTCCGTACTGTTAAGTAACTGTTACTTTGGATTTGACCAGGTATTGTTGTATTACTCAGTGGTTAAAGCAGTGCTATGATACTGTGGGTTGGACAACAGTGAGGGGGTTTTTTCTGGTACCAGATAGCCTGGGTCATCCTGGATAAAGGTCTGTTATACTGGTTGGTGTTGCTTTTAGTTCTTGTAAACAAGATATGCTACTTTTTCGTTAATGACTACTTTCATTTTCATTAACTGAAATAATGCTGACCAGCACACTTATGAATTTTGTTTTGTCAGGTATACAGCAGTTATTGACTGTTGCGGGCACAATTCCAGAACATAAGACAATTCCCGTTAGCCAAAACAGTCGCATGCATGTATCCCTTTGTCTTTCGAAGATTCATGAAGATCTCATCAGTGATCAGGAGAGAAATCTCTTCTTACAAGTCACAAATTCTTTTTTTGAGTATGTAAAAAATTTCTGTGTTATATCAGTCAACCATTCATTAGTGTATTGTGATGACATTGTTATTTATTTTTTTGTGTCATATGGGTCTGCTGCATTTGTTTAGCTTTTCCTATAGTCGTGCTGACTTTGACTCTCACCCTTTTAGAGTACCAGGATTAAGAATTGTGCGAGAAGTGACCCAAATGTTGTTGAATTTTAGGAGTTAGGAAAAGCATCTGGCATACGTCAGAATCATCTTTCAAAAAAGTGAAATTGAACCTAGGCAGTCTGGACTTGTTAGTTTTCATTACCATGAAAGTATATGTTGCACATGTGGTACTAACTTATGATACATCAAGGACCACATTGGTGAAGTCCTTGAATAACTTTCAAGGTTATTTCAAATAGAGATAATGGCACTGAATAGTGTTACCCCAAACTTCGTGTTTGCACTTTTTAAGGCTTTTTATTGCACCAAATGCTGTTGTAAGTTGCTATTGAACTAGTGGCTGTCACTGTTGCAGATGATGGTAAGATTTTTGAGCTGTTATCATTCATTGCCCCTAGAATTAAACTTAGTAGAATTTACAAGTGATATAGAATGCTGTATTTTTTTGTGTAATGTTCAATTTGTACATTTGACTGAACTGTTTGCAGTGACTTACTGCGTGATGACATCATGGAGTCAAAATTAGAAGCAGTAATGGCTCTTGCAGCTCTGCTGCAGGTATTTTGCTTTATTGATTTTGTTGTTAATGCTTCAAGCATCTACTTTATATTTCAAGTTAATTATATGCTACACCGTTTGTAGTTGTTTTGTATTTATTGTCAAAACTGTGATTGTTTTATCTTAATTATACTTATCTCCATTTTAATGGCTGTTTTTCTGGCAAATCTGTGTTAGTAGACTCTTTCAGTTTTGTTCCTGCATTTGTCCCAGAAAAGAATGTTTGGGGGATGTGACACAGATTGTTTTTTTTTGTGGGCCAGATGCTACCCAGCCTACACTGTGAAAGCACTGAAGGAAACACAGAGCCTGACCCAAACCAATGACCTGTCTTCGCCATTTCTTTGTCCACTGGACTCTTGACAGAAGGATCATTGCTCTTTTATGTCAACTCTCTCAGTCCAGTACCATGAACACTGTATGTGATATCTTGCTTGAATGTCTGTTATGTGAAGGGTCCATCACATATTGGTAACAGCATACTGGCTCGTGAAGGTATGCTGGATATGATCATTGCTATGGCAGACTCAGGAAGTGCTATCCATGTGGTGAGTACTGGCGTTCTTATGTGTTGCATTCAGAGTTGCATCATAGTATTTGTCATTCTGCACTGTATGATCTGAGCAGCTACAGTTGTGATCCAGTGGTTAAAGTAATGAACACCAACTAGACAACTTGACTTCAGTTCCTGTCAGGTCACTTGTGAAATGAGGACAGACATCCAACTTTTAGTAGTTGCGTCATTACTTCTAGTTTTATAATAAAAAATAATATACAGCATTTAACGAACAGTGTATCGGTCAAGAAAAGGTCGAATTGCTGACATGATAATGTTATTGTCATACAGCAAGTCACTGTAAACACAACACAAATATGCATTAATCAGACATAAAATCATTTTATTGTGTGATACTGTCATTTTTAATAGTATTGTCAGTTTTGATGCTGAATGCTGTTTGCTAGTCCTGAAAATTATATCAGGTAGCCTACATTTGTTTGTTGCAGTTGACACTAGTGCATACAGTATTAGTGCAAAATAATACAGCACGAGTATTTTTGTGTTGCAAACTGTAAGACTGAGATCAAGTTGCCAGTGTGCTTTCATGAGAATTAGTATGGTGATGTTTTGATGTAGACTTCACTTTACGTCTGTGCTTATATATTATTTCAAACTGTGCAATCTATGTGCCTTTTAGAAATGTGCAGTTGAGGCACTTGTGTACTCTGCTTCAAAGAAGGAGAAATGTGCTGGAGTTATACAGCAGGCAACACCAATATTGAAGCAGCTCTACCAGTCCCAGAATGACAGTATTAAAGTCCGCGCTCTTGTAGTGAGTCTGCTTTGGATTTGTCTGCGGTTTTAATAACTTGAACCAAAAATGTTACTAGTTTTAATAATAAATGACTGATCAGCAGTTTTCAGTGGCAATAAGTGGTCAGTTTGGCAGTTAAGTCGCTAGCTATTAAATCAATTATTAATCTAATTAGTTGCATTTTTCAAGAATTTGTATTTTTCACATTTTGTTTCGCAGTTTTTAGCCGGATTTATGCAGTGTTTTTTTTTTATATTTCTGACATATACAAGCAAACATATTGACTGCTAGGGTCTGTGCAAGTTGGGTTCCTATGGTGGCAGTGATGCTAGTGTGAAGACGTTTGCTGATGGCTCCAATCAAACTTTGGCAAAAGCCTGCCGACGGTATGTTCTCTGGTGTTTGTTCAGTATGTTTAACCTGATCTCTGCAGTTTATAACTGCACGCTTATATATCTGCTGTAACTGATTCTGCCTGTGAGGCAGTGGCGTCTGTGCATTAATAACATTTAGAGACATTCCTGGACTGTTAATTTTTGTGAATAACAGATATTATAAGTATTCAATTTGAATAAGTGATGAGTTGTGATAGCTTCAAATTTCCTGAAGTCCATTGAGCATGAAGTTAACGTTCATGTGGCCCTTTGTGGACAATGAATGCCTACCCCCTGACATATAGTAACTATGGAAAACTAACCAGATTAAAGAAAAATCAAATGTATGTGTATGTTTTTGCATTTGTTATTGTTTTATCTGTACAGTTTTCTGTGCAACCCAGCAAAAGATGTTGATCTGCGGAAGTGGGCTGCTGAAGGACTTGCCTACCTCACATTGGATGCTGATGTTAAAGAAGATTTGGTTGAGGACACTGATTCATTGAGGTCTATTGTGGACCTTTCCAAGGTTCTGAACAGTTTGTTTTCAGTATTTTTGTGACATAATAAACAAGTCTGTGTTCAGCCTCCTGCATTGGCTGTCAGTGTGACGCTGGCCACATTTGCTGCTGTGCTGCTGTGCTGTTGCTGATGAGTGCCGGTGCCTGTTGCACGGCACCTGCAGTTGTTGATCAATATCTCCTGCCCTCAGGGAACTCAGCAGCAAATTTGCTGCAGATCGCGGGTGCCATGAGTGAATGGGACAGGCATATAGACCCACAGGCAGATGCTTGACCGTTATTATATTGACCCTGCTCTGCATACTATGTGGGCAGCATCAGTAAATATCACAGAACAAGAAAGACAGCCTCAGATTATTATTATGAGCACTTTGATTCTCAGTCTGTCTTTTATCACTTCTGCTGTTGTTGCTATAAATACAGGACTGGACAGTGCATGGTATTGTTTTACTGTATATTACATTATTTGATTTGACAGTATACAACTTAGAATTTTTTTTCTAGATTCATATAACATATGTTTGTTGTGTGCCATCTTTTATCTGCAGTGGAATTAAGAATGCATATTTAGTCTATAGTTGAAGAATTTGTTACTTAAGCATTTCATTTATTGTGATTACAGTGATGTAACATAAATTTTGTACATGTATTTTGTAGATCAGAGACAAAGCCACACTTTATCCAGTTGCCCAGATTTTTGTAAATCTAGCAAACTGCTACGAGAAGAAAGAAATTGAACCAGAGTTACTGGAACTTGCAAAATTCTCAAAGCAGCATGTTCCCGAAGAACACGAAAAAGTGACAGCCTTGTGTTATTTCATTACAGAAGCATTTCTTACATAATTATTGTGTTATAATTTTAGATTCTCTGCAGCATAGACGTAATTTACAAAATTTGTTTTTTGGTAACCATATCAGGGTTTCAAACCAATGCTACAAAATATGCATATATTCTGACAGGATAAAGAGCCATACATAAGCCAGAGAATAGAGAAGCTGGTCAAAACGGGTGTTATCAATGCTCTGGTTGCTTTTGGAAAGTCTGACAGTGAGAACAGCAATGAACTATTAGCAAGGTACTTGGAACTTTTTCACTATTAAGTACAAGAAGCTCAGCTAACGTAGATAGATGTCACAGCATTCTGTATAATTTGAGAATTGTATCAGTTAATTCTTAGTGTATTGTGACTGACGACAGTGTATGAATCTCATTGCGTCTATGACAGCGATGTTCCGCTGCTATAAATTCAGTTAAACATGTAAGTAATTATTGTCAACAAACTGGTGTAGTAGTCTTTCATCGATTTTTTCAGTATACTTGCATTTGATTACGGAATGATATATTAAACCTGCAGTTATATTCAGATTAAAACACAAATGAATAATGCTGTAGGGTGTATTTGGCTGTGGCGACCAGTGCAGACAATCGTGGCTTGATGGTTCAACAAGGATGTGTCAAGGTTCAGTTACAGTGACACAGATAATTTCCAGTGATATGTTTTTGTATTTGTTATTAAGTGATATTTATTTATTTTCTGTTGATTTAAGTTCAGTGATTTGTGCATAAATTTTGTATATGTATACATGTATGAGGCACTAAATGTCATGTATAAATGCTTTCTGTGAGAGGGAGGCAGATAGTATTGTGATGTAAAAATAAAACAGTTTCAGTCATTATTGGCACTGCCTTCATGGTATGCGGAGCAGGGTCTATACATCTGTCTGTCCGTCCGTCCATCCGTCTGTCCTAGCGTGGGCCACATCAGCAAACTCTGTTGCTGCAGCCGATGGCAGGAGAGGTTGATCGATTGATGCATGGCACACAGCAGCAAGGTGTGCGGTGGGCGAATATTGGTAGTGCTGCATTGGCCCTATACATAGTAGCTAAACACGAGACTTGTTTCCACTTCTCTGGTTTCTTTGTAAAACTGCATTTTCCGTTATATAATTTAAAGTTACTGTTTATTGCTAGTATTCAATAAAATTGGTATTTCCAGTTGACATATGTCTTTTTTGAAGGAATTTTGCAGCGTTACTTTACAGTATTCACTACGAGTATTTCTTCTGGTGCATTTTGTTGATGTGCAGTAAATAAAATGTGTATATTTAACTGCTTGTTGCAGCCATTGATTCTGCTGGCCAATGAAGGCACTGATGCTGGTCGTATTGTAGCAGCTCATACTCTTGCAAAGATTGCTATCACACAGAATCCAGAAATTGCTTTTCCTGGCCAGCGAGTATGTTCATCACAATACATTGATTACCTAAGTTGAGAAAATTACTCAACATTCAGCAATTAATTTTTTCAGCATTTTAGTTTTATGACAAGTTGCTAAATACTTATAAATAATTATTTTTAATAATTATATTTGCTGTTCTTGTTGTCATTTGCTATTTTGTTTGGTCTTCAGTTATTTTCAAATACTTAAACTTACTGATCTTACATTGTAACTTGTACATTATGTTTTAGGCATGCGAAGTTGTTAGACCATTGATCCAGCTTCTTGGTATTGACAGGACAGCCATTCAGAATTTTGAGGCTTTGATGGCCCTGACCAATCTTGCTGCTATGAGTGAAACTGTCAGGTACCTTGAGCTGTTATGTGCTTTCGTCATTGAAGAAGCCATAGTCAGCCACCACAGAAGTAGCTGAGTTCTTATTATATGCATATATGAAAGTGTTTTGCTTAATAATGGCTTATGTTTGCTAACAAAACATGCAGTTGTCAACTAGATAATCTGTTATCCTCGTGCAACACATCTTTGCTGTTGGCACTGTACACTACTGAATTTATGACAGTTCTTCATATCTTAATATATCATTAGTGCACTGACTTAATAGTATTAGTGTTTGCTAACTGTAGGAATCGAATAATAAAGGAGAAAGGGATGAGCCAGATTGAGCATTATTGCTTTGAAGAGCACGAAGAAATTCGTCGAGCGGCAGTGGAATGTCTCTGTAACATGGTCGTTGATGAGGAGGTGCGTAGCTGTATTCAGCAAACCGTTAAATTACTGCATGATATTTTATTGTTAGGTCGTCACCTTTTCATTAAAGACACAGTTGGTCACCACACACACACACACACATACACACACACACACAACCGTTTAACGGCCTTTGGTCCGGGACAACCTGGGTAGGCCGGTACCAGAAGAAACACTCACCCACTCACACCCATCCTGATCATCCGACATTTTTTATCATCTTCCTCCATTTACAACGATCAATGGCATCCACTTTGTTCATTTTACGTGTTTGACAGTCCTCTCGTATAACCTCTCTCCAGGTCCTCTTTGGTCTTCCTCTTGGTCTTGGACCCTCAACTTCACACTCCATACATTTCTTCACCCAATCATCATCTTCTTTTCGCAGCACATGCCAGAAAGAGTGAGTGTGATAATTACCGGCAACGGCTCGTTCGATCTCGTCAATGCTGGACACAGGCGAATGACAGTCTCTGTCATTAAGATCCTCCGAGTCGGCGCCACGACCCAGCGAGTAGCCACCGAGCTCCGACAGCCCCGAGTAGTCACCACAGCAGGCTCCTGGCAGGCCGTTCAGCTCTGATGTGGGCGATTCCGAGCCATCGTAAACACCCAACTCGGCCGCCCTGCGTCACAGCGTCAAATAACGCAAGCTGACGAGAGTCGCTACTATCCGACGGCCAGGTTTCGATCTCTAACCGTTATCCTGTTGTAATTTTTAGGCTGCATCGCTATGCAGAGCATAAGATCCGGTCTGTTATGACAGATTTAGCATGGCCTATGTGTTTTTGGTTATAACCGTGAGACAAAAAATGTAGCAGAAACAACCAAGATGTCATTTGGGGTATGGACTCTGATGGGATGGAGGTACAGTGTACTATTAGGTGGGGGCTTGGACTGCTCCAGGTAAGGGGGCAATTTTGGGCAATATCTGACCCACTGTAAAGTATAGGGTAATCCAGCATACGGTCGATATTGTCAACTGTACTCAGCAGGTGGCAGCAGTGAAGCGACCTTTTGGTGTGAGTGCTTGTGGCAACTTGTTATTGTAAAGTTTCGATCTCCCTCGTCACAGATGGTCTCCGATGAACCGTTTCCGGACAGGTCAAGGCCCCTGTCGTGCTAACTTGTACAGATGAGGTCTTGCCCAATCACCTTCATGTGATTGTGGCCAGCGACAGACCATGAACCACATTGTCGACACGTGCTAATTAACAAAATCTGAAGGTGGACTGAATCTACTCCACGAAGTGGATGATGACGCAGTCATATGGCTGGAATCTACAGCGACTGCGGCACTCGCGAAATAACAAATAACAAACTTGCAGAGTCAAAAATGCAAGAGTATCAATAACAGTACAAATGCAGCCCTAACTACTGCTACTGCAGCTCAGTGACATAAGCAGACCTCCTGGCATCAATGGAGATGAGCTGTTCATCAGCCAGGCTTGGCAGTGACGACTGCATCGCTCGGTCCATCATCGTCTCGATCATACCCGGCGGAGCTGGCGGCGGCGGTGATGCAGCCCGGCCGTGTGCCAGACTAGCCTCGCCGTCGCTGTATGGGACGCGCCGGTCCGAGACAAAACCGCTCGGTGTGGCGTGGTACTGAGGAGGCGTGGGGGATACACACGGCTCCGGCTCACTGGCTGCCCGCGGAGAGTACGACCGGATCTAGCCACACACAACACACAAATTCGCAACAGCTCGTCGACTGCCGCTTTTAAGAGAAGCCCTATTTTTCCTGTGCCTTCCCTTAGACCCGTGACTTGCCATCGTTCCACCCTAGCGCCTCAGATTCGGCCCTCAGGCTGACCACGCACGCGTTATTAATGCTTTTTGTTGTATCGTACTGTAATTGTAGCTGGACCATATGCAAACAATCTGCACCTCACTCCAGACAGATAACCACGACACCCCATCACTCAATTTCTACAGGCCGGATGCTCTTCCTGACTCCCAACCAACAGTGTCAAAGCACTGGAGGATGGTGCAAGGTTGCCAAAGAGAAGCCGGGAGTTGATTCCAGACACAAGATATTGCAGAAAAACGACCGATCCGTTATTTGTAGAGAAGATGACGCTGATGCCTTCAGTGCCTTGACGCTGTTGGTTGGGCGGCAGGAAGGGCATCCGGCCTGCAAAAAAACTGAGTGGTGGGGTGCTGGTGTGGTTATCTGTCAGGAGCTGCATATGGCCCAACTGATGCCACTGCCACTCACTGTCTCTTCCTTCAGTAAAATCCCGA
>Ga0126330_10000355_pt1 | contig 10259 bp, 7 predicted proteins | sample InaspJWI91metaG_FD_97004 | JGI IMG/M metagenome (GOLD analysis project Ga0126330, IMG submission 97004) | Marine gutless worms symbiont microbial communities from Oahu, Hawaii - Inanidrilus sp. 2 OAHU.JWI-91 metaG | ecosystem: Host-associated > Annelida > Digestive system > Unclassified | place...
TGCCCTTCCTGCCGCCCAACTGCATGGTTCACGACTGCTTATTTATATATATCGCAGCTGGCCGCCATATCTGGCGGTCGTTCCCCTATCCACCACCTGGGGACGCGGCTGGTAGCCTGCAGAGAGGCCCCAACTGCAGAGAGGCCCCTGAGCTAATGTTAATAATCTGAAGTATATGAATAATACTGTTCAGAATGACTTTTTGGATTTCCCAAGGTACAGTGTCTACATCTGACAGGTGAGGTGGACAATGTGTAAGAGTTTTGTGTCAAATTTTCTCAAGATTTCACATGCCAAAAATCATTAAAATCGGTTAATTTTTTACAGAGTTATTCAACAAATAAAAGGTGGACTTTTTTGGGGGGACACAGTGTACATGCAAATTTATATTATTTATATAATTTTATAAAAATCGTGAAAATTAATCTTGAGGCATCTCGGTATGTAACCAGCCAACTAGGTTAACTCGACCATGCATCCCTCCTGGGTCGCTAAATCTAGTATCAGCTTTGCTGGGGTAAAGGCGGGAATATAACCCCTGCTCGGTGACAGCACTGCATGATCCCATGTGAGTTCCTGTAGTGGTGTGGCGGTGTAGCTGCAAACTGACTATGTCAGTGTTACCTTACTTTACTGGGTGTGTTTTGCGAACATTGTAGGGTGCACGTGGTGTTTGGTCACGTGATTGAGGGCCAGGAGGTCGTGAAAGCCGTGGAAAAACTTCAGGTTGATGAGAATAGTCGGCCTCTGGTGGACGTCAGCATCTCGAGCTGTGGTGAACTGGTCCTCCAAGTCAGACCCAAAGGTATGCCAGCTGTGCCATTCTTGTGTTTTCATCTTTTTCCAGGTAGTGCAGAAACATTAGTTAATCGAGATGGGAAAATAAATTACCGTTTGATAGCGTACCCTCGACAACATTTTTGTGAAAAATTATCCAGATCGGTTTATGTACATCCGAGTTATAGTTTGCCAACTCTGTGTTGGTTTTTGGGACACTGTACTGTTTTACAGCCATTATACAAGACAGCCTGCTCAGCCAGTACCCATAGTTAATTATCAGATGATTTCTGGAGCCAAGTTACTGCCTCGTGCACTTGCTATGGCAACTGGTACATTTGGATTATGGAGCAGATGCTGGAGTTCTCCTCAGCAGTGTTATCAGCACCCATCTCTGTACCAGTACTGCTCAACCACACACACACCTGTTTACCCAGGTGAGCCAGTACCAGAAAGGTAAAACCAATCTGGATTCTGCTGAAGCAAGAGAAGGTAAGTGGCAGTGGCATCAGCTGGGTCATATATGCAAGTCTGCACCTCGCTCCAGGCAGATAACCACGCCAGCACCTCACTACTCAAGTTTTCTACAGGCCGGATGCCCTTCCTGCCGCCCAACCAACAGCGTCAAAGCACTGAAGGCACTACTCAACTAGAACTACTATTACTGCTATTACTACTTTCGTTCACTGGCTGTTTTTGAGTGAATCTGGGTCAGTCTTGGTACCCATTGGGTCCTTCTCCTCCATCCTGTTGGAAACTTGTCTCTTGCACTTGTGTGACTGGCGAATGGTTGGCCGCGCTGTCGAGTGCCTCGACTCAAGATACTTGACAGTGCGGTTAACCATTTTGTCAACACCACAGGGGCAGTACCGGCAATGAAACCTGAAGCCACCACTATAGGTGATCCGCAAGATGGCCACTGGAAAATAACCTTAACGTTTGATGGGCGCAGGTTTTGTATACCGAAATTTAGGCTTTCTACGTTACAGCAGATGACACGTCAATGACGTCATCGGTGATTTCCGACCACGTCCTGCTTCGGCGTAACCAATTACAGCGAAGCTGCTTCGCTGTGATTGGTTAGGCAGGATCGGGCTACCGTTAACTCGGGCAGTCCGCCATCTTGCGATGTAACCTTTTGCCAGTGATCGGTGGCTTCACCGTCTGAGATGGGTTGGTTGGCTAGTAAGGTATCTAGATATTTATCTATTCTGTGTCTATGGTCAACACATGCAGCATGCCCTTGATGTGTTACACAGGCCCTTGAACGAGCGTGTCTCTGTATCTCTTCTATAATGCTGAGCGATATGAAGTCAGACTAAGTGATGATAATGTTGCGTGTCATCTGAGGAAGTCGGAAGTGTTGCGGAGCTTGTTGCTATGATACGTTGTGTTCTACAGCTGTCATTCACATCTCCACATCGCTGGACTTCTCAGTGATTTAACATCGGTCTGATTGTCTGACAGTAGTTCATATCTAAGGAGCAGCCGTGCTTTAGTTATTCAACCCTGTCAGACTGTGGTTCCTTTCTAATTATAGTCTATGCGAGTCAGTTTTGGTCAGCCCGTGTTAGCCATCACATGTAGTTAAGACCTGGAGGATTTGAAGCAGTTTCAATGCCTGCATGCGTTGCTGACAACAGATTATGCTTTTGAGTTGTGGAGAAGATATTTGGATTTTGCTCAGCAGTGTTATCTACACCATTTCCATGCCGTAAAATGATTGTTTGTCTGTACTGAAAGAGAACTTTGTAACAAAATCCAGTGCTAGTGCTGGCTAATATGTTGCCTTGTATAATTGCATAAAATGGTAGTAGCAGTAGCAGTAGTAGTGCTGATGGTCAGAGTTGCATAAAAAGGTAAGGTAGCCCATACTCGATTGCCGAGCGTGGGGTTCCGGAGCTGATCCCGGTTCTTGGCAGTCAGCCTGCAGGTGATGTGAGTCATAAACCCGGCAGTAGGCTGCCATTACTTTCTGCCAGACCTGCAGTTACCCTCGCAACCCTTAAGAGGGCTGCTACCAGTTTTGCTGCTTGGTGAACAGAGGCACAATGTCTGTGAACAGTTTGCCTAAGGCAACGTCGTGGCCGTGATTTGAACCCAGGCCCTACTGCTCCTGAGTCTAGCACGCTAACCACTTGGCTCCCGAGGCACCCAAACTTGCATAGAGATTGGTAACGTAATAAGTCAGACTGAGTGATGAGACGTTGCGTGTCATCTGAGGAAGTGATAAGTGTGATGCGGAGCTTGTTGCTCTGATATGCTGTGTTCTACAGCAGTCATTTACAACGTCTCCACGTAACACAACTTCTTGGTGATTTAACAACTGTCTGATTATTATCTGACAGTAATTTATTCAAACTTTTGCTGCTTTTTAGTAATAGCTGTGTTAGGTGGTGGTATGGAAAATGTGTTGACGTTGTTACACTGTGTAAACACGTGTCATGCGAGTAGGCAACACAAAAAAGGTGTACACGCAAAGTGATGTCAGAGGGGGCAGCACCGATTTCACACCGGTGTATGCACAAACTGATCCACAAGCGGACAACAACAGAACGGGGCAGAGTTAGAGTGATGAGGCAGGGTGAGAGGATCGGGTTTACATGTCTATACAGCCACGCATTTTTCCAGCTGTCGGTATGTTCGACAGCAAAGAGAAAGAAGCGAACTCCGTCAAGCAGCTCGTCGAGTTCGAGCTCGGAGTCCAGGAAAAGTTCATCTGTGTCAAGTGGGGCGTTAAACTCTACTCCAACTCCGTCTGCCACAAGTTCCAGCTCATCATCATCATCATCGTCGTCCAGCAGCTCGAGCTCAGAGAGTGAAGAGGAGGACAAGAAGGCCAGGAAGAAGAAACAGCGAGATAAGAAGAAACGCCGCGTGTCGTCATCGGCTGCTGATGATGCTTCCAGCAAGAAGAAGGGCGAGGAAGACGAGCCGGCCGATGCCAAGTATATAGTGTATTTAATATGTAATATATCATCGCCTTTCCTCCTGCACCTCAGAGTTGGCTTTTTGCTGACTGTTGTGCACATGTTGAACTCTATTTACTTACTTACTTATTTACTATATTTCCTGCTGGATAGCTTATTCGTGTGAAATGTTTCATCATGTTTGTTATCAAGTATTGACTATTCACATTACACATCCAAAATCAGCATTTGACCTGTCAGCCACGGCCTTCATCAGTTCTGTTTCTGATGTCAGTAAGTAATTTTTCTCAGCTCTGCAGCATATTTTACAAATGATCAGTTTTGTTTTACTGTGACAGAAAGAGTGACTTCTGGATCAGTATTTGGTTACATGATAAAAGATTATTCATTTGTTTCTTTTAAATTTAAGTATTTTGACATCTCACTCATTCTATACTCTACATTGCGGCTTATACATTGCTGACACCATTTAATTCTTTGCACAAGAAGTTTATATTCGTATGTTCCTGCTGTGTAGGAAAGAAGAAACATCGCAGTTCTTTTCCACGGTAAGGCCAGAAGAAATTCCCGAGATACCTACCAACAAGTTCCTGTTTCGTGGAAGTCCTCCCAAGAAAGTTGAGGCCGACAGGTAAATATTGTTATGGGTTAAATGTCAACTACTTTAAACCCACACTTAGTCTGTGATCAGAAAATGTACCTGGGGGTATAGTGATATGGGTTGTCATGTTCCAAGTTAACTTATAGCTTAGTACAACAACAGCAACCTGTTTGGCCGCCATTTATCCAGTGTCAAGTGTGAAAATGTGAAAGTAGTAGTGATGTGGAAGTAACAAGCACGTTCATGTTAGCACTGTTAGGGATAATAATTACACACACACCCATTTAACGCCCCTTTTTCCAGGACTACCTGGGTGAGCCGGTACCAGAAAGGTAAAACCAAGCAAGAGACAGCGAGTGGCAGTGGCATCAGCTGGGCCATATGCAAGTCTGCACCTCACTCCAGACAGATAACGCCAGCACCCCACCACTCAAGTTTTATACAGGCCAGATGCCCTTCCTGCCAACAGCGTCAAAGCACTGAAGGCGTATTAGGGATAATAACAAAGAGTTTTGTATAGCGCCATAAGGCTGTAACTTCAGAGGCGCTGGATAGCATTCTTATGAACTTAATGTACAATGTCGATTATTGTATAGAATGGAGACAGTCCTTATGAACATGTTTTTGCAGTTATGATGAAGAAATCAAAAAACAAACAAGATTCGCATGCGGATAACTGAGCCACACCAGAACGAGAACAGTGTCGCAAAGTATCTGTAGACCTTCTGTCACACTGCGGCACAGTTAATGTGCTATTCCTTGCTGTGTTGTGTAAGTGAAGATTGTTCAGTGGGATGGTGTTTTGGTCTATCTGTTTCAGGGTGTCTCAGTAGCCGAGTGGTTAGCGTGCTGTACTCAGGCGCTGAAGGGCCCGGGTTCAAGTCGCAGTCGCGACGTTGTTGGGCAACAGTCTTGGGCAAACTGTTCACACCCATTGTGCCTCTGTTCACCAAGCAGCAAAATTGGTAGCAGCCCTCTTGAGGGTTGCAGGGGTAATTGTGGGCCTGGCGGAAAGTAATGGCAGCCTACAGCCGGGTTTATTTCTTACTTCACCTGCAGGCTGACTGCCAAGAACCGGGATCAGCTCCGGAACCCTATGCTCGGTACTCGAGTGTGGTAGCACACCTTTACCTTTTTTATTTCAGTGGCGTGAAGACTCCTCCGGTGCTGGAGCGGAAGCCAAGTCCCCGCCGTGTACCGTACTCATCTCGTACAGCATACGACATCGCCGGACGCAGGATCAAGGGCCGTGGCGCTGTTGTAAGCTCACACATGCTCTGCTCCGATTCTGATGGTTCCCAACCTTTTTTGTGCCCTTACCACACATCCCATGGGTCATAGCGGCATTTTGTTTTTGAATTGTACAGCTCTCTGTGCATATGTGCCTTCAGTGCTTTGACACTGTTGCTTGGGCATCAGGAAGAGCATCCGGCCTGTAAAAAATTGACTGATAAGGTGTTGGTGTGGTTATCTGTCTGGAGCGAGGTGCAGATTGTTTGCATATGGTCCAGCTGTTGCCGCTGCATCCCCAAACTCCATTGCCTCATTTTAATGCAAGCCGGTTTTACCTTTCTGGTACCGGCTTACCCAGGTTGTCCTGAAAATGAGGCCGTTAAATGGGTGTAGTAGTCTGTGCATACGTGCATGCATAACAGGACTGAGGCATTCTGTGGCTGGCTTGCCATTGACTTATTGTATTCCATCATATATGAAAATATTATTTCTGCTATTCGAGATTTTCCGACTCCAAAGATGCGTTGCGAGTAACATGGGAGGGACATTACAGAATGAAACATTATTTTTTGATACGGAATGAAATCGTATTATTTTTAGATTAAAGCATGGTAAACGCAATGTGGGTTGATAATGGCATTTTGCGTAAGTCCAGTGCTGACATTTTTGCCCATCTAGATTAGAGTTACATCAGCTAAATATGCTAACTAACAGATTGATATCTCAACAGTTTAAATATGCAGAATGAGCATGTTGAATTACAGTTGGTTGTTTGCACAGCGTTACAGATCGCGTTCTCGGAGTCGTTCACGCAGCAACACTCCTCCGCACTGGAAACGTGAGCAGGCCAAGCTTGTGCCGATGTCCGATGCAGTAGTGGCCGCTGCTCTTTCAACTGACACGGCCACCGCTAACGGCAAAACGTCCTCAAAGTAAGCATTTGTGTGACTGTTCCGTCATTTTATCTTTGTGAGAGGTTTTAGCAGTTTGGCACATAGGTCTTGTATCAGTTAAGTTGCTGATCGCAGCTAATCCGGCAACTTGGTTTCGGCCTTCTTTGTGGGATGTGGTCTGCTTCTACACACTGTTAGCATTAAAGCTCTACGGTCCGATTCACAAAATATCTCACGATTTTTCATAAGATTGTCTTAAGTTTGTCCTAAGATTGACTTTTGTAGTGACTTACAAGGTGCTAAGATTTCTCTTAGGAACATCCTAAGCTAATTTGCTGACACTATCTCAGACGATTTTACGATTTTGCAAGTGAATCGTACTTCAGAAAAGCTTTGCGTTCTTAGTAAGATGTTTCGTAGATAAGATGCCTGTTGTAAGTCGATTGTAACTTTGGTGCTGATGATTCTAACGGCTCCCCACCAGATAGCTGGAAGAGACCACCAGGGCGTCCTTGTATCACATGGCTGAACACCGTCCAGCGCGATCTGAGAGCCTACAGCCTCACACTGAATGAAGCAGTCGACCTGGCCCAGAACCGTCCTCTGTGGAGGCTGGTGTGTACGTATGGCACTACACACTCCTGGTGGTGCATGCCAGGAAAGAAGAAGGTGCAGATGAGTCTGCCTGTGCTTGCTGTTGAGGTGGTCTCGCGGTGAGGCGGTGGCTGAAGACAAGGAAGCTCCTCGTGACGCTGAGAAGGAGTCATCCGGTCGGCGGCGATCTCGCCGTGACCGGGAACAGGAACTTGCCAAGAAGATGAGCGCGTCCAACACGCTTTCAGACCGCTTCGAGAGTCGCGGCGAATTCCGCGCCGTCGACAGCAAGTGTGTTGTGTTTGTTTTATGTATGTATGAGTGGTGGGGTGCTGGCATGGTTTTCTGTCTGAAGCGAGTTGTAGACTTGCATATGGCCCAGCTGATGCCACTGCCACTCACTGTCTCTTGCTTCAGTAAAATCCAGATTGGTTAGATACCAGCTGACATGGGTAGTCCTGGAAAAGGGCCGGTAAACGGGTGTGTGTATGATGGTACAAGCATCTTTCAGCTGTCATGGGCCAACCGACCACGTGATTCTGTTCCTCATGCCCATGACATCGCAAACAAAGATACGTGTTCATTGTAATAAACTGGTGTAGGTTGAACTGAGGTGAGAATATTTGTGATGGTCGATGTGTCGTGGTTGAAAAAAGAAACAGAAAATCGGCAAATTTTAGAGATTGCGACAAGGCTTGGAGGGAAGTGCAGTGTTGTTGAGGATACCCAAATTCCATTATAACACAGTGTACGATAAGCCAGGGTAGCATCTGTTCCAAAATCTAGCTCAGTCTTTCAGTCACATTGATAGAACTGTGATTTGTGATAGACAGATTCTGGAGATGATTGTGGTGATGGTTGCTCCAAAACGGTTTCCTTGTGCTCTAACTATGTGAAACTGAACAGTAAATTTGTATTTGAGCTATGATTAAAAATGTAACACCTGAAGTCCTTTCCACTGTCACAGGAATTGGCTGAGCAACCCCCGGAAGTAACACACGACTCGGATTTTATAATATATAATATGTATAGTATAAAATAAAACCAAATATATTATACCATCTTGTGTTTGGATTGTTTACAGCCAGCCAAGCAAGGACGAAAAGTCCGAGAGATCACGACAAAGGAAGGATACGGATGGCGAAAAGCGTGGAGATGGTAAGGATGCCGACTCCGTGTCGAAGCACGAGTCGCGAAACGAGAGGCGAAGAACCTCCAGATCTCAGTCAGGTTCCAGAGACAAGCCTCGAGTGCGAACTGCTCGCGAATCTTCCAGATCGGAGAAGACCAAAACAGACGTTTCATCTCGGCGTCGATCTTCGCCCGCTCGGAAAAAGAGTCCTTCCCCGTCTTCCTCTGACAGCGAGGTCGTTTATGGCAAAGTTCAGTCCAAGGTTGATATAAAACGATCTGAAGCCCGCGAGGTTGATCGGGGCAAACTCCTTCAGAAGAGGTCACCGTCTCCAGTCTCCAGCAGCGCCAAAAAAGGTCGTTCTGATGATAGAGTAGAGTTGAAGTCCTCTGGTCACCAGAAGGCAGATGGCATAAAAGATACAAGCAGTATGAAGAAGATCTCTGCCACTTACTCTTCTGATTCTAGTGCAAGTCCATCTGCGGATCGAATCAGTCGAAAAATGCAGTCCGCCGTTGTCGAAAAACCGATGCCTACATCTGTGGCGCCAACCGAGCGTCGCAAAGTAGTCGCATCTCAGAAACCGATAGAACTCGCTCCCGCAAAATCTCCACCACGATCGTTGAAGAGAGACCAGTCTTCAGACCACGGCAACTCTCCGGTTTTGGAGAAACATGCCTCATCCTCTAAAACACGATCACCAGATAGAAATCGAGAAAGGAAGCTGACTCCGGAGAGAAAGAAAGAATCTCGTGAAACTAAGTCCGACACGAAGTCCAGGTCCAAAGCCAGTTGCCGGGATTTGCTGGAGAAGAGCAAGAAAGGGGATGGACTCGATTCACGTCGTCGACGTAGATCAAGTTCGTCTGCAAAGCAGCGGAAGAAAGCAGAACGTGATACATCTTCCGACGCTGCATCATCACCAGAACGATCCAAGCCGCAAGTGAGGCCATCTGATGATAGGAAGAAGACCAGGCGTTCTCCTTCTGACCACAGTTCCAGTTCCGCATCTGAGAGCGAACAGGAATCGCCGGATGTTGACCGTCGCGATAAGACTCGTAAGAAATCACCTCAGCTGCAGTCTGCGGACATAAGAAAGTCCGACACGCATCGACAGAGGTCAAGAGAACGTTCCGCTGGTGCACTGCAGCGTGACAAGCGAGATCGTGATTTGGAACGAGATGGCGCATTGCAAAGAAAAACGAAGGATAAGAAGGAACCAAGTTCCAGGCAGGAAGGTGGCAATAGGCAGAAGGCCCGGGATAGATCTCCAGAAAAGCCACCAACGGGCAAGAGTCAAGCTGGGACAAGAAGCTCACCAAGAAATGATCGAGAACTTGAAATTCCGAGATCCAGTGACAACCTCAAGTTCAGCGAAGTGCCACCGAGAGCTGGTGATAAATCGACGAAAGTTGAGAAGGGTAAACGTGATCGTTCCAGCTCGTCTTCTGTGTCGTCGTCAGAAGATGAGGTGTCAAAGCCAGTGGAGCGGAGTTCGGGGCACGCGGCCGCCGCTGACAAGTCGTCAGTGGTTGAAATGCGACAGCAGAAACCGTTGGTTGCCGGCAGCGACAGCGCATCGTCCAGATCACGCTCTAAGTCACCGACACCTCCACCGAGGTCACTTATTCAACCTTGTTTCATACTTGCTGAACTGACTTTTGCAAGTAGAATTAGTTGATTTTTGTTTACTATTGGTGACAGCTGGCTTATGTATGTCGAAAAATAACATTTGATGTTCAGTTTCATTCAGTGCTTTCTGATTGTTGGTTGGGAGACATGGAGGGAATAATTAATGTTCACTGGTAAACTATGAAGAAGGCGTTGAATGTGGCAGCAGCTGACTCTTCGGTGGGCTCTACACTTGGCTTTACCAAGCATGTTCCTGTTGGAGTTGACATTTGACCTTTTTTATTTCCATGTCTGATTTCAGTGGTAGCCTGCTGGCTCGATAATGCCCAAAGCAGTAGAGCAACCACACAGCCGTTTAACGGCCCTTTGTCCAGGACTACCCGGGTGAGCCGGTACCAGAAAGGTAAAACCAATCTGGATTTTACTGAAGCAAGAGACAGTGAGTGGCAGTGGCATCAGCTGGGCCA
>Ga0126330_10000356_pt1 | contig 10257 bp, 11 predicted proteins | sample InaspJWI91metaG_FD_97004 | JGI IMG/M metagenome (GOLD analysis project Ga0126330, IMG submission 97004) | Marine gutless worms symbiont microbial communities from Oahu, Hawaii - Inanidrilus sp. 2 OAHU.JWI-91 metaG | ecosystem: Host-associated > Annelida > Digestive system > Unclassified...
ACCTGCGCCCATCAAATGATACGGTTATTTTCCAGCGGCCATCTTGCGGCGCAAATATAGCGGTGGCTTCACTTTTCATTGCTAGTAAGGTATCTAGATATTTATCTATTCTATGTCTATGTAGCCAACCAACCCATCTCGGACGGTGAAGCCACCTATCGCTGCAAAAGTTTTTTTAGTCCAAATAGAATAAAAGACTTTTTTTATAACAATTCTACGTTACAGCAGACGACACGTCAGCAAAATTTCGTTTTATCATTTGATCCCTAGTACTTTGTTGGCTTTCTTAACTGGAGCAATACACTGATTTTCCAATTTTAAGTCTTCACGCATTATTACTCCATTACTTATTTATTACTCGGAGTAATTGCCTTGGTTTATGCTGGTTTTAGATATTATCAGTGTATTGCGGTGACATCCGGTGTGCTTAAGTGGTATTTTGTGTGTGTTATAATTAACTTTTTACTGGCTATTGTACATTAATACATAATTCAGTTAATTGCACAGATGAAGCTGTAGATAGGTGTACCGCTATTAGGTGTTTTTGTAGTTGCGACACTATCGCAAACGCCGGATTGACTTGATTGGCCCTCACCAGTGATCACAATCTTTCTCTTGCTTGGCAGTTGCAAATTCATCTCGATCTACAGTCGCAAATCTCTTGTATAATATTATCTCGATGGCAGCTTTCTAGCATCCGTGGCTTTTTGGTGCAATATCTGTACTGACGATGAAAATTCTGGAACCGTTGTAACGCGAGTTAAAACCAAGCAACCCACCAAACTTCAGGAACTGAAGTGGTTTTTCATTTCTTGTGTTTACAAGTTTTTTTATTTATTTATTAAATCTTTAATTTTGACCATGTGGTAGTCTAAGGATGTCCTTTTCTTAGTCCACTCATTAAATGTGTGCATCAAGTCCTGTCATTGAAGAAGAGCATAGTAGTTTTAGCTGGAGAGAAAATGGCCAATAGGATCAGCAGAACTGTTGCTTGAGTACAGTGCTTTTAATTACTAAAACTGCGAACTACATCATTTTACAGATGTTTGGTAGGCGTCATATTGGATTGTGACCTGTATGTAAGGTATGGTCATAGATATTTGTACATTTAAAAGATCATATTGTGTACAGGATGGGCCAAAACGGGGCCACAGACTCATGAGCATAATTCTGTCAAATCTTAACCGGATTTACAATTTTTTTCACTAGAAGGTTCCTTGGTAAATTTGCAGTTAAATGCATACTAAAAATCCTGCTGCACCTTGCATGTGTTGCTACACTACTTTGTGAAACATTAGTGTCAGCAAAACAAGCCATTGATGACAAATTATGAGGTAGAGTATCTACGTATTTAAGGTGTGGTGGGGTTGTTAACAACCAAATTAAAAAGGTTTATTGCTGAGTCTAAGAGTGAAAAAAAATTAAAATCGGTGAATATTTGGCGAAGTTACAAGCAAGAACGTGATATGTAGCTACACTACCTTGTAATTTGTCATTAATGGCTTGTTTTGCTGATATTAGTGTTTCACAAGGTAGTACAGCAACATATGCAAGGTGTGGTGGGATTTTTAATATCTGTTTAACGGCAAATTTACTACGGAATCTTCCAGTTAAAATATTTGTAAATCAGTTAAGATTTGACAGAATTGTGGTGATGTGTCTGTGGCCCCGTTTTTTGGCCCACTCTGTACATGTATCTGTGTTTGTATCTTTGTTAGCTGTAACTAATCATGGTACGTCAAGCTTGGTGTTTTATGTCTTCGCTCCTTTGTCGACGAGGTTTGTGCACTAAAGTTATTCCTGCCTCAGTCCGATTGCCGTCAGATGCTGATGCTGCTGAAGTTAGCTGTCCAGTGAGTTCATACAATGAGTGGGATCCACTTGAAGAGATCATAGTGGGCAGAGCAGAGGGCCAGCGTGTTCCGTTTCTTCATCCTGATCTGCAGGTAACTAGGAAAGCCTTTCCCATGTTGTTTCATGCGTCGTTTAAGTACTTATTAACATTAATGAATGCGTGTAAGTTGTGGTTTTGATACTTTAATGACCAGTGTACTGTGCATTTAAATATATTAATGGGATGGAAGAGGGGGTCGGAGGCATTATGTTTTTTGGGTTGTCATTGCGTCTGTGCTTATGTCAATGTGTATGTATGCATGCCTAGATGGCGGCTTTCTGTGACTGGCTTTTCCTTGAGTTGTAGTATATTTTTATTTGTTGTATATGTTATTTATGTGTGCCAGGCAAAGACTGGTCCAGCGGCTTGGAAGTGGATCAGAGAGAATGCTGGGAAGCCTCATGACGAGCACGTTGTACAGAAAGCTGCTGAGGAAGTGGAGGAATTCTGTCGTGTGTTGACGCTTGAAGGTGTCACTGTTCGCAGACCTGAACCAATGAGATGGGATCAACTTGGCACTTTCCGTACTCCATACTTTGAAGATGGAGGTCGGGTTTGTTGTAATGTGCATGACATTGCTGGAATTTACCACTTCATACATGCAGTATTGTACAGTGTTATACAAGAAGTTTATCTGTGGTGGCGATACCAATACCAAGCATTGAAAGTGTCGCACTCGGGCTATGCCCTTGTGCGACATTTTTAACCCTGGTTCATCATGTCGCACTTACTACTGTGCATCATCTGTATAATGTTATACGAGAAGTTCATCTGCGGTGGAGATACCAAGCGATAGTTGTTTTATTAGCATACATGAAGTAACTTCTAGGCTGACACTGTTGTTGACATCTGCAGCGTAACCAGCCAACAATGGCTTTTGCTATCTTAGATAGACTGCTTGCATTTTTCTGTATAACATATGGCTTTATAGTAATAGTTGGGGGCCCCAAAGAAAGTAAAAGAGATACATTGTCCTGTTGACCTCCTGTTTATGGTAACCTGTTTTTATTTAGCTGGTACTTGCTATGAATGTATAAAATTTGAAGTATCAAGCTTCACGCGTTGCAAAGACCAGAAGATTATGTCAAAATTTATAAAGGATCACTTGACGCAGATCATGCCTCTTCGTAGTTATCATCCATTTAGTAATGCTCACCACAAACAGTTTGTATACTGTGTGAGTTACCTAGCGTTGACCATTCCAAAAATGATACAAAAATTTTAATTGTTATTATGATTCTGACTGTTCCCTACTAGAGAGTAACTAGTTAGCTAAGACTTGCAGCATTTAGTTTATGTATGTTGTTTTAAATGCTTTGCTCCACTGCTTTGAAAGACAGAAACTAGCTTTAAACTGCATTTTTAATTTCTTTATCTTGATGCTGCTGCTGTTGTGGCTGATAACAATGATGAATGATTGAATGCAGGCTTAATGAACGCATGTCCTCGTGACGGTCTGATGGTCGTTGGAGATGAAATAATTGAGACGGCGATGGCATGGCGGTCTCGAGTGTTCGAGTTTTGTGCATACAAGAAGTTGTTTAGTGAGTATTTCCGTCAAGGTGCCAAATGGACAGCTGCTCCAAGACCTTCAATGGCAGATGACCTCTACATCAAGGTGACATCATTTTGCTTAACTAATATACTCTCCATTTTTAGCTCTGGTCAAAATTCATTTGTATCTTCCTTCTGTGCTTTACACAAGTTGTGCATGGTGTGCAAAACTTCTATAGCAGTCCACTAATTTCTGTTGCCATTCGGGAACATGTATATGTTGCAAGGGTAATGCAGCATAACAAGACTGTTGTGAGGAGTCTGGGGAAATGGCAGGAGAATGTCGAGACGCTTGCACTGATTAACATCTGTCATTGCATTTTTGCTGTAATACTGAACGTCATTGACAGTGTTACTAATTAGTAGCTATTAGTGCTGTAGCTTGCAGAATTTTTATGCTCTGGTGAACATTGGGATAGTGCAAGTCTATTACAGATTTGCTCGCAGTAGACTTAAACCTGCAGAAATTGCTGAAGATTGCAAAATGGCTCATTTTCTGTAGATGTGCTATTTTTGAATAGTTAAATAATCTGGACCGATGAGATGGTACGCCATCTTGCTGAAAGATAAAATCGTTGTCAGACAGCTGGTGGATATCTGGCAACAGGCCGTTTGAAAGAACTTAAGTGCAGTAGTAGTAGCTGTTTATCTTTGTCCCAGGCTGAACAAACACAAGACTTGTTTTTTTGCCAGCTTAGACAGCTTAAATAACCAGTTACATTTTAAAATTTGCAACAGAATGTCAGTCAGCTGCATGTGTGTCTGTGTTTGACAAATTGCTAGGATTTTCCATATGAAGACAGGTCTGCAAGGGAGAATATGGTCCGTGAAGGACAGTTCATACTCACGGAAACAGAACCTGTGTTTGATGGCGCAGACACACTGCGCTTTGGCCAAGACATTTACATCACTCTGAGTCACGTATGTTGATATGTAGTCGGTGACCACTTTTATTACTATTAATATTAATGTTATTATAAATGAATATCATCATCTGTTCTCACTAAAATTGAGAACGGTTTCGCTTTTCTGCTAAGAGCTTACCCAGATTGTCCAGAAAAAAGAGGCTGTTAAACAGGTGTTGTTGGTTCTTTGAGATCGCTTTGCTCTAAAAAAAAATTATGACAATGTCATGCAGGTTAATAGTTAGTCTCAGAGATCAAACAAATGGCTGAAGAGCAGTATATTCAGACAACATGACGATCAACGATGGCAATGCAATGACGCCAGTGGCAGACTGATTATAGAAACCAGAAAATGTCGGATAGTTTAACTGGTATGTGTAGGGTGAGTGTGTTTAAAAAAGGTAAAGGTAGCCCATACTCGATTACCAAGCATAGGGTTCCAGAGCTGATCACGGTTCTTGGCAGTCAGCCTGCAGGTGACGTGAGTCATATACCTGGCAGTAGGCTGCCATTACTTTCCGCCAGGTCCGCAGTTACCCTTGCAACCATTAAGAGGGCTGCTACCAGTTTTGCCGCTTGGTGAACAGAGACACGATGGGTGTGAACAGTTTGCCTAAGACTGTTAACCGACAGTGTCATGGCTGCGATTTGAATCCAGGCCCTTCTGCGCCTGAGTCCAGCATGCTAACTACTCGGCTACCGAGCCACGTGTGACTGAGCTGGTATGTGTACTGGTGTGTGTGTGTACAGGCGACTAATCGCAGCGGTGTGGAATGGCTTCGTCGCCATGTGAAGCCGCGTGGTATTTCTGTGCACTCTCTCCTTTTTAAGGGTCTGCACAACTGCCATGCCGACGCCACTTTCATACCTCTTAGTGAGTCACATCTGCACTGTGCAATGTGTACAAAATTTTACTTACTTACTTGCTTTGATGCCGTTGATTGGGCATCAGGAAGAGCATCTGGAATGTACAACTGAGTGATGAGATGTTGGTTTGGTTATCTGTCAAAGTGCAGGTTGTTTTACATATGGTCCAGCTGATGCTGCTGCCATCTCAAAACCCCATAATCTCTTGCCTCATTTAAATCCAGACTGGTTTTACCTTTCTGGTGCTGGCTTGCCCAGGTTGTCCTGGAATAGAGGCTGTTAAATGGGTGTACTGTAGTAGTACTTACTTGTTGAATGTTTAATAGTTTAGTTGATGGAATCACATAAGATGTGGCCTGCAGTTACCGATGTTCTGTTAAGATGTGGCTTATTGTCACTGGTATTCTGTTATCTATCGGTGTACTTGTGTCCGACTGTTTCTTGGACATATTGGTGCAAAAACCACTAAAAAATCAAGATACCATTTGATGATGATGATGATGATGTCTCTGTATTGGTAAAAACAACAAATGACAAACGCAGATGTTGAAAAAAAGAAAAAGAAAAACACCAAAAACACATTTATACAGTGAAGTTTACAATTGCAAAAAATGAAATAAGCATCCAGGAATAAAAGAGTTTTTACAAAAACTATACTGACATATGGGAAGGACGTAACCATGTCCTCTGGTGTGTGTACTCTGGGAAACAAGGAACCATTTGTTAGACGAGGGCCCGGATCTTCCCGTGGGAAGGAGCAGATTTGCAGAATATAGTTGGACAAGCCCAGACTTTCCTGCAGTCGATATTCTCAACCCTATTCACAAGGCGGCAGCAGCAATGCAGCCTGTGGTTACCAGTCCTGTGTGTGAATACAGAGCCTGGCGTTCTGCTGGTTAATCCAATACGGCCGTGTCTAAAGATCAACGATGTTCCCGTTGGCTGGGAACACTTCAGTCAGAGTGGCTGGGATGTGTTTGAAGTGCCACCGCCAGTCACCATTGATGGTTGGTTTTCTGCTACCGTCTTTTGTGTACTCTTAATATTGTGTACCAGTAATATTCTTGTTCTTGTTAATCAGTTACGGAAACTACTCGTGAGAGGATTATCAATCCCTTCTTTCCTTTCCTTCCCCTTCATTCTTTTTTCCTGCCTTTTTCCCTTTACTTTCCCACCGATTCGACAATTTCCTATCATTTCATGCCTCACACATGCGAACCAGCTGTCTGATTTCTTAAAGGGGGTTCGTCACCTAATCCCCCAGTTGAGTCCTGGGCCAAAATCCCAGAAAGTAAATCCCCTGCAGAGGTCTGGGGATGAAGTCCCCTGAAAACTGGTGACCTGTGGCTATCTTAGCAAAATGGTATTTTGTCAGCCCAGCCGCACCGTGGTTTAAAAAACGGAGCCCTCATATATTTTCAGGTAACTTCGACAAATATTGCTTAGGACCGTAGGTGCGGAAAATCAACAAAGAGTTTCCAGTGTTTGGTCTTGTTTATAGCTTGTGATTTTTTGAGCGTCAAAGCACTGTGGTACCGGCTTAGATTAATTTTGTAGCAGCCATTTACACTGTCCAAAAATCTGCACCCGTGCATTACTGTAACAAGAAACAACAGCATTTACAGCAGTCATAAATTATGTAGCCATTCAGTGTGAAAATGGTGCCTTCAGTGCTTTGATGCTTTTGGTTGGGCGGCAGGAAGGGCATCCGGTCTGTAAAAACTGAGTGGTGGGTTGCTGGCATGGTTATCTGTCTAGAGCATGGTGCAGACTTGCATATGTCCCTGTGGATTCCACTGCCAGTCGCTGTTTCTTGCTTCAGTAAAATCGAGATTGGTTTTACCTTTCTGGTATCGGCTCACGCGGGTAGTCCCGGAAAAGGGCCGTTAAACGGGTGTGTGTGTGTGTGTGTGTGTGTGTATCGGCTCACGCGGGTAGTCCCGGAATAAGGGCCATTAAACATGTATGTGTGTGTTCGGTGTGTAAATGTTAGTATGGGACGTGCTAGTGTGGCCTGTGCGTAGACATGATGTACGTATCTCGGTGGGTTCACATGAACGTGCTGAGTCTCGACACAGAGCGAGTGGTCATACAACGTGGCGAGGAGCCGCTGAAGCAGCTGCTGACCAGTGAGCTTGGACTCAAGACGATTGAAGTCGACATGCGCCATGCATACCAGCTTGGCGGAGCCTTCCACTGCTGGACGCTGGACATACGCCGTCGTGGCTCCCTAGACAAATATCTCTAGACACCTCCAACTACTCGTAGTGCTTGTTCACAGCACGTGAAAATGAACTGAACTGAGCTCCAATAGAAGTATAGTCTCCAGATACCTGTGCCTTCAGTGCTTTGACACTGTTGGTTGCGGTAGCAGGAAGGGCATTCGGCCTGTAAAAAACAGAGTGGTGGGGTGCTGGCATGGTTATCTGTCTGGAGAGAGGTGCAGATTGTTTGCATATGGCCCAGCTGATGCCACTGCCACTCACTGTCTCTTGCTTCAGTAAAGTCCAGATTGGTTTTACCTTTTGGTACCGGCTCACCCGGGTAGTCCCTGACAAAGGGCCATTGAACGGGTGTGTGTGTGTGTCTATAGATACCTGGTTATTGATGATTACTGTTGATTTTGTTTTGCATGTGCTAATCCAGCTGTTGGCTGCCGGATTTTAATAAGTCTTGTCTTGTGTGCTCATAGTCATGAAGCTGACACATGTGACTGGCGAGTGTGTCATGTATCTGGCTCATCTCATTTGGGTCAGTCAGTTCAGTTCATGTGCTGTGAACAGTTCTTTACTATTCCCACTGTAGATGTCAGTTAGCTTTAAGGGCTGTTTTTATATTTGTAATAGCGTGTTTGTGGAATGCCGATTTTGTTCCCTGTTTTCAGATTCACAAGATCGATACTTTTGTCGTGCTATAACGAGATTCCATGTTCAAAGCTTAAATGAGAATAGAAAACGGCATTAAACATTAATGGCACTAAACAGGTATTTGGTAAAACACACAACTCGAAGTCGCGAAGTGCAAAAATGAGGTGTGTTTTTCATATTCAGTGGGGAAAGTATTGACTCATTTTTCTCGATGAAACTCGATTTTTTGTTTGTGATGCATTGCATGAGTTGTGATATGTGTATTTTCTGAGTTGTCCCGTGACAGATTTTCATGTGTGGATTTTGGATTGTGGAGCAAAGTGGAATGTTTTTTCATTTGTAATCTTTTACGGCTTTGTGTCACTACTTTCACAGCCAATAATGATCATGATCGTGACTACGATGAATAACTTTTTCCATTGACTCCGTTATGCTCCCTGCCCATAAGTATTGCTGCAGTCCGTCCATCCATCTGTCTGTCTGTTTGTCTATTCCATGCATGTTGCTCAAAAATGGTGCTTTTAGATTTAGGGCTATGGCTGTTGGTTACTATAGAGTACTAGTAGGAAATCACATGCTGTTAGTTAAACCACTGGACAGTGTGTGTGGCTGTACATCTGAAACAAGCACTTCCCCTGTTTTGCAGCTGTTTTTCTTACAAGCTAAATATTCATGCATCTTGTGAGGAATGTGTGCCTTCAGTGCTTTGACACTGTTGGTTGGGCAGCAGGAAGGGCATCTGGCCTGTAAAAAATGAGTGGTGGGGTGCTGGCATGGTTGTCTGTCTGGAGCTAGGTGCAGACTTGCATATGGCCCAGCTGATGCCACTGCCACTCACTGTCTCTCACTTCAGTAAAATCCAGATTGGTTTTACCTTTCTGGTACCGACTCACCTGGGTAGTCCCGGAAAAAGGGCCATTGAACGGTGTGTGTGTGTGTTGTGAGGAATGTATTGCCAAGCTGCCTGCCATTTTACCAGTGAGTTTTGAGGTTTGTTGTGTTGTAATGAGATGTTCATTTTCATGCCACCGGCAGCCCATAACTACCTACTGGTTATGTGGAATTCCCAGTAGCAAATTTTCATAATTCTTGTAATGATGTTGCTGCATTATTATATTAATATTTTATTTTTGTTTGTTGTCTTGTGTTTTTACAGCTGTTCCAGTATTACCTATTTACATGCCTAATATGTATGTTGCATATTGGCATTTATGTCAGTTTTTTGTGATGTAGTTTTTTCATGTGAAAACAGCATTATCACAACGTCACTTTCCTGATGCCAAACACCAGTTCATATAGCCTATCTCTTGATCACATGCACCTTTTGCAGCTGTTCCAGTTTGTATTGTTTAATATTTGTTTAGTGTTTTGTTACTTGTTCTGTCATTATTGCAATCATTGGTGTTTTATGTGCTGTTAAGAGACTACAGATGCTTGTGAAGGTTTTCTGTTTACTGTTAGTTTACAATCAGACGTGTAGCACCTTTGAGATTTAGGTATTTAGGGTAAATGTTTCCTATCAGAGAGGGTGTGAAAAGTGTCACGTTCTCACAGTAAGTGTCAATCTGCCAAGCTTTTCTTCTGTCCAGCGTGATTCTCTTACTTCCTGTCTCCATACTTACAATGTTTGTTATGATTATGTTTGCGTTAGTGTCATGTTTGCATGTGTGTGTTTTGTTTTGACTGTTTTTACCATATTTGTGTCAATATTTGTGTGTTACTTCCTCATTTTGAAGCGTTCATTTTTGCTCAGTCTGCATGTTGTGTAAGTGTGCTAAGTTGTCTACATGTATCGCCTTGAGTTCTTTTGTAAATTAGAGTTTATACTTGTCAAAACAGTACATTGTAACTTGTTTGTTTATTTATTTTTTAAATTATTTTAGATGGTTGTTTAGAAGCTGTTGGTTTTGCAACAGAAAGTGCACCCGGCCTTTATAACATTGTCTAGAATAGTGCTCGGACTTTCGGGTATTTAAATACCCGGGTACCCGACGGGTATTGAAACGGATACCCGGGTACCCGTTTCGGCTGTTTGTTCAACAACTGCTGTTGATGTAAAAACGCTGTAACGAGCTAATGTACGGCAAATTGTATCTTGTAGACCGATTACTTGTTTACGTGCAATATTTTAGCATTAGATACCTTATGTGCGCTGTAATGACAAATTATA
>Ga0126330_10000357_pt1 | contig 10249 bp, 6 predicted proteins | sample InaspJWI91metaG_FD_97004 | JGI IMG/M metagenome (GOLD analysis project Ga0126330, IMG submission 97004) | Marine gutless worms symbiont microbial communities from Oahu, Hawaii - Inanidrilus sp. 2 OAHU.JWI-91 metaG | ecosystem: Host-associated > Annelida > Digestive system > Unclassified | place...
TGCAAGTAGAGTGTAACTCAGAGTGACTCATCAGAGAGGGCAGCACGTGGCATATACTCAAACTGACATACCAGGGGCGGCACCGGACCGCTGTGGAGTCTGATGTCTACGATGGCCTTGTTTCTCTAGCACCACATCCTTTTTTAGCACGCAGTGCAGTGATTATAGAACTATCGTTAGTTGTGAATGTTATAAATGGAGTCAGAAAGGAAATAATAATATTAACAAAATTGCAATGCAACAAATATTAATTCTCTGTTTACACTAGACCTTAACCGGGGTGATTACGTAACCCAAACCACAAGTGAACTACGTAACGTATATGCGACCCACTTTTCCCTGCTCCACCATGTATTGATATTGCTGTTGGCATACCATTCGCAGTCAAAGTTATAATTGTATCTTCTGGGAAGTTACACAGTTTTCTTGTGTTTTTGCTAAAGATATATGCAACAGTGACTATTTCTTGTATTACTAATTTGTACCTGTTTGCTATATCAACAGAGATCAAACTGCAACAGCAAAGCTGATTGTGTATACATTCATCTTAGGGAGTATAGAATGTGAAAAAGGCATGTTGGAAGTTTTCGTATAGGATCCACATCAGACTTAGCTTGGGACTGTTTGCCATCATCACTGCATGAACTCACTGACACTAATACTTTCAAACGTCAACTAAAACATTTCTTTTTCAACAGGCACACCAATAGATGTCACACGATATGTCAGTTGTGCTTAGGCCTACATTTTACGTTATTATGTTGTATGGTTTTACGGGGTTTTAGCTTTGAACTTTTTTCTATTAGGTCCATAGATGGGGCTGAATGCATTATGTTTTTGGTTTGTCCATCCATTTGTGCGTGCATAAATGCATGTGTCCCTACACGTAGGTGATCTCTGACTGGCTTGCCATCGACTTCTTGTTGTTGCTTCAGATCACCACTGTATTTTAGGCCTGGAAATATGAATGTAGAAATGTGTGTATTTTATTTTTTGCAACGTTACTGTGGTTGCCTGCCATTGATACGCAAGGAGTGGAGACAGTTGTGTTCTATGCCTGTTATTTATTTCTTTATTTTTATTTAAAGCACCATTATTATTATTATTTTTGTTGTTTTTATCACCATATCTGTGGATTGTTGTCTAATAATTTTCAGTTGTTGTGATGATGATTTGTTAACACATGATGCTATTGCAGAATGTGGTATATGCTGTTGTTTTTTGCACTTCTCTAATGATTATCAAATGGCTAATGGATCATCATAGCAGAGCTTGTTGTTGATTAGTAGTCAGACTGGTAAAGCTACGCTTGTGTAAAATTTAAGGTACTTTGTAATGTAATGGAATACTTTTGCCGAGAATTACTTTTTGGCAATGTAATGGTACTTTTACTTCATTACTTTGTAGAAAATATGGCCTTATTTCAAGTAACTTGAACTGAAGTAAACACAATGAAGTTGGGACATTATGCTCCTCCTCATCTATCACTATTTCACTGGGCATGTTGATCCTGTGTAAGAGTTGTCAGTTATGTATTCATTTTGTTTGTGGTATTAAATTTAATCGATGATGGCAATAATGACGAATTGTTTATAATTCAGGTATTTAGTGTTGCATAAATTTTAACCTTACTACCTATACACTGGTAACACATTATGGACTGGCTGTCATTGAGGCTTGGTCAGAGTCAAATGCGCTGTTACTTGTACTTGTAATTTATTATTTGAGTAACTTTTTATTAGTACTTTTTACTACTTGTTTACTTTTCATACTGTAATGGAAAAAAATCAAACCACCCATCTATTTTTATTAATTTTACCTTATAGCCACTGCATTAGCATTTGTATGAATTGTGAATTGAGAACTCTCTGTATAAAGATTTTTGCTGCTCTGTTGTTCCCTTCAGTGCTTTGACGCTGTTGGTTGGGTGGCAGGAAGGGCATCCGGCCTGTAAAAAAACTGAGTGGTGGGTGCTGGCGTGGTTATCTGTCTGGAGCGAGGTGCAGACTTGCATATGACCCAGCTGATACCGCTGCCACTCACTGTCGCTTGCTTCAGTAAAATCCAGATTGGTTTTTCCTTTCTGGTACTGGCTCACCCGGGTAGTCCCGGAAAAATGGCCATTAAACGGGTGTGTGTGTGTGTTGGTTATATTGCTACTATTATTTTTTTGCAGTTATTTATGTTAACAGTTTATTGTAAAGAAATAATCCCAGTTAAAAATTGAATGTTTAATTTAATCAGTGCTGTAGTTACTTTGTTCTGTTTGTAACTCATTGGCTGATCTTAGCTTACTTGCTGCGCCTGTGCTTATTTGAAATTCTGTGTTTTATAGTTATTTACCTCCATAGAGCAAGGAAATCGTGAAATGTTTGGAGCTAGTATGTATCTTTTTAAGCAGAATTTTTCACAGAATAGCAGATGGATTTTGGGAAAAGACTTTGCTTTGCTGTGGGGAATGTACAGCTGGATTTGAGAATGGTTCCCAAAGTTGAGTTTCTGCACCCGTTCTGATTGTTGCTGCCAGTCGCAGAGTGGAAACTACGGACACTGTTCGAGTAATATTGCTATCATATGTATGGCTGTATAAAGATTTTTTGCTACAAATTCCGTGACTGCACAATTGTAGCACAGTGTATGTTTTGTATATAACAGCTTTTTGCAGCTATAACTAGTCTTATTCGATATTATTTGGTCAAATATAAGGCTGTTCCCAAAAGCATTATCCCCTGCCATTTATGGCTTATTCTTTAACAATGTGTTAGTAATTTTTGCATTAACTTCGTGTGCTACATTTCATTTAGATGTTTCTGTTGTTGATAAAACTATGCAGTTTAGACATTACCTTTACAATACAGCATGCATTTATGATGTAAGGGCCTATTTAACAGCCATTTTGCTACAAATTTTATTGTTCTATTTGCGGGTGAAAGAATTTTAAAAATGGTGAACAGTTGGCAAAGTTACAGGCAAAATGTTTGATTGTCTTGTGTGCTCCATTCATTTTGCTTTTTCCTGCTCAAAGATGCAGAACGTGCCAGGTAACTTGTGTATGATGGACACAAACTCTTAATAATTGTTGCTATTTTAATAGACAGATTAATTCCAGTTTATTGTCATCAAATATCAAACTGCTGTAGAGCAATTTTGACTCAGTGACTGACATACTGGTGCCATCAGCGACTGACCACCTGCTGATCAAGTGCGATATTTTGCTGCAACATCTTTATCTTTGTTGCAGCAGTTGTGTATGGTTGGTCGTGGAATTTGTAACATCACCACTGTGAACATCTTATTGTCATTGAATTGCATAATGCTTTATCACAGGACAAGAATTCTTTTCAACAGTTTTTGAATGTTTCAGTTTTACATGGCAGTTTGCTTCGCTGCTTGAGCATGGCTGTTTTTGAACACAGATATTTCTCAAGGTAGTGTAGCGACATGTTGTAAGCATGGTGGGTATCTAAACATGACTATTGCAAATTTACCTCTAAGTTTGAAGGTGAAAGAATTTTATGTGCAAAGTATAGTGGCAGTTTTTTTATCCAGACCCAGTGTATTTATTTGCTTTTGGCTGCAGTGCAACTCAGCTGTGCAGTGGTGTTTGGCTTGGCCACAGTTTGTGATCTTTCTGCAGCATGGCACTGGAGGTGTGATCGGCTTCTAATGAGTGGGTTCTAATCAGGAGATATTGGAGGCCGCTGGTTCATCTGACAAAGCCCCTGCAGCCAGTCTTGTACTGTTAACAATGTGGCCAGCAGATAGAAGTGCTTACAGTCCACTCCAGCAGCAGGTAACCAATGCAGTGTCTAAGCTCCTTATCACCAAAGACTAGTTATTTGTAGATAGATAGATAGACTTATTTATATAGCGCCTATAAATTCAAGAGTCACTAAGCGCTTGCATGTGCTGCGGTCATGAGTTCTGGAAGAGTAATTTACAATACAAAAAGTGCACTAAAACTGACGGACCAATTTAAACAAAAACTGAAAAAAATAACAACAGAGAACTTTTTAAATAGCAGCACAAAACGTTCTGCGTACAAAATTTCAGTAGAAATTCCTGTGTCGCTAAATGATAAGCAACAAACAGCAGGGTATTACTTTCTAAGTGTGTTGTGTATATACTTTTTGGCTTGCAGTATACTAGACATTTGCAATATGGAAGGAATATTTTGCACAGTTTAATGTAATGATTTAGTGTTAACTGTGTGGTCATAATGTTTACCAGACTATACAAGAGCACTGTTGTTTTACTGCGTGGAGTATTGTTGCAGTGTACACAAGTGCTGCTGCTATCTGTTTCAATTGCTTGTGTAACTGTAAGCCTCTTGGTAGGCATGCTATTGGTTGGCACATAGTGTTGTCAATGGCACAAGGGTAAATTGACCTGCCACTGTGTCACACTCAACTGGTGTGATGTTAACTACAGTGTGTTCAGAAAAAAACACCCCTTTTGTTTTCTTATGTAACTTGTAGTCAAGTTAACCAACTTGCACACAAATTTCGGTATTTATACCTAAAAGAATGCTCATTATATTTAAATACTTGAAAATATTGGTCTGTCTGTTATATATTCTGTGCTGTAAGTGACGTAATGGTGACATCAGTTAATGTCGTTCTACTAACAGAATTTTGCATGAAAGAGCAGATCTTTGCGAGAAACTAAAACATGGAGCAAGAAGCTTGCGTAAAATGTTTTTCTGACAAAATATGCATAGTGATGCGAAGAAGAATGTACATTAAGAAGATAGACGATGGTTGAGTTGCCGGAACATGTAGCTGAAGAATGAGAGTGGCTGGACTAGTCTGCCATCAATCAGTGGCACTGTCGAGGCAGCCTTGAGGCGCTTTGCTGCCTGTCTTGGTCTTGGCTCTGCCTTGGCAACATGCTACCTTGATCTTGCCTCGGTATTCAACCAAATGCCTCTGCAGTCTTGTTATCTTTGGCTCAGTCTGAAAAGTTTATGCCTCAAGTTCATTGCATTTAGATTTGTAGTGCAGTCACTGTATTTGGCAAACGAGTTCTCGAAAAACGCGGAAAACATTGTTATTGTATGATTTACTGGTTGTACATTTCTAGTACTTTTTGTTGTTTTTCTAGCATTTGTCCTTTTTTCAGACCTTGCCTCATCCACAAGGTATCTGCCTCTCCTCAGCCTCGGAAGTTCTACCTCATACTGCGCCTCTGCTACAAAAATGCTGTCGACTAAGGGCATGCGTGTAAGCAAGAGGCGCGCATTTTGAGCCCAGACTTTGAATAACTGTTGCTTGCTGCACTGTATTGTAGAGTTGAGGGCAAAGAGTTAAATGGTAATGCTAGTCTGCCCAGACACGAGTGACTGCAAGTTGAGCCGAGACCGAGCCAAAGATAACAAGGCTGTAGTAATCCAGCTTTTAGCTTCCATATGAACTAAACCATTGTCTCGTTGCAATTTGTACATCTGGGCATGTCTGTCGTGTACCTATTTGATATATCAACACAGATCAAACTACAGCAGCAAAGCTCATTGTGTATTCATCTCAGAGAGTATAGAACGCGAAAAAGGCAAGTTGGAAGTTTTTGTATAGGATCACTTCAGACTTGGCTAAAAGTTATTTTTATGCCTCCACCCATCTGTAGATGGGGCCGAATGCATTATGTTTGCAGTTTGTCCATCCATTTGTGCGTTCATGAATGCATGTGTGCCTGCATGTAGGCGATCTCTGGCTTGCCGTCGACTTCTTATTGTTGCTTTAGATCACCGCTGTATTTTAGACCCGGAGATATGACCTGGTTATACATTACCACCACACACCTGTTTAGCGGCCCTTTTTCCGGGACTACCAAGGTGGGCCGTTGAAAGGTAAACCAATCTACATTATTACAGTATACATTACCACCATTGTTGTGATAACCCAAAGTTCACAGTATAACAGTTGTCACTAAGTGTCATGCATGTGTTTAGTCTAACGTCAAGGCTTTTTACATTCTAATCAGTTTAGGGGTGTTTATGTGCTCCAAAACAAGGGTTTTTTTTCTGGACACAGGTGTAGTGTGACGTGGATATGATAATTTAATGTAGCTGCCCGTATTTCACTGTGCTTGTGCACCTACTTGCTCAGCTGCTGACTGACTGCCGTAGTTAACGAGTGAATGTTGTGGAATCTTTCTCGGTGTTCTGTTCTTCGTCTGCCTACTCGGTCGGTGTACGACGCCTAATCTGTGTGGATGTGTTATCATTTCTTAATACAGCAGTGTTTTAGATAGACACGAGTGCTTGTGAGACATGCTCAGAATCGGTATTAAACTGATCTGTGAATGTTACATAGTCTGCCAAGTGCACTAGTATACAACAGGCTACAAGAAGCTCAGCTATCGCCGAGGGACCACGAGATGTCATGTCAGTTGAAATTTTGCCAATTAACACGCAACAGTGCACAAACTACTTGTATGACCAAGTCCTGAACAAATCGAAGATATAGTTAAAGCATTACAGTAAGGCAATGTGTAATAAACGTGCACTCAGCCATGACGTGACCGAGTCGCTTTCATTGTCCTATACAAACCGACCACGGACGACTTGGTGTGGCGAAATTTTCTAAGTCCACGGTGTAGAAATTGCTCACGTGACCCTGACCACGCTGATCACAAGACTAAGACTTCACATGGCCGACCCGTGTACAAAATGAAGTCTTCAAAATGTACCAGTTTTGAAGTCTCTAGGTTCACCCGTTATGAAGCTGTGAATGACAGTGCAAAATGCAGAAAATGGGGTGGCTAGGGGGCACTGAAGGTCACGGGCAATGCCACCGTTCGATAGAGCGCATACGACTTCCTATTCGACTTTAATAGAAACTGTGCGTCTATCTTTTACTGTTTTCGAGATATAGCCAGTTATTTGTCAAAAGTCGCCTTTTGACACCCAACCTGCATTTGGTGCCTCCACAGGGGGTGACCCTGGTCGAATTTCGCAGAGATCTTTGGCCTCAGAAAACTAGTCCCTGGGCTATCGTGTGGTGTTATTTGTGTGATCCTACGTTTAGCCGTTTTAGTAGTACACCGACTTGTGACGGACGGACACATGGCTAGTACCGCGGATGCATAGCATCGCACAGTAAAAATCATACGATAAACAAACTGCAGTTTGTTGACAATGACAATATTTTATTAAGCAGTTTTCTATGAGTCAACAGAAATGGCAACTAGAGAATATTTTTTCAAGGCACTCGCTACAGCCACAATTACGTATATTAATTATACCCAAATGTTCCGCATGTTTATTACAAGCTAAACTATTATGTTCTTGTGTTTGATTCTTTATCTACACTAGTATACTGCATACTGTCATTGCATCAACGGGAATGTCTAGCTATCACACATCAAGTAAACTGTATTACTGACCATAAATAAAGTCCAACATGCTAAACGTAAGGCGTTAAAGGGTTAAGTGACGAATGAATTCGAGCAGTTTTATCTGTGTACTTACACCAAAAGGTAGGTTACTACAGTGTACCAATATACCAATAGAAATACATGTAAATTCAAATCCTTTTAAGCACAACATACCTCGACAAGAGATGTAAACAAAATATTCAGCCTAGTTTCTGTGAACGGCCAATAGTTGCCGAACGAGTTAGCAATGGCATTAGTTAAGAGGCTGGAATTCAACTGACGCTCACAAATTGGTTTTGTGTGTTCATTGTGAGCTTCATGCTACAGTGAATCCATTGCGAGCCAGACCCTGATTGTTGAATTGCATTAAGGATGCCTTTTGAGTTATGCAAACGACGATGCAGTGTTTTTGTTGTCAAGTGCTGTTCACAAAGGAGAGTATTTTATAATTAATTTTAAGACAAGATGAATGTTAAGTGAAGGACAGTTATTAGAAGGAATTTTATCATAATTACGCATGTCTAGTCGTCTATCAAATAATTTTTCATCTTGGAAATAATGTTTGTTTTGCTGATTTGAATTTTGGCATTACTTCAGTTGGGACATTGTGTTGGATAGCTGGCATAAAGGCTGTAGCATCCATTTCCTCAGCAGTCAGTACATTTATTTCACACATGATTGGACGTCAGGAATAGCATATGGCCCATAAAATTGTTGCAACTAATGCCGAAGGCTTTCTTCTGGGTGACCCAGCTTAACCTGAAGTAATTCTGAAAAGACGGCAGCTTAAACAAAGACTGAGTGTATATTTATAGATAGATAGTTATAGCGTTTATTAAACTGCACATCATCATCATAAACTGAAACTATGACATCTGAAAATATGAAAATACACAAAAGCAAGGCAGATTTTCTATAATTTGGTCATACTGACTTTGTGTTTTCACCATTGCAGGCAAACCCGGCATGTTGACTTTGATCTTTGGGGGCATAGCAATAACAGTAAACAGCAATAACTGACATAACAACTCATAACTCATGCATATCACACATACACACGTGCCACTTAACTAGTGTTGCAGCTGTCTCTCATATGCTGCTTTTAAATGTCTGATACTTCACTGCATAGATAGTAACAAGAAAGAAAATTGTCTAAGAAAGAATATTTCTAAGGCGCAAAAAAGCAAACAGTCACAATGCGCCAACAATAACTAACCAGTTGCACTAGACGACGACAACACCTACTCAATATCTAGCAATAAATCATCTCCTTCCAACTTCATGCCTTTAGCAGCTGATATGTTCTTCACCACTCCCGTGACTGGCGCCTGCACTATCATCTCCATCTTCATTGCACTCAAGATGGCCAGTGGCTGACCTTTCTCCACCTTGTCACCAACTTTCACCTTGACTGCGAGAACTTCACCGGGCATCGGCGCACCAACAGAACCTTTCACACTCTTCGTGGCTTTCGGATGCACGTGGATCGCCTAACATAAGAACCATGTAATTTTTAAGCATTGTGACATTACCGTGAAAATAACGATAATTAATAATAGTAATAATAATATCTAGCCACCAATGATAATTGTTTTTAGCTTCTTGTTTTAACGTCAGGGACGTATGCTACCTGGGGTATAAAAAATAAAATAATTTTGACGAGACTACATTGAGAAGGGTGGATTTCTCATTGGGAAAATTTTATGTGACATATGACTACTTCAGCGGCTGGTGAACCAGAATGCTGGTGACAGCGTGAGGAGAAATCTCAACATCAGCAGCCACTGGAAACTGGTGGCATGCAGGAAAATCCTGACGTCATCCCCCTGAAAAGTGTCCCTTCCTGTGGCAGGGCCTGAACCCCCATCTAGTAATGGTTTCTTTGGCCTACAAGCAGTTCAGCCTTTTTGCATGGTCTACATGCATACCCAACATACAAACCATGGAACGTGACTTCGGCAGCAAGAGGCTGCAGCTATGCTGTGCTACGCATGTGATGCAGCCTGATAATACACAAACACACCGTTTTGATGACCATTCTTAGTTGGTGATCTGACAAATAAATGCTGACTATCTGTTCTTACCTTAGCAGTTTTCTTGTCCTTGACGATGACTGATCTCATTTGACCATTCAGCTCGAAGAATACTTCACGTTCTCCAGTCTTTGTGAGGTCGCTCTTTGCTAACGTGTTGATGTTCAATGTCTTTCCTTTCTCAATCTCCACCTGAGCATCAATTAATATCAATTTATTAAAAGCAAAAGGACCATATGGCCACTTACATGTCGCAGTAAAATAAATGACATACGTCCAGTCATACAGCTGACAATTCGTCACTATTACATCATACTTAAGGCTTGTTCACATTGCACAAACAAGTCAACTGAACTGGGCTTCCTCGGGGTCTAAGTAACTACCAGTTTACTGCCTCGACTGTCTTCCTGCAGTTTGTGTAAAAGACAACCTTTGGAGACGTATGACATGGATTTTTGCAGGTGAACGCCCTTCATGTTACCTATAACTGATGGTGTCAAAGTACTGAGTGTAACTTAACAGCACTAGCCCCAATAACGGAATATCACCCATGACCAACTCCTTGCCGACTAACTCTCGACTCTTATGAAAGAGTACTCCTTTCACACCTCGTCCCGTCATTACTGAGCACAGGTAACACGATACTGTGTTAAATTTTGCTACAACAGAAGGTATTGGAAACTGCAGAGTGGGTGCCTTCGGCGACTGATAATGTACAGCAGACACGCGTAAAAGAAGCAATAGCAGGCAGCAGCTGACGAAAGATGTACAGACAATAACAAGAGTCTGACTGCTGATTAACTCACATTGAATTCATCTTCAATGTCCGGTCCAACCAGGAA
>Ga0126330_10000358_pt1 | contig 10239 bp, 7 predicted proteins | sample InaspJWI91metaG_FD_97004 | JGI IMG/M metagenome (GOLD analysis project Ga0126330, IMG submission 97004) | Marine gutless worms symbiont microbial communities from Oahu, Hawaii - Inanidrilus sp. 2 OAHU.JWI-91 metaG | ecosystem: Host-associated > Annelida > Digestive system > Unclassified | place...
AACTCACAAGAAGTGAGTGCTATTGCGAGCTTTTAAAAGAAAGATTTTCTGCAGTGTTTGTTCACGTGGCTTTAGTGGATGCACGCAAACGAGTGGAGCACGACTTTTGCTATATTTGTTTGTAACTGAAGTAAAAGTGAACTGGTGACTTTGATAGCGACGAACTGATGATGAACTAATAAATTTGCAGTGTATGCGTAATAAGACTAGAAAACGGTAGATCAGATAACAGTTTGTCATCACCTTGGAGTAAAAGCGGGCATGTGGCCTGCAAAAATTACGTGAATTTTGCTAACTCTTGATGTGAGTTTGCCGAGAAGTAGGGCACATTTTCAAAAGCCTCCGTGAAATAGCGCATTTTCTTCGTTATCGACATGCAACACTTTAGCGGTAGTGGCAAACTTACGATGCACGGTCCGCTACTGATTCTTGAATACACTAAACGAATTCGACATCTGTTTCCTTATCACACTGCACTTGATGGTCTTTCGCTGCTCCTAGGAACCGCTAGCACACCTGTTCGTGGTTCGCTAGCCACGAAGATGAAACACCTTGCAGGTGGACCTGATTACCAGCAATACCGGTAGTCCGGTCGGTAGTCGGTTCACATCTCAACTTGCCTTCTAATCACCTTTCTGCAGGTCGTTTCCGATGCACTTGCGTTCCGTTTCACGTTAGTAAGTAAGTAAGTGAGTAAGAGTATTTGTATAGCGCACAATGCGGTGCGATTTCTAGGCCCTAAATAAGTGTGTTTTCGGACGTTGTTTAAACTGGCCGTAGGCCTATATAGCTGACGATATGTCTTATAGTAGCAGTCGGTAAACAGCAAAGGTTCTGTCGCCAAGAGTGGTACGTGTGCGTGGAACAGCGAGTGTTCTGTAGGAAGCTGAGCGGAGATGACGACGACCATGCTCAGAGACGAGTTGAATGTCGGCAGATCCTACGTCGGTGCTGTTGACGTACATGTAAGCGATTGGTGTGCCAGACATGCAATCTTGAACTGCAATCTCTCTGTAGGCCACTGACAGACGCAATCAGTGTCGATTCTCAGCTGTCAACTAATTCTTGATTGTCAACTAACTGCCGTATAATGTTGGTGTAAAGTAAATGTTGGAAAACACCCACAAAGTCCAGTCACATCGAAACACACGTGCTAATAGTAGGCCTAAGCTTACTAAAACATTCAGACAGTCAGATGGCACAGAGCTAACCTAACTTACTGTAGATAATCTTTTAACGCTTATAGACTTTTAATTTTACAGCTTAGTTGGCATACTGCTCAGTAGTAATAATAGTAACACAGACTAAAAAATTAAACAAATATTTTAACAGTTAAACTGGTGTAGTTTGAGTATTAAATAGTCGGGTTAAATTACACTGATTAAAGACAAGACGTTCGGCTGTTGCAGAAAAAACGCGCCATGCTTCTGTACAAAATTTACGAAAAATAGTAGAATAAAATTGACGAGCTTCATAATACTTTAGAACTATCTATCTGTGAACTGCGTGTCTGCTTCTCAACAACGTGCATTTTCCTTTCACGTTTAGGTTTTAATGTCACCACGTTTTGTAGCCCCACGTGCTTTTTGTGCCAAATCAAAAGGCGTAGAATACACACGGTGACACCGTGACAGTGATGTAATTTCGTTCCATATCTATGCCAGCTGGTTTTCATCGCCATCTTGTAGGTAAAACTCTTAGAAATGTTTGTTACTCTGCTGTCACTGAAATACGCTTTGTCGTTAGGTTAATGATCAGGTGGACATTTTCTTAAACTAATTTTATTTGAATAACATGGCAAATCTTCACCCAATAACTCCACACAAGTTATACCCACAAAATGGCGAACGTATCGTGAGCATAGATTTTATGACGTCATTTCAACCTACAGGGTGGGTCAAAAACCGTCAGCTGTTGATTTTAAGCAAATATGTCAATAAAACTGACAAGATGGGAGGAATGTGAACATAATACGAACAGCTGCAGAGAAAATGAAGTACTATCTGATATTTTCACGTGAAATACTTTTACGGCACAATTGCTTTATGTTTAAATATTCTATGACTGAAAGCAGTCAATGAAATTACTGCTAGGCAAACACGAACTAGCTTAGGGTATGTAAACACGACGTCATAAAAGTGTGTAGCATAGAATATTTAACCACACAAATGGAATTTTGAATTAATTTCTTTTGAACTCCTGGAATATTTAACGTTAGGGCTATTGTCTAGCCTTTGAATCGCAGTACAACGACTTACTTTTTCGGCCCACCCTGTATGCATACAACTTGCGCGAGGTGGTTACGCGCGGGGCTCGCGGCCAGGACTCAAAGCGTTGATCGTTCGACACGGTGAATTGGATCAGGACATAGACCCAGTTCCCGTCAGCCATTGCGGCGGCAAAATCGACCTCTGGTAGTCCATAAAACGGCGCACAATCGTGTAGGCGGAAGAGCTGCAGGGGACTAAAAAGAGTGGAGAGGGGTGGGCGAGAGAGAGCTGGTACGCAATTACAATGTGAATTACATCGGCGACGCGTGGCACCGTAGCAGATGAGACACGCGCCGATACGAGTATGGCACGATTAACCCTCTGCAGTGCTATCGTAGTAGACTGCAACGTACAAAGTAAAGGTAAGATGAAGGTAAACGGAGTATAGCAGTTAGCAACTAGCCTCACCGCTACGGGAACTCACGTGTCATATGGGATCACACGGTGTTACCTGCCACCCGGCAGAGGTGACATTCCCGCCCTTACCACAGCCGAAGCTGGTTCTCGATTAAGCGACCCCGGAGGGATACAAGGTTGAGTTGACCTAGTTGGCTGGTTACACACCGAGATGGTATACCCACCCGAAGACGGTCACCCATTCCAGTACTAACCGGGCCCGACGTGGGTTAACTTCGTTCATGCTACAAAAGCCGCTAACCACTACGCCGCGCCGCCGACTAAGTAAGTAAACGGAAGATAGCAGTTCGCAAGGTATTGCAGCCAGCATGACGGATACGGGTACTACGGGAACGTGAAAAACCAAATAGTGGTCAAAGTAATCTGACAGGAGGCCGCATCGCCGCCGCGCAGGAATCATTCAATTCAATCGCATTGGCGAATGTACACCCCCATGATTCCTTGTGCCCACGAGAGTCTGCCCCCACGAGGCATCTCGATGCTTCTGTACAAAATTTACGAAAAATATTAGAATAAAATTGACGAGCTTCATAATACTTTAGAACTATCTATCTGTGTACTGCGTATCTGCGTCTCAACAAAGTGCATTTTCCTTTCACGTTTAGGTTTCATTGTCACCACGTTTTTGGTAGTTACGTTTTTGGTGGATGCTTCATCTGTTTTTGTACGATTGGCGGTCGAGGCCATCATCGTCATCATCATCATCATCATGTTCGTTTATTGGAGGTTGTCAAACGCAACCAACACAGAGCAGTGGCACAATATAATAGCCTAATTGTAGATTAGCATATATACAATGCTGAGTAATAACTACAACACAATGCTATAGTGAGCGTTAAACAGTTTGCCTGAGAGAGATTTATAAAGTGGCCAAAGCAGAGACAGATGTAGACCACGGAACGTCAAGGCATGCGTGGGACTCGGCCGCATCTTAGCATTGCGCATCTAGCAATGTGGCCTAAAATCTACTCACTGAAAACGACACATGGTGAGAACGTGAGAAATGGGCGGATGACATCATGTCGGCTATGCACAGGGTGCAGTGACGCCACAGCGTCTATGGTCACGATACGATCGCCATTTTGTGGGTATAACACAACATAATACGTTGAGTTAAATGGCGGAAGATTTATCGTGTTATTCAAACAAAATTGCATCAGTTAGTTTAACAAAATGTCCATACGATCACCGACTTGCCAACAAAGCGTATTTAAGCGCTATCACGGTGACAGAACATTTATCAGAGTTTTACCTACAAGATGGCGGCAAAAATCAACTGGCATAGATATGGAACAAAATTACGCCACTGTCACCCTGTGTATAAGCTGGTCTAAAAGACTGGCTTCTAAAAATAAAAACAAACGTTTTGTGCTTCTGAAAACTGATTCTGCGTTTCAATCAAAAAGAAGTAGGGCGACACTCGGGCCGAAGCACCGATACATACGCTGGCTGTGTCAGCGAGTTACTTTGAGTATATGCCGGACGGGACAGGCAGGACAGACAGATAGACGGACGGACAGACGGACACCAGCCCCGTGCTGTACGCTTGCCATTGCGGACGTGGCCAGCGTAAAAAATATTCGTGTTATATATTACAGGGGAGACCTTGGGAGATAAGAACTCCGCGACCTAAATTTACATGGTTCCGATGCCACGGTCATCTATTTACCAGAGCACTGCGAGTGTAGGAAAAAACTTTCTGTCTGACCCCAGTTTACGCCAAATTTTTCTGCGCGTTTGAAAGAGTTAACGCCGCTGTCTGCTGTCAAAGCGACATCTGTCGAAGCCGCAGCCAGCTGTATAGTAGGCCTCCTGTCCCTCTTCCTGGCCATAAACCGGTAAGGCCCGCGCGCTCTGCGGCTCTGCCATAAATTGGACATAAACCGATGAAAAAATGCCAACAAACCGTTACACACGAGCGCCTGCTGCGGAGCTACTTTTGGTTACGCAACAGTACTCAAGCTGCTCGTTTCGGTGTTGCTCTGGAAAACGGTACTGTCTGAAAACCGCCTGATCCTGCTCCGGCTAGGCATACTGAGCTGAGTAAGGTTTTACGTCCCACTCGACACAAAATAGGTCATTTCGGAGACGTGGGCTAGGCATAGCTCGGCCACAGGGCAACGGTATACATTGCAGACTCCGGCCCCGGCACCCCTTGCACGAAGCACTCGTCAAGTCTCGACGTTCGCCGTCGTCTAGGACAGGACGCAACCAATACGACGGAGCAGGGGCGCTAGCCTGCACACGACGCTGCGGTGATACTGCTGATACGTTCGCAGTATGCTGCCGTATCCATAGAAACGGAGGCACATGACGTACTGCGATACCGCCGGGAGCAGACACGAGCTACGGTCTCAGGCAACAGGCAAGGGAAGTCTGGTAAAGTTTGGAGTTGTGGATCTGGAGATAAGCTTGCGAACAGACAGACACACATACCCATAAGCAGGGGTTAAATTGGAGGGGGAGATCCCGCCGGATCTCAGATCCGACACCTCTTGTTTTGAGTTTGAGATCCACTACGTCTAATAACAGATCCTGTACCCAGCAGTTGAGATCCGGCACCTTTTTGCTGGGTTCCACCACTCTGCTGGGTAGAATACAAGCATCAAACACTATTTAAATGCCATAAAAACCAAACAAGAGTGCCTTGAATGCTCGAAAACCCCTGGTCGGCGGTTCGGGAACCCCAACTTTGTTCTCGGTCCTTCGGGATCGAGCTTCGGCCCTTCAAGCCTCGCGCCTGTAGGGATCCACCACCTCTTGCTGAGTAATTTAACCACTGCCCATAAGCACACAATACCCGGCTCCTCAAGCGAGTAATAAAGTCTGTCTTGTCTGGAACTTCGGGATTTCTTGTACGCAACGAAGCTGTGTGTGTGTGTGTGTCTGTCTGTCTGTTCGGGAGCTTGTTTCTGGAAGCACGAGCTCGAAGTTACGCAGTGCTGCTGATGAAGACCATCACCGTGCAGTTGCTGTTGCGATTCGCAAGCCTCCATCAGACTGAAAACGACCTCCAGGAAGACCTAACCACACCTGGCTCAGGGCCACTGAATCGGACCTGAGACCCCTGAACATCGGTCCTTCCTACGTGTGGAAGAAGGCAGCCTCTTGAGAACATTGGCGCTCGACTGTGGACGCGGTTACGCTCAAGAACAGTGTACCACGAAGAGAGAGAGAGACTAAACTGCGGCCAGACGGAGAAGTGTGAAGGAAGGCCATTGTGTAAGGACACGCCCGCATTTAGAGCCAAACGAGTCGCGAGGGAAATTCTCGGCCATCATTAAAACTGTCGGAAGTTTGATTGCTTTACACATAAACCAAAAGCGACGTCGAAAGGGGATCTGGCAAGTGTCGGCGCTGCCCTGACTACAAAAGGCCCAGCTGTCGCAGACACCGCGAGAGCCACACAGTGTCTGCCGCAGTTAACCACATGTCAGCTGCCACACGAAAAATCCCTAATTACGACGATCAGAAATTTTTTTTCTTATTTTTAGGCAACACACACACGCACCCGTTTAGCGGCCATTTGTCCAAGACTACCCGGGTGAGCCTGTACCAGAAGGGTAAAACCAATCTGAATTTTGCTGAAGCAAGAGACAGTGAGTGGCAGTGGCATCAGGTGGACCATATATCACCTCGTTCCAGACAGGTAACTACGCCAGCACCCCACCACTCAGTTTTTTTACAGGCTGGATGCCCTTCCGGCCGCCCAACCAACAGCGTCAAAGCACTGAAGGTATTTTTGAGGTAAATCGTTACTACATTGTCATTTACTGCAGTTAAAGGCAAAAAAACTCTGGAAAGCGATCCAAATCGTCAGACGATTGATTGCAGACACTGTTCGCATAGTATTAACGGTACGGTGTCTGTCCGTCTGTCTGTGTCATCTAACAGCAGCGTGTGGCGGTTTGCTGCTGGGCGCCCGGCGGACAGGAGATCATCATCATCAGCATAGACATTTTAGAGTGGCCTAGACAGTAAAAACTATTGCAAGGACCACTGTTATCGAGGGGAGATAATGACTAGGGAAAATGTAATTCAAAGTCAAACAGTTTCGTAACAGCGGCGGAACAAGTATGTCTTCAGCCTGTTCTTGAACACCGACAGCGACGAGACCGACGTAACATCGCTTGGCAGGCCATTCCACACCTTTGCTCCAACAACAGGAAAGGCACGACCTCCGATAGTTGACGACCGACGACAGGTCGGAACGTCAAGCTGTTCAGTGGAGGCGGACCTGAGCTTGCGTCGGTGCGGCATGTCGGCGACACATCTGAATGACGACGCCAAGTAAAGTGGTGCGGAGCCATGCAGTGCACGATACGTCAGCGTCGCCACCTTGAGTATAATTCGCTCCGGCACGCGGAGCCAATGAAGGCTGATGAGCGCGTCGGTGATGTGGTCACAACGTCTCAGGTTGAAAATAACTTTGCTGCAGCATTTTGGACTGACTGGAGATATCGCTCGACAGCGTCGGGCGCCCAGCAGCAATGGCGTAAAAATGCGAGCAGTGTCATGTTTACAGCCGTCGTAGAATTGTTCGTAGTTAAGCCTACACATGGCCTTGCTACTTTAAAAAACAACATCGCTGTATTAGAAGATCGTCTCTTCAACTAAATACTTCTATTCCTGCCTGTTAAGTTTAAACACATGACTGCTGGCGTATTCGATTTGCTGAATCCGAATCTGGATTCGAGTTGGATTCAGTGAAACCGTCCATTCATTGCGCGAATCCGTGGATTCGCGAATCCAGCGAATCCAGTTTTGACGCGGATCCACTAGCGAAACCGGAAGTGCTTAGCAGTAGAATGACGTCACACCAACATCACCGACGTAAACAAACCACAATGATGCCACACTCGACCACGAACACGAATCCAGACCATTCGATTTGCCAGCGAATACAAATCTGGATTCACGGTGAATCTGAATCTAGATTCGGTCAAATCGAATGCGGTCGTCATGTAATTTTTTCGAGTTGTGGGTCTAATCGTCGAATTACAAGTGTTTGGGTGATGATGATATTGACAATGCATGAGCAGTGCTGCGCTGAAAACTGGACAGCTTGTCTCAGGAGCGTCGTTAAATGGTCCGATCGTTATAGCGACGCTGCAATCAATAGATAGGCCTACTAACGCCATAGATCTGCAAAGCCTATTGAGCGGCACGCAATAACGCGTGTCATCATGTACAGTTAGCACATATCCAGTAATATGCGAAAGAAGACTACGATATATACAGCTTTATTTCACCATCCTATAAGGTAGCACAAAATAAACGAATAAATACAGCAAACAGAAATTAAACAATGCAGTATAGCTTATGCAGTGTGTAACCGGAATACTGTTCCATTCAAACGACAGTTAGTACACGCTGCTTTGTACAGTTTATTTTGAGTGATGCCATGGTTTTGACGTTTTCGCTCCGTCGGTAAGCTTATTGATTGTAAGTAGTATGTTTATGGTTTCAATCATTGTTTTAGCAACCTGTAAGTGGCTTTTAGCACTTCGTTGTTCTATAAATTTGATGTGATTTGTGACATCGACAGTATTGGCTACTTGCAGTAAAGCACACGGCACTCGGTATAGTGCATACCATCGCCACAGTGTCGCCCGTGCGCTAATCCTAACCCATAAACCCGACCGTTCAAAATTTTAAAATAAATCAGCCGAAAACACGATTTTAATAGATTTTGGTACGCAGAGCTCCGAAAATTTTGACATAAATAATTTAGAATTTGACCACCACACCTGAAAAATGTCACCGCACTGCCTTGAGAAATTCAGACCATTTTCATCTGATCGAAGTCACAAATGTAGACCTACAAGTATTATTAAGTAAAAACGCGTTGACAATACTAACGTTACATGCAACAGTTATCTTTGCGAATTTTTCAAGGTACACTGGCTATATTTTGCAGGTTTAACGGACAAATCCACACTCATTCATGTCAGAGATTTCTTTAGGATATCAAAAGTTGCCAAAATCGGTTCATTTTTGAGCGAGTTATTAAAATCAAAAAATTTCGTCGCTTTTTTGAAACACCGCGCAGAACTACTGATACTGATCACTAATTCGGCAACCTATCTGCAGTAGTAGGGGCCAGGGCTGGAAAAAAACTAAGTTTTTAAAGAAGGTTTTTAAAGGTTTTTTAAAGGGTTTTAAGTTTTTTATAAGAAGATCGAACACGAAAGTACGACCCAAAAGCACGTGAAAAACATCCCATATACGATACGTCGTATCTTACTGAAGACAAATCTCCAGTGAGCGAAGGAAAAGAGCACCATGTAAAAATGAAGTCGAAATTGATGAATCTCACAAATCACTATTAAAATTTTAATATCACGAGGTTTATTTATTAAATTACACAAAATTAAAAAAAACCTCAAAAACCTAAATTCGGCTTCTGAGGTTTTTTTCAGGTTTTTAAAAAACCTTAAAAACCTGGTTTTCAAACCCACTTCTATACGGCCCTTTATAGGGGCCGACTTGTATTGTCATTACCAGTACCAGCACAAGTTAATTAGCGACTTGCCGATTTCTTGGACGTTTTCCAGCCATCCTCGTCGTTCCGGTATCGCCGGATCTTTTCCAGGATAAGCTGGGCGCGGTCTTTCCACTCCATCGGCTGCTGCTTCCACCGCGGCGACGAGCAGAGACCGTCTGGAAGTCAGTTGCACGCCGGATCTCGCTACCGGTTTATATAGCGGAGCGCAGCGCCGCAGGAAGCGAACTGCGTTAAGCTGCGGTGCCATTCAAGAGTGGTCTGCAGCGGCCGGGTGCTGCTGCTGCTGCTACAGCTGTGAATTAATAGCAGGCCCTAGGTCAACGTGCGGTGATGCCCTGCGGCTGGGAAGGTAACCGTAGGTCTGTCGTCGCATACACTATACCACATCGACATGTAAAACAAGAAGCTCAGCTATCGCCGAGGGACCGCGCGATGCGTCGTGTCAGTTGAAATCTTGCCAATTGCCACGCAACAGTGCAGTACGACAAGTCCTGAACAAATCGAAGTTATATATAGGAAGGTTTAAGACCAAGTTGGGCCTGATGCTGCAGCAGTGGCGTCGGGTATAGACTAAGCTAAAGGTCGGGCCAGGCTATGTCGACCTCCCTCCACTTCCACCTACCCCTTTCCTTCGCCCTTCCCTTCTCCCCTCCTTCCCCTTAGAAGTAGGCCCCTAAAATCCAGCTAAGGGATCTGGGGGAGCGCTGTAAACTCCCCCAACGGGGTCTGCGGCAGAGCCGCAGCCGAAATCGAATTTGGTGCATTTTAGCTTTAAAATATGGCATCTGGTGGCAACAATGTTAATGATTTTCCCGAAATTGTACCAACCAGAGAAATCACAAACAAAACAGAGAAGGTTTTTCTCGTTTTCTCGTCCGTGGCCGTGTAGTCCAGTAAATCTAGCAATCATTTAACTGGACGTAGAACAAATTGCAATAGAAGGTTTTTTTGGCTTTAACTTGTTTATTAGGTCCCTCTGATGAACATATAAAAAGTCTCCAACTTTTGGACACCGGGAAAGTGGTTAATTTGCATAAATTCAAG
>Ga0126330_10000359_pt1 | contig 10210 bp, 7 predicted proteins | sample InaspJWI91metaG_FD_97004 | JGI IMG/M metagenome (GOLD analysis project Ga0126330, IMG submission 97004) | Marine gutless worms symbiont microbial communities from Oahu, Hawaii - Inanidrilus sp. 2 OAHU.JWI-91 metaG | ecosystem: Host-associated > Annelida > Digestive system > Unclassified | place...
CCCACGGCGGCAGACTAGGCCTATTCACGGTCATGAATTAAGTTAGTCAGACCACTGTCTACGGTGGAATAAACTCGCTACGCTCGTGTATTCCACTGTAGACAGTGGTCTAACTATAACTTAGCTCTTCACAACTTTAACACCCCAAAGTGTATCGTATCAAATAATGTAAGGTGTAAAATGTACCAAATTTTGGAATTTTGCCGTATGTTAGCTACGGGCAAATAGGGGCTACTGAATTATACGTAGCTGTCACGAGTAACCGAACTGAAAGACTTTTCAAGTCGCAGGCAGTCACATCGGACACGGTGCAATAGGCTAGAGAAGCTGAAGCACAGCGAGTAGTTGATCGGTGGACGTATAGCTGGGTCATGGTGCAAGCGACGATAGATAGATGGCTTATGAATGTTTTAGATGTAGATTGCACGTGCCGCAGTCAGTGGACGCTGGGAGCAGGTGAGAAGCAATGCCGGATATGATCCGAGAAATAGGGGCCTAGCTGTCCGTTTTTCATCCCGTATAGGCCTATCTCTCAATATGCATTGCTCGGAATCAATATAAAAGGAAAAAAAACTGAAGTAGACACAGTTTGGTTCAGTCCCAAACTCACACAACAGTAAAAGGATCAAGGAACATAAGACCAGAATCGATGTATAACAAAAGCCAAAGAGACGCAACTATCGCAGAGGGACCGCGGGACGCTCTCTATCTTAAAGTCAGCTGCAGGAGCTAATATTCTCGCTATGATCAACCATGTGTACTAAATTTTGAACACTCTAGCTTCTTTCTTTTCCGTCAACTTAAAATTCATGGTGTTTAATATCACTCAAGGTCATATCACCGTCAGCTAAAACACATACGACTTCTTATTCAGCAAGTATGTTCCTTTGTCTCTCTTGTACCGTTTATCCCTAGTCGCTCACGCGTCCTCGGTTGTGAAGTGATGCGTTTTATACAACATCGGCTTGTGACAGACGGATGGACAGACGAGCCACGTTGTCACGGCATAGCGTTGCGCGGTAATAACAAACAAAAGATGCGCATAAGCTTAAAGCTGTATACGCTGTCAAGACTCGAGACATCGCCCATCTGCTGTCGCTGTGTCTTTGAAGCCTTACACTCATGTATCGAAACGTCCGTATCTAGGCCTATTCACCAGTCGAATGAGCTGCGAACTGCAGTTCTGCCACTCCAAAGATCTTGATGGCGAAACTGTGAAACTCTGCACCAACTGGTGAAAGGGAGGCACTTCGAAGTTCGAATTCGAACACAAAATGATCAGTGTTAGTGAGCTGGTGATATATTCAACCCACCAGAGAATTATAATCATGATCGTGTGACGGTTTCAAACGTTGGGACTACCGGTAGGCCTACCAGTTTTGAAACGAGTGCAGTCAGATACTTCAGATTTGGCGAAACAGATTGACTACATTCAGATGTCAGTCAATAGAGTACTTTGTTTGGTTTAGATTCGTGGCATCTGCAAGAATCGGAAGAGTTGGATTCTCTGCCGGCAGCTGGCAGGCAGCAGCAGCAGCAGCAGCAGAGGAAACTGCTAGATATCATTGAACGCTTGTTGTCGTACCCCTACGGGGCTGGCAACAACGACAGTAACGACGACGACGACGACGACGCAGTGATGTTGAACCACGTTAAACCTACGAGACCAAGATCAAATTCTCAAGACCCAGATCGAGACTGAGACCAGGGACCCGATTTATAAAATAGCTTACGATAATCTTACGATTATCTCCAGGTAATGCCAAAGTTACGATCGACTTACGACTGTCGTCTAATTTGCAAAACGTCTCACGAAGGACGCAAGGCTGTTCTTGGGTACGATTCACATGCAGAATCGTCAGATCGTCTGAGACAGCGTGCGAAAATTAGCTTACGATATTCATAACAGAAATTTTATCACGTTTGTAAGTCACTATCGTAAGTCTATCTTACGATAAACTTAAGACACTCTTGTGATAAGATGTTTTGTAAATCGGACCCAGACTCTCGAGACGAAGACCGAAACCGAGAAAAAATGGCCCCGAGACCGGCAGAGACCAAAAGTCTGGCGTAAACATTTGGTCTCGAGACGAGTCTGGTGTCGACACTTTAACATCTCTGCGACGACGGCGACGACGACGACGACGAGTGGGCAGCAGACGAGGCTGTTCCCGAGCACCTGTCGTCGGCGGACTGGCGTCAGATGTTGGATGATGGATATGACCGAGGCATCAAAAGATCGCGGCCTCGGCGGCCGCAGAGACAGCAGCTGAAACGCGGCCCAGGAATGTGCATCAACAGCTGTCTGACGGGCGGAATGAGTTTCGTCCGCTGCAAGTCCATGTGCCACTGGTAATGACAACACCGCATAGATCGACAGTATCACTGGTACTGCCCGCATAGTATGCGCAGCAGGGTCTATGCAACTGTCCGGCGTCCGTTCGTCTGTCTGTCCCAGCATTCGCCCGCCGCTGTTGCGGGTTTGCTGCTGAGCGCCAGCCGTGCAGCGATCGATATCTCCTGCCCGCCGGGCGCACAGCAGCAAACCCGCAGCAGTGGCGTGCAGCGGGCGAATGCATGCAGCGCCACGTTGACGTAGGAAGCTGAACAGAGAATTGTTTAAGAAGCATAAGTTATTAGCATACAGTTCATATAGTGCCCGTGAGCCCGTGGCTTGGGCCGACGCAAGTCCTCACCCCGTAGCTGTGAATGTCGACGATGACCTGCTGTTGAAAAAATAACTTGAATTTCGCTATATTCATTTCCGAATGTTCAATGACCACATTTAACAGGTGGACAGGACAAATTTATAACCAACAAGTATCAGCTGTCGCTAATTGACGCGCGCGACAGAGTCGTGCTGTAGACAGACCTTGGCGATCACTATGATAAACTACAGCGGTCGAGCGTCGGAGCTCGGATGTACTGCCAACTTAGTTGACCGACGACTGTTCAGTTTATCACGCTCTGAGCGTCTACCTTTCTCGAGCTATGTTGATAGCACGTTTCGCTGTGGCGAAAGTCCGGAGTTTAGGAAAAAGTTCCAGAGGGAAGTACTATTATTTTTGTAGACACTCGAATTTCCTTATAACACAGTGTATGAGTTGTCGGAAAAAGCCTCCAGCCAAAAACGAGATCGATCCGCCCATTCCTATCGATAGTACACCGACTTGTGACAGACAGACTCGTACACACAGGGACATAGCTAGGGGCCTAGTACACACGCTAGCATAGCGTCGCGTGGGTAAAAATTAAACTCGGCTGGTTTTGGACTGAGTTACAGAAAAATTACAACGCACTGTTGTTATACTACAGGACTGTTATTTCACTGCAGCATTTTTTCACGCCGTCTGTGATTTCAATGTTGCAGATACAGCAGGCACCGCAGCATTTGAGCGGCTTGGCAAATTTCGATGTTGTCTCATCTACACTTCGGTTACTGATACTTGTAACAAGTTGCCCAGGTAAAAGTTGCAAACAGGTCGCATCGCCGTGTGCTGCCCGCTTCCCCTCAAAAAGTCCCCATTCCCGTAGGGGATCCGGGTTTCCCACCTAATACATGGTTCCTTGGGCCCACCCGAGTCCACAACCCAAACTGCACCTCGATCGGTTCGGCCGTTTTTGCAGGGTTCATCACCAATACGTCCAAGCGACACACAGACAAATACGCAGAGATCACGCTACATATGCAGCAATAGTCCGCCTTGTCACGCTGTGCATGTGAATAACTGAAACGTTCACATTTTGTTAAAAAGCAAACACATTTACAGAAAAAGGTGTGCACTCTGTTCTGTGAATCCTACGTGTGGAGACGTCTTGGTCAATCTCTTGGACTTCAGTGATTGATTTAAAACACGCGCTTTTTGAAAATAGTTCCAGTACACAGGAGAAAGAACGCTCGACAATAATTGTACTTCAGTTCTTAATATTTGCTGACAAAATTCGTCTTGTTACTGTTGTTATTGTAACAAAAATACGCGCAAAAACGGCACTGACTGCATCGGCAATGTCGTGTCTACGGCTACCCTACCAATCTACGGTCCAGTGACAGCGAAAGGCACAAAAATAAATAAAAGATGGTATAAACCGACGTTCAGCACATTTACACAGCACATGTAGGCCTACCAGAAACATCACGTGAACACGCTGTCGTTGTAAGCAACGGTAGGAAACAGGAGACATCGCGCGTGTACAACATTTATAGGCTTACAGGCTGTCCGGTATCACAAAGAAGTGGTCAAAATAAATTGACACAAGGCCGCATCGCCGCCGCACATGGATCGTTCAATCGTATTCGTCAGGTGGCGACAATGTGCACCCCATCTAATACACGGTTCTTTGGACCAACGCGAGTCTGCCCGTTCCCCAAACGGCATTTTGATCGGTTCAGTCGTTTTTGCATGACAACGGTCATGGCAAACGCAGTGACATAGACACGCAAAGCACCAAAACATGCGTAGGAACAGGCTGCCTGGCGATGCGGCCTGAAAGTCGACGCTGGACACAGAAGATGGAGATGCCTGTTGTTCTAACGCAACGCCAACAATTCAGACATGCAGAACAACCACGATCTAATGCAAAATCATAGCGGACACGGGGCCCGGCATATAATTTCAAAACCGCTGAATTTCTCAGTGCGACCCAGTCCATTAGCGAACTTGAGGTCATTTGACACAATACACGGTATGAGTTACTAAACGCGGTCGACTCATCCTCACAACCTGGACAAAAGCACACTGGCGGTAGATACCAACGGGTGCAGATTACAATCAGCAGAGAAACTTGGCCGTAAGGAGGAGACTGTAGCAGAATGAATAGTTATGTCAGACAACTTGGGACAGACAGTTATTTAAAAAATACTTGGCATAGCCGGGGCTAAGCTGTGCGTGTGAAAGTATTCATCCGAAAATTTTGTATGCAACTTACAAGTAAAACGTCGTCAAGATGACTTATGCAAACTTTTGAGCGCACGTTAAAATAGCATCTCGTATCGAAATTCCTGGTGATTACGCTTAATATTCAATCGGGCGCAGACTGAGCCTGTTAGGTCCGGCCCAAGGACCTGGACTTCAGAGTTCGGACCCCAGACCCGGTGTCCCCTGCACAGACAAGCAGCAGGTGATTTGAACGACGGCGCGATTTTCGCCAACAACCAGAGTTCGGTTGTCGGGGTTGACGTACTGCCATATTCGGACATCAGTTACGTAACTGTCAACCACTGACCGGGATGGGCTCAAGGACGTCCGCAGGATTTTGGTTATGGGTTCAATGCCCCCTTGCCGCCTGAGGCGAAGGAAATTTTGAAAATATGACTACGAAATGGTGCATTCTGAAGTATAACTGAATAAATATGTGGTCAGCATAGCGCTGTTCTCTACATCTGCCTGCCCTGATTGCTCTCAAAATATAACATAAACATAGAAAACTGCTCTTTTTTGCATGTTTTCGCTTTTTAATTTTTCATTCATTTTCCAGGGGGTCAGCAGACCCCATTTGCCCCTGTGTGCGGACGCCCATGGATAGGCTGACCGGAGTCAAATGCCAGTTGCTTACTGTGATGTCAAGTCGTCAAGGCTCTTTGGTTGTTGAATCGCCGCAAAAGTAAAGTCGACAGTAAAACGCGGCCGCGCGTCGAAACAAGGCGGCGATTAAAATAGTCACACGAACTTTACGTGCCAGCCGGACTGATGCTATTGTACATTACTGATTGCACGTTACTGCTGCGCAAGATACTTTAACGCGATACAGCGGTCGTCAACGCTAAAAGCTACCGGCAGCGGCGTTATCGTCGTCCTGTAGCTAATGAATAAAGTAAAAACTAAGGCAGTGTCGAGCAAGGAAATCGTCATCATTTCACACGCGTGTCTCTAGTCGTAGCCTACAGTCTGGTCCTGCCGCGTGTAGAATACTGAGTAATCTTTCTGGCAAGCAAAACAGTAACAGTAAAAACCCAAGTAACAGTAGCAGTCACTTGTATTGCGACTCCTAGTGGGAGACCGAGGACGCATCACAAAACAATCACCAATCTGTATCCCGACGTCCCTGTAGGCACTAGGCAGACTGGAACAGAAATGTCTTGACTGTTGGCGACGAAAAGTACATGTATCGGTCGACCGCAGCAGCTTCAGCTGTGTCGGCAGCCTGTTCCATGCTCGCGCTGCGGCGACAGAGAAAGACCTGTCGCTGATTCGTCGACGGGTCCGCAGCACGACGACGTCGCAAGAAAACCATCATCATCATCACATAGAGTAATTTTACATCTCGCGAACAAACCAACGCTGAGTCAACTCAAAAACAAGTTATGCTTATAACTCCCTATAGCGACATTAACATGGAGGTGTAACTACATTAAAGATAGTGAGGGCATTCTGTGGTTACTGTCTGCAGTATGCAGCGTTATCCAGGCATACATGTCTGCAAACTAGTTTGCCTGCGACTGTTCAGAAAAGTCATACAATGCCGTAAAGGTCACAGCGTATGATCATCGATGCTGTTGTCTTATCAATGGCAAGCTGAATTGACTTGTAATAAAAATGAAATGAAACCAACAGCCGAACTACACATCTCAGCTGGATCGTGCTGTTTGTACTAATATATGTGCTAATGTGCACAAAACTGCACGTCTGCTCACAACTCTAGTCACAACATCGATGACATATCGACTGTTACAACGTCATCCAACGTCATCCACTGAAGAATTTCATGAATACATACGGTGAAGTCACGTCACAATCTACGGTCACGATAGGATCGCCATTTTGTAGGTATAACACGACATAGTGTGTTGAGTATAATGGCGAAGATTTAGTGTGTTATTGAAATAAAACCGAATCAGTTAGTTTAAGAAAATGTCCATATGATCACTGACTTACAAACAAAGCGTACTTAGCGCTATCACAGTGACAAACATGTCTCAGAGTTTTACCTACAACTTCTACAAGATGGAGGCAAAAATCAAGTAACATAGATATGGAACAAAATTACGTCACAGTCACCCTATGTATAGCGACATTAACATGGAGGTGTAACTACTGTCTGCAGTATGCAGCATTATCCATTATCCATATAATGGTGCTACAATGCTTTTGGCACATGGATTCACACCAGAATTGCATAGATATAGACAATTTATCAAAAAACTGTTCAAACCGTTCAATCTCTATCATGAATAAACATGTACATTATACATATAACTGGTTGCATAGGCAATATCATGTTCAGTATGGTTTCACAGTGGCCTTCAGTGCTTTGACTTGGCCTTCAGTGCTGACTGGCCTTCAGTGCTTTGACTTGACCTTCAGTGCTGACTGGCCTTCAGTGCTTTAACGCTGTTGGTTGGCGGCAGGAAGGGCATCCGGCCTGTAAAAATCTGAGTGGTGGGGTGCTGGCATGGTTATCTGTCTGGAGCAAGGTGCAGACTTGCTTATGGCCCAGCTGATGCCATTGCCACTCATTGTCTCTTGCTTCAGTAAAATCCAGATTGGTTTTACCTTTCTGGTACCGGCTCACCTGGGTAGTCCCAGAAAAAGGGCCGATAAACGGGTGTGTGTGTGTGTGTGTGTGTATAGTTTCACAGATCAGTTTTATCACCTACTAGCATTAAGACTACTAAAAGCCTATGCCCAAGTGGCAGATGTTCAATCTAAATAATCTAACAAAACACTGATCATAATTCTAACATATTCTGTTTCACAACACTGACAAAATTATCCTACATCTAAAGGAACTAATGAAGAGTCAATGTAATTACTTACACTTCTCACAGTTTTTGTTTATTGACTTTAAAGGAAGTGCTGGGAAGTGAAACTTTAAAATCCAATTAAACAAATAAACTTCACAAGCCATCAACTGTGATTCTTAACTATGGGTATATAATAGTAGTCTAATTAGTCTTGAAGGCTGATAATTCATCAGCCTAATGTTTAAACCAGAAATGGCTTATCACACCTTGAAATAAAATGCCATTATATATCTGTTCTGTTTCACATACTGCATTGTATTATTTACAATTATGGTATTTTACTAAATATAATGTGCATTTGTCATAGTGGTTTTAATGACTACTGATTACTGAATTGACAGATAAAAAGTACAAATATAAAACAAAACTACGCACAAAAAATTTTCATAGAAAACCAATTAAATCTTCAGCAAAACTGCACATGCTCATAACATGCACATCACAGTGAGGCATCAGGTTTCACATTATTTCACTGATCTAAGATTCATCAACATTCACTGCCACAACGTCAACAACACAGAACTATGCATGTGTGGCTACTAAAATCACTATACCTGAGCGACTTAGAGATGAGTAGCTCATTATCAAGTGCTATACAGATGCTCAAGTTTACTTACTACTTTTTACCTGCCCACAACTGATGGGCGAATGCTGTACAAGAATACAAGTGTGTAAGTAGTAGGATTAGAAGAGAACGAATATAATCGGCTATTTTTGAGAAAAATATGAGAAATTCGGCTCTAAATTATTTAATTCCTGATTGGTCGACAGCGGTCCATCCAGGGGTTGGGTTAGGCCTAGGGTTAGAGTCCATCCAGGGGTTGCTGCTGCAGCCGTCCAGGGTCACGTGACCGCTGTCGACCAATCAGGAATTAAATAATTTAGAGCCGAATTTCTCATATTTTTCTCAAAAATAGCCGATTATATTCGTTCTCTTCTAATCCTACTACTTGTGTACAAACAGCATGCTGTGCTCTCTTCTTAATTTTTTTGGTGTGTCCAGTCATTTTTTTGCAAATAAAGGGTGGTGCAGCTGTAGTCAAGAGATAATTTGTATGTGTATTGTGTTTATACAGCACTAGCAGTTCATAACTGCATACTGCAGATAATGAGCTACTCTGCAACATTTGCACCTTCAGCACTGTCTGCTCATGCTACTAACCAAGTTTGGGGGCATCATGCAGTCCCTCTGCAAAACTCCATGACAATTTGGAGGTTATAGAGAGGCTGCATGCCAAATTTGGTCCAGCTCCACTGAAAACGGTGGCCGTGATCAGGGAACAGAGGTCAGACAGACGAACATTCGCTTTTATACGTAATTATAAAACTTAAGCAAAAAGATGCACTTTCTGGCGTTCATGTGCATACTGTACAGCAAGAATACGAGTGAATGAGCGGGACTGAGTTCTGTAGTATGCTACAGCTGTGGACTATGCATAGTGGAGGAGGTGATCGTCAGCGACCGGGCAGCCGGCAATGTGGACGTCGATGAGGTCATGCAGTGAGTGCCAGTCGACCAGCTGGCCGTTGATACGGAGACTGCGCAGACAGCCGTCAAAGTAGTCGCCAGTCAGCGTCGCCTGCTGATGATGAGCAAACACTGCCACCACCGCATCGCAACACAACACAGCAGTGCTATTTTATCACCACCGTCATCACCACCAACCAGGGACAGATTCATAAACTGCTGTTGGCACGAAGACAGTATGTACGTGCATACTGAGCCGAATATATAATATGTTCTGAACCCTATTACACCTTGCTCGCTTGGACACTCCTCCCCACCAAAAATCCTGGGTCATAAATCATGGTTTTAACTGAGGAGAAAGTGTCCACACAAACAAGGATTCAAAACATATTATAAAAGGCTAAAATGCATGTACAAAACAGCAGCACAAAACAGTTATTTCAAAAAGAACATGAAAACGTTTTTTAATTCATTTAAAACATTTCCTGGCAAAACTGGTGAAACCTCACATCTTACAGGTTAACCTGTCAAGTGCTATTACTCGGCATTAGTGTTTTATTACAGCCAATGCTAAAAATATTACTGGTAAGTTACGACTAAAGACTGCTTGCATAGAAATAGCTATCTTCTTGTAGAAAATCCCATAAACCCACTGACAGCAACCTTTCTACTGTTCCATGCTGTTTCCTTCAGTGCTTTGACACTGTTGGCTGGGCATCAGAAAGAGCATCCGGCTTGTAAATGTGTGATGACGTGTTGGTGTAGTTATCTGTCTGGAGCAAGGTGCAGATTGTTTGCATATGGTCCAGCTGATGCCACTGCCATCCCAAAACCTCATCATCTCTTGCCTCATTTAAATCCACACTGGTTTTTACCGTGCGATGCTATGCATCCGCGGTACTAGCCATGGCCCTGTGTCCGTCTGTCTGTCTGTCCGTCCGTCCGTCACAAGTCGGTGTTCTACTAAAACGGCTAAACGTAGGATCACACAAACAACACCA
>Ga0126330_10000361_pt1 | contig 10182 bp, 5 predicted proteins | sample InaspJWI91metaG_FD_97004 | JGI IMG/M metagenome (GOLD analysis project Ga0126330, IMG submission 97004) | Marine gutless worms symbiont microbial communities from Oahu, Hawaii - Inanidrilus sp. 2 OAHU.JWI-91 metaG | ecosystem: Host-associated > Annelida > Digestive system > Unclassified | place...
GAAAATATTTATAATAACAATAATATTGCTATAATTTTTAAATGTTTAATAATAATATCAATAAACCTGCAATAACAGTTTTTTTGCCACTGACATCAGCAAAAACTAGTTTTTGCCAGTGGCCACTTACACCTAGTGGCCACTTACAACTAGTTTTTGCCGGCACGGTTTTTTCCGCGGAAAAAAACAGTTTTTACCGGTCACTGGCAAAAACTTGTCAACCCTGTCAGTGTCCTTAATAATTAACATCATAAAGAGTGTTTGCAAAAGGAAGAAACACAGTTCATGAAAATAAATTAAGTACATCAACCACACTCTGACGGTACTGCGAAAATCCTTGCATCAAATCACAGCAAACTCCATCATGTTTGGCACAAAGTGCAATACAACATTACCACTCAATGCCCAACTTAGGTGTAAGGTTTCTTCTGTGATACAGTCGTCTCCCTTCAAAAATTAAAGCACAGGCCCTATGCTATTTACAGGACAGGACACACCATCTCAACACTAAAACGACAACAACACGCCATGATCTGCCAACACAAAAACAAACAAAATCGAATAAGACAACTGTCATCAGTCTATCACTCGACAAACACAGCAGAAGCTGGCGACGTCAGCGGCAGTTTGTCGGCATGGCAGCGCATGTGTGATTTCACGGTGCCGGAGTGCGAGAATGTCAGTCCACAGACTGGACACTGAAATGGTCTTTCACCGGTATGCACCCGCATGTGTGTACGCAGATTTGCCGCCTGACTGAACAGCCTATCACAGACACTGCACCGGTGTGGCTTCGACTGATCGTGCACAGCACGCCTGTGCTTTTTCAGGCCGCCCTGTAGCTTGAACTGAGCTGGACAGTCTGGGCACAGGTAGGCGTATTCGTCACTGTGTACCTGACGCACGTGGCATCTCAGCATGGCTGGCAACTTGAACTGTTTTCCACAGTCGGAGCACGTGAACGGCCGATCATCAGTATGTTTAAGAACGATATGGCGCCTCAGCAGGCCCGCCCACTTGAAACTAACTCCACACTGGCTGCACACATGCGGAGCGAGGTCAAAGTGAACTTTCTCGTGCGTATACCTCGTACTTGTCTGTGCAAAAGCTTTGCCACAGACACGGCAAGGATAGGGTCGCTCTCCCGTGTGGGATCTCATGTGCTCCGTGAGGGATGTTGCAAATGAGCATCGACGTCCACAAACGTTGCAGATATATGGCTTATCTTCACCACTTTCATGTTTACGCGTGTGCTTATTGAGGAATTCCAACTTCCGGTACTGCTTATTGCACTTGGTGCAGGAATACCACTTCTGCCGGTGGGTTGTGCTCTTGTGATGTTTTAGACTTCGCCCAGCTCGAAACCGTCGTCCGCATTCAGAACAGCAATGCTGTTTCGCACTTCTTGCATCCGCTCCGTCTGGCAAGAAACCAAAAAATTTGTGTCACCATCCTTCGTAGCTGTTCGTTTCGGTAAAAATAACTAACCTAAAAGTCAACCTACAATGACCACAAATGCTGGCAGACAAATTACACATTCCTGAGAATAACAAACCAGGCATCCAGCCTAATAAACAAACCAAAAGCAGCATTCACTCCACAAATGCACGACATAAAACTGGAAGAACGGTGCACTCTATTGAGACTCAGACCAACAGCAAATACCAACACTATGAATGTGTATAAGTTCTGATACAATTGCACAACTCTTGACAAGCAATATGTTACTTATGTACAGTTTTCGTTAGAACTGTAGTTCGTTTTTACCACAACTAAGATATTTTGTATTCTGATGCAAAATATCATCACATCATCAATTTCACAATGGAATCCTATGATCATAAATTGACCTTTCGATTAGTTAGGCAATGTCAAGGTCTGAAGTCAATGAAATCTGACACTGGGTCGCTTTATCTTTTGCTGAGACCAAAGTGTCAAACTAGACCAAAAGTTTGTTCTGAGAGAGACCTAATTAATATACAAAACGTGAAGTAACGCTGAACTTTGGTCTGAAACCAAAGTATCAGACAAAATCACTTCAACTGTCACTTAAGCTAACATAAAGTAAACAAAACAAATACATCACGAATGACGTTTTAGGGTGGTAGAACAACCGCCAGGACCGAACGCTGAAAATGTTTTTGTGTGTTTGCCAGTGAGATGGGACGATTGATCTGAAATGTGGTGCAAGACATTTTGCATATTAATTAGGTCTCAGACTTTGGTCTCGGACTAACGTTTGAGACTGGTCGCAGTGAAAGTTAAAGTGACCCAATAATGTAGTACTACTGAATAGAAAATTGTAATTTTAAACAATAGTGGACAATGGACAAAATAGCTGGACTAATCGTTTACTATTTTATCTTATCAGCAAATATTATCATAAATATTCATAATACAACACTTAAATGACTGATCACACTTGTCTGAGCATGCAACACGTTTGGAAGAAAATATGCTAATGTTTAAAACTACTGGTCTGTAAACAGTATAACGAACGCTAATGAAACATTTCTCACATATGTAATTGGCTAAGATGTGGTTACCGGTAGTTATCTAACATCCACTTATTTTTGCAGCTAAGTCCAGATTCTGCCAGATGCCTAACTTCTCACTGCGAGAATGGCAGAAATGTGACACTGCCACACAAGTCCGCCTGTCAGCAAACCATCTACATTATTATGCGCACAAGTGAGTGTCTGCAACGGAAGTTACATCACAAACGCTGACGTTATTAGCACTGTGACGTTGGACATCACAAAGCCATCGCCATGTCTGACTGGCTGTCCGCTGGTGGCTTGCAGCAAACAACAGACTGCAACCTGGTCATTTGTTCGCTCACATCCAAACGAATCACTCTCACTGACTCCCACTCACACGAGCCTCACACGACAGGTAATGCTGTGGCATATAGACAACGCGCTCTGTGACGTCATCGGTTGCTACGGACATGACGTAACCATTGCAGCTACGGTGAAATGACAAGGATGCAGCGCTAGACCCGTCTAGCCCAAGACGGGTCTAGTGGTTGAGCATCACTCAAACACCACTCAACAGAAACATATGCAATTTTTACTACAATAATTACTGTTTATTTTAATGAGACTGTACAAGTTTCCGAGCTAAAAGTTGAAAAGTATCAGTTCAAGAGTCTAGTTGCCAGTGTAGAAACTGTACTTGCAGCAGTCAATCAAGTGATAAATGAGATATGACAAAAATGATAACATTTCTTCAATAACCATTTGAACTGCTCTTGCTTCCAAAATCTTAATAAAACCCTGTTCTGCAAAAAGAATTCTATCAACAGAAATGTACACATTTCATCACTATGCACAACTTGCAATGGCAACAAATTAGCCAATCACCACAATGGATTCACTGCAGCATAAAACCAACAATGAAGTATACAGGATTAAGTGCATTTTATTATCTTCAAATTTTCACTTTTTTCATTTCTTGAGGCCAGCTGACTCCAGGCTCTTTTATCAAAGACAGTTCGTTGACTCACCAATGGGCATTCACATATTGGACACCGCAGTTTTGAAGTTCAAGTTTTTAAAATTTCATATCTCAGAAACTAAACTGTATATTTTATTGTAACTTGCAAAGTTGATATACTAATGTTTCTGTCGATTTATGTTGCGTTTAAATACATCTGAATGGCTGCACTTCAATTAGGACACTGTGTAGTTTATAAATCAGCTGCATATAAAGGTACTGTTATTTTACATCTTTACTTAGGCTGTAAATCGATGTCCCAACAATTACTTTGCATGCACTTGCATTGTGATTATCAAATATTATCATTAGCTATATAGCAGTTTACAGACGTTGTACATATACAACTGCATCTTTCAGAACGAGTCGACCTCGGGATTCATTGTACCTTCAAGAATTTTAGAATATTTTGAGGTCTGTAAAAAATAACTGAGAATATTCATTTCAATTCCACCAATGTAACTCTCTCAAACAGCTGTTTGCAGAGTGCAGACTGACAATTAAAAACACACCTGATCATAACACATGTAATCATTAACATTTGTAACACACCTATTCAAAAGTGCTACAGAAAATATTTTAACTAACAATCTTCTCAGGTCAAAACATACCTTTACATTAACTGACAATTTATTAGGCTAGTATATAATTTCCAAGATTTCAAATGTTCCTGCAGCATTTCAAAATGCACTGTGTGATAATCTTGCATGAGATGCAATCACAAGAAATCCAAAATCACAAGAACTTTTATCACAGTGCATGACAATATTGTTGCGCTTTGAATTTGAAGACCATTTCTGTCACAGCTTCAACAACGACAATGTTTGTAACATTTTATATCAACACACACACACACGCACGCACGCGTGCACGCACACAAACACACTTAACGGCCTTTTTTCTGGGACTACCCAGGTAAGCCGGTACCAGAAAGGCAAAAACATTCTGGATTTTACTGAAGCAAGTGACAGTGAGTGGAAGTGGCATCAGCTGGGCATGCAAGTCTGCACCTCGCTCCAGCACCCCACCACTCAAAGTTTTTTACAGGCCGGAAGCCCTTCCTGCCGCCCAACCAACAGTGTCAAAGCACTGAAGGCATTTTATATCAAATATACATGTATTTTACAGAGTCCTCTGCCTGTCGGCGTCAGCAGTATATGCAAACATACAAAACTGCAGAACTAGCAATATGATGAAACTAACAAACAAAAAACGAACCAAATGTCAAACGTTCAAAAATGTACATTTACATCCATCATACAGGGTACAGTAAATATGACACGTGTCTACTGTGAATTTAGCAAAGCTTCACAGCACGAAGATGGAGCAGCTGCTTTAGCTTTCTGATTCATCTTTAGGTTATTATTAATTCAAATTTATCAGCCAAAAGGCATTACTTAATTTTCACTACTTTTGTCAATCAAAAAAGTCCACTTCAATGAACCAAGACAGCTCAAGAAAATTAAAAACCTTCAATTATGTTAAGCTTAGTAATTACATCACTGGGTTAAACCTGCTACAAAAGTATGTTGCATTAAGCAGTTGCACTGACTATGGAGTGTGGAAAAACAATCTGACCGTCACTGCATTTGTCAGATGTGGCTTGTGAGCACCCGAATGTGCACAAAGCATGCTACATACAGTACAAACAGCTTTCTCTCATGTGAACGCTCATTAGTAGGGAAAAGGTAGACAGGGGAAGGACAGGAAGGAAGGATCATGCAGCAGCAGACAGGAAGTGAAGCGAAAGGAAAAAGAAAGAAAGAGACAAGACACCGAGCAATTCGTTGGTGCTAATTCACTGGCACTGTACATGAATATCACCACCTCTTCAGGAGTCACAATCATGACTCACAAGTTCAGTCGGCTTAATGCAGTCATAGACATCGAACTTCGACCCTAATGCTGTCCTTTGTTGAATTACTTTTGAGTATATTCTCTATTAGCATCATTTCTGCTTGACCTATTACAAGCAGGTGGGCAGACATGTACATGCAAATATAGCTCTAGTTCATGTAGTGTATCTTAACAAGTTATTTTCAAGAATTCAGCAGTAGCTCTGACTGTGGAGAAGCAATCTGACTATTACCGTGAGTTCTCAGATGCGACTTATGAGTGCCTGAATGTGCAAACCGCATGCCACACACAGCACAAACAAATGGTTTCTCTCCCGTGTGAACTCGCATGTGAGTGCGGAGATTCTCCGGCACCGTAAACGCCTTGTTACATACACTGCAATGCCATGGCTTCAGACCCAGGTGAACGGCGTTCACGTGCCTCTTCAAATCATTCAACTCCTTGAACAGTCTCGGGCAATCTGAACATACGTATGGAAAGTCATTAGTATGCACTCGTCTGTAGTGAATTTTCAGCGAAAACGCTATCTTAAACTTCTTGCCACATGCTGAGCATACATGAGGACGAGTGTCTCTGTGATTACGTATCGTATGGACTTTGAGATGTCCACGCAGTTTGAACTGCAATCCGCACTCACTGCATACATGTGGAAATACATTCTTATGGACCATTTCATGGGTATTTCTGGTGCCAACTTGGGCAAACTTTTTGTCACAGAAGCGACAGCCAAATGGACGCTCGCCCGTATGACAGCGCATGTGCTCAATTAGCGTAACACGTTGCACAAACGCTTGGCTGCACACGCTGCACACATGAGGCCTCTCAGCATAGGAAGCATGAATTAATACATGCTTGCTGAGATGGCACTGATAGCGAAACTGCTTGTTGCATTTGTCACATTTGTACCACCGTTTCGGTGGATCATGAGTGCATCTAACATGGCGTTTCAACAACCGAAATGTGGTGAATTTTTTTCCGCATATATAGCATTCAACAGGATCGCATGAAGAACTGGCAGCTGGATCGAGCTGGAGCATTTCTTCCCCTGCATCAGCATGTGTTTTCTCATGATCCACTCGTGCCTCTCTATCTTCAAACGTTCGGCGACAGTAACGGCACGTATTCGTCGTACAGTTCTGACCATGAGAACGCATGTGATAAATCAACGTGAGGCGATCACAAAATCCCCGATCACAAATGCTGCATACGTGTAATCTATTTTTTCTACGTTTATGGCTCAATGAATGCTTCTTAAGGTCCGACTGAAAACGAAACTGTTTACCACATTCATCGCATTTCAACCACTGCTTTGGTGGATAATGGCTGTACTTCACATGCCTTCGTAGAAAGTTTTCATTTGCAAATCGTCTGCCGCATACAGAGCAGATGCAATCACGCCCACAGCGTTTCACAGATGATGAATTTGTCTTGAACTCTGCGTCTGACAAGCAACCAACAAAAACTGTTCTCAGACCTCCAGCTTACTTCAGTCTCCAAACTACTGCACACTTTGCATGGCAGAGGCATATTTACACCGTACGGGCACTTCAGCAAGTTACCTGGCATAAAAGAATGCTCTTTGAGTTTAGAACCACAAAGCAGTCGTAAGGCACACAACACAAAGCCAGCACAACAACCAGTTTTACATCTAGCAAACAAAGATTTAGTCCCAGACCACAGTAAATACACAAAGTGCTTTATTTTCAGTCTGTGCTGTGGTGTGTACACTGTATGGTGACAATGTTACTGTTACAGTGAAGATTCCCGGATATCATACTTTCGCATTAATAACTCCAGCAATTTGTTCATGCGTGCTTCAGTCACAGACCCGCACAACTCGATACCAGGCAAATGTTGATGACGGTAGTTATTGACGGACACGGTTCATTCCACTCATAAATTAAAGATATGAGTGGCATATAAAACTAGTAGTTGACCCACGTTAATACACACTGCAACATACTGCAATAAAATTGACTGCTTAACTCCGCAATTACAATATTAAGAACTAAAACTTCAAAAGCCTAAAAGTGAGCATGTTCCAATCAAAATTTTTGATAGCAGTGATGTTACGCAAGGTACCAGGGTAAAGAAAATGAAGAAACAGTGGGCAGTTCTGAGTGCAAATGCCAAACATTACTATCATAGATTCAGCGGCTTGGAACCAACCACTATTATGAACTCATCACAGTCACTACAGATTATTACTGACATATAGAGAAGACCAACACAGTCAACACTACTGCTATACACAGCAAAACCACAACAACTGTTTTATCACGTTTCCATTAAATACTATGTTAGAAGAGAGACTAATCAGACTAACTACTTCTAGACTGTTGTTACAATCACTGTGCCATTGAATAAGCTACACCCAACAGAGTGTCACTACCATGTCCAAGCTTATGCTTCTTCAACGAGCTGTTGTGTGCAAACTGTTGTCCACACAGCTTACAAATGAAAGGTCTTTCGCCCGTATGAACTCTCATGTGAGTGCGCAGATTGCTGCGTTGGGAGAAGCCTTTGCCACACACATTGCAGTAGCAGTGGCTGATGTCTGCATGTGTTCTCATGTGACGACGGAGCGCCGAGCGTGACTTGAAGCGTGCTGGACAGCGCTCACACGCTACCGGTTGTTCTCCTGTATGCACACGCTGGTGCAACTTCCACAGATGGTAGTTGCGAAACGCTTTGCCGCATGTTGTGCAGGCATACGGCCGCTCCTGTGTGTGTACACGCATGTGGTAGCGCAGCAGCGAGCGCTGGATAAAGCCACGGCCGCAGACTGCACAGACGTGCGGACGAACATCAGTGTGAATGCGTTCGTGAACATTCAGCGAGCCATGCTGCGAGAACTGGCGGCCACAAAACCTACAGGAGTAGGGACGCTCGCCCGTGTGCCTTCGCATGTGCACGATCAGCGAGCTCCGATTGCGGAAACGTTTACCGCACGACAGGCAGGCGTGCGACGCATTACTGGCATGCAACTGAAGATGCTTCCGATACTCCTCAAGGCGTATGAATCCACGTCGGCAGACTCCACAACAGTACGACGTCGTTTCCTGTTTCTCTGCCACAGCGATACAAGCCCCTACACAGTCATGTTTCTGAAGCTCCTGTGCCGATGAGAACTCCTGCTCGCAGACAGTACATGAGAAGGTCTGGCCATCGGACGTGTCTGCCAGAGCGAATACGCCGTTCATTTCTGGCAATACACCAACAACATAAACTGCTGTCACTTCCACTTCATTGCATTTTGCCACTTCAATCCTTTTACCTTATCAAATGAATTCTTCACTGCTCTAAGTCCCACTTCTATTCCACTACTGTTACTAATCAAGCACACAGCAAGACATCAATCTATGCAGGACCACCACTTCAAATCATATTCAGTCCAATCACAAAGAATCAGCCAGTTTTGTGTCCAAAGTATGCAGCTGCATGGTAATTCAACCAGCATGTCTAATAATGTGTTGTGCAATTCCAATACTTTCTTATGTCAAGTGTCAAGAACACAACAACACTATCCAATTAGCAGGAATATAAACATGAACGACACAAATCTAAAAAAACAATTAATGTATAGCATCTGCACTTGCAGTATAATTCAATCTATTAAACACTTTGGAAAACTGATCTGTATCGAGATAACATACTAGATGTTCAAAAATTATGTAACCATCCAAAAATTTAATAAATCCCCAACTTTACATAAAGCATCTGGCTGTTATGACTTCATAAAAAAAAATTCTAAAATATCAGACATACATGCAAAATGTTAAGTACAGCTAATCACTAACAACTCAGAAGAACACATAACATAAAATTGTTCATATGCATTATGTAACAGGAACAACAACTATGTACAACTGTGTTTCTTCCACACTGCAACTGACAAAAATCAAAATATCAAAATTTATACCAATACATTATTGACTGGCTCTATTTTTATTTTAGTACTAAAATAAAAAAATACCCACTAAATGGAGCAGTAAACATTAAAACTACTGTTTTTTAATAAATCAGTGTTATAGGCTGAATTCCTCATCATCAAGTGTTACGTAGCCTTTAATGCAGGTACAACAAGAAACTGATGGCAAGCCAGTTGGAAAATGCCTCAGCCCTGTTACTGCACAGAGCATGCACGTATGCACACATAAACAGACAACCTTAAAACAGAATGCCACCACAGTCCACAGGACAGGAAATGGAGGCACAACAACCTAATAAATAACAGCATAGTCCACAACATATGGCTCAGAGGTAATGAACTGGACCCGAGACCACTGAACATCGAGCCTTCATATGCATGCAGGACGGCAGTCCCTCGAGAACACTGGCATTCGACAGTGGACAAAGCTATGCACGAGAAGAGTATGACAACAAAGGCAGCTCATAAATTTTCAACAACATCTAACAACTAACAGTGGTTGAACACTGACCAACAAAAATGCCAATGCTAGCCTGCATTCCAGCCTTTCACGTCTCACTTTTCATTACCAATGTTAAATAAACAGCACACTTCAAAAACACAGACTGATACTAAACTCAGTGACGCATCACTAACGTTCTCCAGCAAAATTAATTATTTCAGTTAACCAGTTCCACTGTGACCAACACTCAAGCTGTAACAGCATATGGTAGAATAAGCAAAAATGTCGACAGAAAATTTCCGAAACTGGATACTTCAACTCATACTCTATGCAATACTTCTGCAGTACTTTTCTGCTTTCAATGGTACTGCCTCAAGACTGAACACAGTCAATCAACATTTGGACCACAATAAAAACAAACTAGAAGTCAGTGGCACACATGTACATACAGACA
>Ga0126330_10000362_pt1 | contig 10179 bp, 7 predicted proteins | sample InaspJWI91metaG_FD_97004 | JGI IMG/M metagenome (GOLD analysis project Ga0126330, IMG submission 97004) | Marine gutless worms symbiont microbial communities from Oahu, Hawaii - Inanidrilus sp. 2 OAHU.JWI-91 metaG | ecosystem: Host-associated > Annelida > Digestive system > Unclassified | place...
AATAACAGCTTATTTTTGTCCTCCCTTGAGGTTATTGATACTGAGGGTTATCACGACTCTAGTGCATTGCCATATCGACTGCAGTGTAGTGACTTATGTGAAGGTGGAGTCTGTGACGGCGGAACGATGGACACGTAACACCATTTAGTATTATAACACACACACACACACACCCGTTTAACGGCCCTTTGTCTGGGACTACCCAGGTGAGCCAGTACCAGAAAGGTAAACCAATGTGGATTTTACTGAAGCAAGAGACAGTGATTGGCAGTAGAATCCGCTGGGCCATATGCAAATCTGCACCTAGCTCCAGACAGATAACCATGCCAGCACCCCACTGCTCAGTTTTTTACAGGCCGGGTGCCCTTCCTGCCGCCCAACCAACAGTGTCAAAGCACTGAAGGAACATTTAGTATTATATAAGTACACGTATAATTAAAAGTAAAATAAACCACAACTAAACATTCGTGTCATCTCTAGCACGCTCTGACCACACCCGCAGTCGCGCACGTGACCACCCACAGTGTTCACTCAGTGACCTTCACACGGTCCTAGGCCTAATCACGTGATCCAGTCAGTAAGTAACTATAACCAGCGAGACCTTGTCCGTGACAGAACTGTTGTCCAGTTATAAGGCGTTAAAGTCAGCTGAATCGTAATCCCCAACGAGAAGAAAAATGTTGCGGGGCATTTTAGAGGCGCTTTTGCAACGTCACGGCTAAAAATAATAATGTTTTTGCGCATGCCATAGGTTTGTGTGTCAGTATGTCACGAATGGTGTACAGTAGTGATGTGTTGGATTAGACTGCGTGCATGGTGGTGTGCCGTGTGTGTGTGTATATATGTATAGACCCCGGACTCGGGCGTCGTGGTTGAGGACACGCCTGCCGCCAAGTCTCAGCACGACGACGATGACGACGTGGAGACGCCTGTGATTGGTCGATCGCCGGCGCACCTGCTGCCGCTACCGAGCGGCTTGTGCGCGGTGGCCGGGCTTCACCGGCGCAACTCGTACGCCGGCAGCCTCGAGGACGTGCTCGCACCGCCACCAGCCAGCTGTCGGCCGCACGTGCGCCGCACGCTGGCCGTCGCCGACTGGCTGGCCGGGGTCCACGCCGAGCACGATGACGGGGACAGCAGGTCGGGGCAGGTGGACGAGGATGCTTTGAGGACGGACGAGAGCGGGGTGTCACGGTGGAGTAGCGCCGATCACGGCTTCGTGTCCGGTCTGATGACCGAGAGTGCTGAGCTGGATGCCTCGAGGCTGGCACTGACCCACCGCGCCGCGTCCGCCGTCCCGCCGCCGCTCGACGATTCACTGGACGCGCACCTGCTGGACGGGCTGCGGCGGCGCCGGATGTCGACGCCGTGCAGCGCGGACGAGGCCGCCGGCTCGCGGTGGCGATGTCGCCGGCGCCGGCGCCACAGCGAGGCGAGCAGCGCGGCCGGCAGCGCCGCGGCGTCGTCGGACTACGAGTACCGCGAGTCGCTGTGCAGCAAGGGCGTCAGCGTCGACCTCGGCGAGGACCTGGACGGCATCGTGACGCCGCCGAGTGCGCGGCCGCCCGGAGCTCGCGTCACGGTCGCCGGCATGGAGACCCTGCACCAGGCGCTGAGGCAGATCCAGCGAGACGTCGACGAGATGAACCGCAAGTTCGATGGACTTCGGTCGTCGTCGGCCGCCGTCGAGACTGCATCCTGGTCCGCAGTGGGGAAGAGCCATACTCCAGGTGACATTGAGCCGCTGGAACAGGAAGACGAAGACCTGAGCAGCAGTGAGCGCCAGCAGAGCGACTACATCTGGGACTATCGGTCAGACCTGGTACCAGACGGTGCTGGCCATCAATTTGTTGCACTGCGACCAGTCGTACCATCATCATCTGGCAACTTTGTCTTGCACCAGACCAGTCTTCCTCGAAACTATTCCGATCTTGGCACAGAGGCTAGCATTGGCTGTGGAACTGACGACGGAATGGGGGACTTGTATATTGACGACGACTTTGGTGGAACAGATGATGCAGTCGGTGAATGGGCATCAGAAAAATTTGAAACAAAGTCGCAGTTATTGTGCAATGTTTTGTTCAAAGATACGTTGGAAGCCACTCTCTTGCCAGATACTGTTCCCCTAAGTAGTCACTCAACTCAGGTTTACAATTGCAGCTCTTCTGATTTCAGTTGCGGCAGCTGCTGTCACCACCCCACGAGCTGCGGTCATTCTGATTCCTGCTTTGTTACTGTGAAACGACATTGCCCGTCCCACTGTGACTTGTCTCCACTGCAGACGCGAAGGTCCTCAATTACAAATCATCCATGCTGTCACCACCACCCTAACCATGTCTGTCACTCGAGACCATGTCCCAACAGTCATTTGCCGTGCTGCTGCAGACATGGAGACGACTGCAGTCACCATTGCAATGTTGCTGCTGTGAAGCTGTCTTCACGGCATATTGAAGAACGGGACTGCTGCAATAACGCCCCGCGTACAAGTACACCTGCAGATGAGATGCCACTTTCACCAGACCACTGCAATAACTTCCACAGTCTCACCAACACTAACAACATTGCGAGTCAAAGCATTGCTGAAACACGGCCAGTTGGAAAGAAACAGGATATCAGCGAAGTTATTGAGAGGACTTTCTCTGGCTGTATTGCACTGTGGCAGGTTTGTTTGAGTTAGTGTTGGCTACAATCCTTGTTTAGGCAGTTTGGTTGAAAATATGATTGTAGCATATACTGGTGTCATATTTTCCAAAATTGTGCATTACTTATTTTGCTTTCAGTGCTTTGATGCTGTTGGTTGGGCAGCAGGAAGGGCATCCGGCCTTTAAAAAACTGAGTGGCTGGGTGCTGGCATGGTTATCTCTCTGGAGTGAGGTGCAGACTTGCATATGGCCCAGCTGATGTCACTGCCACTCACTGTCTCTTGCTTCAGTAAAATCCAGATTGGTTTTACCTTTCTGGTACCGGCTCACCTGGGTAGTCTCGGAAAAAGGGCCGTTAAACGTGTGTGTGTGTGTGTGTGTGCGCGCATTACTTATTTTTTTCACATAGAAAACTTTTTCCATGTTGCATATTTCCGTGCGTATTTTCAGAGCAGTCTGCTGAAGATTTAATTCTTGACCGTTTTAATATTCTCTGCGCTCTGTAAACATGGTTAACACATTTTATGAATATTTTGTATTGTGCACATTTTCACTGATTTGTCTCTTGTTGCTTAAATCATGTCAACTGTTGTTTTATGCTGCATAGGCCTGTAATAATAATAATAATAATAAACAGATTTGTATAGCGCCATAAGGTCGTAACTTCAGAGGCGCTGTATGCAGTGCTTATCTTGGTGCACGTTTTAATGGCCACTTACTAAATTCGTATGTGCACATATGTCAGCTCTTTGGTGCCAATACCAGTTTATCATATGCTGTTTACTGTGTGTAGTAACTGTTGTAAGTTTTTGTGCATAGACATTGATATACTGGCGATGACTGTGTGATGTTAGAGCTGCATGGAAGTGATGCGCATGTGGGGTACATCGTGTGTCAGAGAAATGGGTTGCGACACTTGTCGTGTTATACGCAGTGTGCTGTACGCTGCATTGCTGGACAATTATCCTATACTGCAGACCTGTGGCAACCTAAATGACTGCTGTCAGGTAATTGCTTGTTATTTAGTAGAGCTAATGTGATTCTCTCAATAGGCCTTTTTACGTGCTATACTGTAAACATTTTAGGATATCTGTTACCATAATTATGCTGTTCAGAATGCATGATTACTCTGTAATCAGTAATCTAGTCATTTCTTGCAGTCATTAAGAACATTCAGTTGTTAGCTGATACTGTTGACATCCACAAATGTATTTCACATACTGTTAGTGAATGGTCACAGTAGTAGGCAGCTTTTTTGGTACCAGACATGTCAGTGGTTAATACATTTACTTCAATTATTAATAATCTGTTACTTCTGTTTTGCCCATCATTGCATGAAAGAAGGTCATCTTACTAAATTCTATTAAAGTCATATCACATGTTCTGTTGCTGCATCACTATTTTCACAGATCAGATACCCGTCCCATTGCATAGGATTCTTTGCTCTCTGCTTACTAGTTGTTTAATTTGTCTTATATAATCCAGAAGCTCCAGTCATATGCTGAGATGCGACACAGATACCTTCAGAGCTGGGCTTTCTCCGAGATGGCAGCGCCGTCAGATGCTAGTACGCTTGAGAAACTTTTTGACTGCCTGCAAACACTCTATGAACAGGTAAAATATGATACATTGCTTCATTTTCAGTTATGCTGTGCTGTGGACCAATTGGACTGTAATATTTGAAGAAAGTCAATTAAAGATATTGTATAAGCGAAATGATTGTGAATGTTTTTTTCTGGTACTGGCCTACCCGGGTCATCCTGGATAAAGGGCTGTTAAATGGGTTGCTGTTCTTTACAGTTGCACACTTTTATGATTTAAGTTTATATTTATTATGTGTAAAGGTGAGTTTTGATACAAAAATGTCACTGATTGCCTTTATAGAAATTTTCTGTATTTGGTATGCAGTAATGTTAATGTCAGATATGATTTCATTGGATACTGTTGTGTTTTTGTTGCAGGTAGAAATTATTGGCCGATTGAGCAGCAGACGTCAGCGTGACCAGTATCTTTCTGCACTTCTTAATGGCAGTCCTGTCATAGACATACAACTGACCGAGGCTGCAAAAGTCATCGTTATGCTTGTAGCCATTCATGCACATGAGAATTTTATCTCTGGCATTGAAGTAGCTAGTCCTGTAATTGTCTGGCAGATATTTGGCCGCGAATCGTCACACAGTCCCGAACGCTTCTTTCGTGAGCATGTCAACCGTGTTGGTGATGCTACCATTCTGGGAGAAGACAAGGTCAGATTATTTTCAGTCAGACAAAGTATCAGTTTATATACCCTAGGGTTAGGGTTGTCCCCAAAAAACGTTCACCTTTTTATTTTTCGAATAACTTTGCCAAAAATTAACCGATCTTATTAATTTTTGGTACGTTAAATCCTGAGAAAATTTGACGTGAAGACCTTACAGATTTGTCCACCTCACCTGTCAGATGTAGTCACTGTACCTTGAGAAATCCAAAATAGTCATTTTTCAACATTATTATTCATATACTTAATATTATTTACATTACCTCAGAAGAAAACAAATAGCAACTGTTGTACTACAGCTTTACTGTTGTTTAGTGCTTCCTATTATCTGCATAGCCCTAGTACTGCATCTTGGGCATGCTACAGGAGGAGTGTGTGTATTGATACGGACATAGTTGTGACATGGGCTGAATTTCAGCACAGCATGGTGTACTATGCTACTGATCAGTGTCAGAAAAGATTGGAAGCATGCATTAATGCAGAACATGGTCACTCTGAACACTTACTGTGACATTGCTTGCCTGACATTCCAGTTGCCACACATCACAACCGGTTCTTTTCAGAGCCACTGATGACAGCCCACAACTGGCTCTCTTTGGAGCCTCCAACGTTTGAAAGAACTTAACAAACCTTCAGTCAGATGAAAAAGTTCTGCAGTTCACAACGTAATGTGGTGACATTTTCAGGTGTGGCGGGCAGGTGGATTACATTTATTTTTCTTTTGAGATAACACAAATAATCAGAAGTATGTATGAATAAAACTGTTGAAAATGACTTTTGTGGATTTCCCAAGGTAAAGTGGCTACATCTGACAGGTGAGGTGGACAAATCTGTAAGATTTGCATGTCATATTTTCTCAGAATTTAACATACCCAAAATCAAAAAAATGGTTAATTTTTTGACAGTTATTAAAAATGAAAACGTGGATGTTTTCTTGGGACAGTGTAGTGTCTCTTCAACAAAGCTGTGAGGCATTTGCTATGAGTGGGCATACTCAAATGCCATGGGTTTAAGGCCAGACTTGAATTTCAGTATTTTGCACTTTAGTTTATAGTGCTGGTCTTGAGCTTTCTTATTTGTTGTAGATATTCTGTTATTGGGTTGTAACTGTTACATAATTTTCTTCTGCTGTCTTAACAGTAGTTTTTTGTTTTTGTTCTGTGCACTTTTTACTTTTTCCCATATTTTCTGTATCATTTTTTCTGCTGGTTGAACGTGCCACAGAACATTAATTCCTTTCAGCAAACTGTTTATTGCAGACTATAACTGACTGCATTTGGTGGAAAAAATAATACGCAAATTTTCCAAATAAACGTTTGCATAATACTTTTGTTTGCTAGATAGCATTTACATGTACATTTTTTATTTTCAAGTAAATTGATGAAGCCATTTTTACTGTAAGGTATAAATATGCTCACATTATTTAATAGCCATTTTTCTGTTGTATCTCTGTTGCAGATACAGTTGCACTTTGATTCTGTTCTTTTAGTTGTTGCATTTGAGAGTCTTTGAGGTTAGATGGCACACTTTTTCATTGGCTAGGTGCTCTTCCGTCCATCCAGCCAACAGTGTCACAGCCCTAAAATGGAACTGTATGCACTGACCCAGCTTTGGAAAATTGCCCAATGCACTGTTTCTTTATCCACCACTGGAGTCCTGAAAATGGCGACATCACTTAAAATTGTTCACCTCGGCCGTATTGCGAATATATCATTGAAATAACTGACTCGTGTTGCTGTTGTAGTTGGATTTGAGTTTTCTTGCATATGCTCTTGGCCTTCGACTTCAAGTCTTTCATCCCTCGGTTACTGGACATGCCGACTCTCTGCGACATTATCCCGATGAAGGTGCCGATCACTTGCCACTTGTGCGACTGATGCGAATTAACGACCCTGCTTGCTACTTCATCACAGTTGTCTGACATGACTACTGCATTTTTATACGTGTATTTGTGATAATTGTGTTGCATATTTGTTTGACATCCCATCGGTTAACTGTTGGTTTTATTATGTTTGAGTCATATAAGAGTATGTAGTCATTGCAGTGGATTATTTGAGACTTATACCGGGTTTGTGTTCTCTAAGTCATGCATTACACCATTTAGGATGCTTTTTCCATCTTGGATAAGGCAGCTGCTCTGCTGATAGTTAAGTTCACTTATTTGTGCTGTCAGTTTTTAGGCAATCAGAAAAGCAATGCTGTTGTGGTGTTATATTTTTTGGAATTTTTATACAATATTGCTTAATTGCATTTGTCGTTTGCTGTTAGTTATAAAGTTTTGTTTGATTTGACCTTTCAGGAGTAGTCGTATACAAACTTTTAACACAAACTACTGAAATTTTTTATTCTCATGAAGTTATGTTTGCTGTGTCGGTAGTCAGTAGTTTGTTATATGACTAATTGGATTGCACGTGATAGTTCATGTAACATGCATATGTGATGTCATTGAGTTGAAACGTTTGTGCTCGGGCATTGATCCTGCATTGACGTTTTAACTGAGGAACTTCAAATTAGCGTGTTGCATGATCTGTCGAGTATCATCTGTAAAGTGCTTCACGGTCTCAGTGTTGCTGTTTGCTAGGAATGCAGTTTGTCAGTTTTGGCCAAGTTTCGTTTGTAATTACTAACATGTGACATATGTCAGGTAAGGTTTAGTTGGAAGATGATTTTGCTTTCACCTTGTTATTGGCTGATGCAGCCCTGTGAATGCCGTGTCTGAAGTACAGACATTTTCGCGGCAGAAGTAACCCCATTCTTGGTCATGGTGACTCTGCTATTCATGCACAGTTCCCTGCCTGTCAGCATTATGAGTACAGATTCATTCCATGCGTGGAAGTGCTAGCTGTTATGTCTCTGCATTTGAGAAATGCTTCCTTTTGAATGCAGTGACTTTACAGCTGTTGTCAGCAAATGCTGACAACCAGTTGTTTTTTGGATCAACACTGTGTCAATTAAGGTTCCCCAACATATACACTTGAGCAGACATTGACTTGGATAGTTTTTGTTGAAAATATGGTTATTTTCCCATCTTATCTGATTAGTCTGTGCAGAAGCACAGAAATAATGCTTTTTCACTCTTGACCTGCTACTCAAACTCAGATTCCACAAATCTGTTAATCAGTGCCCTGAGCATTTAGCAGAGAATTTCTTACTGCAGCTGTTGGATGATGCACTGTCATGCTGTGGTGCTGCTTAAAGAAAAAATTGTCGTCCGCATAGTGTTTGATAGCAGGTAACATTTTTGAAATAGTGTGTTATCCCAGTAATACTGTCCACTAACTTCTACTGTAGGCTTGACAAAGAAAAACTCCCATTTTACATATGGCAACAACACCTTGATAGACTTTGGAATGTTAAGCATGTGCATAACAGATGACGGTGCTGCATTCTCTTGCTTGGTCGTGCATTTTGCTAATTTTGTATAGAGTCATTATTATTTTGTGAATGGTGGTGCAGCTGTGAACAGATGATAACTTCTTTATTTTTGAGGTTACAGCTAAGATGTCCGGGATCCTTTTTGATGACACAGTGTATGATCGAATCAATTGTTATGGCGCAAAGTTGTCTCGGCAGTTTCGTATGTGCATGATATGGCATTCTCGGGGTTTTGATCAGCCAGGCCGCAGAAGACTGCTAATGCCACAGAAGTATTGTTTTGGCTAATTTATTCTGACGTCATACTGTGATTTGATAATTCACTGATAACAACTGCTCGTCTGTTACACAGTCATTGTCGGAGTTATTGTGATAAATGGTAGAGAAGTGATGATATTGAATTATCTTTTCACTGATGATGATTTTTGTTTGGCACCATACTGTCAGTTCATGTTATGTGATTTTAGTGGTAACAGACGTTTTATTTCATTTTTGCAGTCAAACAGCGTTTGTCGTTGATTTGAATTGTCATTTTATGTGCTGTATGTCGAAGCTGCTATATAAGAGCCGTAGATGTACTTAGAAGCCTATTCATGCTGCAGTATTGCTGCTGTTGTGTTGCATAGTTGTATAACATTGCCACTGGTTAAGTGATTTTAATGTGTTTCACCTGCTGCTCGTTCAGTTGTGTGTAGTTTATGCAAAAATGCAAATGATGTTGTTAATAGTTTATTGCACAGCAGTCGTGCTAGTCAGAACTATCCAGGATGGTTTTCACTGTGTCTAGTTATTGTAATGTGTGCAGATAAGTCACTGCATTAGTGTACATGTACTTCAATGTGATCTTGAAAACTGCTTGAAATCAATAAACAGTCATTTAGTACTAAAGTGTTGCCAAAAACTGAAAGTGTTATGTTACAACACACTATGCATACGGTGTACACTAGGGCTGTCATATGACTAAAATATTCCAGTCAGTTAATCATGAGTTTTGTTTTTTTAGAAACCGACTATGTAACTGTGTTGGATCACTGATAAGTGGGTTTCACTTTCAGCATGGGGTTTCTTATATTAGCATTCTGTAACTTCTGTAGTAAGTGTAGCTTGAAAAGCACCATTTTGGAAATAGTAGCACGGGGCAGGTATCCCTGTGGACTGTATGGATGTCATTTGACTCAAATATTTTGGTTGATTAATTGCCATGGAGAAATTACTCCATTAATCAGTTCAGCCCTAGTGTATACTGAATATTTATTTCATTGTGATTTTGTAGCTTATCTGCAATGATGATCATAGAGCAGTCTAATTCACGGAAAAGTGTGCTATTTCACAGAGTTTTTGAAATATCATCAGTTTAATGGAAAATTCACGGACAGTTTGAAAAATTCACTGAAATTTTGAGGCCTTAATGGTGTTGTATTGATAATGTGTTCTAGTTGCAATACACAGGGTGAAGTGACGTCACAGAGTCTATGGTCACGATACGATCGCCATTTTGTGGGTATAACACGATATAATGTGTTGAGTTAAATGGCAAAGATTTATCGTGTTATTCAAATAAAAGTGAATCAGTTAGTTTAAGAAAATATCCATATTATCACTGACTTACCAACAAAGTGTATCTAAGCACTATCACAGCGACAAACATTTCTCAGAGTTTTACCTACAAGATGGTGGAAAAAATCAACTGGCGTAGATATGGAACAAAATTGTCACTGTCACCCTATGTATGCATAGCAAATTTATTAGCACTCATCGGTTGTCACTTTTGTTACTGTACAAACAAACATGCTTAGTCAGATGCCACGCTGTACTCGTGCATTCACTTTCTTTTTTCGCAGTGATCCCTTGGCTTGCTAAATTGCTGATGCTGCACACGACAAGAAGGTATAGAAACATATTGGT
>Ga0126330_10000363_pt1 | contig 10172 bp, 9 predicted proteins | sample InaspJWI91metaG_FD_97004 | JGI IMG/M metagenome (GOLD analysis project Ga0126330, IMG submission 97004) | Marine gutless worms symbiont microbial communities from Oahu, Hawaii - Inanidrilus sp. 2 OAHU.JWI-91 metaG | ecosystem: Host-associated > Annelida > Digestive system > Unclassified | place...
CTAATAAATAATAATAATAATAATAACAACAACAGTGTGTAATGCTTTAGTGACAATTTTCAGTGATTATCTTTTATACAGTGTTCACAATTGCTGTTGTGATACAAGTGTGATGCAAGTGCAACAAAAAATTAGTGCATTATATTTTCTATGAACCAGCACAATGTAGCATCCGATCACGTTGCAGGAATTGGTATAGGTGTAAATGTAATTAAAGCTGTCAATAGTCAGCTCCTGCACATGAAATTGTGACAGTTGATAAAATGTCTCTATGTCCATTGTCAAGAAGCCATGAAAAGTAAGTAAGTAAGCAATTTGTACAGGCCAAAGTCAAAACAGAATCAGGTTGTAGGTGATTCTTCCTCCTGGAGTAATCACATGAGTACCAGTTAGTGTCCACACTATAGTTGTCTTACCCTCTTATCCAATTTTGCTCTTCTATCTGACTAGTCTAGAAAACAAGCTACAATGGCTGTAGACATTAAATTCAGTGTCCATTTCTAATGCAGTAGGCCTGCTCGTTCATTTATATGGATTTCTCGCTCTCTTAGTGACAAAATAGACACTATTATGACATTAGTGGTTGGACGACAGGTCCTGTAGCACTCGCATTGCAGAAGCAATTGTGAACAGTCCTTTAGTCTTGCCGAAAGCTCCAACAAACATAGAACTTCAGTGATACAGAATTTTAAATGCCAGAAGTGTGTAAATTAATGTAAATTTACATATGGTACTTTGTTTATTGAAAGAACCTACTATCCTGTTGTCTACAGCTTCAAGTGTTGTCTGAATAGATTATCAAAAAAAATTTTACTGAAGACTCCACAGTGAATTTCTCGTATAATCATTAAAATTCACACTGCACCTCAAATACATCACTACACCACATTGTGAAATACACACACACACGACTTTTTAACGGCCTTTGGCCCGGGACTACCCGGGTAGGCCGCTACTGGAAGAAACACCCACTCACACGCATCCTGATCATCGGACATCCTTTATCAACTTCCTTGTGAAATAGTGTTAGAAAATAATTCACAGTGTCGGCTATTATTTGCAAATGTACTACATTATAATTATTATTGCTCAGTTAGCACTTGCAATGATAAATCATACAATTATTAGCTGCCAACAGCTGCCACATGTTTTCATATGTAATTATATTATAGTGAGAGAGAGTTTGTGTGACTCAAGGAAAATCCTAAGTGCTGAAATTTGAGAAGATTCCCTCAAATGCAAAAGCCATGGAGAATCATTGTGGCCCTTGAAAGTCCTGGAAATTGAAAGCCAGAGGCATTTAAATAATAACCCATACCAAATTTTACTATATATTTTACAGTGTTACATAGCGCTTGGGGTTCATCATAGATATGGAATATGTTGGTTGACCAGCGGCTAGTCCAGATGGGTGACTGATCAGCCCCCACTGGCCTGCAGCAATTTTTGCCTATGTATGTTAGGCACATTGTTACAAGTAAAAGTGATTATTTGACTCGAAATGCATAAAAAGTGTTTGGCGACGGAGCCTGGGCCCACAGGGGGAGGTTACAGCATTCCCCAGACACCCCTAGCTAGATTTAAGAGGGCCACTTAGGGAAGGGACAAAAGGGGAAGAGAGCCCTTCCCTACCACCAATTCCTGGATCTGCATTGGATGCATTGCATTGTGTATTTGTGTATAATAAATATGTGTAGTGATTAAGTACGTGTTTGGGATTGGGAAGATATGCACTTTGCTTGCATTTGCGACTTTGGTTGTTAACAGCTGCCATAGTTTGGTTCTAAAACATCATTCTTGAATAGTTTGGGGTTCTTGAAACGTCCGGGAATTTTGGGATGTAAACAATTGAGAACTCTGCAGATGCTATTATATTTACACATATGTAACACACAACATGAACTCTGTTAACACAAGCTTGCAACCGTTGCCGCAGTAAAATAACAACAGAGAAGCGTGATACTTTAGTACATGTAAGTGATGTCATTCAATATGGTGCATAGCTTCAGTCACTGTGCACGCTAGAGTCAGGTTGTGAAAATACTGTGCGAAGTACATGAACAAAAATATACAAGATGTCTGCAGGTTTAAAAGGGTACTGTTACAGTCATTCAAGTGCTGTCAGTCCTCGGTGTTCTGTAGAACACTGTTCTGCACAGTGGCGTAGCACGGTAGCAGTAAGTAAAATTACATCTAGCAACTATGCCGTTCACGCATTTTTACTTTGCTGGCCATTTTTGCCTCATCGCCCGCACATGGTGCTCCTTACTACACATTCACACGTAGTGTGGTCTGTGTGTTGGGCACACACGAGCAAGATGTGCAAAAACGGATGAACCGATCAAGATACTATTTGAAGAGCAAATTTCCAAAACTCTCAGTCCATGTCACGTCATATTGACAAAAAACATTTTTGGACTGAGTATGTTATGGAAATTTGCTCTTCATGTGGAAGGCAAACTCAAGTGGGTCCACGGAACCTTGTGTTAGTTGGCGATACAGATACCCCGATCAGAACTTGCAATTTTGAGGAGGATGTGCTGGCTCATTGCAATGTATAGGGACTATGCAGCTGCAGTGATTTTTATTTCAGCAAAACATTTCAGTTTCAGTTCATGACTCATATTTTTCAGTTTCAGTTTAATTCCGGTTGTCAAAATAACCACTTCAAGTGTGACTTCAGTTTTCCCTAATAATTTTAGTTTAAGTTCTGAAAATTATCTTGGTTCCCGTTTCAATTAACTGAAATCATCAATATATTCATTTAACTTTTACTTACAGTCCAAACGATAACGAAAATATCACTGCGGCGGCGATGCGGCCCTATACCAAATTACTTTGGCCACTTGTTCCCGGGTGTCGTCGAAGGTTTGAGTTCACTGAAGTCGTCCTGCGCCTACGAACCTTTACTAGACGTTTAAACGGGGTCCAGTTCCGTCGACGGGAAGAGAGACTGCCAGGGACTGCTGCGGCGATACTGCCCTATACCAAATTACTTTAATCACTTGTTGCTGGGTATCGTCCGAGGCGCCAGTTCACTGATGCCCCCTCCCCGGGGAACCTCCCCCCGTAGCTACGCCACTGGTTGTTCTCGCGGCTCACGTCTAGCCAGTGCGATCGCAGTTCATCGACTGGGCGCGTCGTTCGCGCACCGCGTGCCGTCCATACAGCGGGCTCGGCCCGGGCCTCATCGGCGGGTACGCGGTGGCCGGCCGCCGACTGGTGTCGTGCTGCGGCGGCACGGTGTCGGCCGCGGCGACCAGGGACGTGCCGGATGAGTCGTTGGCGTCGCGGACGAGCGGCGAGTAGTCGGCGGGCCGGCGCCGGACGGCCGCCAGCTGGGGTGTGGACGCGGCGGCGGCCGTGAGTAGCTGGAGGTACTTGGACGGGTGCGCCGAGGCGGCGGCGCTGCCGACGAGCGGCTGCAGGTAGCCGGACATGCGGTGCTCGTCGCCGCCGCTGGCACTGCTGCCGGCGCTGAGTGACCGGGCGTGGTCGACGTGCGGCTGCAGGTGCGCGCTGGGGAAGCGTGCCGCGGCGTCACTGCAGACCGCCGCCGGTCCGGCCAGCGACGTCATCGACTGACCGTCAGACTCCTGCAACACGACATTCTAGCTACCAACCGGCCGCGTCGGCGACGACGCCAATACATTCAGTCGTGTCCGGCCGGCCGTTTCCATAATAATTTTGGAACGCTCTTTTGATCTAGGAGCCATGACCACAGCTCGCCGGGGACTGAAAATCAAAGTCAGTGGTTAAGGTTAGCAAGAATGGTAACGCGGACGGTCTGTCCTCGGACTTCGATCGAAGGGCAGTTGTTTTTAGTTAGCCACTCAGTGTAGTTGGTCTGTAACGAAGCAATGGTTTTTCTACGCTCCCTGAGTTTCGCCAACTTCCAGTCTGAACAAGGCATTTGTCGCTTCGCCCTCGCCACCCCTGCACAAAGAACTCGTCTTGATAGCGGCGCCCACCGTCGTCTACGACACGACGCAACCATACGACATAGCAGGGGCGTTAGCCCGTTCACGTGCAGCGTCGTGAACGGATCTTGTAGCGGCTTCGCTGCAATGGTAACAACGTGCCTGTATATACTCCATGTGGCCCATATTGGGAAAGTGTCATGTTTACCAACCAGAAGTACACAACATATCGCAATACTGCAAGAGGATTGGGCCAAGTCACGGCAATTGGTGAGGACTGATCATACCGTTCTGGAGATATGCTCGCAGACAGACACACACAGACATGCTCATCACAATACATCGCAATCTCAGCCGACGCAGACGGACCCGCACGGACGGCTGTCGGTGTGGTGCACACCGAATTGGACGCTCAGCGTGATAAACTAACAATGACAGTTACGGTTGAACTAAGCTGACAACACTTGCTACAGCAGTCGACGTGCCGTGGCGAAAAAGCTGAAAAATCGGCTACGTCCAGAGTTTTGGACAAAGTTCCAATGGGAATATTAACCAGTAGTAGTACCTTAGGTACGGAATGGAGGTTCCCGAGTTCAGTGTTCGAGAAAACGTGTGCAACAACCCAAAAAAGTAAAACTAAAGTCTAGTCAGATTTTGAGAACACGTTAAAACGTAAAAATAAGTAATTTTTAGAGATCATTTAATCAACTCGGCATGAATGAGTGAGCAGCTTCTTAACACAGCATACAGGCTATTCAGTGCCATGAAAAGTTGGTTACCGGTAACCGTAGCGATAAAACAGATAATAACTAACAAGTGATAAAAAAAATTAACTGCAAAACCAGATCGATCGAAGTTGTGAACTCATTTCGATGGTTTGGGGAGTAAACTTCTGCTAACGAACTTTGACGTTTTTGACATGTCACTTGAAAAACAACGTAAAAAACGCGTTTTTCGAAATCTGAAAAAAGGCAAAATAGCCTACATATTCTCGTCAAGCACCGTCCGAATTCCCGCGATGTAGGATAAGCCTACGTCAGCCTCGGCACCAAAAACGAGCTCGATCCGCTCGGCCATTTCTGCAGAACAGCGTCTCGTGAAGCAATCTAGTAAATTGCCAAGTCGTGGCACGAACTGTGTCGTAACGTGGCCTACCAAGTGCGCGACGTTGTGTTGGCTGATCGTCGGCGTACTGTCGCTACTGTCAGAAGGCAGCAGCGGTCTCGCCTGCGACTCGCGACCGTGACGCGGCGCCGTCGACGCATGACACAACGATCTCCGACCTGCTCAGACGCCAGTTCAGTTCAGTGTTGTACGCACGCTATGCTAGCGCGGTATTTGCCGTCGTCGTGTGCCCGTCTGTCCGTCACAAGCCGGAGTTGTATCGAAACGTCGAGCTGGTTTTGGCGTGGAGGCTTCCTTCCACTTATCCCATCCTGTGTTGTATTGAAATTTGGGTGTCTCCAAAAATAAAGGTACTTCCCCGTGGAACTTTGTCCCAAATTCTGGAGTCTCGACACCTACGACGGTCGATGCGTCGTGGCTGTTTACTACACGTCGGTGAATTAACCGTAACAATCTAACTCCATTACTTCGATTTGTTGTGGATTTGTTGTCCTACGGTGTGCAGCAGTTAACACGCGCGGTCCGTCGGCGGTAGCACAGCTTCTTGTCTAAATAGCTTTCCTCCTTGTATAGTGTTAACAAAACAAACATAAAAACATAAACAAACAAAAAAATTACTCTCCCAGCACAAAACAGTTTACCGTGCCGTTTTCAAGCTCACAAAATTCACGTCAATTTATGTGCAATATTGACGTTTTGAGTGGCTGAATACAAGGGCGTCCGCAGGATTTTGGTTAGGGGGTCAATGCCCCCTTACCGCCTGAGGCGAATTTTTTTTTGAAAATTTGACTACGAAATGCTGCATTCTGAGGTATATCTGAATAAATATATGGTCAGCATAGCGCCGTTCTCTACATCTGCCTGCCCTGATTGCTCTCAAAATATAACATAAACATAAATATGAGCTCAATGATACCACCTGCTGCAAGTTTATTTCGTAGCAGTGGTGAACTGGTCTGGCCATGTGTTTACAACGCATGCATTTTGGTCAGGGGGTCCGGACATCCCTGAGCCTCCAGGGGGCGTCCATGTGAATCGTGCATATAAATGCACGATTCACACGGACGTAGGGCCTATTTTAACGTCCATATAAATGTACGGACGTATTTTAACGTCCATATAAATGATCACCATTTATATGGGCGTTAAAAAATACAACACGAGCAAATACTGGTGGCACCAGTAGGGAATACTATCGCCGCTCCATTTACGTCCCTTACATGGATTGTTTAATCCAGTCTCTGAAAACCCGCTTCTCAGAGACGAACACGCCAGCATTTATGTTATATCGGCTACATCCAGTCCAGTTGGAGAAAGCTGAGCATTCAGACTACAACGAAGTGATCCTAACCATGCACCAGTTCTACAACTTTGACATTTTTAGCAGGACTCCATGTCGTGGTATGACATGACCAAGAAAGGAGATTTTCCTCGGTCTGAAAACCAGGAAGAATTGGAATTTGTGGACTTGGTGAAAAATGTGGAACTTTTTCCAGCCATACATCAAGCGATGATAACACTACTGACCCTGCCCGCCACTACTTGTACAGTAGAAAGATCACTCATCACGATGAGACGGGTCAAAACATGACTCAGATCGACCATGTCTGACGACAGGCTATCCGGGCTGTGTATGATGAGTGTTCTCAGAAGCCGAATAAACTCTGACAAAAATTCATACATCCAGAAAGTCATCGAAAAATTCGGCAAAGACCCACGTCGACTTCACTTTTTATCCAAGATGAATCATTTGTGTTTCATGCAAAATTGCATTCATGCAAAATTTCATTAATTCAAACACAAGAAAAATTCTTCTGTTCTAAGATGTGAGAATCAGCAGAATGGAAATTCAATGAAACAAAAGACGAGATGATTTTCCCTGAAACTGTGAATTATCCTTCTCTAGATTTGTGGTAAGTAGATGACACCAGTGCCCGCACCAGTAATGCGATTCTGAGAAAACAGGAACTCAAGTCGTCGAATTTCGCGAAGGATAACAGGCAGCGCGGGTAACTGACTGAATTTGGGGATCTTCGTCAAATATAGAGGAAGAGGGATACTCGCGAAGAAGGGTAACGATCAATAAAAATAACAATAATAATAATCATCAGCTTGACCAACCAGTCATCACTCGTATCACTTTACCCCCACCCCTCACCCCCCATTCAGAAAACTGCTCTTTTTGCATGTTTTTGCTTTTTAATTTTTGATCCATTTTCTAGGGGGTCAGATGACCTCCATTTGCCCCTATGTGCGGACGCCCATGGCTGAATAATACTAGAGTAAATATAACGGCATCGTGACAGATTGGGCGTAGAGCGTCGTTTTACAGACTGTAAACATACACTGTACTGTCCCTCAGATAGAAGGGCCGACACGAACGCTGGCCGCCGACCCGGTACGGAACGGAGTACAGACAGACACCAGACCGACGCTTCAAGCCCTGCGTACGCTTTTCAGTGCGTGATATTGAGACTATTCGTCAGGCTTGTCGAGGCGATGCGTAGGTAGCGTACCGGTGGCTGCAGCGGCAGCTGGACGCCGTTGAACGGAGAACACGTCGAGCGGGTCGGTGGTTCGCCGTGCGAATATGTTGAGCTGTTGGACGAGGTATTTGAACGAAGGTCGCGCGTGAGGGACGTACAGCCAACATTTCAACATCAGGCTGTACCTGCAACGTATCACCAACCACCTGCTTAGTGGCGGAACTTCCAGCGCTCAAGTCAGCAGATGACTGACAAAGGCCAAACGCGATTTCAGGCACTTTCAGTAATCGGAGCATCGTGCCGATTATAGACTGACAAGGTATGACTTCCTATTAGTGTTCTGTAGTGACGTTCGGTCTAGGTGGAACACATTTCGAGTTACAAGCCGTTAACGTCAGCGGAACAGTAGGCCCAATCCCTAAGAAGAACTAGAAAAACATCACTGGGTATCTGTAGAGCCGCATTCGCTATGTGACGCGGCTAAAAATTCAGGTTGTACAACACATGCCAACACTGGCATTGTCAAGCAAACAAGAGCGTGAAGCAGCCGCCCACAGGGCCTAAACGGTTAGGGCGTTGGACTCGCGACCCAAAAGGTCGCGGGTTCGGCTACCGGCCGTTCCGCTTTCAGGTAACAACATTGGGCAAGTTGTTCGCACGAACGCGAACACCCATGCATGACAAGGTGGCACTACACGCACTCGCACGTCGCTGCTGCAGCAAAATCGCCTGCCCGCCGGGCCCACAGCAGCAAACCTGCAGCAGCTGCAGCGGACAGACAGGCCTTATGGACAGACGGACACCGTACCGTTTCATTGACCCTGCTCCGCATGCCCCGTATGCGCGCAGTGACTATAAAAACCGAGTATAAAAAAGTACAAAAGAGTATGAAATGTGCCTCTATCATTAAGCAGTATAATTTGGTACCGGTCGCGGAGCGGTGACGCCCTGCGGCTGGGCATGCATGCGTTAGTTGTTTATCCAACTAAGGGCCCACGGCCCAAGGAAGGGATCGAGATGAGGGCGTGACTGTGTGTGGTATGGCACACTTTACCTTTTACGTTACGAAGTGGAACAGCACAGTAGCACGCTCACATTTCGTCGGGACAAGTGTCGGGTCGATCCAGTCGTCCGCCACTGCGCACAAACTGCAGTACCTCGGTGTTGGTGCGCGCCGGATACGGCTGATGTCCCAGTGTCAGCACCTCCCACATCAACACGCCAAATGCCCTGCTCGTCCAAACCGCACACACGAGAAATGTGCTGATATAATGCCTCTAAAACAGTCCGACTCTTAGCCTATCTGTGAACAAAATGCAAATCTTCGAGGTATTCGCAGCCTTTGCCGACGTCGAGACACATGCCAACCATGTCTGGAAGAAAGAGCCTGTATCCTGACGTCTAAAATGTAAGAAAATTCATGGAAACGCAACCGTCAGTATTCTGAAACCTGGAATGGCCTCACTCGAGGTCCCACCGACCACTCTAGCAATATTTTTGGGGTAGTTATTTTCTATTTCAATTACGAGTTTGCTTTTCCTACACCATATGTCTGTTCACCTGTCCTCTGGGGCCCGGAACTCCAGAATGAAAAGAAGCTGTAGGCAGTTTATAGCTAAATGGAAACGAAATATTGATTAAACAGGTCTGTGTTCAGCTACCTGCGTACGCCGACAACGTCGCTGCTGCAGCAATCGATCGATATTGCCTGCCAGCAGGGACCACAGCAGCAAACCTGCAGCAGCTGCAGCGGACACCGCCTCCGAAATGACCTTATATATTGTGTGGAGTAGGGCGTTAAACTCTACTCCAACCAACCATGCAGCAGACAGACACACGGACAGACGGACACCATACCGTTTTGTAGACCCTGCTCCGCATACTATGCTGGCAGTGCCAATAAATACCGAGTATAAAAAGAGGTATGGGTTCATTAAAAAATTTTATACTAATGCGAAAACATATATTTAACTTGATTGAACAAGATAATTAAGACGTGTACCAAATATCGGACTGCATAGTGAAGACGCCGTCAATGAGTGATTCCGGAGACATCCAACGAACTGGCAGCAATCCTTCTCCCTCCTTCCGGTAGTAGTCATTCTTGTAGATGTCTCGTGCAAGTCCGAAGTCGCCAATCTTTACAATGTGTCCTTGATCGGTCAGTGAAATTAAGCAGTTTCTTGCCGCTAAATCTCTGAAAATGTCACCCAACAGAACACACTTTATTTTTACCGCGCGATGCTATGCATCCGCGGTACTAGCCATGGGCCTGTGTCCGTCTGTCTGTCTGTGTCTGTGTCTGTCACAAGCCGGTGTTCTACTAAAATGTCAAAACGTAGTTTCACACAAACAACACCACACGATACCCCAGGGACACTAGTTTTCTGATGCCAAAGATCTCCGCGAAATTCGACCGGGGTCACCCCCTACGAGGGCGCCGAATACAGGTGGGGTGGTCAAAATCGGCGACTTTCGACAAACAACCGGCTATATCTCGAAAACGGTCAAAGATAGACACATAGTTTCTATTAAAGTCGAATAGGAAGTCGTATGCGCTCTATCGAATGGTGGCATTGCCCATGACCTTGAGTGCCCCCTAACCGCCCCAAACCACCCCATTTTCTGCATTTTGCACCAC
>Ga0126330_10000364_pt1 | contig 10135 bp, 7 predicted proteins | sample InaspJWI91metaG_FD_97004 | JGI IMG/M metagenome (GOLD analysis project Ga0126330, IMG submission 97004) | Marine gutless worms symbiont microbial communities from Oahu, Hawaii - Inanidrilus sp. 2 OAHU.JWI-91 metaG | ecosystem: Host-associated > Annelida > Digestive system > Unclassified | place...
CTAAGACTTTGCATGGCCGACCCGTGTACAAAATTTGAAGTCTCTAGCGTTAGCCGTTGCGGAGAAATTACACGGGGTGTAAAATTCTAAAAACGGTTCGCCTGACCCTGACCACGCCCCTTTAAGGGAATATTTTTCATCGGCAGGGTGGGACTTGGTATGGTAAGTCAATGTTCCAAATTTGAAGTCTTTAGGTTCACCCGTTACGACGCTATGAATGGCGGTGCAAAATGCAGAAAATGGGGTAGTTTGGGGCAGTTAGGGGGCACTCAAGGTCATCGGCAATGTCACCATTCGATAGAGCGCATCTTGTACCGTTTTCGAGATATAGCCGGTTATTTGTCAAAAGTCGCCGATTTTGACCCACCCCACCTGCAGACGGCGCCCTCGTAGGGGATGACCCCGGTCGAATTTCGCAGAGATCTTTGGCATCAGAAAACTAGAGTTCCTGGGCTATCGTGTGGTGTTGTTTGTTTGTGTGATCCTACGTTTAGCCGTTTTAGTAGAACTCCGACTTGTGACAGACACAGACAGACAGACAGACAGACAGACGGACAGACACAGGCCCATGGCTAGTACCGCGGATGCATAGCATCGCGCGGTAAAAATCACTTCAGGATCCACTGAAGGTAGGGGAATGATTGAACTGGGATCGACGATAAGGTCAGGAAACGAGGCCTGGAACAGAAATGTTTTCAGACGCCGACGGAAGGTCGACAGAGCCAGAGAAGATATCACATTATCCGGAATTCAGCTGCACTCATCGAAATGTGAAAAATATTAACTGCATATTCGCAAGCGTTCGGCGCAATGAACAACTGGTGACACGTGGCGGTTGGCTGGTCTTTGGTGCGACAAACAGTGCACATCACTTGCCAGGGTGTTCTCAGTAAGTTATGTCATTATCTTGCAACGTTTCGAGCTGCACCGTTAACTGCTTGACAACAGGTCCAGTCGTTTCCTTACGATAAACAAGTGTGACGAACAGACAGATATACAGACGACCACGTCTCGACAGCATGTGTGTATATACAGGGTAACAGTTACGTAATTTTAATGCCAGCTGGCTTTCGCCGCCATCTTGTGGGTAAAATTCTGATAAATGTTTTTCACTGTGATGTCGCTGAAATACGCTTGTTGGCAAGCTAGTGATCATACAGACATTTTCATAAACGAACGGATCGACTGTTATTTAAATAACGCGATGACTAGTCTTCGTCCCTTAACTACACACACTATGTTATGCTATACCCACAAAATGGCGATCGTATCGAGGCCATAGATTCTGTGACGTCACTTCACCCTATAATGTATACTACGCTGTGTGCAATGCCGCAGGCATCGTTCGCAACTTCTGACCAGAGCTGATGACTGACACAGCCGCGCTACCTAAACACTGCCCGGAGGCTACTGCGGATTCAGCCATTCGCGCCTGTTATACTTTCAAGATGTAACAGTTTAGCCATTTCCCGAGAGCGGTATCGGTATCGCGCACGTAGTGCTTCAATTCAGCTCACCGGCAGAACTCACGCAAGGTCAACGCTCTGTTCAGTGGTCACATCGGTCCTGCATGGGTCACTTTGCGTGTTGTGCTGTACTTCGCGTAAACCAACGTGTTACGGCCAACAGTGTTGCAGATCGCTGTGGTTTGTATATCGACGACCGGCATTCAGTCTGTTCGACGGGCTCGTAATCACGTCAAAGCTGCGGCACCAGTTGAAACTGTACTCCACCGTTAACTGCAGTTTCTGCTGTTTTTACAATCAGTAGCCTGTACTTGCTGCATCTTATGTTGTATATTTTCATTCCATTCTTACCATGGCATTTTTGCGGACTATACTTGATAATGGTCCAGGGAAAGCAATTGGTCCACAGTGAATGGGTCCGGATAATAACGTTTGAACTAAGTGACCTATACGACCTAGACTTTGCATGGTGGATCAGCTTGACACTATCTAGATCAATTTCATGGTCAAAGAAAACAAACGAGCTCAGCAACTATGGGATGGCTGACCACGACTCAGTTGGAAACTGTAAATATGTAGCTAACAGCAAGTCAAAAATTCAAGCCTAAGGAGAAGCCGGCATGTTAAAACCGTCGGATAACTGTTACTAAAGCGGTCGGTGCGACCTCCACTGAGGGCTTTATCATATGTATGCTGTGCTGCTACATGGCACAGTAAACAACTGTCCTGTCTCCATCGCTGAAGATTATTCTCCAAGCTGACGTAACTATCGTTCGGAACAACAGACCACCGAAAGTAATTCTTTAGACCTTCTAACGCTGCAACTCGACTGTTGCTGGCAGCATATTATTTTTAGAACGTGGAAAGCAGAACAATCGCTGCAACGACGCGCCAAGCAGCAGCAGCAACAGCAGCAACAAGCGCATCTTCGTCTGCTTCATAGACTGATAATATCCAATACAAAAAGGTCTGCTGGCATGACAGATGAGACCATAGCGTGCGCAGGTTCAGCGTGCCCACGTTGCGCTAAGGCTTGTTCACAGCGCACGAACAGCGAGCTTCAGTTCGCGAACTGGAGGTTATGAGCTGTGGACGCTCCCATTGGAATATTTTTAAGTATATGTCCAGAACTGGAGTTCACTGCGGTTCAGTTCACGTGATGGATGTGAACGAAGCTTAACTAGTCATAACTGACCGCTTACTACAACTGCAGTATCCATTCAAGTTGTTAACACAGTACACAATTATACCCTCGAAACATTCTGCTGAACAGCTGGCTTAAAGATGTAGACTGAAACGCAGTCATCGCCGTCAATAAAGGCTACAATAAAAATGTACAGTACACTGCATACGCTAGAGATATGAAAGACGCTGTGAGCAGTCTGTTCCCCTTTTCTGTCGCGATGCGTGACACAAATTTACATTCAGATTACATTTACATCGACAAAACAGCACGTACAGTTGGAGCTGCTGGCTCATCGCCCGAGTTTCAACCCGATGACGTGTGGCTATGGGGTGTGGCACGATTGCGTTGTGGAAACAAATGGATTCAGACAAGCGTGCGAGTTCGAGGTTTGTGTCGGATGCGCCCGACGGTCAGCGTCCGCAGTCCGCATCAGTCCGGACTCTGTACTCGGCATTCGCTCATTCATCAAAACAACAGCGTCACGAACGCCACATAGGCATCTTACCATCAACGGCCAACGCCGTCTATTAACTCCACTTCACTGCTGCAAGTCAACGGAATAATCCGTACAGCGGTTGCCTCATAACGGCCGGGTTATCACATCTGGTACGTGTGAGAACTCGGACATACGCGCACGAGCCGCCGCGCGTGCGTGCACCGGCGCAGACATATTGATTGACATGTGCAGCCCGGTGCCCGCTCGTTGCCATAGTAACGACCGCAGCAGCCGCTCTAACAGACTCATTCCACAGCAGCCAACATCATCTGCAGCAGCGACGACTGGCCAATAAAACTCGTCGGCGGAGCCCGCCAGCGATGCAGATTAGAAGCCGAAAACCGGCACCTCGCGGGCTGCGCGGACATAGGCTAAACCAATAACGACGACGGCGACGACCGTGAAAATTGCACGCGCGAGGCGTCGTCTTCACAGGCGCGAGACGACGTCGTGTTAGTGAATAGATTTGCAGCATCAGCAGGCAGATGGAGCCGGCCAGAAGCTGCCACTGGGATACCGTCCGACAATGGACGAGCGATGGATGCATCTCAAAACTAGAAAGCCCTCACTCGAGGTCGCACCGACTAGTTTGGCAACATTTTAACCGACCGTGAATTTTCAGCTGGCCGTTTCTTCATCCAAAGTCACTAAACCAAACCATTAACATACAACAAATCCGTGCGTGGTATACCGCAAACAGCGATATGTATCGCTACAGCTGAATGTGGAAACTATACTTTTCCAACTGACATGTCAGTCAATGACAACGGCTGCATCTCAGACACGTCAGAGGTCAAAATCTGTTTCCGTTAACTACCGGTATGCGCGTTTCACCAAGCAACTATACGACCTGCAAGCAACAAATTATTCTGCGCCAGAAAAAGCTCAGGTCACTGCGACAAGAGGCACGGAAAAGTGGGTAGGCGGCTAGCGGTATTGACGCCGGCACAGGGTGTACTGTCGGCAGTCACGTTGTCCTCAGTACACTGTATAAGTAACAAGCCGGAAGAGTCGGCAGGCTATACAACAGATGCAGACTTTTGGGCGCCTTATTAGTGGGTGGGCGGCTGACACTGGCGACCTCTTGCGACTAGTCTGTAATACGCAATTCACACCGTCAGGCCAGACCCGACAAAACATTCCTGTCTGTATCCTGTCTGACTCGGCGGTGTGAACTGCATTCTCGACAACTCAAGACGGTCGCCGACAGAAAATTCGAAGTCTGAACACGTTAATAGCAATACTCTCCACTTCACACCGCCACGACAGACACGACACATGCTGTCGCGCCTGCCTGTCGACCGCCGCCGCCGCGACGCAGGCCAGGCAGGCAGCTACGTCTAGCCGCCCGACCGCCCACACGCAGCGACGTTGTACGCCACGCAAAATGTAAAAACGCTGTGACTGTTGCATATGACTAAACCTAAACTTTATCCACTAAACGCCACGCGACGAGGGTGATCTATCGGCTAACTGTTCAGACTTTGCCAGACGGTCTCGGGACTCAATTCACACCGCCCGACACGATAAAGACAGCACATGTTGTCGTGTCTGGCGGGCGATGTGAATTGGGCTCAAGCAGCAGTCTAGGTGAGTATGATTCAACACGTGGCTCGGTGGCAGTCAGTTGACAAGACACTGTTTCACCAACGCAGCGCAGTGCGCTGTGTGTGGCGGTATACAGTGTCCGTCTGTTACTCTGTTTACAGTGCAGAGAGACCCTGCAGTCAGTAACACGGTATCACGCACGCCCCCGTTTCACGGTACCATACAGCGCGCGTGTACAGTTTACGATAAACACCGACTGCGCAGACCACGACGACGGGTCGTTTCTTCCGAGCTATACTGGTGTTGCCCGCCGCGCCGCACACAGTACGAGATGCGAGCTGTTCCGATGCATGCCTTAACATTCCGTGATCTGCCTATGTCTTCGTCACGGCCGTGAGCCGCGAAGAAACGACTGAACCGCAAGTAAGCTGCTTTGACGCGGGCCCACGGAACCATGTAGTGTATAGACAGAAGTACACAATGGCACCACCTAGCGAATACGATCGAATGGATCGATCTGTGCGGCAGCGGCGGTGCACCCTCCCTGTCGCTTGTCGCTACCATTACTGTAGCAACTTATTTTTGTTTCAGGTTCAATATGGTAGATTACGCCGACTATTCGCCAGCTTTTTGCGCACTTTAAATATTTCATATCGATTCGTATCGTGTGTCGTACAACAGTATACAGGGTTTGCTAAGTGATGAAGCCTGAGGCGTGACGGGAACAAGTCATTAGAGTTATCGCTGCGCATTGCCAACGAAAAAAAACTCGTTACAGTTGTTTACCGCCTGACACGAGCCATATATTACATCGCAGTATACATGTACATATACAGGGTGTGCCAAAAAAGTGAGGCCACAAACTTATGGCCATAATTCTGTCAAATCTTAACCGGTTTACATTTTTTTTCACTAGAAGATTCCTTGGGAAATTTGCAGTAAACTCATTATTAAGAATCCACCACTCCTTGCATATGCTGCCACACTACCTTGTGAAACACTAATGTCAGAAAAGAAGCGATTGACGATAAATTACAAGGTAGTGTAGCTACATATTTAATGTATGGTGGGGTTGTTAATAACCAAATTAAGAAAGGTGTACTGCTAAGTCCGTCAGTCAAATTAAACGGTGAATGTTTGGCAAAGTTACAAGCAAGAACGTGGTTGTCTCATGCACTTTGTGCGTCTGGCCACCACACTGCTGAAACTCAGCAATCAACCTTTCTTAATTTGGTTATTAGCAACCCCACCACACCTTAAATATGTAGCTACACTACCTTGTAATTTATCGTTAATAGTTCGTTTCCTGACGTTAATGTTTCACAAGGTAGTGTGGCAACAACATATGCAAGGAGTGGTGGGATTTCTAATAACCAGTTTACTGCAGATTTACCTAGGAATCTTCCAGTAATAATATGTAAATCGGTTAAGATTTGACAGAATTACGGACATGAGTTTGTGGCCTCACTTTTTTGGCCCACCCTGTATATGATATATGAACACAATCAGTCACTGGGCAAGCGTCACGGCGTCAAAGCGTTGCATTTTTCGGCGGCGGCTGCTGCTGGCAACGTGTCAACATCATCAACCACACGGCTGCCGCCACCGTGATGCTGCTAGGCGCCGCTATGCCTGTCCCATTCATTATCATCCTCTCCCGTCTCCTCTCCTCTCGGCGCCCCTGTCGAGCAGTGGACCGTGCCACGTCAGATGTCGGCCGGTAGTCCGGCTGACGACCGGCGACGTTATTTCACGCTCCGGGAATCAGCGAATCGCCGGCCGCGCATGCAGTCGTGTCCATTCGAGAACGTACGACCAGCGAGCACTGACCGTACGCAGGAGACAGGACACTAGAGGATTAGGCTACGTGTCGACAACGTGCGAGAGAAAACATCACAGCAACTGAGAGAATTACTTATCCAAACCGTCGCGCAGACATTTAAAAAACCCCACTACAGAAATGCCAAAGCCGTCTATCAGGTAAACCACTGATGTCCCGACCTAACGTGGCGCAACTTCAAAGAAACGGACAAGACAGTAAAAGCCGACAGAAAACCGAGAACCTGAGTCGGGCCTGAAACTGTCGAATTCTTTCGTATGCGTGGAAAAGGCAACCTCTCTCGAGAGAAAAAGACTGGCGGTTTGATTGTGAAGGCAACGCTCAAGAAGACTGCCATGCATGCAGTGCAGAGACAAAACGAGAGAGGTAGCAGCACTGGTAGGCACGGGACACACAGCTGCAATCCGGGGTAACCAAAGAATGGCCAAAAAACGCTGCGACAAACGAGACTGCATTTTGCCGACCACTGAAACGAACCGAACTGCATGCATAATCAACATTAACAATATCCGCATCACACTCGCACGCAGCATGCGACGTTAAACAAAGAACGTCAGAATCGTTGGCGTGCCTATAGACCAACCAAGCAGAACTGAAATCACGTTAAAACAGACAAGAAAACAAAATGTCACTGTGCGTTAACGACCACTACACAACGATCGGAGCTGCGAAGTGTGCCTTGCCATACCCTCGACAAAGTATGACGCCGCAACGTATTTGACATCGTGCGCGTTAACAGACGCATGTTTATCCAACGGTTAACTGAGCGGTTAAACGGGTGAGAACGTCCATTGTACTCCTAACCGTACTGACCATTACGTCCAAAAGTCCTAACCAGCCTGTAAACGAGCTCGGTTATCCTGCCAACTGAACAGTAGAGAAAAGTACTGAAGAAGAAGGCGGACGATCGTTAATGGTGTTCGATGTTTGGTGACATTTTTCAACGACAGAACGTGTAGTGTTTCCAAGAAGACCTCCGATAAAGTAATACGATACAAAAGTTAAGAGAGACAGAGATTTTGTTTGTCGAAGTGCGTCTTATCTGACTTGGCTGATGAAGCAAGTATAACGACATGCGACAATCTATACTATAGGACATGCAGTGGACACAACATCATGTCGAACCACGTCATTCATGCACGTGACTGGATGGGATCAGGCGGGTCCGATCAACTAAACAAATGACTGAGGTCAGTTCTCTCCATTCACGTCGCTCGGCTATCATTCCGCTGCTAGGAAGTGCCACTGCACTGAACTAGAACGAACCACTGTGGAAACAAAGTGATGAGTGACTGTGAGTGATGTGTGGCTTTGTATAGCGCATAATCGCTAAGAACCCCTAGTGCGCTGGATGCACTATAGTAACGCGCGAACAAGTACGTTTTAAGTAGACGCCTAAAACAGTCTGTGCTGCTCGTGAGATCTTGGATGAAATCCGGGAGTGAGTTCCAGGCCATCGGGCCAGCAACTGAAAACGCGCGACGGTCGTAAGTGTTGAGCCGGAAACGCGGTACGGCAAGTAGATGACGGTTGGCGGAACGCAGATGCCGCCGCGTGTCAGCACTGGAGACCGGGATGTAGTGCTCCGACAGATAGCGCGGCCGTTAAGACACTGGTGAACTTGTCACTGCAAGTTTGAAGAAGGTCTCGCCGCAAAGGGTTGTGACGTTATACCGTTATACTGACCTCTACCCAGCCTGCAGTGTGCTGATACACTGAGTCGGGAGTCTGGCGGCAGAGGAAAGGCAAGGCGGCATATTGAAACGTGGATGCCTATTGCATAGTGCTTGCAAAATACTTTTAAACACTGGCTTGCATTTTTGAAACTATCCTGACAAAATGACGACACATTCAATGATTCAAAGACACTTTCCCGAGATACTCGAGTAATTTGACCGTAACGCAATTAAAGTAAAGCAATTCTCAGTTCTCAGTTCTGCCTGTGGCTCCACAAGTGCTGTGCGTCTTCTGTTGCACCCTCACACACTGGCCAATACAAGGCAGTCATAGACCGCAGACTCCGCCCCCGGTGTTGCCACCTGGGAAGTTACTTTAAGCGCCCGAAAAGTAGTCTCGTGCGTCCGTTTGCCTGCTCTGCAACTGGTATTACTGTACACAGCTTATAGTCAAGCCCAAGGCTGTGTATGAACTGCGCTTCAGCTGGGCCGCGACGTCGAGCAACCTTGGCTTATCAGCAAATAACGCATCACTACGCCGCCAGAGAAAGACCGACCGTAACGTGGAAACAAAAATTTGGTAAAGGTCGGACCTGTAGTTCCGAAGAGATGATCGCGGATAGACAAACACACACACAGACAGACAGACAATGCTCATCACAATACTCGGCTCCCCTATCGGGGGCGGAGTAACAACGTCAGGATACCGACCGGGGAGACATCTGTAGAGGTTGTCGAGGTAGCGCTGTGACTTGGTGGTCGCGCGGCACTGGTTGAACTCGTCGGCGGCAGCGTCGCCGCGAGCGCCGCCGCCGCGGTACAACGACAACAGTTCACCGACCACCAGCACCTTCACAACACGCCCACACAACACTACAGCCTTCCGTTTACGCTGCCACAGCTCTTATCTGTTCAACAAGTCGGTAATCCTGCACTTTAGGTACTTTAATTATTTCGCCTGCAATATGCAACGTACAGCAATACCACTGACTAGTACGATAAACAATAGCAAATTTGAAGTAATTTTTCGCAGCAAATGAATGTTATTAAATAATTAACAAATTAAATTCACGTTTAAAGAGCATAGTTTTCGGCCACGGTGATATTTACTGAATTTACAGACACAAAACAACTTTACCATAAACGTTACGGTGCTGTATGACGTCATGACAGCCGTACACGACACCGCGATTTTCAGCAGTCAATCGAGATCAATTTCCGGTGTCGCCCAGATAATTTTACATCAACATCTTTACACTCGATGAGTTGCTTGCCACATGAATGATCTCAGCGGTACGAATCCTTGTAGCCTTTCGTTTCAGTCGAGAGTCGCAGCCACCGACCGAACAAACGGCGCTGAACAAAAATCACTTGACGGTTAAAATTTGAATCCGAGACTTTCGCTCAGCGCAGGAGACGTCGCCGGAACTGGAAATCGTCGATAGGATTCGCTGAACGCGTTAAGAGATAACAGAGGACCGCACGGCGCCTGGACTGACCTAGCCTACAGCGCGGACAATCGAACGCCGTGGTGAATATTATGCAGAAATGAACGGAAACGAAACCGGCGAGCAATAGTCAACTGTCGTCTGTAAACTCTTGTCTACCCCGACTTCGAGCAGATAGCACTGTCGTAACGACGCGACGCTCGGGTCGGATCAGGTCGGCGTCTGCGCCGTAAACAACGCGTCGGTAGCGGCTGACAATCGCCGCAACAACGCGGCTAGCACGCCACGCTGATAGCGTAGGGACGGCGGCGATAGTACCGGCCGGCGCCGCCAGCCGTTAATCACTCGTATATACGTAACATCGGCGCCCGGCCACGAGCTATTCAGGCCGGCATCTTCGCTTCACTCAGCCACTCACTCTCTCGGTCAGAGTGACTAGACGGCACGATCGAGGCCCGCCTCCGCCGCCGCAGTC
>Ga0126330_10000365_pt1 | contig 10132 bp, 4 predicted proteins | sample InaspJWI91metaG_FD_97004 | JGI IMG/M metagenome (GOLD analysis project Ga0126330, IMG submission 97004) | Marine gutless worms symbiont microbial communities from Oahu, Hawaii - Inanidrilus sp. 2 OAHU.JWI-91 metaG | ecosystem: Host-associated > Annelida > Digestive system > Unclassified | place...
ATTTCCACATTGTGGACTTAGAAAATTTCGCCACAGCAAGTCGTCGGTAGACAGGTGATATACACAACTCAACGTCGTCGGTTTGTTTATGACACTTGAGACAATGGAAGCCGACTCGATCGCCTCATGGTTGAGTGCACATTGTTCATGACACATTGCCTCCAACTTCATACCATCAGTTTGGTCAGGACTTGTCGTATAAGTAGGGGCCTAGTTTCTGCACTGTTGCGAGGCAAGTGGCAAGATTACTACTGACAAGACGCATCGCGCGGTCACTCGGCGATAGCTGAGCTTCTTGTGTCTATCGTTCTTACGCATTTCTCCTCCCTTCGCTTTATGTAGTTTCGTTATCAAATCATTTTATGCGCTTGAAACCTAGTGTGCAAAACGACCTTCACCGAGAGACTGGAACTGTAGTCTAAATGCCCGAAATGCAACATTCGATACCATTAACTGCGTGTGAAGATACATTCCAGTCTTATTATTTCTGTCATGGATATCAATAGACAAGTCTCTTGCCGAACTGGGTGGCGGCTAGAATAATGCATGTCCAGTGTGTTCACAAATCCATTAAACTACCGACACGTGAACGCAACGGGCGGTTTATGGGGCGCCAAATGAGGTCACGCATTAGCCGCAATAATAATGACGATAATTACTACGCCTGTTGGTTGTAGTAACGCAATTAACGGCGCGAACGCGACATCGCCGACGGCCGAAATCGTCTCTCGTCGGTGCCTCTTGATGAACGCTCGATTGTGACGATTCATACGCCTGCCACCGGCGAGATGGGTGGTGGCGGTGTGCGTGTACTGTAACTTGTTATTGACTTAGACTTTACAGTATATAAATCTTTATTCACTGAAAAACGGTAGCAGCAAAAAACACGGCAGTACAAGGATAAATACAAACAAAGCGAAAACAACAATGACCAAGTCTATCACAGTAGTTGACACTTCGTACTGGAGTATAAACATAATATATTATATAATCGTCTCTATTCACCAAACTTAATTATGTATTACAGCTTGTTGCAAAATTGACAGAAACCATTCACTGTAGAAATATATCGTTGGCCGTGACACGTCGTAATACTAGCAAAGGTACCATTATGTCGATGACCAATTCGGATGCAAGAAGACTTCTTTACACTGATACTCATGTCCAAAAATTGTAGCTCACGCTCTGATAATAAGTAATCGTTTGTAGTAATATTGTTTAAATTAGCAACATCGTCTAAGTATATGTTAAACAAACATGGTGATAGTACTGGGCGTTGCCTAACACCAAAATTTACCTCAAAATAAACTGACCAGACCTCCTTCCATGTAACGCAAGCATCACAAGAAGACAACCAATTTCCTAGACTTTGACTTTGACTTTGACAAGTCAACAAAACGGTATAGTTTTGCTGACCAAATTCGAGAAAGAAAGCTAAATTTAGCTTATATAAATCCCTATTGGTTATCAGGCGGGGCGTTGTATAAGCAGTGACGGGCAACTAACTAAAACATTTTCGTTAAACTAAAACTTAATTTTAACTAAAATTTGTAGTCACACTGTTAGTTGATAACTATTTTACAAAAATAATTTACATGTCGCTGGCGCTCGACTGCCCTCACTGCCCTGGCCCGCTTATCGCTGCCACTCCTGCCGCTTTGGTTCGAATCGTCTCCAGGACAGATCAAAGGCGAGATACGAATCGTTTACATACCGAATGGTCGGACCGTAAAAGCTGCACTGGGGTGGCGACGAAGGTTTTCGCACGTCGCCGGGGCGCGCGGCGACTAATCAGTCACTGTAGTGCGCCTGGCGGGCCTGGCCAGACGGGCACCTGTTGTTTCACAGGTCGTTAAGTGTGACGCCCGCAATAATGGCACACTGCCGCTCGGCTACCGCGATTTAAATATTAATGCCGATGATTGCATATTATGATTACGTATTGTATGACTCGTATGCATGCCGTACTGCAGGACAATGCGACTCAGTCTGTTTTAATTCGTTTTGTTCATATTTTGTGCTGATATTTCGTTAACTGTTTTGCATTCTTGTCTGACTTTTGTCGAAGTCGAATAAAGACGGCCAGTATTCATAAGGTACTGTAGCTGCAATGCAATCAGCGTATAGAACTACGAGTTAGGGCTTACTGACCACTTTAGTTGCCTCTGTATGTGCTCTGACAACAAGTTTCGAACAAAGTGGCTCGTTATGAATCATATATCATGATATATGGGTAATTTGGCATGATATTAGAAAATTTCCGACTGCTAGTTACCGCAAACCTTTACAATCAAACCTTTCGCTACAGGTTCATCGCAGATGTGCATATTTATTATTACCCTCAGCTTTATAATTTTCGTTGTTGATAGTCATTGTCAAGTCGTGTGTTCGCACAATTCATATCCAGGAAATGACATCTTGCGTCAGCGAGTACGATGAAATGTTGGCATAAATTGCAGGTGCGTGTGCGTGCGAGAAATATTATTGTTTAGCGCTGATGACTAACAGCAGTAGCAGAAGCAGCAGCTCTCAAGTTGTCTGATTGTCATCGAGAGTTGGCCGAGAGATGATTGAATAATGTATGACACCCGGTTTCACATCGAATAACGTTTAAGTGACCTATCAACGTTTTCAGATTCGATGTTTAAAAGCGTATCACACGACTTTACCAAACATATACATTGAACCTGCATCGTCTAGTAATCTTTAATCGCTCTATGATCATAGTAAATGATATTAATAAAAATAATTTAACGAAATTGTACATTGTTAACAAACTAAACATACACGAAAAAGGCTGAATTTATCGTTTCAGCAGGCTAATGATATTTACATTAGACTGTTTACGACTGTTGGACAATGTTGACCTAACTAGATATTTTATAGATACAGTGTATACGTTAGTTGCATGGAACTGTTAAATGTTTTTTTTCTCTTTAACCACTGTATGTGTTAAATTACTAGGCCTATATTTACCTTTATATATGTTTTGCTGTATGAGGGTAAGTGTAAGTGGTCTTATGGTTTTTTTCCATTAAATATATTCATTCACATTGAAAGCCCAATACTTTTATACTCGTATTAATTTTGCTCGCTGCCATTCAAAATCAAGACAGAAAACACGTAAGTTTAGTAGAAAACGTGTACGCCTATTGAAGACGTGCTTTAAATCAACGATATCAACGTTTAGTGGCTTCTATAGGCCTACGGAATTTGTGAATAATATCATAATATGCGGCTTCTCGTGATCTCTGTAAGTTTGCAACAGCTGAACTTAAAATTCCTATTTATATATGCAATCGCCTGAATGCTAAACAGACGGTAGACCGACTGTCCCAAGTAACGATCGTCTTTGCCAACCAACTAGGCCTATAGTGTGTAGATCGTTCAATACGATAGTAGACAGGTTGACTAACAGTATTCATAGGCTGTCAATACCCGCGATAACCCTATGCCGAGGTTCGATAACTTGATGTGCCCGTTGTTCGGTTTGACGTGCGTGGTCTGTGAGTCTGTGTAGAGACTGGGGGACCCGCGTGTGCTATGCAGTACATGCAACGGTGAATTATTCAGCGGCGCACTTGCGGCTAAACACCGTAACAGACCGGACGTAGGCCTATGTCGAGTCCAATGCGTCTTCGTCATGCAGTAGGCCTATATGCGAAAACAGAACAGAACGATTGTAGGGATCGCGAGATACCGAAACGAACGTACAGTTCCATGCCTTTTAAGTGTAATTTTTAAAATACCGCGCTTTGTACATGTTAATGTTTTGTTTATCTACTTAGTTAGTTAGGCCTAGGCCTACGTATAGGCCTACTTGGCAGCTGCCCCTAACCAAGGCCAGGCACTCTAGTTACGCTTTGTGATTGCACTGCTTTCAATAGCTATGGCCTGGTGATTTTGCTCGATTCAGGCCAGAAAAGTTTATGTACAACTGAACAGGTCATGTATGGTACATAAATATAGGAAGGAGTGAGGCATTTTCTAAGCATGAAAGTTAGCGGGTGTTAAGAGTTAATAGAAGCAAGTTGCTGCATGAAAGGCAGGAACAGACAGCATAGCCACCGCACAGATCGATTCATCGTATTTGCCAGGTTGCGCCAATGTGCACGTCCATCTAGGCCTAACACATGGTTTCGGACCCACATTACAGCTGCCCCTAAACAGCATCTCAATCGGCTCATCCGATTTTGCAGGGTCACCGGTCTGCCAAACACAAGTGTCTGGTCGGCGATGCGGCCTTTCGCCAAATTACATTGGATAATTGTTATGTGTCTTGGCAGAACGCCCCTGCTGTCATTTGCCTGCATGTGTCCGTGATAAACTGCCGGGTTCGTGTCGACCATTGCTGCATGTAATCATGGCACGTGCGTTGGTCGTTTCTCTACCAATGATGAGCCAATTTCCCACCTGCCGCTCAAGTATTCCAGCTCCAGCTCCAACCAGTGGTTACTTAACATGTCTCGAGGCCCCCCTCCGGGGGATGAGGCTACTTGCCTGTGTTGCAGAAGCTGCTGTAGTATTTGTTTTCGTGGACCGCTGTAACAGCAGCACAAATTATCAAATGAATTTATTTTATTGAAAAAAAGTAAAACGAGGTCAAGTCGCTACTGAGGACCTTGATACAGTGCGCGCGAGACAAAAACTAGCAAGTCTGCGTTCAGCCTTCTACGGTGGCTGTAAATGCGACACTGCTCGCATTTGCTGTCGACCGCCGTGCTGCTGTGCGCCATGCTGCGGCGGCTGTCGATCGATATCTCTTGCTCGCGGGGCGTCCAGCAGCAAACCCGCCGCATGCTGCTGCGCACAGTCGACCGATGACAGACAGATGGACGGACACCCGGCGGTTAGGCCTACATATACCCTCCTCTGCATGTATCAGAAAGTATAGATTATATGAGTACGTGAGTACTTGAGTAAATTACTCACATACGCATTTGTTATTATCGTCGTCAGTTATTAGAAAAATACAGAGTGAGCCAAAAAGTGAGGCCACAAACTCATGGCCAGAATTATGTCAAATCTTAACCGATTTTCAATTTTTTTCACTGGAAGATTCCATAGTAAACTTGCTGTAAAATTGTTGCTAAAAGTCCTACCACACCTTGGATATGTTGTCACACTACCTTGTGGAACATTAATGTCAGAAAACAAGCGATTATCGATAAATTACAATGTATTGTGGCTCCATATTTAAAGACGGGGTTCAACGGTAATTTTTTTATCAGGCAGTGTAAAGGAGACTACTGAATAAGGGCACTACTACCATATTAGTAAGCGATTAATTATGATCAAACTCGAAAATAATGAATTTTATTGTTTTGCAAATTGTTCAGTTATTCATTAGTTATTCTTTGTGCTAGTGACGTCAAAGCTGACTTCCGTATACTCATGGCTCTCCGCGGTAATGACATTTAATATGCAGGCCCCGCCCTCAACGCTAAGCTGCGATGCGCTGGCCTTACGGCTGTTCCGCTCACTCCCTCCGATGCCAATCACATCACAGTCTAGCAGAAGAGAACGCGCTCAGCTCAGTCAGCTATCCGGCGGGGGGGATTTTCCAACAGCGAACTCCGAATGCCGAATACCGCGTGAGAGCCATGAGTATTGACCTAGTGACGTCATAGCTGACTTCCGGCATTGCCAAGTTGGTTCTCGGCAGTTTCGATCGCAATATTTTTCGGCATCAAAATCGTCAATTAAACGAGAACAAATATTTTTTCTTTATATTTTCCACAATCACCGAGGCATAACTCTATCCCTTGATGCGCTTTGTTTTGAAAAGTGGAAATTCGTTAAACCCCGTATTTAAGGCGCGGCGAGAGGTTGTTATTACCAAATTAAGAAAGGTTTAAAGTTGAGTGTGCCAGTGAAAAAAATTACAATCGGCGAATATTTCGCAAAGTTACAAGCAAGAGCATGGTTGTCTAGTGCACTTTCTTCGTCTTTTAGCAGTGCACTGCATTGGTCAGGGGTACAAAGTGCATGAGACGTGTTATACATGTGGTTGTGGCTCAGTCATTATCTGGCTGCGTTATATTGCGTTATGTACTTCTGGATTTATGGATGACGTCATATTTACCCATATCCTCCAGGCAAAGGCAATGCAAGCAGCTGGACGTCTACTCAAAAGGGTGGGTGGAGTTATAGTTACTTATTTTTCACGAATGTTTTGCTTGAAATTCCAATCCGTCATCGTTTTAGACGAACCGGATATGGAAATTTGTTTACACGCATTTTACTATATACTGATTTGATCAGTAAATGGCAATTTTGTTGTTGAATGTTTTTTTGTGCTGTAGCCTGCTTAGCTTTAATTGTACTCATATCAGACATTTTTATTATTCTGTTGCTTGAAATGTTATTTCTACGCTGCGGTTCAAGAAATCGGACCCTACGAAATTTTCAAATAACTTTAACAGATATTGGCCAGTATCAGTATAATTTTTGGGACTTGGGTTGAAGTAGAGTTTAACGCCCCACCCGACACAATCTAGGTCATTTCGGGGGACACCTGAAGAAAATTGGTACCAGTAGGAAATACAGAGAACGGATAAGGGCTCTTTTCCGTGTTATCGCTGTTAACTTGTTCGCTGTTTCTTTGTCAGCTACACGGCATAAAACTATTACTTACCTCATTTAGTCGAATGAATCGTAGTCACTGCATGCCATAATGTCGATTTACACGAATATAGCATCGCGTTGACAAGCAGTATTTACGTTAACGACGTGATGACATAATCATTGACGTAATGACGTAAATAGTATGTTGTATACGTACGCGTAAAAGTAGTCCGTCAGCTAAGTTCGTAATGTTCGGCTGTTTTCGTGAGTAGTTAAATGTGTTTTATCGTCCAAATGATTATATTTTTTAATTTCATTATTCTGGGGAGCCCCAGACATCACCCCCATAATTTTTCGAAAATTATTTTTCTTTAATAAGTCACAAATTTTGACAATGCAAATCAATGAGTACCAAGAATGCACAAAAATAAGCACTGAGGTGAATGAGCGAGTTTTGAAGAATCTTTGTATGCATTGGAATATATGGCTCCATTGATTTTAATTGGTACCAATTTCCTTCAGCCTAGCCTAATTTTTTGTACAGGGAATCTACAAAATTTCTCTAATGTTTACATTTGTAAACTGTGAATTTTGATGAAACAGGGTACCAGCTTAGGTTAATTTCACAGCAACCATTTACATGGTGTCAAAAAACCCGGACCCTGGCATTACTTAACAAGAAACAGCAACTGTCATTAATTGTTTAGCCATTTAACATGAAAATGTTAGCAGAGGACTTGCTACATCCGATATTACACTAAATGTCCAAAATGTCGCCCCTTTATGTGGACACAAGCCCAGATCTCCGTCTCCATTCATCAACAACAGTATGTGCTCGACCATATCTCAGCCAGACATTACTTCGTTTGTTCTTTCAAATGTTTCATGAATTAATTCAAAGAGGTCTTCTTCCACAATTTGTTGGGAATTCTTGCATGTAAAATTTCCCCATAGTAATTCTGCCCATTTGTCTATTCAGCAAATTTGCTTACTGGGTATATTAAAAATTATTTTCTATGTGCAAGTTAGCACAGTTATCAGCACATCAGTCACCAAGTGAACAAGTAGTCTGAAGTTGTGAGCTTAATTCTTGCCATGGAACCAGTGCCAGTGACTTTTTTACCTTCAGTGTTTTGACATTGTTGGTTGGGTGATAGAAAAGCATCTACTGTAAAATATTTTTAAAAAATGCAAAAAAGGTTTATATTTGGGGCTGCAGCCTAACCTGAAGTAACTTTGTAATACTAGTTTGGAGAAACATCGAACAAGAGTCTTTATTGTTACCATTAAGAATTTCTTGCTTAACTTTTAGAGGATATTAGTACAGTTTGAAAGTAGTGTATTGTGTCAAGTTGCTTTATTATGGTATTTTGTTTATTCAGTGGAAGTGCATCAAAGGGCCGTTAAACGGGTGTTTGGAAGTGCATGTTGTTGTATTGCAGATATTGAGTGGCGTGTCTTGTGCTTTACACTCTGTAGTATGTACTGAGATGAGTTACCTTGCACGTCTGTTAATACTGATCCACTTTCCTCTTTCTTTTGAGGAATCTCTAACATTGCAGATTCCTTTGAGGCATTCCATTACAAAGTTTGTTGATGCGGATACAGATAGTGGTTTTAATTCCAGGTCAAAACGTGCATTGCTGGGTGATCCAAATTATAATCTACATGGAATGGTAGGACAGGGTTATTACATTGAACTTGCTGTTGGACAACCAGAACAAAAGGTAAACCATGCCTACAGTTTCTTGTATAATTTTCTGTATAATTCAGTGACGTCTGTCTGCAACTACACAGTGAGTCAAAAAAATGAGACACTAAACCCATGCCCATAACTTCCCAAATATTAACCGATTTTCAAAATTCTTTCGCTGACAGACTCAGTTGTTAATTTGCAACAGAGTCATATTTAAATATCCCACCACACCTTAAATATGTCGCTACACTGCCTTGTGAAATATGAATGTTAGAAAATATGTATTGTGATTAATGATAAATCACAAGGTAGTATAGCCAAGCATTTAAGGTGTGATGAGTTATTTTACTACACATTTATCATTCAGTCTGCTGGTGAAAGAACTTTTAAAATTGGTGAACATTTGGCAAAGTTACAGGCAAAATGGTTGATTGTGTCATACGCCCCCATTTACCTTAAACATTTGTCCTCAAAAAGATGCAGAACTCGCCAGCACCATATAAGTAAAATAACTTGTGTATTACAGACAGAAACTGTTGCTAGTTGTTGTTATATTAATAGACAGATTAATGTGAGTTTATTGTCAACAAATATCGTACTGGTGTAGAGTGTAGACCAGTTTTGACTTAATGACTAACAGACTGACACCATCAGTAACTGACTGACTGCTGATCATGTACGGCATATTGCTGCAACATCTTTATCTTTGTTACAGCAGTTGTGTACAGTCAGTAGTGGGATTTTTTATATGGCCGATACTTAACTAATTAAATATTTTACCAGGCAAATGTTTTACAAGAGATTTTTGAGTGGCTAAGTCTTACATGGCAGTGTGCTTCAGTTTCTTTTGGAGCACGGTCATTTTTGGAACATAGATATTTCACAAGGTAGTGTAGTGACATCTTTAAGGTGTGGTGGAATATTGAAATATGATTTTGTTGCAAATTTACCACTGAGTCTGCCAGTGAAAGAATTTCAAAAATCGGTTAACATTTGGGGAGGTTATGTGCAAGAGTTCAGTGTCTTGTTTTTTTTTTGATTCACAGTGTATTTATCTGTTACACATGAGTCGGCTTGAGATAAACCAGATAAGATACGTTCGTACCTTTAACGCAATACAAACATGACTGTCGTACATGATATTTGAAAAATAAGTCAGTGATCTGTATGTTGCAAACAATTTCGTGATAATTTCACCTTCCAGCTATGAAGTTTTGAATGAAGTACTTTGTAATGTTTGCATTGATTTGCACAGGTTAATGTTCTTATCGATACTGGAAGTAGTAATTTTGCAGTAGCAGCATATCCAGATGTTGGACTTGAAACATTCTTTAATGCATCACAGTAAGTAGAATTGTTTGGAATTGACATAAGAAATGAAGAGAATAATTTGTCAGTAGGCTGTTAATGTAATTACTGTTGCATCTGGTCACTAATTGTTTTGTCACGTTCATAATTTTGTTTGTAGCAGTAGCTTTCACACTTAATGTTTAAAATGTTTAAGTTCGTTTGGGCATAATGACATGAATATGCGAAAACTAAAAAAGCAATTTACTATACAGTATATACATATGGTATATTGATAATGCATTGAAGTAAAATTGTAAAATGCCAGGATCAAGCATTTGACGTACAGTGTAGAGGAACTTAAAATTTCTGAGATAACTGGGAGGGCCACACATTGTGGTGTTTGCTGTCAAAATATTTACAGTGAAACACACACCCGTTTAACGGCCTTTATCCGAAACTACCCGGGTGAGCCGGTACCAGAAAGGTAAACCAATCTGGATTTCACTGAAGCAAGAGACAGTGAGTGGCAGTGGCATCAGCTGGGCCATATGCAAGTCTGCACCTCGCTCCAGACAGATA